>JAEEGJ010016152.1_pt1 | contig 17225 bp, 12 predicted proteins | sample 8958761 | NCBI WGS metagenome assembly JAEEGJ01 (sample SAMN16246546, study PRJNA631951) | gut metagenome | biome: gut microbiome; feature: rumen; material: RS-attached | host: Bos | place: Iran: Karaj | collected 2018-10 | reverse complement strand
TCTCCGTAGTAACCATTCTCATCTACATTGTACTTCATATTGTTTTATTATTAAAAATTGACATAAAAAAAGCCCGTCGTGAGTACGACGGGCTGTATTCGTTAATTTTTGGACAACAGGGTGCGTTACTCACAAATCTGAATTTGTAAGCGCCACCACCAATTACCGTTTCCAAAAAATGTGTTCATCACTTTTATTTTTGCGCGCCAAAAATCGATAAAAGTTTTTAATCTGCAATACTTTTTTTCGATTTTTTTCGATGCCGAATGAAAAATAAAAAAGAGACGGCGCTTGGCACCGTCTCTGCAATTAAAATCCAACCGGTTGAATCCGTTTATTCATTCACCGTCACACGTTGGGCGGTGTTGCCAACCCTGACAATGTAAATGCCGGCGGTGTTGACACGGATTTCTGCACGGATGCCCGATTCGGCAACCGTAGAGACGTTGCGCGCAACGTCTCTACAAACCAGACGTCCCATGGCATCGTAGACGCGGATTTCATCGGTAGCGTTCTCAACCACAATGGTGTTTCCATCGATGGTGTAGATGCTGACGGTCTCCGCAATGACATCATCAACAGCGGTGCCAGGATTGTTGTTCCCGCCACCTTGGTTGTTACCACCTTCATTATTGCCACCTTGGTTTTCACCGCCTTGGTTATTTCCTCCTTGATTCTCACCACCTTGGTTGTTTCCTCCTTCATTATTTCCTCCTTGGTTCTCACCTCCTTGGTTGTTGCCGCCTTCGTTATTTCCACCTTGGTTTTCACCGCCTTGCTCACCCAATGCAGGGATTTCGGTTTGAGCGACAATTGTTGTATGGCAGGCTGAGCAGTGCGAGCCTTCGGTAAGGCCTGTCGATGTTGTTGTGGCTGCCACAGCGTCATCGGTAACCACGTCCTCATGATTGTTGGCATCCAACGGCAGGCTTTGACTCTCAGTGTGCTCGGCATTGCGGCTGCAGGTGCGTACCTGTGTGCCTTGAGTTGAGCAGGTTGAGGCAACAGTTGTCTGCCATTCGCTCCAATCATGACCTAAGGCAGCAATGTTTTCTATTACTTGCTGGGTTTCAAAACCTTCCTTGGTAAAATTCGCCGTAAAAGTTTTTGTGCCGGCTTCTTCGCAAGTTGCCGTCATAACTACTGCCGAAACAGCTGTCTCGGTAATAATGTGAGTGTTATTATTCGTGCATACCTTTGTGGCAGTGCAAGCTGAGTGGCCATTGCTCCAATTGTAAGTTGGTACATTGTAGTTATGGCCTGTGGCAGCAATGACTTCTGTTGTCTGCTGGGTTACAAAACCTTCCTCGGTAAAATTTGCCGTGAAAGTTCTTGTGCCGGTTTCTTCGCAGGTGGCCACAACGGTTACAGCAGATGTTGCATCAACTGTCTCAGAAATAACGTGTTCACTGTCATTTGCACAAACCTTTGTGGCAGTGCATGATGCATTGTTCGCATTCCAGTCGTAAGTTGGGGTACCATAGTTGTGTTGCAATGCGGGGATTACTTCCTGAGCAACCAGCACTTTACCACAATTAGAGCAATGCAAGCCTTCAGTTAATCCCGATTCTGTGCAGGTGGCCGGAACAGCCTGGTCAGTCACTTTATTATGTCCTTTATATATACCTAATCCGCCAAATGAAGATGAACCATATTCTTCAGGCACACATACTTTAATTGAGCTGTCAACACCCTCAAAAACACTTGTCCCTATTGAAGGCGCAGTTTTCCCTTCATAGACCATGAATGTAAGCCCACTACAGTTTTTAAACACATAATTATCAATAATTTTAACTGAATTGGGAATGATTACAGATTTCAATCTACTGCAAGCGCTGAACGCATATTCACCAATGCTTTTAACTGAACTAGGAATGGTTATTGATGTCAGTCTGTTACATTCCCGGAACGCACAGTCGCCAATGCTTGTAACTGAATTGGGAATGGTGTAGGATGTTTCATCTTTATATTTTGGATAGCATATAATAGTTGTCTTATCTTTATTGAACACTATTCCATTTTCTGATGAGTAATTAGTATTATCATCAGAAACATTAATTTCACAGATGGTATTACAACCCAAAAACGCATCTTTACCTATTCTTTCAACCGAACTACCGATATTAACAGACAACAGGCTACTATTACCAAAAAACAAGCTATCTTCAATGCTTGTAACATTATCGCCAATGGTGACATAATTAAGTGTTAGTATTCCGGAAATGACTTTGCGGTTTATGGCGTTGGTATTATATTTTAATTCTGACAGCACGCTAAAATCAAACACATTTTCACCCATACTTGTGATAGAACTTGGAAGGGTTATAGAGTGCAAGCCTGTATGAGCAAATGCGTTCTTGCCAATTCTTGTAACAGAATTTCCAATAGATACTTTTTGCAGTCTTGTGCATCCACCAAACGCAGCATCTCCAATAGTAGTAACTCCATCAGGAATGGTTATTGAAGTCAAATTTCCACAATTGCCAAACGCACTGGATTCAATTGTTTTAACTGATTCGGGAATGGTTACTGATTTCAGGTTTCTACAAGAATAGAATGCGGAGCTGGCAATGGTTGTAACCGAATTGGGAATGGTTACTGATGTCAGGTCATTGCAAGTATGGAATGCCGATTTGCCGATGCTTGTAACCGAATTGGGAATGGTTATTGATGTTATTCTACCGCAAAAATAGAATCCTTCAACGGCAATGCTTGTAACGGTATATTTTACTCCATCAGTTTCCGGATACGTAACTGTTTCTAATATTTGCAATGCGCCGGATGGTTGAGAAGTTCCTTTACCAACTGAAACATAATGATTGGTCTCATCAGTAACTGTATACTTCAAACCACCAACTTCAAAAGTTGTGGATGCTGCCCACACCTGCCCGGCAAGCATTATGGCGAAAAGGATTGCAAATGTTTTTTTCATTGCTTTAAAAAATTTAGTGTTATTAATTGCGAAAAATATTTGTTGCTCAATAAATTAATCCGCTCTGCGCACTGCAGAGCGGATTAAATCTGAATTTTATTCATTCACCATCACGCGTTTGGCGGGATTGACGCGGATATCTGTAGAGACGCAATGCATTACGCCTCTACGAATCGCATTAAACGCCCCACTCTTCCGGTGCGTGCCGCCATTTTTTCAGTGCGGCAAGTTGGTCGTCAGCAATATAGCCGATTTCGAGAGCATGCTCAAGCAGAGCGTCGTAGTTGCTCAGAGTGTCGAGATTGCAGTTGGCACCGGCAAAAGCATCAACGGCGCGTTTGAAGCCGTAGGTGAAGATGGCGTAAAGGCCAAGAACATCGGCACCAGCCGCACGCAGAGCCTCAACGGCTGCAAGGCTGCTGCCGCCAGTCGAAATCAGGTCTTCGATAACCACTACCTTCTGACCTGCCTGCAGATTGCCTTCAACACGGTTGCACATTCCGTGAGTCTTGGCGTCGCTGCGCACATACACAAACGGCAACCCAAGCGCTTCAGCCACCAGCACGCCGTGGGCGATGGCGCCTGTGGCCACACCGGCAATCACTTGAACATCAGGGTATTTCTGACGGACAAGCGCCGCAAACGAATCGCGGATATACGCGCGTACCTCAGGGTACGACAGCGTGGCGCGGTTATCGCAATAGATTGGCGATTTCAGTCCCGAAGCCCACGTGAACGGGCTTGACGGCGACAGTTTAATTGCTTTTATTTGCAACAAATAAGAAGCAACTTTTTGTTGAATTTGATTTATCGTTTCCATAATGGCTCAAAAGTACAAAGTTTTCCTTTTCGGGAATGTGATTGTTTTCACTAATAAGGCCGATTTGCACCGCAAAACCGACATTTTATACCAACTCACTGACAGTAAAGATTTTAAACAGTTTGTTTTCGATTATCTCGCAAAGCGGACGGGGCATCACGTGCGAGTGGTTTGCTCCGATGTAGAGCGCGGTTGGGCCGATTCCTGCCGATGGTTCGAAGTCCGTCGTGCCGCCGGCGGCTTGGTTATCAATGCCGATGGCGATTATCTTTTCATCCGCCGAAAAGGACTTTGGGACATTCCGAAAGGCCACATCGAGCCAGGCGAGTCGAGCCAAGACGGCGGCTTACGCGAAGTTGAAGAAGAGTGCGGCATCAGCGGAATGCAGATTGAACGGCTCATCTGCACCACTTGGCATACATATTGGATTGAGAGTCAGCCAATTCTAAAATCAACCGATTGGTACCTGATGCGCTATAGTGGACCGCTAGCGCTCAAGCCCCAAACCGACGAAGACATCACCGAAGCCGTGTGGGTCAAGCCCGAAAACATTGACACTCTGCTCGAAAACAGTTTCTCGTCGATTCCGGAAGTGATTAAAAAGTTGAGAAGTCAAGAAGGTTGAGCGCTTCGCTGTTGAGACTCAACTTTTATTCTGCATTCTAAATTCTACATTCTGAATTAAAAAACGAATACCTTTACACAATAAAGGATTTTATGAAGAAATCACTTATCATACTATTTATTAGTCTGTTTGCCATTACCGCGAAGGCATCGGAATATGAAGCGCCGCAACTCGGCGAGCGGTCGTACATTGAAGTTTATACCTGTGCGCCGGGCAACCAACTCTACTCGCAGTTCGGGCACACGGCCATTGGCGTTTTCGACCGCCAGCGCGGCATCGACCAGGTGTTCAACTATGGCACATTCAGTTTCAACACGCCGCATTTCTACCTGAAATTCTGCGCAGGCAAACTGCTCTACCAACTCACTTCAGAATCGTTCAGTCAGTTTGTCTACTCGTATGAGCGGCGCGGGCGGCAGGTGGTGGCGCAACGGCTTAACCTGACGCTTGAGCAACGGCAGCACCTTTTCAATCTGCTCAGCGAGAACTGCTTGCCGGAAAATTGTGATTATCAGTACGATTTCTTCTTCGACAACTGCGCCACACGGGTGCTCGATATGTTGTACCGCGCGTTTGGCGACTCGCTCACCTACTCCACCGCCGACACTGCACCGCTGCCAACAATGCGAGACTGCATTCATCCATATCTTGCTGGCAGCCAGTGGACAAAGGCCGGCATCGACCTTGTGTTGGGGTCCATCACCGACCGCAGCGCCTCCACCCGCCAGCAGTCGTTCATCCCCGACAAGTTGCACGATTATCTTGCTGAATGCCAGATAGACACGCTGCCATTTGTTTCGCAGACACGCACCATTGTCGAGCCGACAATCGTCTACGGCCACACACCGTGGTACTTGTCTCCAATGCTGATTTTCAGTCTGCTGCTGATAGCCGTAATCATAATGACATTCCGATTGTCGGCCACCGCGCTTGTGATTTTCGACCGCATCTATTTTGGAATTATCGGCCTGTTGGGGCTGCTGATAACGCTGCTATGGTTCGCCACCGACCACGGCGCCACCGTTGGCAACCTGAACATGCTATGGGCTTCGCCGCTCTTTTTGGTTTACATTTTCACCATCGGGCGCACCGAGAAACCGTGGCACAATTGGCTGCGAATCATCTTGCTGGCAGGAAATGGCATAATGATTCTTGGCTTTCTGCTTCCGCAGAGTTTCAATATTTGCTTCTACCCGCTTGTGGCGGCTTCACTGGTAAGATTGGTCAATAAGGATTGGTTATTCCGTCAACTACGCTGACGCACAACTTCGTACATTAAAACGGCGGCGGCGGCTGAAACATTGAGCGACTCAATGCTGCCCAAAATCGGTATTTTAACCAACGGCTCGCATAGACGCATCACCTCATCACTGAGGCCGGTGTCCTCCGCTCCCATCACAAGGCAAAGCGGTCCTGTAAGATTCTGATTATAATAGAGATTCTCAGTTTTTTCGGTTGCACCACAGATGGTAAGACCCGAATCCATAAGCGTTTTAAGCGTCTTTTTCATCGACGACGTGCGGCAGATGGGAACCTTGTGCAATGCTCCGGCTGATGTTTTGACAGCATCAGGTCCAATGCGCGACGCGCCTTTTTCAGGCACCACAATGGCATCGACTCCGGCGCACTCCGCCGAACGCACAATGGCGCCAAAATTGCGGACATCGGTAACTCCATCGAGCGCAACAATGAACGGCATCTTTCCATCCTCAAACACCTGAGCCACAACATCTTCAATCTGGCAAAAAGCAATCGGTGACATCAGCGCAATCACTCCCTGATGATTTTTGCGGGTTATGCGATCGAGGCGCTCAATTGGCACGCGCTGAACAGGAATACGATTCTCGCGGATGAGTTCCGTAAGTTCCTGAGTCAGTTCGTTGTTCTGGCCGATTTTCATCAAGATTTTGTCGACCTGCTTGCCAAATCTGATGGCCTCAATGATGGCGCGGATTCCGAAAATGTAATCGTCGGTGTGGCGGTTATGATTCTGCTGTTCCATTGCTTTGCTTTTTTGTGTCCGCAAAGATATGGAAATGTTGAGTTTAAAGTTTAACAGGTTGAAACGAAAACATCATTCCAATTTCAACCGATACGGCTCAGTGGTCGATTTGGCGCAGAAGAACCCGAGCGCGCCGTTGCTGACATTGGAGTAAATGTTTGCCGGCGGGCCTTGCAGAATTGTGCTGTTGCCGAAGGTCTCGTCGCTTATCTCCTTAATAAATCTGTGGTATTCGGTACTGACTGAAAACAAATCGAAACGGGCTTCGGGCTTTTTGGGGATTGAATCCTCATTGGCATCGCATATCTGAACATTCTCAAAAAGTCCGCACCCGTCATAGAAACCGCCCGCAAAAGCCCATTTTATGTCCTTAAACTCGGAATTGTAGCACGAATCGTTGAAATATACATAAATCAAATAGCAGTCGTCCACGCCCTTCTGCTCGGTGAACGAGGCATAGAAGAAATAGTGGTACTCGGGCAGCGTCAAGCCGTATTCCTCATTGATGTACTCGTAATAAATTGTGTCGAACCGATTCGGAATCGGCATTTGGTCAACTGCCTCATACTCTTCGCCATTCGTCAGTTTGATATTGAGAGTGTAGGTTCGGCCTGGCACGCCGCGAGCCGCAGAATCGGTCCAGTAAGTGCCGTCGTTGTCATCGTCGAGGAGGACAAATGTCTGCTCGCCGTCGGAAATTGTTACGGTGGCGCCTAACTCGGCCGGAGCGGGACGGTTGTAGAAGTACGAAGTGGAACGTGTAAGCCGCACGCTGTAAGGTCCAGGCTCATTTGTTATCTCACCAGCAACCACAAGGCGGTTGTTCTCGCCTTCGTTCAGATCGATGTCGAGTGCCTCGGTGCAAGCGGCAGCAAAAATCACACACAAAACTCCGATTCCCAATATGTTATGCTTCATTTATAAAAGTTGATAGGTTAAGGGTTTAGAAGTTAATGTTTAACAAGTTTAATTATGTTTAACAGGCTTCAAAAATAGCAAAGCCGTAGAAATCCACGGCCTTGCACGTTCAAATTTTACCATTAATTTATCTTTCCCCTCAATTCTTCAATTCGTTTTTCTGCCAATCTTTCATTGGCTTGCCGTCCTTCTTATCGTTCACAATATCAAACTCATACTTGTCGTACGAACGAGCCGAGAAATAGCCCAAGCCGTTCGGCTTGTCCTTGTCTTTGTTAATGATATTGGTGCAGATGTTGGCTGGCGGGCCTGCGAAAAGGCCACTTTGGGTAACCGTTTCGTTATAGAGATCTGTCACGAAGTTGTAATAGCCGCTGCTGATTGTCACCAAATCGCAACGCATGTGCGGATTGTGCGGAATTGAATCCTCGTGTTCGGCGCTGAAAAGCACATCCTCAAAGTGCTCGCAGCCGTCCATATAACTGGCGGTGCTGGCATACAGAACATCGTTGAATGTCGGGTTCCAGAGTGAATCGTTGAAATAGTAGTAAATCAAATACTTATCATCGAAATTCGGTTTCTCGGTGAACGTTGTGTAGAACCAATAATAGTATGCACCTATATCAACACCGTATTGCAGATTGGTGTACTCGTAATAGACTGTGTCAAAGAAATTTGGCTCAACCAACTCGTCAACTGCCTCATATTCCTCGCCATCTTTCAACTTGATATTCAGTGTGTAGAAGCGGCCAGGAACGCCGTAAACATCGGGGTCGGTGAGGTAGTTGCCAGTACTTTCGTCATAGGTTAGCGGGAAAATGTTGCCCTCGCTGTCGCTGATGGTGACTATGGCATCTTTTTCAGGTGTAGCGGGCTGATTGTAGAAGTACGATGTTGAGCGAGTCAGGCGGACGCTGTGCTGCATTGTGTCGGTCGAGATGTAACCCTCAACCACAAGGCGGTTGTTTTCACCATCGTTCAACTCAATGTCCATTTTCTCAGTGCAGGCCGATCCTAGCACCACACTTAAAATTCCGATTGTCAATATATTGTGTTTCATTGTTTTAAAATTTGAAGTTATAGGTTACCGATGGAAAGATGCTGAACATATAGAGTTTTTCGGCGGTCATTACCGACGGATCGTGCTCGTCCTGCTCAAACATAATGCTGGCCGCGTTGTGGCGGTTATAGACATTGTAGATTGACAGGTTCAAATTCTGCTCGAGCCACGGACGGCCTTTGCGCTCGACGGTTTTCAAGTCAAAGGTGGCCGAAAGGTCAAGGCGGTGGAAATCGGGCAGACGCAAGGCATTACGCTCAGCATAGACTGGCGCGATAACGCCGTTGTACTCGAACCGCCCTGTGGGCAAAGTGCGCGGTGCGCCAGTTGAGTAAACCCAGTTGAGCGACACGTGCAGGCGCGGCAGCACATCGTAGGTTGCCACCACCGAAAGGTCGTGCGGTTTGTCGTAGTTCGACGGGTAATACTCGTTGTTGTTGATTGTCTCAACCTTTGTGAAGGTACGCGAGTAGGTGTAACTTACCCAACCGGTGAACTTGCCTTCCTGCTTCTTCAGCATCAACTCCAAACCGTACGAATAGCCTTGTCCGGTGCGAATCTGCGTAGCAATATCATCGCTGACAAACATATCGGCGTGGTCTTTGAAATCGACCACATCGTACATCTTCTTATAATACGTCTCTGCCGAGAAAGCATACATATCGTTCTGTGTGTTTTGGAAATAGCCGAGCGAAACCATGCGGCAGCGTTCGGGCTTCACATTCGGGTTGCTGGCAAACCACGAGTCGATGGGCAGTGGCGACATTGTGGTGCTGGCCAAGTGCACATACTGGTAGGTCTGCTGGAAATTGGCCTTGACGCTGGCCTTGTCGGTTACACGCCAGTTGACCGAGATGCGCGGTTCAATTCCTTTATAGGTATTGAAGATGCCTTTTTCGTGACGGGTGGTGTCGACTGCGTTGTAGTTCTCATCGAGATTCACCACTTCGGCTTTGCCGAAATTCTGGAACATCGACATGCGAAGGCCGTAGTCGATATCAATGATTCCGCCGATTTTGGTCTCGTGCGACACGTAGGCGGCGTACTCGAGCGATTTGTTGTGCTGCGAGACGTTCTTCATGTAGTTGGGGCTGTTGGCGCCTGCCGTAACGGTGAACGGCGTGAACTTGTGATAAGTGAGTTGTCCGCCGGTTTTCAGCGTGTTCTGCGGTGTGGCGAAGAAGGTCACATCGGCTTTTGCGTTCCAGTCGCGAATCGACGATTCCCAGCGAGTGTCGCTCTCTTCGAGTCCGTACATAAAGTGCGAGTAGATAACCGACAGGTTCGAGAACAGACGGTCGTTGAACAAGTGATTGTAACGTGTGGTGAGCGTGCGGTTGCCGTAGTCAATCTGCATCACGCCAGCATAGTTCATCACATCGCGGCCAAAATAACCCGAAGCGAACAGGCGGTTGTTGTCGTTCACCTTGAAGTTGACTTTGGCGTTCATATCGTAGAAGTAGAGTTTGGTGTCGTCAGGAATCTCATCACGGTAAAGCGGGAAGAAAATATCCATATACGAGCGGCGTCCCGACACGATGAACGAGCAGCGGTCCTTCAGAATCGGACCATCGATAGTCAGGCGGCTCGACAGCAGGCCAATACCGCCGTTCACGCCGAACTTCTGCGGACTGCCTTCCTTCATATGCACGTCAAGAAGCGATGACAGGCGGCCGCCGTACTCTGCAGGCATTCCGCCCTTGTAGAACTTCACGTCCTTCAGCGCATCGTTGTTGAACACCGAAAAAATGCCGAACAAGTGGGCCGCGTTGTAAACGGTGGCTTCGTCGAGCAGCATCATATTCTGCCCCGTTCCGCCGCCACGCACGTTGTAGCCGATGAATCCTTCGCCCGACGTGCCCACTCCTGGCAAGAACTGGATGCTCTTGATGACATCGGTCTCGCCGAACAGCGCGGGGATGCTCTTGATGGTTGCAATCTGCAACTTTTCCATTCCCATATCGGGCCGCGTAAGATTCTTGTTGAGTTTCTCGCCCTGCACAACAACCTGCTCGATTTCGGTTGTAGTTGTCTCAAGGCTGAAGTTAACCTTGATGTTCTGCGAAAGGCTGATTTTCTTTGTCACGGGCGTGTAGCCGATGAATTGCGCCACCAGTTCGTAGTCGGCGTCGGCCACCGTCAGACTGTAGAAACCGTAGGTGTTGGTGGTGGTTCCCGCACCCAATTCTTTAATGTAAACTGTCGCGCCAATCAGTTCTTCGCCCGTTGCCGCGTCCGACACTGTGCCGCTCACTGTGTGCTTCCCCTGCGGGGTTGCCACCGCAAGTTGCTGCGGCACTGCTGTTTTTGCTGTCAGCGCAAAAATGCCCAACAGCCAGATAATTTTCTTCATTTCGATAGTTTTAATTTTTTTCACGCTCTATTGATGCGGAAAGTTGAAAATGGTTGCACCTAAAAGGTTATTTTTTTTGATTTTTTTAGACATAAAAACACAACACTCTTTAGACCAATATTTTATGTAATCATATTTTTCCCAGTTTGCGCGGCAAAGATATAAAGTTGAAGGTGCAACCAAGTTGCAAAATGCACCAAATAATAATATGTACGGTTTTTCTGATAACTGATGTGAATATTGATGGCGAGTTTCAGTAAAACAACCTGCTCAAAATAAATTATGAAACCGATTGCATAAAAAGTTGCACAAAGCAAATTTTGTCTTACCTTCGCAATTTGTAAACGAACACGAATGCAAATGCAACGATAAAATAATTCACACTAAACTTTTAAACACTAAACTATGACCACCAATCAGAAAATGAGCAATTTCCGCTGGGCGATATGCGCCCTGCTTTTCCTGGCAACCACAGTCAACTATCTCGACCGTCAGGTTCTGTCGCTCACGTGGAAGGATTTTATTGCGATTGACTTTCATTGGAACGACAACGACTATGGCAACATAACCGCCATATTCTCAATTTTTTACGCATTCATTTCGCTTTTCGCGGGCAAGTTTATCGACTGGATGGGCACCAAAAAAGGTTACATTTGGGCCATTGTCATTTGGTCGTTTGGCGCCTGCCTGCACGCGGCTTGCGGCTGGGCCACAATGCGGCTCACGGGCATTGCCGATGTTGAAGCGCTGCAAGCCGTGACTAAAGGTTCGGAACTTGCGCTAACCGTTTCAACCATAAGCGTTTGGTTGTTCCTTGCCTGCCGCATAATTCTTGCCACTGGCGAGTCGGGCAACTTCCCTGCGGCCATTAAGGTGACGGCCGAATATTTCCCGAAAAAGGACCGCGCCTACGCCACTTCAATCTTCAACGCGGGCGCGTCGGTGGGTGCTCTTGTGGCGCCGCTGTCAATCCCAATTCTGGCCAAACATATGGGCTGGGAAATGGCGTTCATTGTGATTGGTGCCATTGGCTTTGTATGGGCTGGCGCGTGGCTGTTCCTCTACTCGGCACCTGCGCAGAGCCGCTTTGTGAACGAACAGGAACTTGCTTATATTGAGTCAGATAAAAACGAGACGGAAGCCGCCACTGAAGTGAAACTCGATGCAAACGAAGTCAAACTCTCGTTTGCCGACTGCTTCAAATACCGTCAGACGTGGGCGTTCATTGTCGGCAAACTGATGACCGACGGCGTTTGGTGGTTCTTCCTGTTCTGGGCCCCTGCCTACTTCTCTGAATTGGGCTACCCAACGTCGTCAGGGATGGGCCAAATGCTCATTTTCGTTCTCTATCTTATTGTGACTGTGGTATCTATCTTCGGCGGATATCTGCCAAAACTTTTTGTTGAGAAGATGGGGATGCACCCCTACGCAGGCCGTATGCGGGCGATGCTGATTTTCGCCTTCCTGCCCGTGTTTGCAATGTTTGCGCAGCCGTTGGCTGGAACGTCGGTTTGGTGGCCGTGCATTATTATCGGCCTGGCTGGCGCAGGACACCAAGCGTGGTCGGCAAACCTCTACTCGACAATTGGCGATATGTTCCCGAAGTCGGCCATTGCAACCATAACTGGCATTGGCACAATGTTTGGCGGCCTCTGCTCGTTCGCAATCAACAAGGGCTCGGGCGTGCTGTTCACTCACGCCGAAAAACTCGGCGACGCCTTCACTTTCTTCGGCACTTCGGGCAAACCCGCAGGCTATATGATGGTGTTCTGCTACTGCGCTGTGGCCTATCTGCTGGCGTGGTGCATTATGAAGGTGCTGGTGCCGAAGTACAAACCCATTACTAAATAATTGAAAACGATATGAAAACATTCATTACTGATAATTTTCTGCTGAAAACGAAAACCGCGCAGGAACTCTACCACGAATTCGCAGAAAATCAGCCGATTATCGACTACCACTCGCACCTGATTCCGCAGCAGATTGCCGAGAACCGCAAGTTCGACAATATTGCGCAGATTTGGCTCTCGGGCGACCATTACAAGTGGCGTGCAATGCGGGCCAACGGTATCAACGAGCGGTTTGTGACGGGCGACGCCACCGACCGCGAGAAGTTCGACGCGTGGGCGCAGACGGTGCCATACACCCTGCGAAACCCGCTCTACCACTGGACTCACCTCGAGTTGAAACTCTATTTCGGAATCGACACGCTGCTGAATCCCGAATCGGCCGACGAGATTTGGAACCGCACGTCGGAAATGCTCAAGTCGGACGAGTTCAGCGTTTGGGGAATGTTGCGGAAAATGAAAGTTGAAACGGCCTGCACCACCGACGACCCCGTCGATAATCTGCAATACCACAAACAGATAGCCGCTTCGGCGTGCCCCGCGAAGATTCTGCCCACCTGGCGTCCCGACAAGGCATCGGACGTGACCAGCGCCAAAGCCTGGAACGCCTATATCGACCGTCTGGCCGAAGTTTCGGGCGTTGAGATTAACAGTTTCAAGGCATTGTTCGACGCGCTCGACCGCCGAATCGACTATTTCCACGCCGCTGGCTGCCGCTTGGCCGACTTCGGACTCGATTTTCTCTACGCCGAAGATTACACCGACGCTGAGATTGAAGCCATTTTTGCCAAAGTGCGCAGCGACAAAGAGTTGACCGCCAACGAGATACTAAAATTCCGCTCGGCGGCGCTCTATCGGTTTGCACTGCAGGTGCACGCCAAAGGCTGGGCGCAGCAGTTCCACGCAGGGCCCGTGCGCAACAACAACACGCGCCTGCTCACCGAACTCGGCCCCGACACGGGTTTCGACTCAATCGGCGATTTTTCGCAAGCCCTGAGTATGAGCAAGTTCCTGAATCGTCTCGACTCGACAAACCAACTGGCAAAGACCATTCTTTACAATATCAATCCTGCTGATAATGAAGTGTTTGCCACAATGATTGGCAACTTCCAAGACGGCACGGTTCCTGGTAAAATGCAATGGGGCTCGGCTTGGTGGTTTCTCGACCAAAAAGACGGCATCGAAAAACAACTTAACTGCCTGAGTTGCCACGGTTTACTGAGCCGCTTTGTAGGTATGCTCACCGACTCGCGCAGTTTCCTTTCGTACCCGCGCCACGACTATTTCCGCCGCATTCTGTGCAACCTGCTCGGCAACGACGTGGAAAACGGCGAACTGCCAAACGATATTGATTTACTGGGAAATATGGTGGCCGATATCTGCTATCGCAATGCTAAAAATTATTTCAAGTTTTAGGTGGAACGCAGATTGAACAGATTTAATAGATTTACGCAGATATTATAGGTATTAATGATAATTAAAGTGTAACGAAAAAATCTCTAACCGATTCAACCCGATTTTATCCGATAACTTATTCTGATTGAATCTGATAAATCGGTTAGAAATAAAAACTGTGTAAATCAGTGTAATCAGTGCGAAATTTTGAATTCATAAATCATAAATCGAAAATCAAAAATGAAAAAGACAGTAACATTTGGTGAGATTATGCTTCGTCTGGCGGCGCCTGGCTACGAGCGTTTTTTGCAGACAAGTAGTTTTAACGCCACATTCGGCGGCGGCGAAGCCAACGTGGCCGTGTCGCTCGCAAACTACGGCATTCCCGTCAGTTTCGTAACGCGGCTGCCCCAAAACGACATTGCCGCAGCCTGCCTGCGCGAACTTCGCGGTCTGGGTGTCGATGTCAGCGATGTAATCTTCGGCGGCGACCGCATTGGTATCTATTACCTTGAAACTGGCGCAGTTAGCCGTGCATCGAAGGTTATCTACGACCGCGCTCATTCGGCTGTGTCCGAAATCAAAACGGGTATGATTGACTGGAAAAAGGTGTTCGACGGCGCTGACTGGTTCCACTGGACGGGCATCACGCCTGCCATTTCGCAAGGCGCTGCCGACGTGTGCCTGGAAGCCCTGAAAGCGGCCAAAGAGTTGGGTCTGACCATCTCGTGCGACCTCAACTACCGCAAGAATCTCTGGAAGTACGGCAAGCGCGCCGACGAAGTAATGCCATCATTAGTAGAGTATTGCGACGTGATTCTGGGCAACGAAGAAGACGCCGAGAAGGCACTTCTGATTAAGCCCGAAGGTGTTAACATAGAAGGCGGCAAGGTGGTTGCCGAAGCCTATCTGTCGGTATCTCAGCAAATTATGAAGCGCTTCCCGAACGCTAAGAAGGTCATCACAACCTTGCGCAGCAGCATCAACGCCAACCACAACAACTGGGCGGGCGTTCTGTACGACGGCAAAACACTGTTCAAATCGCCTGAGTATCAGATAACTGACATTGTTGACCGCGTTGGCGGCGGCGACTCGTTTATGGGCGGCCTCATCTACGGTCTGCAAACCTACACTGGCGACGACCAAAAGGCGCTGAACTTTGCCGTGGCCGCAAGTTGCTTAAAACATACCATTTACGGCGATTACAACCGCGTAAGCGTTGCCGAAGTTGAGAAACTTATGTCGGGCGACGCAAGTGGGCGAGTAAGCAGATAAATATTATTGGTCCATATTTGTGATATTTTATGCAGATATGGACCAATAATTATATTATAGGTGGTCTAATTCTGTAAAATTTATGCAGAAATAGACAATATATAATGAGATATTATGTCTAAATCTGCATTTCCTATGCAGAAAAAGACAATAAATAATAGAATAAGCGGTCTAAATCTGCAAATAATATGCAGAAATAGACACATAATATTTTGAATCTCGATAAAAACGTTACCTTTGTCGTAAAAATAAACTACTGTGAACGAGAATATTATAGGCAGGGGATACGAGATTAAGCGGTTAGAGAAGTTTTACAACTCACCGAAAAGCGAGTTTATAACCATCTACGGCAGAAGGCGTGTCGGAAAAACGTACCTTATAAATCAGTTTTTCAAAGACAGGTTCGCTTTCGACGCATCGGGCATTATCGACGGCTCAAAAGAAGCGCAATTCTACAGTTTCTACGACTCGCTGACAAAGTACGGCTACGAAGGTGAGCAACCGAAAAACTGGTTCGAAATGTTTTCAGCTCTGGCTAAACTGCTTGAGAAACAGACTAAAAACGAGCGTAAAGTTGTTTTTATCGACGAGATTCCCTGCTTCGACACACCGAAGTCTGATTTTGTGAAATCGTTGGGTTATTTCTGGAACTCGTTTGCGGCCAAACGCAACGACATTCTGTTAATAGTCTGCGGTTCAGCCACTTCGTGGATTGTCAGCAAAATAATCGACAGCCGCGGCGGCCTGCACAATCGCACCACGGGCGACATTTATCTGCAACAATTCACGCTGGCCGAGACCGAAGAATATCTGAGACACAACAACTTCGGCTGGCCGCGGCAACTCATTGCCGAAACCTATATGGTTCTGGGCGGCATACCTTACTACCTAAGCCTTCTGGACAACAAGGAAACGCTGGCGGCAAATATCGACAGACTCTATTTTTCGGAAACGGGCGAGTTACGGCGTGAGTATCAGCGACTTTACAAATCGCTCTTCAGCAATGCCGACCCGTATATGAAAATCATCGAGACGCTTGGCAAAACCAAAAGCGGACTGACGCGCACCGAAATTTCTGACGCGACCAAACTGCCCCAAAACGGGCGACTCACCAAAATGCTCGACGACCTGCAGCACAGCGGTATGATTCGCTGTTTCTACGGAAAATCGCGCGGCAAGGTGAAGAAACGCGACGCCTATTACCAACTTATGGACCTGTTCTCGATTTTCCATCTCACCTTCGGAGGAAAACCCACAAGCCCAACATTTTGGCAAGACCGAGCAATGACACCTACGCTGAACACGTGGTGCGGGCTGTCGTTTGAAAGGATTTGTTTTGTTCATATTGAGCAGATACGCAAGGCTTTGGGACTCAGCAGAATAGCACTGGAATATTATTCGTGGCGCAGCCGTGGCGCAGAGCCGAAAGCGCAAATTGATTTGATAATTGAGCGGGCGGATAAAATCATCAATATCTGCGAGATAAAGTACGCCACAGGCGAATATGCGATTAGCAGACAGGACGACCTTGATATGCGAAACCGCATTGAAGCGTTCCGCGCCGAAAGCGGCACCCGTTGCGGGCTAATTCCCACTTGGATAACAACTTGCGGGCTTAAAGAAGGTATGTACTCGTCGGAAATTCAATACCGAGTGACACTTGACGACTTATTCTGGAATAACAAACAGTAATTCAAATATTTAACAATTTAAAAAACATTTAAAATGAGCAGATTCAAACGTTTAGACGTTCTAAACACAATGCTTTCGACTGGCATTGTGCCATTGTACTACAATGCTGACGTTGAGAAAGTTAAACAGGTTGTGCTGGCTTGCTACAAAGGCGGCGCGCGTGTTTTTGAGTTTACAAACCGCGGCGATTTTGCCCACGAAGTGTTTGCCGAAGTGAACAAATGGTGCGCCACGGCCTGCCCCGAAATGGCAATGGGCGTGGGCTCGGTGGTTGACCCCGCAACGGCTGCGCTCTACATTCAGTTG
>JAEEGJ010016151.1_pt1 | contig 17227 bp, 14 predicted proteins | sample 8958761 | NCBI WGS metagenome assembly JAEEGJ01 (sample SAMN16246546, study PRJNA631951) | gut metagenome | biome: gut microbiome; feature: rumen; material: RS-attached | host: Bos | place: Iran: Karaj | collected 2018-10 | reverse complement strand
CACTGTTCCTCTGTTCATACTGTGGACAGGCATTACAGTGGCGCTTCTTGCCAACTATCTGAAGACACTTGGCTATGTGGGAAGGCTCGGATCCATGGACAGGGTGTTCAGGGCAGATCCCGACGGATCGGTTCCTGCACAGGAGGTTGCGGATTATCTGCACATCACACAGGACAAGCTTATGCGCCTGATATCCTACGGGGAAAAGAAAAAGATCCTCATCAATCTAGTATATGATGCGCAGGGAGGAAGGTTCATCCTCACCGACAGATACATACCCGCAGATCCGATCAAGGACAGACCCTTTGTGGGAATGGATTGTCCCGGATGCGGTGCGAGCCTCAAGATCAGGGCGGCCACAACCGGAATATGCCCTTACTGTGACAGGCAGGTGACTGCGCCGAATATAGTAGTCGGCAGATAAGTACTTTTACATGGGGTTAAATGGGGGAGGTACGGTCATTGGAAAAACAGTCTGAAGTCTATCTGTTCGGACAGGTTCTCGGAACACATTCTTTTCTTCTTAAGGACGGGTTTCTCAAACCCGATGAGTATTCAGAGATAAAGGCTCACTATTTTCTTCCGGGAGGCGAGACCGGTACTGCCGCCACGGTCCTGGATTCCCTTGGCGTAGGCGTAAGGATGGACGGCACCTGGATAGGAACGGAAGTCGCTCCCATGCTCAGGGAATTCTACGAAGGGACGAACGTCGATCATTCGCTGATGTACTTTGCAGAGGATGATCCCGGAGTAATGGATTACGTGGTCATCGCGGGCCTCGTCCGTTCACCCATGGGAAGATTCCAGTCACTCTTTGCATCAGGCAAGAGATGGTGGAGCATCCCAAGGGAGATAGATGTGGAAGGCTGCAAAGTGGCTGCGATAGATCCCTTCTTCGGAGCAGAGACCGAGAAAGCTGCCCAGATCTGTATAAACAAGGGTATTCCCTATGTCACCATAGACAGTGATCATAAATCATTTCTCCACAGAAACGCAGCGATAAATGTTGTATCAAAAGAGTGCACAGGCGAGCATTATAAGGGAATGAGTCCCGAGGAGATAATGGGCCTGATGCAAAATGAAACGGAAGGTCTCACCATCATAACCCAGGGCGTCGGAGAAATGCTCTATGCAAGAAAGGGTGAAGAGATACACCGCATGAAGCCTTTTGATGTGGAGGTCAAGAGCACGCTGGGTGCGGGAGATACCTTCAAGGCAGGCTGTGTATACGGACTTTTGAAGGGTATGAGTGATGAGGATACCGTGAGATTTGCCAGTGCATGTTCGGCTGTCGCGATCTCAAGATTCCCGCTTCCCCTGAACCCTCCGAGACTGGAAGAGGTGCAGGCACTGCTTTACGGCTGAGACGGCCGGCAAATACAAAGAAGGAAAAAATATGAATCTTAAAACAGCGTACGAACCATATTTCAAAATAGGTGCAGCGATATCCCGGAAGAACCTGCACACCGCAGCGGACATGAAGCTGCTCAATGCGCAGTTTAACAGTTTTACCTGTGAAAATGATATGAAGCCCATGTATTATCTGGATGAAGAAAGCTGCAAATCCGATCCGGATAAATATGAACTGGAGCCTGCTCTTACCTTTGAAAAGGCAAAGCCTTATCTTGAGGCCGCAAAGGCAGACGGTATCGCAATGCGCGGACATACCCTTGTGTGGCACAACCAGACTCCCAAGTGGTTCTTCTGTCAGCATTACAATGAGAACTTCCCTCTTGCAGACAGGGATACCATGCTTGCACGTCTTGAGAGCTATATCCGCGGAGTGCTTAACTTCGTACAGACTGAATATCCGGACATCATATATGCATGGGATGTTGTGAACGAGGCTGTTGACGAGGGGGATTTCAGAAAGTCTCTCTGGACTAAGACCGTCGGAAATGATTTCGTCATCAAGGCATTTGAATATGCCAGAAAGTACGCTGCAGAAGGCGTGGATCTGTTCTACAACGATTATGAGACTGCCCTTGAATGGAAGAGGGATTTTATAATCGCCAATATCCTTAAGCCTCTTCAGGAAAAGGGACTTGTGGACGGAATGGGCATGCAGTCACATCTGCTCATGGATCATCCAAAGTATGAGGATTACCGCACAGCTCTTGAGATGTACGGAGCTTTGGGACTCAAGATCAACATCACGGAGCTGGATCTGCACAACGCCGATCCTTCCGAAGAGTCCATGAAGGCGCTTGCCGGGAGATATGCGGAGTTTTTCAGGATATATGTTGATGCGAAGAAGTCCGGCAAGGCAAATGTGACATCCGTGACATTCTGGAATCTCAAGGATGAGGACAGCTGGCTTAGCGGGTTCAGAAGAGAGACCAGCTATCCGCTGCTCTTCAGAGGAAAGAGTGAGGCAAAGGAAGCATATTATGCGGTCCTGAGGGTTGTCGTACCTGATACGGAGATTGATAAGTGGGAAGCTGATTATCCCGATGAAGACTATGAAATGACGGGAGTTGGCAAACCGGAGATCAACAGATTCCGCAAGGATATCTGGAATGAGGGTGAGTACGATTACGCCGCATCTTACGGGTTTACTCCCAATGTTTTCGCTTATCTTCATACAGATGACGAGAAGCGTGACTGTATGCTGGTGGTTCCGGGAGGCGGGTACTGCATGGTGGTGCCTCATGAGGCGGAGCTTGCAGCCATGGAGTTCTATGACCGCGGCATGAACGTGTTCGTACTGACTTATACCACGGATATCACCATGTCCGTTCCTCTTAAGAAGCAGCCTCTTGAAGATATCTCAAGGGCTGTGAGATTTATCAGGAGCAGAGCTGCGGAATACAACATAGACGGTAAGAAGCTGGTCATCTGCGGATACTCCGCAGGGGCTCATGTGTGCGGAAGTCTTGCGGTACACTTTGATGATGTGAAGGATAAGGATCCCGAACTTGATAAGATATCAAACAGACCTGACGGAGTTATCCTTTCGTATCCTGTCATTACATCCGGAGAATATGCACACAGGGATTCCTTCAGGGCACTCCTTGGGGATGATGCCACCGCAGAGGAGCTTGATTATTTCTCTCTTGAAAAGCATGTGACCGGGAATACTCCCCAGTGCTTTATCTGGCAGACTGCGGGAGATGATCTTGTTCCCGTGGAAAACAGCTACCTTTTTGCGGAGGCTCTCAGAAAAGCGGGAGTGAAATTCGCTCATTATGTTTTCCCTGACGGCTTCCATGGACTGTCTGTTGCCAATAAGTATTATTTCAGGGGATGGTCACCTTCCGGATGGAATTACACAATGGAACAGACCATGCGTGCGGTACATGCGGTAAGGGATGGAAAGGGTATAGACGTATCCGATAAGAGAAAGGAAGAGCTGATAGAGCAGTTCTTCAGCGGAAAGGAAATGCCCGCGAATGGTATCGATATGAGCCTGAGAGAAGATGTGGGACTCTGGCCGGAACTTGCACTGGCATGGATAAAGAGAATCTGATGCTATTCGGGACAGAGCCTTCTGTCCCGAATTTTTATGAGCAGGGAGCATTTATGGATACCGGTCAGGTATTTCCTGAGCGGTACATAAGTGATGTGATCGGTTATGAGTTCAGTAACAGATGTTCATTGGTATACAGAAAAATATTTAAATGCAGGGGGTTAGGATGAACAGACTTTGGTACAGGAAAGCAGCGGCTGACTGGAACAGTGCACTTCCGCTGGGCAATGGATTCATGGGAGCCATGTGCTTCGGCGGGACTCTCATAGACCGTTTTCAGCTGAACAATGACAGCATATGGTGGAGCGGTCCCCGTGACCGTATCAATCCGGATGCGGGGAAAAACATTCCCGTGATAAGAGATCTTATACGTGCGGGCAGGATCTCGGAGGCTGAGGATCTTGCCAATGAGGCCATGTGCGGGATTCCTGAATACCAGAGCCATTATGAGCCTCTGGGAGATCTGTTCCTCATACCGGAAGGAAAAGAGCGCATCCAGATACTGGGCATCCGTCAGCACTGGAGCGGACAGCTTAACCGAATTGAAGAGATCACGGATTATAAAAGGCAGCTGGATATCAATACCGGCATTCATACTGTCAGCTATACGAAGGATGGTGTAAAGCATGTACGTGAAAGTTTTATCTCGTATCCTGACAGAGTGATGGCGATAAAGTGCCAGGGAACTCCGCTCAGGATATTCGCAGAGCGCGGTGATCAGTGTGAGAAAGTGGTGAAGCTTTCCGACAATACTCTTTGCATGGAGGGAAGGACCGGCTGTGACGGTGTGAGATTCTGCATGGTGATCCGCGCCGTAAAGGGTAATCCCTATATTGTGGGCAGAACCCTGCATACGGATGCAGATGCGGAGATACTTGTGGCGTCACAGACAGACTTTTACAGCACGGACCCTGTGGCGGATGCTGTAAGGACATTGGACGAAGCAGAAAAGCTTGGATACGAAATGCTGAAGGCAAGGCATGCTGCCGATGTACAGGAACTGATGGACCGCTGCACTCTTGAGATAGAATGTGAGGACAGGTCCGGAATCCCTACTGATGAAAGACTGAAAGCGGTACAGGACGGAGGAGAGGATAACGGTCTTGTTAATCTCATATTTGCTTACGGAAGATATCTTCTGATCTCATCAAGCAGACCGGGAAGCCTTCCTGCCAATCTCCAGGGAATATGGAATGACAGCTTTTCCCCTGCATGGGACAGCAAGTACACCATCAATATTAACGCCCAGATGAATTACTGGCCTGCAGAGGTGACAGGACTGTCAGAATTGCACGAGCCTCTTTTTGAACTGATAAAGCGCATGGTCCCTAATGGAAAAAAGGCTGCATCCGAAATGTACGGAGCAAGGGGCTGGGTGGCTCATCACAATACGGATATCTGGGGTGACTGTGCCCCACAGGATACATGGCAGGCTGCAAGCTACTGGCAGATGGGCGCGGCATGGCTGTGCCTTCATATACTCGAGCATTACCGCTATACCAAAGACTCCGGATTTATGGAGGAGTATCTTCCCATCGTAAAAGAGGCTGCGCTGTTCTTTGAGGATACACTCATAACGGATGAAGAGGGACAGCTTCTTGTATCCCCTTCCGTATCTCCGGAAAATACCTATGTTCTGGAAAACGGAGAGAAGGGAATGATGTGCGAAGGCGCGTCAATGGACGCCCAGATCCTTTATGAACTCTTCAGCGGACTTATAGAAACGGGAATGATAAGTGATGAAGAAAAGGCCCGTTATACCGCGGTACTGGACAAGCTTCCGAAACCCCGTATATCCGGAAACGGAAACATAATGGAATGGGCGAAGCCTTATGATGAAGTGGAGATAGGACACAGACACATATCACATCTCTTTGCTCTGTATCCGGGAAAACAGTTCTTTGACAGTGAATGCAAGGATGAGCTTCTTAAGGCGGCACGTGTAACGATTGAAAGAAGACTGTCACACGGAGGCGGACATACCGGATGGTCCAGGGCATGGATCATCAATATGTGGGCCAGACTGTGTGACGGAGAGCAGTGCCATGAAAATGTAATGGCACTTATCAGAAAGTCAATGCTTCCGAATCTTTTCGACAATCATCCGCCTTTCCAGATAGACGGTAACTTCGGTTTCGTCTCCGGAATAGCGGAGATGCTGTTGCAGAGTCATGAAGGAGAGGACAGATTCCTCCCCGCACTTCCCGGGGAGTGGGCTTCAGGTAAGGTTACGGGCCTCAGATCAAGGTCCGGAAGGATCACGGATATCGAATGGAAAGACGGTAAGATCGTATCTCAGATATATTATTAAGGCATTTCTTTACAGAGGGAGGAATGATCATGAATAATGGCTTCTCAGGCGGATTTGGAGGCGGATCAAACGGCTTCTCGGGCGGATTGGGCGGTTTTATGGTGCCGCCGGGATTACAGGGCGGTTTCAGGAATGATGATATGTGCGGCGGAAGGGTAGAAAAGAATGATTCCGGCGCTCCCAAGGTTATCGCTTCCAAAAACATCACCGATTTTTCGGTGCATTTCGGATGCATTAACAGGATTGGGATTTTCGGGTGTGAATTCTATGATTTTACGGTAAAGAGAGATAAAGAAGACGGGCCCTATGTATTGGAGTTCAGAGAGCACAGGATTGAAACGGACGACCGTCTGTGCAGAGATATACAGCAGATCATCGACGAGAATGATCTCGTACTTGATAACGGAGTGGTCAGATATACTCATGGACTTCCTCCGGAATTCCAGCCGTATGATTTTGATGCGGTATATGATTCCGGGGAAAGACTCCATTTTTACATTCAGGGAGAACCCACAGCCTCCTGGTGTGTCTCACTCAGAAGGGCACTCTGCAGAGAACTTGTAAGGAATGGAATTGAAGATCTCCTTCCTCCCAAAGAGGACAGGAATGTTGCAAGGTTCGATCTTAGCTTTCAGGAATGGCCACTTAAGACCATGTACGCCACTATACGTACTCAGGATGATGATCCGGGTGAAAGACCTGTGCATTTCTGCAAGTCAGTCTGGAATTATGAGACGGGGGAATCTGTATGTAATGCGATCATAAGGATTCCCGACGGCTTCTATGCCCATATAACGGAGCTTGCGGAACAGACGAATCTTCGCGAATACAGTAATGGTCAGATAGAGCCCTTTGAAACGAAAAAAAGCCCCTTCGGAAAACCCGGGATTCCCGTTGTGGGCTGGTGCTGCGAGGGTGAGAGCCGTAGGCAGTTCAATACCTTCGTGTGGGGGGATGGGATAAGTGAAGATCATACAAGGATCGCCGCTGTGATAAGGGAATATCTGGAATCCGTATTTGATGGTGTGGAATCAGAGAAAAGATGATCCGGGTTTTATTACCTGTTACCCCGCATTTGATCACCTGTTACTTAAAAGCCCTTTTTTTCTCACTTTTTAAATGTATAATTGCCTCATGAACAACTTGAAGGTAAAAATCGAGATCGATCCGGATGCAAAAGATTGTGAGGTCACGATCAGATGCTCTGAGGTTGATGCAAGGGTACTGAGTATCCAGAGAGCATTATCCGAGATGGGGACGCCCGGTTCTCAGATAAGCTTTTACAAGGAGGAGTCGGAATTCTTCCTTCCTCTGAGCGATATACTCTTCTTCGAAACTGACGGCGGTGTCATAAGGGCCCACACCGCGGACGACGAATTCGAAGCAAAGTACAAGCTCTATGAACTGGAGGAAAAGCTTCCGTCATACTTCCTGAGGATATCGAAGTCCACGATCCTGAACACCCACAAGGTATATTCGATAACGAAGAATCTTGCGGGAGCCAGTAAGATCGAGTTCCAGAATACCTACAAGATAGTGTACTGTTCGAGGAATTATTACAAAGCGCTGAAAGAGATACTGACGCCATGACAGATCACATGAAGCGCAGACACATAAAGGAGAGAAAAAATGAGTAAAAGAGGAAGAAATATAGCGTATGCATTAATGCTGATAGTACTGGCTGCCTGTCTTGTGCTGTGGAAGCTGAACATGTTTAACCTTCCGCTGGTATTTGCGGGAGTCAGCACATGGGGTCTTATCATCGCGGCATTCATGGTATGGATCATCATCCACAGTATAGTGGACCTGAGCTTCGGAGGGATCTTCCTTCCCCTGGCTGTCATCTGTATCATATTTGACAAGCCCCTTGGTATTGAAACTCTCACTCCCTGGACCGTGCTTGTGGTAGCGGTGATGCTCACCATAGCATTCAACATGATCTTTCCCAAGAGACATAAGAATCATGACGGATTTAATATTGGTGCCAGGTTCACGGACAGCGGAAGCGAAGAAAGCAACGAATATGTAATGCATTCAATGAGGTTCGGATCTGCAACAAAGTATGTCCGCTCTGCAAATCTTAAGCAGGCAGATCTGACATCTCAGTTCGGTGAGCTTGCAGTTTTCTTCGACGGAGCACAGGTTCCCGGAGGAAAGGTAGTCATCAACTGCAATGCTTCCTTCGGAGAGATGGATCTGTATATTCCTGCAGGATGGAGGATCGATAATAAGGTGAGGGTTTCCCTGGGTGACTGTACTGACAGGGGCACCAATGTGATCCCGGCTGAAGATGCGGTATTATGCGTGATCGAGGGTTCGGTATCATTTGGCGAACTGGTGATCAACAGGATCTGACATACATATATTGGCATATTACAAGCGGCAGAGTTTTACCTCTGCCGCTTTGATTATGCAAAGACTGATGCTGTTTTTGATATCACAGACAGGAACCGTTTTTGAGCTCCGGGTGTGACAGATAGAACTGTTTCTTATCGGCATACATGGCTTCATCTGCCTCGTGGAGTGCCCTCAGTATATTTCCGTCTGTCAGATAACTGCTTCCGACTGCGAAATTCACTCCTCCGTATGATGGGGAGATGGATCTGAGCTTTTGGATCCGGTTTTTCATCTCTTCCGGTGAAGTGTCCGGAAGCAGGACAAGGAACTCATCACCACCGGCTCTGTAAATCTCATTTCCGATAAATGCATTCTGAAGTGCCATGGATGCGTTCTTAAGCAGAAGGTCTCCTGCATGGTGCCCGTCATTATCGTTAACTCTCTTGAGTCCGTTCAGATCGGCAAATACAATTCCCATGCACTGCTCAGCACGGTTTATATCGGCCTTCATGCTGTCTATCCTGGTGTTCATGGCATTCCTGTTGAGCACTCCGGTAAGCATATCCGTGGTGCTCAGCCTCTGAAGACGCTTCAGAAGCTGATAATTGGAGATCTCCGATGCAAGGAAGAATGTTGTCAGCTCAAGGGTTTCCTTGATCTGAAGAGTGTTTCTTATGTCGAAATTGGTGGCCCAGATATACCCCAGAAGCTCGCCACCCACCTTGAGTGGAAATAGGACGATGCTGTCCACATTGGCATTGTGAAGGGATTCATACCATCCCGGATTCTTGTCCTTTATGGGTCCCATATCCTTTTCGCCCTTGACGATCAGGCATGAAGTGTCCGCAAGGATACTTGCCCAGGTTACCACAAGGTTGAAATGTTCTTCATCCTGCCAGTGGTTCATCGATCTTCTCTGGGCGTTCTCGGCATATGACTGAGCCAGCATTGAGCAGCTTCTTGTAGCATAATCCACAAGAAGCAGACATACATGTCTTGCATCGCATATCCTTCTTATGTCGGCAACAACATCATTGATGGTGCTGACGAAATCATCGGCACCACGGAGCTTTATGCAGGTGCCCAGGACCTCTGATGCTGTTTCCTGTGAAAGATTGGCCATTATCCCGGTATTGTGTTCCGTGGCCACATCGATGGTATACATGCAGTATCCGAGATCTTCTCTGTCGGAGACCAGGGGCAGCGTGAAAATATTGAACCAGGTATCAAAGAATTCGGGATGTACATATGTATGTACCGGCTGCTTTAAGATCGCACTGCGGTAGCAGTAGTCTTCGAATACCAGATCCTTAGGAAAATAATCCGTATATTCACTCCCGGGGATCAGCTCATGACGGAACATCCTGTTGCCGGTCACATGCTCTGCCCTGAGTGAATCATGATATCTCTTATTCCCGCAGAGAATGCGGATCTTGCCGCATGATCCGTCGGGCAGTTTTTCAACTGAGAGTACACAGCTTTCGGTTGTAAATCCGTCGATCAGTTTTTGAAAATCCATACCCAAGTCCTTCCTTATGTGCGAGTATTATAACATTTATAAGTGATATATTGCTAACCGTTTTGGGAGAGATGAACATTAATTCTACAAAAAATGAGGAAAAAAACAGCAAAATATCTGATGTATGATGAATATTAAAGGTATATCATAACGTAACGTGCGCCGGGGGTTTTACAGGTGCATGAAAAGACAGAAGCAGTTTGCAGGTCTATAAGACCATGGTGATGATATGGAGATCAGGAAACACAGATCCGGAATAATGCTGATGACAGAGGGAAATCCAGTTTCCCTCATACTTCTTTTTTCTGTACCGATGCTTATAGGTAATCTTTTCCAGCAGGTATATAACCTGGTGGACTCGGTCATCGTGGGGCAGTATGTTGGTGCGGATGCGCTTGGAGCCATAGGTGCCACCAATTCGGTCACCTTCCTGTTCTTTGCGCTTTGTAACGGCATCGGAAGCGGAGGCGGGATCATAACCTCCCAGTATTTTGGCAAGAAGGATGAAAATGCGGTAAAGAGCTGCATAGTCAATACCGGTTATATTATGCTGGCATTTCCTCTTATGGTGGGCATTGTGGCGTTTATACTGTCCGGTCCTATCCTCAGATTGCTGGATACTCCTTCCGATATAATGCCTGATGCTTTGGGTTATCTTAAGATCATGTGTGTGGGAATAGTCTTTGTCTCACTTTATAACTATGCTTCTTCCATGCTCAGGGCTCTGGGAGATTCCAAGACTCCTCTTTACTTTCTTGTCTTTTCATGTCTTCTGAACACGGGGCTGGATCTGCTGTTTGTATGCGTGCTTAATATGAGCGTAAGAGGTGCCGGTATCGCAACGGTCATCTCACAGTTTGTATCCGGAATAACCTGCCTGATATATGCGGTCCTTAAGAACAGTTACTTCAGGTTTTCTCGTGAAAATATGAAGTTCAACAGACACATCACTTTGAGCGTGCTTAAGCTCGGAATTCCTCTTTCACTTCAGTTTTCCCTTATAGCAATATCCTGTATGGCTCTCCAGAAGGTGGTCAACTCCTACGGGAAGGTTACGGTTTCGGCATTCAGTGCCACCAGCAGGATCGAGCAGATAATCCATCAGCCTTATCAGACCCTCGGAGCGGCGCTCTCCACATTCACCGGTCAGAATTACGGAGCAAAGAAGATGGACCGTGTTAAAGAGGGCTTCAGGAAGAGCGTTATCATAATGATCATTTTCTCTGTGATAATGCTTCCTGTCATGCAGCTTGTGAGCGGCAGCCTGGTCAGGCTTTTTGTTGATGATGCCCCCGTCATCGAAATGGGAGCAAAGGCTCTGAGGATCACCAGTCTTTTCTATGTGATGCTGGGCTTTATCTATATGGTGAGGGGAGTTCTCAACGGACTGGGAGATTCCATTTTTGCCCTGATCAATGGTATAGTAGAGGTGATCGGAAGATTTGTTGTTCCTGTGATGCTTGTCGGGATCCCGTTCATCGGATTGTGGGGTATCTGGTGGTCAGTCGGTATCGTATGGTCCATGGCGGGCATAACTGCGGTGATGAGGTATTTTGCATTCAGGAAAAAGGTAATGCCGGCACAGTGATACGTATTCCTTGAAAAGGGGGATGATCTGCATATGGAAACATTTTATTACGAAGTAGTAAGTATTGAAGGAGACTATGCCAATCTTAAGAGGACGGATATCGAATCCGATGATCTTAAGGTTGTGGCAAGAGCGCTTCTTCCTGCAGAGATAGTCGAAGGTTCAAAGCTGAAGTATGAACTGATGCAGTATACTCTTCAGGACTGATATTAAATATGATCGGGAGCGGGCAGGAACAGAGATTTTCCTGCCCGTTTTTCAGGCGGAAAAATATTTTTATGATATACAAAACCTTTTCCTCTTCCGGGACGTATTATATGTGTAAGACGTCTACAACGGAGCATTTCAGATGACAATGGATTTTGACAATATTTATGACAGATATTCGGACAGGCTCTATGCTGCGGCATTCAATATATGCAGGCAGCAGCAGGATGCGGAGGATGCGGTACAGGATGCCTTTATAAGGCTGTATCACAGCCGTAAGGACTTTGAATCCGAGGAACATATCAAAGCGTGGCTCCTGAGAGTGACGATAAATGCCGCCAAGAGCACCAAGAGGCTGTTCTGGAACAGGATGCGCTCATCCTATGAAGAGTATATGGACTCACTTGTGTTCGAGGAAGAGTCTGACAAAGGTTTAATGGATGAGGTCCTGAAGCTTCCGGAAAAATACCGAATAGTCATACATCTGTTCTATTTTGAAGAATATAAGGTCAAAGAGATCGCTGAGATTCTGAATACCTCTGAAAATACAGTAAAAACAAGATTATTAAACGGCCGCAGGATACTGAAGGATAAACTGGAGGGATGGGAAGATGAATAATAAAGACAGATATCAGAGAAGCTTTAACACATTACATCTCTCCGAGGATTTTCGGGAAAAATGCAGGAACCCGGAAGAAAGCGGAAAGGGTAAGATAATGAATTTCAGAGCAATGTATGGAATAAGCAAACTGGCAGCAGCTGCAGTACTCGCAGGAACCATAGCACTCGGAAGCGCAGGCGTATGCTACGCGAATGATATCGGCGGGATCAGAACAAGGATCGGTATGTGGATAAACGGTGAAAAACAGGAGGTGGAGATCCAGCAGACAGGCGATAGCTCTTATGCGATCTACGATGAGAATGGTGAAGAGACCATGGGCTTCGGCGGTGTAAGCATTGATGCTTTCGGTAATGAGATTCCCATGAGCGCCGAGGAACTTGTTGGACTTATGAACAATGATTGCCATCTTACATTTACAGAGGATGGAAGAATGATATTCACCTACAAGAACCTTGTGGAGGATGTAACGGACCAGACTGATAAAAAGGGCAATCTCTACATCCACGTTTCGGATCCATCCAATCCCTACACCTACTTCGATATTACAGACATTCAGGAAAACGGCGGATATTCCACTTCCGCAGACAACAAGCCCACATTTGGCAAGAGCTACTATGAGGCAGACTCTTCGGACCTTGCAACAGAGGATGCTGCTATGGAGCGGGGTGACGACATATCCGTCAGCGTTCAGGCAGTCGGTGACTGAGAGCAGGAAGGGCTGCAGAGGATGATCTGTTAAAGGAAGGAACGGATGAGAAAACTTCAGAGCATGCCGTGACATGCAGATAATGACAGTAAACTATGGTACGGTTCCTGAGTTCGGTGAATTCTGAACGCAGGAACCGTCTTTTCGTTCATCCATACATAGAAAATACATTGTTGTGATATGGTGGTCTCAGAAAGTCAGGAGGAAGGACATGAAAAAGAAGATCATCATTGCATGTATACTACTGATCCTGGGTGCAGGGGCTGTGTGCCTTGCTTTCTGTGCAAAGCCGGGAGCTGTGCGTCCGGATATTGAAGGCATTACCGAAGCATCTGTCGGACAAAGGATACGCTTCTCAATCGATGGTGCGGAGTATATGCCTGTGGATGACACGGATGGGATCTATATACAGGAAACGGAAGAAAATGCCATTGCCATAAGGATTCATGTGCCGGATGAACTGCAGGCTTCAGTGTATCTGGATGATGAAAAAGAAGGAATAATCTATACCGGTACGGTGCAGAGAGCATCAGCAGAGATGAAGGAGGAGACCACGGGTATCCTCACGGATTATTTTGAATGGATCGATGAGATATCGGAGGACTGGGAATTTACTGATGAAGAACGTAATTATATACGGGAAGCCGTTTCCGATCATTACATCGAAGTGTATTCCTCCGATGCGAGATCAAGGATACTTATCAGGAATCTGCTTTTGATCATGGGAGGTCTGCTCTTATTATCAGCCCTTCTGCTTGCGATATCCGTAATAATCCGGAAACCGTTCATTAAGGTGATTATTGCTTTTTCATGTCTGATCGCATTGATGGCATTTATCACGATCATATTATTTCATAAACAGCTTCATCTCATGCAGAATATCCGCAAGGATGGCGGGGGAGTATACTTCATGACCTATGACAGGGAGCTTAAGCTGGATGATATGCTCTCATTCGCAATAACATCGGATGAAGAACTGCTCGCCTGGGTGGATCATGCGGAATTCCACGGTCTGTGTCCTGTCAGCGTTGATACGGGCAGATACGGCTGTTCTTCCTTTGCGGCGAGAACTCCTGAGGGTCATGTCATATTCGGACGGAACTTCGATTATCCAGAAAGCGATACCGTCATGATATACACGGATCCTGAGGATGGCTATGCCTCTTATGCCATGGCAGATCTTGCGGTGATCGGTGTCGGAAGGGAAAAGGGAGAGATAGATCCCGATACCCTCATCGGAAGATTCATGATGCTCGTAACTCCGTATATAGTCTGCGACGGAGTTAATGAAGCGGGACTTGGTGTGAGTACCCTTGAACTGGATATCGGAGAAAACCATCAGGATACGGGGAGACCGGATATGTTCGTCTATACTGCGATACGCGTCCTTCTGGACAGATGTGCCACGGTTGATGAGGCGATCAAGCTGCTGGATTGTTACGACATCCACTCCCATGGCGGGGTCAGACAGCATCTGTTCATTGTTGACACTTCCGGAAGATCCGTAGTGGTAGAATGGTTTGATGACAGCATGTATGTGAATGAACTTAATGCAGTGACCAATTCCGTTCTGACTCCCGGTGACCATTATGGTGAGGAGGCGGACTGGAGACTGGATGTGATACTGGAGGAACTGGATGCAAATGAAGGTATCCTCACCACCGATCAGGCCGCAGCGCTCCTTGGAAAAGTCTGTCTTGGATCCATGACCCAGTGGTCAGCTGTATATGATCTGAATTCTTTTAGCGCAGATATTTATGTGGACAAGGATTATGAACATGCATATAAATATGGATACGGAAGTTAATGTGCATACATACATTCTGAATACATTTTCATGATATGTTATTCGTATATTACGGAGGATGAGTATGATCGAAATACTGCTCATAGAGGATGACCCCGATATAGCAGAAAATATCCAGGATTATCTGACGGGTGCCGGAGAAGGCAAGTGGAGAGTGCACATCTCTGATAACGGGGATGACGGACTGGAACTGGCCTCCCAGACTCTTTATTCCATAATACTTCTGGATATAGGACTTCCGGAGCGTGACGGTTTCGAGATATGCGGGAATCTGAGGCGCCGCGGGATACAGACTCCGGTGATATTTGTCACGGCGCGTTTTTCCGAAGAGGATGTGCTGAATGGCTATGAATGCGGCGGGGATGATTATCTGGTAAAGCCTTTTTCCATGGCACAGCTTGCTGCGAAGATCAGGGTGTTTCTGAAGCGTTACGGAGAGGAGAGATCTGACAGGATATCATTTCTTGACCTTGATGCGGAGCGCAGGGACAGGAAGTTGTACCAGGGCGGTAAGGAAATCTGGGTGCAGCCGAGAGAATTCGATATACTGCTGTACTTAATGGAACATCCCGAGCGTCTTGTGTCCAAAGAAGAGCTGCTTGCAAGAGTGTGGGGAACTGAGAGCGACGCAATACCGCGCAATCTTGATAATCCCGTGAAAAATATCCGAAAAGCAATAGAGCGATCCGAGGCAGTGATAGTTACATACCGCGGTTATGGATACAGGTTAGAGGTAAAAAATGGCTAAGAGAGCAGGAAGAAAACCTAACATAAAGGAAGAACCGAAGATCATACTTTTTACTGCAGCGATATGTGCAGTGCTGTGCCTGATCATGATCCCTTTTGTAAGAAATGCAGTGGTTTCCTATATCTACTCCATTGAGGGCCAGACTTATATCAGAAACTATATGAGGCAGTATCTGAGCCGCACTCAAAGCCTTGAAGATGGCACTGCAGAAGAACTTAAAACAGACATCCTGGATTCTCAGGAGGATGTCATAAATTTCTATTACGGTGCGTTAAACGATAAGTCCGCATTCATGGAATCCGGGTTTGGATTGCCGGGAGCACCTTTGATATCATTCCCTCTGTACAGATACGGCGGAGCGGTGTGGATCGCCGACAGGAACACGGGAGCGCTTGTCACAAGGGGCGATTATGTGGTTTTGAGCGAAGGAAAAAAAAGAATGCTCTGTGACATAAGGGCCTGCTTTTCCGGGGAAGAATTAACCCGCATGTGCGAACTTTTCTACAAGCCTCTTGGAAAACCTTCATATTTGGACAACATCCGTGAATTTGATGAGCCTTTATATCCCTATATAGAAAAGTACGTCTGCAGAGACGGGATAGTCTATCCTCTTGTGATCACTTTTCGCGAAGCTGAAGGGGATATAAGCTTTTATTCGGATCTTCCCTTTGAATACGATCCGTCGGAAGTTACGGAATCCTCAGAGTGCATCCTGGCAGATGACCTGCTGGATCCCGCTGACCGGGCATATCAGATAGCGGTAAGTCTTGCTGATGAAAAATACAGGCATTTTACATCGGATCTTAAGCAGCTTCCATCGGATAATATCCATGATTTTACCAGAGGATACATCACCAAGATAACGTCTGAGATGACGGACAGGTATATCATCTGTCAGGCCGAAGTGATCAATTATAAGGGAATGCTGAATGTTGCCACTGCTGCCGCCTGGTCTGTTATCATCCTTGTGTGCTTCATCACGGCTCTTATCCTGTGCAGGAGAGCAAAACGCAAAAGGGAAAAGGCTGAGTATGAAAGAAGCGTCACAAACGCCCTGGCTCATAACTACAAGTCATCACTTATGATCTTGAGGAGCTGTGCCGAGAACCTGCAGGCAGGAGTTTCCGAAGAAAAGAAATCCCGGTACGAGCAGAAGATAATTGATGAGACCGACCGGATGAGCGAGACTACGGAGAAGATCCTTTCCTTCTACAGAACGGGATCTGCGGGCTATGAGCCTGTTTCGGAGACCATAGATGCATCAGAGGTATGCAGAGAACTTCTGGAAAAGTATAAGAGTTCATCTGAAAAAAGAGAGCTCACATGGAAGATGGATGATAATGACAGATATGTCATAAAAGGGGATCCGGTCCTCTTTTCCATGGCAATGGATAACCTCATCGGAAATGCGGTCAAATATGCCACTGCCGGATCGGAGATCGTGATCACCACCTGCAGGGATCATATGACTATCGTTAATAAATGGAAGCCGGTCGATAAGTTCATCAAAAAGCCCGGACTGCTTTTTGAAAGCTTCGTTACGGGAGATGATGCTCCGGGAAGATCCAATTCCGGTCTTGGTCTCAGGGTGGCTAAGGATATCCTTGGAAGGATGGATATAGGCCTTACCGCAAAGCCCGATTCCGAAAAGATCGTCTTCGAAATAAGATAAAAGACACTTTTGCTACTATTTTTAACTAAAACAGCCTATTTATGTAAGCTTCACTTGGTGGACGGGTGAAGCTTATTTTTTTATGATTTAGAAAAATGTTAAATTTTTTGGCAAAGGTGGTATAAATATGAGAAAGACATACATTGACAATATCCGCTGGATCACGGTTGTACTGGTGGTCATATACCATGTGATCTACATATTCAACGGCGTCACGAAATACGGGATCATAGGGCCCTTC
>JAEEGJ010016149.1_pt1 | contig 17227 bp, 9 predicted proteins | sample 8958761 | NCBI WGS metagenome assembly JAEEGJ01 (sample SAMN16246546, study PRJNA631951) | gut metagenome | biome: gut microbiome; feature: rumen; material: RS-attached | host: Bos | place: Iran: Karaj | collected 2018-10 | reverse complement strand
CCACATCATTTTATTGATTGCTACCTCTATAGGTGGGGGATGAATTGCTAATTATAAATGTTTATAAATGCAAGTAAATATCTATATAAAATAGCAAATATTTGTTGAGAATATATCAATAACTTGATATACTATAAGTAGGAAAGTAATTAGGGGTATGAAAACAAACTTAGTTTTTATATCCCTTTTGTTTTACCCAAAATTATGATTAGAAAAGCTTATAAGTATCGTATCTATCCTAACACAGAGCAAAAGATTTTCTTTGCTAAATGTTTTGGATGTGTGCGTTTCTTTTACAATAAGTCTCTTGATGATATGAACAAGATATACAAAACAACGGGTAAATTTAAAAGTCTTACCCCTGCTTCTTACAAGAAAGACTATCCTTTTTTGAAAGAAGTTGATTCTTTGGCTTTGGCCAACGCACAGCAAAATAGAAACACTGCATTTAAAAACTTCTTTGATCATAAAAGCAACTTTCCTAAATTTAAGAGTAAAAGAAATAAGCAGAGTTACACGACAAATAATGTGAATGGCAACATAAGGTTTTCTGAAAACGGAAAGTACCTTTTGTCACTTGCAAAATGCCAAAAATTACGAATTAAGAAGCACAGGGACTTTGTAGGAATAATCAAATCTGTCACAGTCTCTCTAACTGCAGATAGCAAATACTATGTTTCTTTATTAGTTGAAACGGAAATCGAACCATTAAAGACCAAAAACAAAACAATTGGTTTAGATTTAGGATTAAAAGAACTAATCGTTGATTCTAATGGTCATAAATATAAAAACCATAAGTATCTAACTAAATCAGAGAATAAACTTGCTAAAGAACAAAGAAAGCTATCCCATATGGAAAAGGATAGTAGTAATAGAAATAAGCAACGAATCAAAGTTGCTAGATTACTTAAACATATTCAAAGCCAAAGAAACGATTATCTCCACAAACTTTCAAAGAAGATCATTGATGAAAACCAAATCGTTTGTATCGAAGATTTGAAAGTAAAGGACATGATGAGTGATTCTAAATTAGCAAGAAACATATCTGATGTATCTTGGTCAAGATTTGTCTCTATGCTAATTTATAAAGCTGATTGGTACGGTAGGAAAGTAATAAAAGTTCCTTCTACTTATCCATCTAGCCAATTATGTTCTAAATGTGGGTATAAAAACTCTATCACTAAGAACCTCAACATTCGTAGATGGACTTGTCCAGAATGTGGGATCATTCATGATAGAGATATAAATGCTGCTAGAAATATCCTAAGTAAGGGAATAGAATTAATTACAAAGGATGGGACACATCCGGATAGCTTGTTTATGCTTGGCTCACCAGAGTCATCGAGCAAGAAACCCCCGCTTCTTTAGATTGTGGGAGTATGTCACTGGATTAAAAATAGTGGCATAATATAAGTGAACAAAACCGAAAGGAAAAGATATGAAAACAAAAATTAAACTCTTTTTTGCGCTTTCAGCCACCGCTTTGCTTTCTTTAACTTCATGCGGTAACGCTAAGTATGCTGAAGAAACAGATGAAGCAATTATTAATCAGTTAGAAGTCGTCAATCGTGAGGATGGCGTTTATGGTAACATCTATCTTCCAACTGAAATCGAAGGCGCCACTGTGACTTGGAAAAGTAGTAATCAAAAAGTTATCGATGCTAAATGGAATGGCGATATGGCGCCAGGCATTGTCCATAGACAAGGTCAAGACACAACAGTTAAATTAACCGCTGTTATTGATAAAAACGGTACCAAGACTCAATATGAACAAGAAGTCAACGTTAAAGCCGCTGCTCCTGAAATCGCTGATGAAGATTATCAAGCTTATTTATTTGGTCACTTCGTTGGTGAAGGTCATGGCAAAACCGAAAATGGTCAAAAGATTGCCACTGGTGAACAAATGTTCTTCGCTCTCGCTGATGTTGGTGAAGGCTTAAAGTTCAAAGATATGAATGGTTCCACAATGAACAACTTAAAACCAGTCTTATCCAGTAAGATTGGTGAAAGAGGTGTTAGAGACCCATATATTTGCCGTTCACCTGAAGGTGATACCTTCTATTTAATCGCTACAGACTTATCAGTCTATACTAGAGGCGGTTGGAACAATAACGCTAATCAAGCCACTAAAACAGGTAGTCACTCCATCATCCTTTGGGAATCCCATGACTTAGTCAATTGGACCGAAGAAAGATTAATCGAAGTCGCTGCTCCTAACGCTGGTATGGCCTGGGCTCCTGAAATGACCTATTGTGAAGAAACTGGTTCATATTACATCTTCTTCTCTTCTACAGTCATTGATGATGTTTCTAAAGGCGTTAACGCTAAGATCTTAGAAAGAGACTGTGTCTATTTCACAACCACAAGAGACTTCCATCACTTCACTGAAACTAAGAAATTCATCTCCAATATCAAATATCCTGATGGATATACAAATAGAGAAGAAACTGATGCCGACGCTATTAATAATGATTATCGTAAAGTTATTGATGGTTCTGTCATGAAGATTGGCGAATATTATTACAGTGCCTGTAAAGATGGCGGTAATAATGAAAACCATGGTGGTATTAGAATTCAAAGAACAAAATCACTTCTTCCTCAAGAACAAGAAAGACCAGATGGCCTTTATGAAGAAGCAGTTCAATGGGAATTTGTCCAAAACTTAGCCGATGTTGGTTTCAAAGCTGAAGGTAGAGACGCTAACAATAAGTGCTTAGAAGGTCCAGAATGGTTCTATCTAAACCAAGCGGATAGACAAGATCCAAACGTTCCTGAAATTGGCTTAATGGCGGACTTCTATGCCAATACAAGTATTGGTTACATCCCATGGGCTACAACCGATGTTGAAGATATCAACAATGCCAATGGTTCTTGGAGACAACTTGCGAAGAATACAGAATTCAGTTGGGATGCTCAAACAAAACGTCATGGTACAATCCTCAGAATTACTGAAGAAGAAGCCAATAGACTTAAAGAAGCCTATCCAATAGCCAAATAGAGATTTATAAGGGAACCCAAGCGGTTCCCTTTTCTTTTATTCAAAAGATTACGAATAATTATGGCAGTCTCTTTCTTGGGCTTATGGTTAATCGCCTCTATCCTTGGATTGCCTTCCTAAAAAGAAAAAGCGGAGGAATCCGCTTCTTGTCCTTTTAGCGCTTAATCGTGATGGTTTCTTGTCCCAGTTCACTAGTAATAAGGAAAGATATTTCTTTTGATTGTTCATCAAATTCAAATATTCCCATTCCTTTAGCGTGATAAGTTTTAATCTTATTAGTTAAATAACCAACTTTATTATAAGAGGCACTGTTACCTAGTCTTAATAGTTTACCACCCTCCACATTAGTGATTTCGATATTCTTTTCTTGATGGATATTACTATTACCTTCTTCGTCTGCAAAAGAGAAATGGACATAGGCGAATCTATTAGCTTCTGGATAACTTTCTTTGTAATATCTAAGTTTGATATCTTCAGAAGCGGTCTTTAGACACACTTCATCTAAAATATTGCCTTTTAAGTCCTTAGCAACGGCTTTTATAACACCAGGGATATATTTTCCGTTGAATTTAATAAAACACTTCTTAGGGTTGATTTTGCCTCTTTTTATGAGTTTATCGTTTTGATAGAACTCCACAAACGGAGCATTACTATAAACATAGAACGTACATTTATGCCCTTCTTCACCAGGATAAGAGTAACATTTAATCGCGTGGTTAAATCTCCAAGCTTTGACATCACACTTACATCTAATGTCATAAGGAGAAACAACACCGATATCGATTATCTTTTTTCTGAATGCTACTTGGGTATAATCACCTTCGCTTGTATTATCGCCAAAGATATCTTTTCTCGCACAATCATCGGTGAGCCAACCAGAACGATCTTTTAAATAAGGAAATTCTTTTCTATTAAGCTCTGCGGAAAAACCTGCTTCTCCTAAATAATCTAAACCCGCCCAAACAAAGTCGCCGATAACACGTGGTATTTGATGAGCAATTTCATAGAATAAAGCAGCATCAGAAACAAACGTTTCTGTCCCACATATAAATCTATTTGGATATTTCTTTGAATCTTTTTTATATCTTAAGATGCCATAGTTATAACCAGCGACATCCATATTAGCGAAAGCGCCTCTAGTATTTTTATCAACGATATGAAGAGTGGCGCCTCTTTTCATAAAGCCTGCGCCCATCATATTGCCAATGGTGTTAAAGATATCAGAGCTACCTTCCACCTTTGGTTTTGCTTTATATTCATCTTCCGCTTTTTTGCTACTATATGTGGCGATTGGGGTATGAGCAATGCCATTAAAGAAAACATTAATGCCGCATGTTGTTAATCTAGAAGAATCTAATTTATGTAAGATCTCGTTCATCTTTCCTTGAAGTTCAATTCCTCTTTTCTCACTAGTTTCACTAACTTCATTACCAGTGCTATAGAAGATGACAGAAGGATGAGAATAGTCTTTTTCGACTATATCGAATAAGTCTTGCTCATAGTTATTTTCCATGTAATTTGAATAACCAAATTTAGTTTTGTGGATGTACCAGCAATCACAGTATTCATCCATTACATATAAGCCAAGCTCGTCGCAGGCATCTAAGAAATCTTTACATATTGGGTTATGTGCGCTTCTAACGGCGTTATAACCGAGTTCTTTAAGTTGTCTAACTTTACGATATTCGACTTCTCTATAAGTTTCAGCGCCTAATAAAGCGTTGTCACTATGGATACAAGCACCATAAAGAATAGTTCTATTACCATTTATTAATAAACCTTGTTCTTTATTAAGTTCAATGCCTCTAATTCCAAATCTTAATGATTCTTCTTGTCCCAATATTCTTATTTTTGCGGTATATAAATATGGATTATTAACATCCCATAGATGAGCGCTATCAATAATAAGCTCATCATTAATCTCTTTAGAGTGATATTTCTTTTCTAAAACCTTAGTGTCATCTTGATCAAATATTTCTAAAATTAAATCTGTTTCCTCATTTAGTTGAGCCTTAAATTCAATCTTGCCTAATTTATAATCAAGCGTGTTGACTTTAAATGACCAAGGAATGATGTGAACTTTTGGTAAAATGTGCAAATGAACATTGCGGTAAATGCCCGCGCCACTGTACCATCTGGAATTTGGTTGATCATCGTTTTTCGCGGTCACCTTAATAAGATTATCTCCATCTTTTAAATAATCAGTGATGTTAATCACAAAACCGATATAGCCGTATTCTCTTTCATAGACTTGTTGTTCATTAATATAAATCACAGGGTGATGATAAACACCCTCAAATTCTAAATAAAAAATATGGTCTTTCTTTTCAATATTGATAATCTTTTCATAACCATAATTATCACCTTTAAAGAAAGAGACTTTATCTCCCCCAAGATGAGAGATATCGCGAGGTTCTCTAAACATCGCATCATATGGTAAATCAACATTTATTTTTTCTTCGGGCTTATTTAAACGATAAAAAGTCCATCCTTTATTAATATTCATAGACATTCCTCACCAAATATAATCTAAGTGAAAAAGTATTGAATAGCAAAGTTTATATCATGAATTCGATTTTTCCCGACTTATTTTCGTTAGCAAAAAAGTTTATGAGATAAAAAAGTAAAGATAGGTTGTCTAAATTGTCTCTAGCTTTCTTTTTGTTAAAAATGGTAGCGCTAGGAGATTAATAATATGAAAAAAGGAAATTTGTTTTTATTATCTGCATCTTTACTAACGATGTGTTTAAACGCATGTCAATCAAACGCTTCTAATTCAGAGAATAAACCAGTTGAAGACAACGTGCCAGAAACAGGAAAAGCAGATCGCTCATCTTTAAAATATGCTTCTTCTTTAGATAGCTATAAAAAAAGCGATTGGAAAGGCCACTGGATTTGGACAAATTATTGCTATGAAGACAGTTATGTAGCTTTTAGAAAAGTGTTTAATTTAAAAGAAAAAGTAAGCGAAGCAACCGCTTATATTTCCGCAGAATCAAAATACTTTATGTGGGTTAATGAAGAACTGGTGACAATTGATGGCTCTTTAAAACGTGGGCCAACTCCTTATGATTCATATTATGATGAAGTTAAAATCAATAATTTAAAAGAAGGAAACAATATCATTACTATCTTAGTAGCCTTTAATGGAAGAAGTGGAGATAGTTCGATTAATCCCCAAATTAAAGATGATGAAGGCGACATGGTATCGCAAGCTGGTCTTTTATTTGAAATGCAAGCGGGAGATACATTAGTTAAATCAGATTCCTCTTTTAAAACAATTAGAATTGATGCTTACCGCAATAAGATTACTGGTGGTAAAGAATACGATTCTTATACACAATCTTCAATGCTTGCAGAAAGAAATGTTTTCTATGATGCAAGAAAAGAAATAGGTGATTATAAAAAACTAGAATTTGATGATTCTTCTTGGGAATCCGCCAAAGCGGTTTCAAAGGCAGGTAATTTACCATTTGGTGATTTATACAAAGCGCCAACAAAGCCAATTAAATTCCATGAAATAACAGACTTTAGCAATGCTAACGAATACGTTGGTAAAGTTTTAAATGAAGATACCACATTAGCGTTATCTCTTCCTACCGACATTCAATTCTCTTGGTATATTGATGTGGAAGCAGAAGCAGGAAAGAAACTTGTTTTCTACACTGATTCATATAAATACAATGATGGTCTTCAATCGTTTAAAGACACCTATGTCACTAAAGAAGGACAACAATCTTATGAAAACTATCCTTGGAGAAGCGGTTATACATTATTTATTGATGCTCCAGCGGGTATCAAATTTAATAAACTCGCTTATCGCATGAGTGAATTTAATGGAGAACTCATGAGCCCATTTACTTCTTCAGACACTAATTTAAACATCTTATGGAAGAAAGCTCAAAACACTGTGAGAGTGTGTATGAGAGATTCCTTTATGGATTGTCCAGACCGCGAAAGAGGACCATATATGGGTGATGCCTCCAATCAAATTGACGCCGCTTTATATTGCTATGATCAAGGCGCTTTAGACCTTATCAAAAAATCGATATTAGCGTGTGTAGGGTGGGTTAAGACTGATAACGCAATTCCATCGCGTGCACCAAGCGTTAAACCACAAGAAATTCCTAATCAATCGTTAGCTTTCCTTACCAGTGCTTATCATTACTATGAACACACTAATGATGTTGAAACAATGACCCTTTACACCAAAGCTGCTATTGAATATTTGAAGCTCTTTGAGATGGAAAACGGCTTACCAAAATATCGTCCTGGTTCTTGGACTTGGAACGATTGGGGGAGCGGCATCGATAATAATTTATTGCAAGCTGGTTTCTATTATTACGCTTTAAGATTAACTAAAGAATTAGTGGGCGCTTTAAAGATGAATGATGATATTTCTTTCATTAATGAAAGAATGGCTTCTATGGAAAACAAATATCATGATGCTTATTATACCGAAAATGGCTTTAAATCATCTTCTTCTAATTATATTGATGATCGTGCTAACGCGATGCTCGCCCTTTCTGGCTTAGCCAAAGAAAGCGATTATGAGACAATCGTTAACGTTTTGACTAAAACTAGAGAAGCTAGTCCATTCTGCGAAAAATATGTTTTAGAAGCTTTATGTCAGATGGGAAGAATTGATCTGGCCAAAGAAAGAATGCTTCTTAGATATGATGCAATGATTAAAGACAGCAAAGATACACTCTACGAAAAATTTGATATCACAGATGGGACATTTAATCACGCTTGGACAAGCGGACCAATCTATATCATCAATCGTTATATCGCTGGCTTAAAACCTACTAAGCCAGGCTTTGAAGAATACTCATTGTCATTAACAAATTTATTAGATTCTTTCAAATGTTCTAATTACACAGTCAAAGGTAATATCGATATAGAATTAACTAATAAAGATGGCGTTAAAACTTTAGTAGTTAAGAGCATCAACGCTAAAGGTGAAATTAGTATTCCTTCTAGCTTAGGAAGTAATGTTTCCGTTAGTGGTGGTTCTTATGAAATTAAAGAAGGTAATTCTTCTAAAATAGTGACCATCAGTGAAGCTAAAACCTATACAATCACAATTAAATAAAATAATAAAAAAATTAAAGATTTAAGGACTATTCATCAATTAACGCTAGCAAAAAATAAGTTTACGCGACCTAAATTGTAAAAATAGTCTTTTTTCTTAAAAATGGAAACAACTTTAAACAAAGGAGATTTTTTATGAAAAATATGAAAGCCCTGGCTTTTGCAACTCTTGCGCTTGCTTCCTTATCTTTAAGCGCTTGTAATGGTGCGACCAAAGAAGCCAAAATCAAAGGCCTCTATTTATCACCAGCTGTGATGACATATAGTAATATGCGTCCTACTTACAACTATTATTTAACAACATTCACTCAAGAAGAATTAACATTATTCGATAACAATACTTATTGCTTAATCGTTTCCAGCAGCCAATTCTCCGCTGTTGTTCTAGATGAAAACACCAATGATTTCTCTGGTAATGAAAGAGCTAACTACTTATACAAATTCTATGGTGAATGTACATCTAGTGTTAACGATATCGATGAAGATTTACTCGATGTCACATTAAAGGGTGTTTCTAGATACGTTGCTTCCTATGATCAACAATATTGGTTAGATACTGATAATTGGACTGAAGAAATGGGTAAGAAAGTCATCCCACCAAAGGGTTACGATACCACAACCGGTCAACCTATTCCAGATACAGAAGCTAGTCCATGGAGTGCTAAACAATATCTTGATAGCAAACAATTCGCCTCTGATGTCGAAATCCAAGTCAATATCAAAACTTATAGCTTTGATTTCACCAAACTCGAATTTGTCGGAGCAAAATAATTAAATAATATGGATAAAAAGAGATTATTAGGAGGCTTAGGTGTCACAATAATCTCTCTTTCTATAATTGCCACGTTCGGCACTAAACTTGCCTACGATAGAGAGGGAGACGTTAACCTAGCCTTAAAGATTACCGCCCCAAAAATTGAAGGGGATGAAAGTACTCAATATTTTAAAAGCGACTACGAAAGTAAGGAAGCCATGTATGCCGCTTTAAAAGATTACAACATTAAAGCACAAGTTGAAGGTTCAGTCTTACTTAAAAACAAAGATAATGCCTTACCTTTAAAAGCGACTGATAAAGTCACATTATTAGGCAAAGCTTCTACTAACCCAGTTTACCATGGAGGTAGTGGTGGCCCAATTAACTATTTAAACAAATCTTTAGTGGATGCCATTAAAGAAGGTGGCTATTCACTTAACGAAGAAGTGAGCAATGCCGTTAAAGCGGTTAATGTAAATCACGATAAATTCGGTAACATCGGCGAAGTTGGCGTGGCAACATATAATGGAGTTTCCGCTAGTTTCGCTAGTTATGACGATGCCGCTATCGTTGTCTTAAAAAGATTCGGTGGTGAAGAAGGCGATTTGAACCACGGTTTACAAGGCTTATGGGAAAAAGGCCCTGAAATAAGAGAATTAGCTTTACATAATGAAGAAAAAGATGTCTTAAATCTCGTTAAGAATTCCTCATTTAAAAAGAGAATCGTCATCATCAATAGTGGTTATCCAATGGAATTAGAAGAACTCGATAATTACAATATCGATGCCGTCTTATGGATTGGTTATCCTGGTAGCTTTGGGATGTATGGGGTAAGCGATATTTTGTTTGGTAAAGCTGATCCATCCGGAAGACTAGTGGATACTTATGCCTCTAATTCATTAAGCAGTGCTTCTATGCAAAATGTTGGTAATTTCAAATTCACTAATCTTGATGGCTTATACAAAAGAGAATACTTAATCTATGCCGAAGGCATCTATGTCGGTTATAAGTATTATGAAACTCGTTATAACGATTTAATTTTGAATCAATTTGACGCGGATAATGAAAAAGGCATTTATAATTCAAAAGGCGGTAAATGGAACTACGCTGATGAAGTGACATATTCATTCGGTGATGGTATGTCATATGCTAACTTCACACAACAAATTGAATCATTTGAATGGAATAAAGAAACCCATGAAGTCACCGCTAAAGTGAAAGTTACTAACAATGGTAATGAAAACTATAACGGTAAATCAGAAGATGTCGTGCAACTATATGCCCAACTTCCATACGAAGCTGGTCAAGCCGAAAAGAGTGCCATTCAACTCGTTGATTTTGCCAAAACAAAAGAATTAGCTAAAGGCGAATCCGAAGAAATCACATTAAATTTCTCCGATTATTATTTCGCGACATATGATCAAAACGCCGTTAATGGTGAAGACACTTCTAAAAAAGGTTGTTACACATTTGATGCTGGCGATTATTATTTCGCTTTAGGCAATGGTGCCCATGATGCCTTAAATAACATTCTTGCAAAGCAAGGCAAAACAGGCTTGTATGATGCCGCAAATAATCCTGTCAGTGGTGATACAAGCAAAGTCCAAGTTGTTAATTTGGGAACTTTAGATAACAAAACATACGCTAAATCACCATATACAGGTGAAATCGTTTCCAATTTATTCGAAGACCGCGATATCAATTCTTTCTACGAAACAGATGTCGTCACTTATTTAACCAGAAGTGATTGGAAGACATTCCCAAAATCATATACTGGTTTAGAAGCTACAGCGGAAATAAAGCATTTGATGGAAGATTCATTATATGTGAAACCTGCTGATGCTCCAGATATTAAATCATTTAAACAAAAAGTCGATAACGGCATTAAATTCGTTGAAATGAAAGATGTCGAATTCGACGATCCAAAATGGGAAGATTTCATCGACCAATTATCCGCTGGCGATTTAGCACAAATTGTCGGTGATAAGATGGCCATGGATGAAATCAAATCCATTTCTTTCCCAGCCTATAGTGGCGGGGATGGACCAGATGGTCACCAAATCAGTAATGTTCTTTACGTTAATGAAATTGTTGGTGCTTCCACATTCTCAAAAGAATCATTAGCGAATCGTGGTCGTTTCTTTGGTGAAGAATCATTATGGTTAGGATTTAAACACATCTATGGACCTGGCGCTAATATTCATAGAACCCCATATTCAGGTAGAAACTTTGAATACTATAGCGAAGATGCCATGATGTCGTTCTTGTGTGGCCAAGCCCAAGAAAAAGGCATGGTCGAAAAAGGTATTGCCGGTATGATCAAACACTTCTGTGGCAATGACCAAGAAACAAATAGACATGGTGTGGCTACTTTCTTAACAGAACAAGCCTATCGTCAAGGACCATTAAAGGGTTTCGAAGGCGCTTTAGCTCATGGTTCATTAGGCACTATGACAGCCTATAATAGAATCGGTTGTATTCCAACAGCATCAGACTATCAAACCATGACGTTAGTCTTAAGAAAAGAATGGGGTTTTAAAGGCATTAATATGACTGACTCTAGTAAAGATGCCTCCTCATATATGTTCACAGCTGATTGCCTATACGCAGGCACAAACCAATTCAATAATGATAAGGATAGAGTGGGTGAAGCAAGTTCATTATTAACCAAAGGCAAAGATGGCTTCATCTGGCAAAAATTACGTGAAACCGCTCATTATTATCTATATTCAATGAGTAGAAGTAATCACATCAATGGTTTGGCTCCTGATGTTGAGATTAAGAGCTTTGTTCCATGGTGGAAACCTGCCACAATCGCCCTTGATGTTTCCTTGGGTGTCATTGGTGTTGGTTTAGTTAGCGTATTCCTTTTCCTCTCACTAAGAAAGAAGAAAGGAGAATAAAGATATGAAAATATTTAAAGAATTCTTTAAAAACCGCTCATTAGGCTTCTTTATAGCCTTAGCAGGTAGCTGTTTAGCTATTATCATCTCTATCGTTTATCTTATCTCCTATTTATCAGTATCAGCCGATAAGATGGATCGTGTGTTCTCCATATTAACATTCTTGTTTACTCTTTTAGGCGGCGTAGTCGTCTTGGTGGGTGAATTATTAAGAATTGAATACATTTCTATGCTTGGACCAATCCTCATTGCTGTCGCTCTTGCTAAGCACAGTGTGGAAGCGGCTTATCCAATTGCTGATATTGGTACAGGCGTTGTCTTCTTTGGTGGCAACCAACTATTCGCTGTCTTATTCATCGTTTTAATTGGTATAGCTTTCTTAGTCACCTTAGTGTCAACGTTTCTTAAACACAACAAGCAATAATAAATTTGCGCAATAAATAAAAAAGGTTACGCGACTTAGTTTGGGACTTATACGCGTAACCTTTTAATATACGAGCGAAAACACACGCAAGAAAAAAAGGGAAAAAGAAATATTTTGTGTGTTATTCGTATGGAGGAATTATGAAAAAATTAATTACAACTTTATGTGTTTTTGCCAGCTTAGCATTAACAGCTTGTAATAACACTAACAATGGTTCTAAAGCCGATGGTCAAAGCAAAGGCAGTAATGAATCTCAACCAGCCAGTACAGATTCTTATCAATTATGGGGCAAATTAGAAGAAGGTGGAAGCTTTGCTTCATTCACCGATGCTGCATTCTTGTTAAATCTTGAAGTCGATGGCAAAACAACATTAGATAAGTACAACTTTGCTTCTTATGATGCCTCTCCAGCCGCTTCAAACAAGAGCTATATCGCTTCTTATATGTCCGGTACATGGAAAGCTGTCCAAAAAGAAGGTGTTGATGCTTTACAAATCAAATTAGCATTTATCGAAGAAGATGGTTCTGAAAGTGGCGCTAGCACATACTATGCCTATGAATCTGATGGCGTTTATAGTGTTGATCTCACTGTTGCGTTAATCAAAGGTCAATCATTCACAAGAACAGTGGAAATGGAAGGCCAAAAGGGCAAAAAATACGCTGATGCCGATGCCTTTATCCAAGCTTATAAGAAAGACTTTGTCGAACCAGAAAGCGTTGTTAGAGTCGAATCTACTGCAAATGGTGGTGTTGCCTACTTCCAAGAAGACGGTAAAGTCTTAATCTATGTTGGCACAAATAACATTGCCAGTGGTACATATGTGAAAACCGCTACATCTTTAACATTAAAGATTGATGATAAAGAAATTCCAGTTACTTTAACAAGAGAAAAGGCTACATTCTCTTACACCTATGATTTAGCTGGTTATCAACAAATCGAATTAGTTTTCGAAATGCCAATTGCTGACTTTGGTAAATTACCAGTTACCGAACAAGGTGGCGGCACACCAGTTGATGAAAACGTCGTTCTTGAAATGAAAGATGAAACCAATGGCGCAACCTTAACATTCAATAAAGACAAAACATATAAAATCAATATGGATTTCGGTAACTATGGTAGCTTCGCTGTTCAAAAAGGTGCTTGGTCATTTGCTAGCTACAAAGTGACATTAACTCCAGAAAATGGTACAGCCTTTGAATCAAAAGTCGAAAATGGCAAATTCATCGTTGAAACCCACATCACATGGGGTGGTGGTCAAGTTGATACAGATGTCCATTTCGAAGCTGAACAAACAGTGATCGGCAAATTCATGGCCGCTTAATCGAAACAACTAACAAACAAAGGGAGCATTTGCTCCCTTTTTTATGTCGCATAAATGTAAGATTACGCTACTTATCTTTGTATAAAAAACAAAGTTTTTAATAATAAAAACAATTGGAGGATTACTTATGAAATTAGTAGGTAAAATTATCGGTGCATCAATTTTTGGTGTTTTGACAATTGCTTTATCTATTGGCAGTGGTATCGCTAAACAATACGAACCACAAATCAATTTAGTTTTAAAGGTTCAAACCCAAAAGATCATTCCTGATCCAGATGCTAAAATCTATTATTGGACAGATTATACTGACGAAGAAGAACTTGTTAAACACGAAAAAGAATTATGTGAACAAATCGAAGGTGAAGGCGCTACTTTATTATTGAATAAAGATAATACGTTACCTTTAAGCAAATCTTCAAAGTTTTCTTGCTTCTCTCATTCTTCTGTCGACCTTTTATATGGCGGCACTGGAAGCGGCCAAGTTTCAAGTGCGGATGCGGTTAGCTTAAAAGCGGCTTTAGAAGATCCAACTTGTTTTGGTGAAAAGAGCGTAAACCAAGAATTATGGACCTCTTACGTCAAAGGTCAAAAATATAAAAGAGTCAATGCTAAAACGACTGGTGGCAGCCAAGACGAGTATCGTTTAAACGAAATGCCTTGGAGTGTCATCTCTAACTCCGCGAAAGAAGCGTTTAAAGAGTATGGTGATGTCGCTTTAGTGGTCTTAGCTAGAAGCGGTGGGGAAGGTGCTGATTTGCCAAGTAGCAACACTAAACTCACTGAATATTTAACTGATGGTGACTATTTGAGATTGTGTAAAGAAGAAGAGGAAATCTTCCAAAATATTAAAGAGCTTAAAGCGGCTGGTACATTTAAGAAAATTGTCGTTTTATTGAACTCTTCTAATGCTTTACAAATCGACTTTGTCGATAAATATGATGTCGACGCTCTTTTGTGGATTGGCGATGTCGGCATGACTGGCATCAATGCTGTCGCAGATATTTTATGCGGTAACATTGTACCTTCTGGTCGTATTGTTGATACATTCTTAAAAGATAATCATAGTGCGCCAGCGATGGCTAACTTCGGTTCTTTTGATTACACCAATCAAAAAGATTATAACTGTGGTACAGCCCAATCTAACTTAGATGCTGGTATTGGCAAATGTAACCAAAACTATGTCGTCTATCAAGAAGGCATCTATGTCGGTTATAGATATTATGAAACTAGATACGAAGACTACGTCTTAAATCAAGGCAATGCTGGTGATTTTAAGTATGATGACTTAGTGGCTTATCCATTTGGTTATGGTTTAAGTTATACCGAATTCGCATACTCTAATTTCAAAGTTAACGAAGATGGTAATCATTTCAAAGTTAATGTCACAGTTAAAAATACCGGTAGTGTCGACGCTAAACACACTGTCCAAATCTATGCGCAAAGTCCATATACGCAATATGACAAAGATAATGGCATTGAAAAAGCCGCTGTTAACATCTGTGGCTTTGATAAAAAACTCATTAAAGCGGGTCAATCTGAAAATTATGAAATTACAGTGGAAAAGAAAGATTTAATCTCTTATGATCCAAATCTTGCTAAAACATACATCTTGGAAGATGGCGATTATTATTTCACTGTTGGTAGAAATGCTCATGATGCCACAAATAACATTTTAGCCGCTAAAAAAGCCGATGGTTTATCAGTTACTGATTCACGTATGTCTGAAGCTGGTGACGCCTCTTTAACTAGCAAATGGCATAACGGCACATTTGACAAAACTACTTATAGTAAATCAAGTGTAACAAATAAAGAAATCACCAATTTATTTGATAATGCTGATTTAAATAAATATGAAGGTACAGCTGATCAAAAAATCACTTATTTATCAAGAAATAACTGGTCTGGTACTTTCCCAACATCCACTGTTTCTTTAAAAATTAATGAAACAATGTGGGCGGATGGTTTAACTCACGAAGATAGTGGCCGTGCGGCGATTATCGAAAAGATGATTCAAAAGTATTATCCAGACATTGCTTCTACGCCAACTACTGAGGCTAAAAATGGTTTATCAGTGGCAGATTTAATCGATGTAGATATCAATGATGCTAAATGGCAACAACTCGTTGAACAATGTTCATATAGCGAAATGATTAAAGTTATTTCTAATGGTTTCCATCAAACCGCTCCTGTCGCTAGCATTAATTTACCAGGTACATTAGATGAAAATGGCCCTCAAGGTTTTACAAAGGGCTTAATCGGCGGTAGCAGTGCGATGTGCTATACATCTGAAGATGTCATGGCCGCGACATACAACTTAGATTTGTTAAATGAAATGGGCAAATGCATCGGTGAAGACTTCTTCCACGCTACTAAAAATGATGCTGATACTTTCTATACTGGTTTATATGGTCCAGGTGCTAATATTCATAGAACACCATATTCTGGTAGAAACTTTGAATATTATAGCGAAGATGGTTTCGTCTCTGGCAAAATGGCAGCTTCCGAAGTTAAAGGTATCCAATCTAAAGGCGTTTATGTCTTTACTAAACACTTTGCTTTAAATGACCAAGAAGAAGGTAGATATGGTATCTCTACTTGGTCAAATGAACAAGCCATTAGAGAAATCTACTTAAAAGGTTTTGAAGGCTCTATCGTTGAAGGCGGAGGCTTAGGCGTGATGTCTAGCTTTAATAGGTTAGGTGTTGTTTGGTCTGGTGCGCATCATGGCTTAATGACTGGCATCTTAAGAGATGAATGGGGCATGAAAGGCGCAGCAATTACAGACTGTTCTGTGAGCGCTACTTATATGCATAACGTCATGGGTGTTTTAGCGGGTCAAGATTTGTGGGATGGTAATGGCACAGCCTTATTAGCCCCATATGGCAATAATCCAGCTGTCGTCCATGCTTGCCAACAAGCCACTAAACATATTGCCTATTCCATTGCCCATTCCCGTGCAATGAATATTGGTAATGCCACAATTAAAATCGTTCAACCATGGTATATGATCGTTGTTTATGTCGGAATTGGTGTTTGTGCGGCTGCTACATTAGCCTTTGGAGCGTTAATCGTTCTCCATCTTATTAAAAGAAAAAAAGTTCAACAATAAATAATTAAGAACTGACCATCATGTAACAATTGATGGTCTCTTCTTGTTTATTAAGGAGTCGTTATGAGAAAAATAGTTAACATCAATAATAATTGGTTTTTTAGTAAATGTTCTTGCTCGATACAAGATGTCGCTGCTTTAGAAATGGAAAAAATCAATCTTCCTCATACTTGGAATAATATCGATGGTCAAGATGGGGGTATGGATTATTTTAGAAGCGAGTGTTGGTATCATAAAGTCATTGATATCGAACCATTAAAAGAAGATGAATTACTCTATCTTGAGTTTAACGGGGTTAATTCTTCGTGCAAAATCTTTATTAATCAAAGAGAAATCACCTCACATGATGGGGGATATTCCACTTTTAGAGTTAATGTCACTGACTACATAAGAGATCATAAAATAGACCTTTATGTTTTAGTGAACAATAAGGAAAATGACCGTGTTTATCCTCAAACCGCTGACTTCACATTCTATGGTGGTATCTACCGCGATGTTAATTTAATCTATGTTAATAAAAACCATTTCGAACTTGATTATTTCGGTGGACCTGGTGTGAAAATTACCCCAAAAGTAGATGGGAATAAAGGCATATTAAATGTTGTGCCTTATATTGTTGGGGA
>JAEEGJ010016148.1_pt1 | contig 17228 bp, 11 predicted proteins | sample 8958761 | NCBI WGS metagenome assembly JAEEGJ01 (sample SAMN16246546, study PRJNA631951) | gut metagenome | biome: gut microbiome; feature: rumen; material: RS-attached | host: Bos | place: Iran: Karaj | collected 2018-10 | reverse complement strand
GTTGGTATCGTAATGTTCTTCGTATGGCCATTCGTACAGCAGGGTATCTACGCAGTAGGCGCTGTTGTTCTTGATTCTGGTTATTTTGGAACATGGGTATACGGTCTCATGGAGAGACTTCTCATCCCATTTGGTCTTCACCACGTATTCTACCTTCCATTCTGGCAGACAGCTGTTGGTGGAACATTAGAAGTTGGTGGACAGGTAATCGAAGGTGCACAGAACATCTTCTTTGCGCAGCTTGCTGATCCTACAGTTGAGCACTTCGCAGTATCTGCAACAAGATTTATGTCAGGAAAGTTCCCACTTATGATTTTTGGTCTTCCTGGAGCAGCACTTGCTATGTATCGTACAGCTCTTCCAGAGAAGAGAAAGGAAGTTGGTGGACTTCTTCTTTCAGCAGCACTTACATCTATGCTTACAGGTATCACTGAGCCAATCGAGTTTACATTCTTATTCGTAGCTCCAGCTCTTTACGGTATCCACTGTGTATTTGCAGGTGCAGCATACATGCTTATGCATATGTGCGGTGTTGGTGTTGGTATGACATTCTCAGGTGGTCTTATCGACTTAACACTTTTCGGTATTCTTCCAGGCAATGCTAGAACAAGCTGGATTTGGGTACCTATTGTCGGAGTAGGTTATTTTGTAGTATATTATTTCTTATTTAGCTTCCTTATTAAGAAGTTTGATCTTAAGACACCAGGTAGAGACGCAGAAGAGGAAGTTAAGCTTTACAGACGTAGTGATTACAATGCAAAGAAAGAGTCAGTTTCTGACGAGACTTCTGCAAAGATCACAAACGGTCTCGGCGGCAAGAAGAACATCTCTGATGTTGACTGCTGCGCTACAAGACTTCGTTGTACAGTTTTCAAGCCAGAGCTTGTAAACGATGCTTTACTTAAGAGCACAGGTGCTTCAGGTGTAGTTCACAAGGGTAACGGCGTTCAGATTATTTATGGACCACACGTTACTGTTATCAAGTCAAATCTTGAAGATTATCTTGAGACTGCTCCAAATGAAGAATATAATGGGGCTAACGAGGCAGTAGCTGAAGAGGCTAAGGCAGAAGAGACAGCTGAGCCAACAGGAAAGCTTGTTAAGACAGTAGTTCTTGGCAGCCCACTTACTGGTACAGCAGCTGATTTATCAGAAACTCCAGATGAGGTTTTTGCACAGAAGATGATGGGTGATGGCGCTGTTATCACACCAGCAGATGGAAAGGTTTACGCTCCAGCTGATGGTACAGTTGTATTCGTATTCGATACAAATCACGCAATCGGATTCAAGACAGATGATGATGTAGCTATGCTACTTCACTTTGGTATTGATACAGTTAAGCTTAAGGGCGAAGGCTTTAACGTACTTGTTAAGGCTGGACAGCAGGTTAAGAAGGGTGATGTATTGATGGAAGCTGATTTAGATTTCATCTCTAAGAACGCACCTTCAATCGCTACTCCAGTTCTTTGCACAGAGCTTAAGAGTAATCAGAAGCTTCGTCGTATCGGCGATGGTTCAATTAAAGCAGGAGAGGATTTACTCGCAGTAGACTTTTATGAGTAAATGTATTTAGGAGATCAGATGTATAGAGTTGAAAAAGTTCTAAATCACAATGCGCTGATTGGCATCTTGGATAATACGACCCAAGAGTACCTTATTATGGGCAAGGGAATTGGATTCGGCAAGCATGTTAGTGAAACGATAGAAGTATCAGAAGAACATAAGGTTTATTCCTTGAAAGAATCTACCGAGCGTGGTGGAAAGAAGGAATTAGCGACCAGTATTGACCCTGTATATCTCGAAATCGCAAATGAGATTCTGGACAGAGCAGAGGCAGCATTTAAAACAATCGACAGAGACGTTATGTTGCCTTTGGCTGACCACATTGAATTTGCCGTTAAACGTAGCAAAAACAATGAGCAACTTAGAAACCCCTTAACGGACGACATTAGAGTTTTGTTCCACGCTGAATTTAAAGTGGCAGAAAACGCTAAAGGTCTTTTGAAGGAGCGTCTAGACGTAGAGCTTACCGACGACGAAATCGGATATATAGCTTTGCATATACATTCATCTATTATGGATCAGGCAGTTTCGTCTGCTATGCAAATGGCTGAGGCTGTCCGAGAATGTGTCACCATGGTAGAGAAAGAAACGGGAAAAAAGATAGACGCAACTTCATTGTCCTATAATAGGTTGTTGAATCATATAAGATACATGATTGCCCGAACTATGAATGGCGAGGTGATTAAACTTGATATGAACGATTATATCAACGCCTCTGCTGCTAATTCATTTAAGATGTCTCAGAAGATATGTAAAGAGCTAGGAAAGAGCTTGGGAAAAGAAATTCACCAGGCGGAAATCGGGTACTTAGCAATGCATATCGAAAGAGTCGCTCTTGATGAAATGAACTAGATACTTAAGGTTGCCTAGAAATAGGCAACCTTTTTTGTATCCATTTTCCAAAGAATATATAAATAATTGCACACAATTAATACAATGATAACTATAGAACTTTTCACAATTCTGTGCTATCATATTTCGTTAGTGGGTTTATAATATATTCTTTGGAAAAGAGAGGTTTTTAATATGACAAAGATTGACATAATTTCAGGATTTTTAGGCGCAGGAAAGACTACTTACATCAAGAAAATGCTTGAAGAAGCATACAAGGGTGAGAAAGTAGTACTTATTGAAAATGAGTTTGGTGAAGTAGGTATCGATGGTGGATTCCTTAAGGACGCTGGTATCACTATTTCAGAAATGAACTCAGGATGTATTTGCTGTTCACTTGTTGGAGATTTCGATAAGAATCTTCACGAGGTGCTTGAGAAGTTCAACCCAGACAGAATACTTATTGAGCCATCAGGCGTAGGCAAGCTTTCAGATGTTATGACTTCAGTTATCAAGCTTGAAGACACATCAGACGTTAAGCTTTGCGGACTTGTTACAGTTGTAAATGCACTTAAGGCATCAAAGCAGATGAAGGCTTTTGGTGAGTTCTTTAATAATCAGATTGAGTTTGCTACAACAGTTGTTCTTTCACGTTCACAGACAGCTTCTGAGGATCAGCTTGAGTTTTGCGTAAAGCAGATTCAGAATCTTAATCCAAAGGCTGCTATAATTACAACTCCATGGGATGAGATTTCTGGTGAGAAGCTTCTTTCAGTTATGGAGGGACAGGATAATCTTGCTCATGAGATGAAGCATCTTGCTGAGGAGGCTCACGAAATAGAAGAGCATGAACATGAGCATCACCATCATGAGCATGACCATGAACATGAGCATCACCATCATGATCACGACCACGAGCATGAGCATCATGATCATGACCACGACCATGAGCACGAACATGAGCATCATCATCATGATCACGAGCATGAACATCATCATGAGCATGGCGAGCACTGCACTTGTGGATGTCATGACCATGACCATCATCACCATCACCATGCAGATGACGTATTTACAACATGGGGCAAGGAAACTCCACACAAGTTTGAGAAGGCTACAATCGAAAAGGCGATGAAGCTCTTTGCTACAACAACTGATTACGGTACTGTTATCCGTTCAAAGGGTATGGTTGAGGATGTAAACGGCGGATGGATCTACTTCGACTTTGTCGATGGAGAGTATGAGCTTAGAAGCGGTGAGCCAGATTACACAGGTCGTCTTGTTGTAATCGGTGCCGATATCGATGAGCACAAGATAGAAGAATTATTCGGACTATAATCAGTCTTCCCGTTGCTGGGGAGCAATTAATGAGGTTTTATATGGCTAAAGATATACCAGTTTATGTCTTTACCGGATTTATGGATAGTGGAAAGACTACTTTAATCCAGGAGACATTATTTGAAAATGATTTCGCCGCTGGCGGCGATGATAGAATCCTTATTTTGTCATGTGAGGATGGGGATGTTGAATACGACATCGAAAAGCTTAAGACTGTCAATGCCAAGGTGGCAACAATTGATTCCGAGGAGGAGTTCAATTTAGACAATCTTACACGTATTTCTAATGAATACAAGCCAGATGTTATTTTCCTTGAGTACAATGGCACATGGGGTGTGGATCATATTTATGATGAGTCACTCCCAGAGGGCTGGGTGGTTGCCCAGTCACTTGCAACAGTTGATGCAACTACATTTGAAAACTATCTTAACAACATGCGCACCATTATGATGGAGCAGCTTTTTAAGGCAGAGGTAGTTATCATTAATAGATGCACTGATGCAACTCCAAAGACAAAGTTTAGAGGTCAGATTAAATCAATGAATCGTCCTGCACAGATTGTTTACGAGCGAGCTGATGGTTCAATCGACGATTCTCCAGAGGAATTACCATTTGATATTAATGCTGAGGTAGTTGAGATTACTGATGCTGACTATGCACTTTGGTTTATGGATTGCATGGAAAATCCAAAGAAATATGACGGCAAGAAGATTCATTTTCTTGGCCTCGTATATAATCCAAATGATGGTAAGCTTAGGAGAGATGTATTTGTTCCAGGTCGCTTTGCTATGACCTGCTGTGTTGAAGATATTCAGTTCCTTGGAATGAAATGCAAATGGGATAAGGCATCTACTCTTGCTCACAGAAGTTGGGTTGATATAACAGCTCAGATTAAGGTTGAGTTTGCAAAGGAATACAAGGGTAAGGGGCCTGTTCTTTATCCTGTTGATATTAAGCAGGCTGAGAAGCCAGAGGATGAGTTGGTTTATTTTAGTTAAACATGTTAATTAGCTTTCAGCGAGGGGTGTCTCTTTCGTTTTCAGACGAGAGAGGCATTATTATTTTAAATTGCGGTTTATCTTAAATATATTTGATTACAATTGTTTTCATCAGGGAAGGATAATTTTATGAAAAAATTTAACAAAAAACAAATTGCAGTAGTAGGTGTAGTAGCACTTATCTTAGTGATACTTGTGGCTATCATTTTTCACACGTGTATGCCGGGCAAGGCAAATGCAAAAAATGCAGCACAAGCGGCTCAAAATTCAAGTGTTGATAAAAAAGATGACGGTGAAGCTAAAGAATCAAATCAAGATACAGAGGACGAAACAGACATCGAAGAGGAACCCATTGGAGAATTCAAATATGTCGAGAATGAGTCAGGCGATAAATATGATGAATTTTTGGCAGGAAAGGGCACGATAAGCTTTTCATATTATCGGAAAAATGCAAATAAAACGGCATACTCAGTTAATGTTGGCGAATTGAGTGAGCTTTTACTTAAACAGGATGTCACACTTGAGCAATTGGTAAAGTCAATCAATAATGCTTTTGCTTTATCTGATGAGGACTATGAGCGCGATGACAAAGTTGAGTCAGTAAGCTATGCATTTATAGACTGCGGAAAGGATGGAAATCGCGAGTTGGTCTTAAGTGTTGACTGCACTAAACTTCCTTTTCATGATTTTAAACTGGTGATAAAAGATATTAGTAGTCAATTGCAGGTGGTTTATGCATGTTTTTCCCATGGTGAGCGTTGGGATGTTTATTTTAACGAGTATGGAGTAATCTACAATTCTGGAGTTCCAGGATTTGATGAGTGTATGTTCTATGATGCTTATGATCTAATGGATAGTACTGGCAAGATAAAGCCGATTTATGATATTGAAGTGGCGCGTAAAGATGGGTTAGGTGAAGCTATGCCAGAATTAGAAGTTATAGATGAAAAATATGTTTTTACAATACAAACATTAAGTTATGATAACAAAAAGTATCGAACCTATGTTTTCTATAACTCTGATAAAGAAACTTATGAGAAGCCTGACATTCCTAATCTTAAAGAATCTATAGACAAATGTTTTGATTACGAATCAATATCTACGGATGAGTTTGATAAGATGAAAAAGGAGAGGTTAAAAGCTGTTGGGGTATCTGAAAAAGAAATTGACGAAGAGACATTCAAGAAATTAGAGTACACTCAAATTTACGAAGTGAAAGCAAAGTAAGTTAAAGCTTGGGATAAAAGTATATAGCAAAACATATAGCAATTATAACTTTTTTGTCCACTTTCATACTTTACAATGCTACAGTGAACATATATAATACGAGGGTATGTTTATTATATGGAAGGAGTCTAGATTTATGTACGAAATCGTAAAGAAGGAAAAGCTTTCTGATAAGATTTTCCTTATGGTAGTTAAGGCACATCGTGTTGCTGACAACTGCTTACCAGGACAGTTTATCATCGCAAAGATAGATGAGGAAGGTGAGAGAATACCTCTTACTATATGTGACTATGACAGAGCGGAGGGAACAATTACTATTGTGTTCCAGATAGTTGGCGCATCTACAGAGCGCATGGCAAACCTTGAAGTAGGTGATGGCTTTGCGGATTTCGTAGGTCCACTTGGACAGCCTTCAGAGTTATGTGAAGAGGCTAATCTTGAAGAGACTAAAAAGAAGAGCATTGTATTTATCGCTGGTGGTGTTGGTACAGCTCCTGTATATCCACAGGTTAAATGGCTTAAGGAGCACGGAGTTGATACAACAGTTATCATCGGTGCTCGTTCAAAGGATATCCTTTTCTATGAGGATGAGATGAGAGAGGTTGCTACAGAGCTTTACCTTGCAACAGATGATGGAAGCTACGGATTCCACGGTAATGGTTGCCAGCAGCTTCAGGCACTTGTAGATTCAGGTAAGAAGTTTGACCACTGCGTAGCAATCGGTCCTATGATTATGATGAAGTTTGTATGCCTCCTTACAAAGGAGCTTGGCATTCCAACAGTTGTATCTATGAACCCAATCATGGTTGATGGTACAGGTATGTGTGGTGCTTGCCGTCTTATGGTAGGCGATGAGGTTAAGTTCGCTTGCGTTGATGGTCCAGAGTTTGATGGTCACCTTGTTGATTTTGATCAGGCAATGGCTCGTGCAAAGCAGTACAAGACAGAAGAAGGCAGAGCATTATTAAAGCAGCAGGAAGGTGATACACATCATGGTGGCTGCGGAAATTGTGGAGGTGACAAGTAATGGCAGACGGATTTGTTAGAGTACCTATTTCAGAGCAGGACCCAAAGGTTCGCGCAACAAACTTTGAAGAGGTATGTCTTGGATATACAGAAGAGGAAGCAGTTGAAGAGGCAGGTCGTTGCCTTAACTGCAAGAAGCCAATGTGTGTAGCAGGATGTCCAGTTTCAATCAACATCCCAGCATTCATTGAGCAGGTTAAGAATCGTAATTTTGAAAAGGCTTATGAAATCATTTCTGAGTCATCAGCACTTCCAGCAGTTTGCGGACGTGTTTGCCCACAGGAGTCACAGTGCGAAGGCAAATGTATCCGTGGTATCAAGGGTGAGGCCGTTGCTATCGGTAAGCTCGAGCGTTTCGTAGCTGACTGGGCTAGAGAAAATGGTATTAAGCCAAAGAACACATCTACTCCAAACGGACACAAGGTTGCAGTTATCGGTTCGGGCCCTTCAGGTCTTACAGCAGCTGGTGATCTTGCAAAGCTTGGTTATGATGTTACAGTATTTGAAGCACTTCATGAAATGGGTGGTGTTTTAGTATACGGTATTCCTGAGTTCAGACTTCCAAAGGAAAAGGTTGTTAAGGCTGAGGTTGAGAACGTTAAGGCTCTTGGCGTTAAGTTCGAGAAGAACGTTATTATTGGACGTTCAATCACTATCGATGAGCTTATGGAAAAGGAAGGATTCGAGGCAGTATTTATCGGTTCTGGTGCTGGACTTCCAATGTTCATGCACATTCCAGGTGAGCAGGCTAATGGCGTATTCTCGGCAAACGAGTACCTTACACGTAACAACCTTATGAAAGCTTTCAAGGAAGGTTATGATACACCAATCGCTCGCGGCAAGAAGGTAGTTGTTGTCGGCGGTGGTAACGTTGCTATGGATGCTGCACGTACAGCCCTTAGACTTGGTGCAGAAGTTCACGTTGTATATCGTCGTAGCGAGCAGGAGCTTCCAGCAAGAGCAGAGGAAGTTCATCATGCTAAGGAAGAGGGCGTTATCTTTGACCTTCTTCAGAACCCTACGGAAATCCTCGTTGATGAAGAGGGTAATGTTAAGGGATGCAAGGTTATCAAGATGGAACTTGGCGAGCCAGATGCTTCAGGACGTCGTAGACCAGTTGAGATTCCTGGCAGCGAGTACGAGATTGACTGTGATACAGTTATCATGTCACTTGGTACATCTCCAAACCCACTTATCTCAAGCACAACAGTTGGTCTTGATACAAATAAGAAGGGTTGCTTAATTGCTACAGAGCAGGGCGCTACTACTAAGGAAGCAGTTTATGCTGGTGGTGATGCTGTTACTGGCGCAGCTACAGTTATCCTTGCTATGGGTGCTGGTAAGACTGCCGCAGCAGCAATTGATGAGTACTTCAAGAATAAATAAAATAAGTTGATTTAAAGAGTGTGATTTTTCCAAAAGGAAGAGTCATGCTCTTTTTTGGTTTTTGGAAATCCTTAAAGAAAAAACTTAGAGATTATACAGAACTAGAAGTTAAAGATATCATAATTTTTTAGAAAAAAATAAGAGCCAGTCCACTTGGACCGCTCTTGGCTAGTAACTAACTAGATATTTAATTAAATTAGTACTGGCCGAAAGCGTACTTGAAAAATGAAACTGGCTTCTTGCCTTCTGCCTCTACACGCTTGCAATACTTCTCATAGTCTGAGTAGATGCTGTACATCTGAAATGATACTTCGTACATAATTTACCTCCTTAACTAGTATTTATAACAAAATATATTGGAATCACAGTTTTTGTTACTTAGGTATATTAATATGTTATTTGTAATTTGTCAACAAAAAGTTTGTAAAGAAATTGTATAAAATTACTAAACGGATTTTTATTGAGTTAGTTTCCCCAGGATGATAAAATGAAAACAAGGAAACTATACTAATAACATTTAGTTTTTAGGAGTGGTATATGAACGAGCGAATATTAGAGGGAGCTTTAAATGTCTTTAAGGCCAAAGGACCTAAATTCACAATGGACGACCTTGCTTCTGAAATGAAGATGAGCAAGAAGACCATCTACACAGTTTTCAATGATAAAAATGAAATGATGTGTGAAATGATGGACTATGCCTTTGACTTAATTAAGGAAGCTGAGGATAAGGTGTATTTTGATGAATCAAAGGACACAGTTGAAAAAATCAGGGGGATTTTAGCGGTGCTTCCAGAATCCCATTATGGATTTGACTATACTGCTATGCATCAGCTTGCAACCAAGTATCCTATGGCTTATGAGAAGCTACAATTTAGACTACAAAGTGGTTGGGACAAGACAGTGGATTTGTTAAAGCGAGGCATGGATGAGGGCAAGATTAAAAGGATTGATGTGGACCTTTTTAAAATCATGTATGAGGCAAGCGTGGACAAATTGCTGATGGGAGATTATCTTGTAAATTCCAAGATGGATTATCCAACTGCTCTAGGAGAAATAGTTAATTTAATGATGGATGGGATTATTATAAAGGGAAAGTAAATGACACAAAAAATATATTTAGACAGAAAATGGAGATTTAATGAGAATTTCACAGAGGATATGATTGAGCAGCCTATGGAAAACTGCACTCTTGTGAATATTCCTCATACTGTAAAGGAGACACCTATATCATATTTTGATGAGAGTGTTTATCAGATGGTAAGTACCTATCAAAAGTACATTTTTGCCCCAGCTCAGTGGGAGGGCAAGGCAGTATTTTTGAATTTTGAAGGTGTAGGACATAGCTGTGATGTCTATGTTAATGGACGCCATGTATCGCATCATGATTGCGGTTACACCGCCTTTGCTGCTGAGGTTTCAGAGGTTCTTAACTTTGGTAGGGAAAACCTCATCACTGTTAGAGTAGATTCCAGAGAGACACTTAATCAGCCACCATTTGGATTTGTAATTGACTATATGACTTATGGTGGTATCTATAGAGATGTTTATTTTGAAATTAAGGAGAAGGCGCATTTTGATGATGTGTTTTTGCTCCCTTCCTTGTTAGAACGGGTTTCTACAAGACGACGCACTCCAAAGCAGATTCGCATGATGAATGTGCAGGGTATTTTAAAGACTGAGTGCCGTTTTTCAAAAGAGATTTATGACCTTGCTTATGACGAGCATGTATTTATCAAACAATATCTTGATGACAAGCTTATTATTTCTCAGCCGGTAGGTGGTTTAGAAGAGGACGAGGATGGATATTTGCTTGTGCTTACATCTGCACCAGGGCCAGTAAAGCTTTGGGATATAGAAAGTCCTTATACTTATACAGTCAAGACCCAGGTGGTTATTGATGATGAGATTGCAGATGAGCATGTATCGACTATTGGATTTAGAGATTCAGAGTTTCGGGCAAACGGTTACTATTTAAACGGCCGCAAAGTAAAGCTTAGAGGACTTAATAGACATCAGTCTTATCCTTATGTTGGATATGCTATGCCAGAGTCTATGCAAAGACTGGATGCCAAGATTCTTAAAGAGGAATTGGGTGTAAATGCTGTTAGAACTTCTCACTATCCTCAGTCTCATTATTTTATTGATGAGTGTGATAAGCTTGGACTTTTAGTGTTTACTGAGATTCCTGGATGGCAGCATATCGGTGATGAAAGTTGGCAGCAACTAGCTATTAATAATACTAGGGATATGGTAGTGCAGTATCGCAATCACCCATCGATTATTCTTTGGGGAGTTCGTATAAACGAATCTCAGGATAATGATGAGTTCTATAAGAAGACAAATGAGGTAGCGCACAAGCTTGACCCTACGCGTCCTACAGGTGGCGTTAGAGTCCATGCCAAGAGTTCGTTCTTTGAAGATGTGTATACCTTTAATGATTTTGTTCATTCAGGCAATAATAAAGGATGCTCGAAAAAGAGTGATATCACATCAGATGTCAACAAGGCATATTTGGTTTCTGAGTACAATGGCCACATGTATCCGACAAAGCCTTTTGATGATGAGGAGCATAGACAGGAGCATGCAATTCGTCATGCCAATGTGTTGGATGCCATAGCAGCAGAGCCTGATATAGCAGGTTCATTTGGATGGTGTATGTTTGATTACAATACTCACAAGGACTTTGGCTCAGGAGACAGGATTTGTTATCACGGCGTATTAGATATGTTTAGAAATCACAAGCTGGCGGCGGCAGTGTACGCATCATTTTTGGAGAATGAGCCAGTTCTTGAGGTTACATCAAGCTTTGATATTGGTGAGCATCCAGCTAGCTTTAGAGGCAAGATCTATATCATGACCAATGCTGACTCTGTAAAGATGTATAAGGGCGATGACCTATTAAAGGAATATTTTGCAGAAAACACTTACTTTGAAAATTTAAGTCACGGCCCAATTTTGATTGATGATTTTATTGGTGATGCAATAGAAAAGGATGGCAGATACAAGAAACATCAGGCAAAGCTTTTAAAGAATGCGTTAAACGAGGTGACAGTAAATGGATTTAAGATGTCTACTAAGGTGCTTAAAAACGTGTTGCCTTTGATTGTATTTTATAGAATGAAGCTACGTCAGGGCATGGAAATCTACAATAAGTTTGTAGGTGACTGGGGAGGCGAAGCTAGAGAGTTTAGATTTGAAGCCATAAAAGAAGGCAGAGTCACAAAGACTATTACTAAATCAGCAGTGGTTAGCGCTCATATAGATGCTAAGCCAAGTCATACATTGCTTACCGAGATTCACACTTATGATGTGACTTCTGTAAGGATTAGGGTGCTAGATCAAAACGACAACCAATTATATTATTACAGTCAACCACTTGAGTTTAAAGTGGATGGACCATTTGAAATAATTGGACCTAAAACTGTTTCTACAGTCGGTGGCGCAATTGGAGTGTACGTTAAATCTATTGGAGAGGATGGTGACGGTTCACTTACTATTTCAGGTCCTGGACTTGAGCCTGTAACAATTGGTTTATCGGTACAGTGTCTAGTTTAAAAAAATGTTTTTAAGTTTTTATGGAACAATATTTCTTTTAAAGAGAAAGTTATAAAGGTATTAGGGGACAATATTTAGCAAAATTAAAAGAGGGGTTTTTACGATGGAAAGTAAAAAGAAACTTACTGGGTTAGAAAAATTTGCCTACGGTCTTGGAGCGGTAGGAAAGGACATGGTGTATATGCTATCGGCATCATACATCCTCTACTATTATCAGGATATCCTAGGAGTTGAGGCTTGGATAATGGGCTTGATTCTTATGATAGCAAGAGTTTTTGACGCATTTAACGACCCGATAATGGGCGTTATTGTTGCCAAAACTAAGACTAGATGGGGCAAGTTTAGGCCATGGCTTTTTATTGGAACGGTTACTAATGCAGTAATTCTGTTTCTATCATTTGCATGTCCACCAAGTCTTAATGGCAAGGGGCTAGTTGCCTATGCATCGATATTTTATATCCTGTGGGGCATTACCTATACAATGATGGATATTCCATACTGGTCAATGGTTCCAGCCTTCACTGAAGGTGGCAAGGAGCGTGAAGGCTTGTCGGCTTTGGCTCGTTCCTGTGCAGGTGTAGGTACAGCTATTACTATCGTAATTACGGTAATGTCTGTTTCTGCAATTGGTACAGCTATTAACAATAATAGTGACAGTAAAACAACCTGCAGTTACACAGATACAACTACCTACTTTGTGGAGATGGATGATGCTGGTGTTGCTACAGGTGAAATCCTAAAGGTGCCTACATCTATTTCTAATGTCACCGCAGATGTGAGTGAGATTGATGATAACAAGGAAGCACTTTCCTTTAATGCAAACAATTCGGATTATGTAGTTACAGTAGATGGCACAGTGCTTTTTAACAATGAAAACAGTACCATGGACTATACCAAGGATGCTGGAAATGATAGTGCTGCATCTGCCGCTATATACGTATTTAAGTCTGATTTTGCAAAGGTTTCTTCTGATAGTGGAGTATCAGTTGATGTGACTTCTACTAAGCAGGTGGAGAGATACGGTTTTAAATATTTCTCATTAATTATAGCTATTGTATTTATTATATGTACAGCTGTAACTTGCATTTTCATTAAAGAAAAGTCTACTGTGGATGTAAAGACACCTAGCGTTGGAGAGATGTTTAAATCCCTTATTAACAACGACCAGGCTATGACCATGGTAATTACAATTGTGTTGGTAAATTCGGCTTACTACATTACTGCCAATCTTTTGATATATTTCTTTAAATACGATTTGGCCGGTTCTAAGTGGGAGGCCAACTATACTTTGTTTAATACCTTTGCTGGGGGAATCCAGATATTGGCTATGATGCTATTCTTTGGACTCCTTAGAAAGTTTTTCACCACAATGAAGATTTTTGATATTAGCATCTATTGTGGCGTGGTGGGTTATCTTGTACTTCTTGGACTTTCTTTGGGTGGTGCATCAACAGTGTATCCATACCTTGTTCCAGGATTTTTCATTATGTCAGCAGTTGGAATTTTGAATGTTTTAATTACCGTATTTCTTGCCAATACAGTTGATTACGGTCAGCTTAAAAATGGTCATAGAGATGAGTCGGTTATCTTTTCTATGCAGACATTTGTTGTAAAGCTTGCTTCTGGTGTGGCAGCCCTTGTGGCGTCTATTGCTATATCAGTATTTCATATCAGCGATACCAGTGCGGAGGTTGAGGCCGTTGATGGCAGTGTAGTTAAGGGATTGGAACAGCTCCTTGCAGACATTTCAAAGAAGAGCACAGGCGTTGTTTCAAACAGCGATATATTTGGTCTTAGAATGACAATGACCTTAGCGCCAATTGCACTACTTATTATTGCATTTTTTATCTTTAAAAAGAGATATATACTTACAGATTCAGAACTAGAAAAAATTGCTGCTAAACTAAAGGAGAGCGCAAATGATTAAAGCAGACGGAAATAACTTTATTCTTAGCACAAAAAACACAAGCTATGCTTTTAAAGTCCTGGAGACAGGACAGTTGGAGCATCTGTATTATGGCAAGGTAATTAATCTTGATAACCCATCAATTCTTCAGGAGAAGAGGGCGTTTGCACCGGGAAATACTACCTGTTATGATGCTGACCATCCTGAGATTACATTGGAAGATATTAGGTTAGAGACCTCAACACTTGGCAAGGGCGACATCAGAGAGCCAATGGTAGAGGTGGTTTGTGCAGATGGAAGCAGCACGTTGGATTTTGTATATGATAGCTTTGAAGTGATTGCTGGAAAGCCTGCTTTTAAAGCTTTGCCAGGCTCTTATGACGAGTCTAATCAGGTTGAGACTTTAAAGGTTAAGCTTGTAGATAAAAATCATGGCTTTGAGCTGATTCTTTCGTACTTCGTATATACGGATTGCGATGTTATATCAAGAGCTGCAAAGTTTATCAACAAGTCAAAGGAAGCAGTTAAGCTTACACGTATGCTTTCTATGCTCTTAGACTTTGACAATGCTGGAATGAAAATCACTTCTTTTCATGGCAGTTGGACCAATGAGATGAATAAGCACGACATGATTTTATCTGCTGGCAAGTATGTTAATTCATCTTTTACAGGTACAAGCTCTAATCGAACCAATCCATTTTTTATGGTCTCAGAGGCTGAGTCTACGGAGACAGCAGGTGATGTATATGGATTTAATTTGATTTATTCAGGAAATCACTACGGTGCTGTTGAGATATCACCTTGGAATAAGACAAGAGTTGCTTACGGAATTAACCCACAGAATTTTTCTTGGATTCTAGAGCCAGAGCAGGAGTTTGAGGCACCAGAGGCTGTTATGACGTATTCTAGCGAGGGCTTTAGGCAGATGAGCCTTAATATGCATGAATTTGTCAGAGAGCATATTACAAGAGGTCAGTGGAAAAAGAAGGAGCGCCCTGTGCTTTTGAATAGCTGGGAGGCAGCCTATTTTAACTTTGATGAGTCATCTCTTATAAAGCTTGCTAAGACTGCAAAAAAAGTCGGTGTTGAACTATTTGTAATGGATGACGGTTGGTTCGGAGATAGAAACGACGACAAGCGAGCACTTGGTGACTGGGATATTGTTAACAAGAAAAAGCTTCCTCATGGCATAGATGGCTTGGCAAGTAGAATAAATGACCTTGGCTTGATGTTTGGAATTTGGGTAGAGCCAGAGATGGTCAATGTGGATTCGCAACTTTACCGCAAGCATCCAGATTGGACAATCGATATTCCAAATATGCATCATTCCGAGGGACGCAATCAGCGGATTCTTGATTTGTGCAATCCAGACGTAGTTGATTATGTGATAGATAGAATGCGAGAGGTTTTCTCAACTCCAGGATTATCATACGTAAAATGGGATATGAATAGAAACTTCTCGGATTATTATTCGAGATATTTGCCAGCAGACAAGCAGCAAGAGGTAGGCCACAGATATGTGCTAGGCCTTTATAAGGTGCTTGCTACACTTACAGAGGAGTTCCCTCACTTGTTGATTGAGGGTTGTTCATCAGGTGGAAATAGATTTGATTTGGGGGTACTCTGTTATTATCCTCAAATTTGGGCTAGCGACAATTCTGATTCGGTAAGCCGCTTGAATATTCAAAATGGTTATTCCTATGGATATCCTCAGAGCACCTACACGGCCCATGTTTCAGCAAGTCCAAATCATCAGACGTTAAGGAACACACCTCTTGAGTCTAGGTTTGAGGTGGCAAGCTTTGGAGTTTTGGGCTATGAGCTTAATTTAAACGATGCAAAGCCGGAGGATGTGGCAGCTGTTACTGCACAAATTGAGCTATACAAGCAGTATCGAAACACATTACAGTTTGGAGATTTCTATCGTCATTTGGATGGAAATATATACGAGTGGAGCATTGTTTCAAAGGATAAAGCCTGTGGTGTTACAATGGTTATGCAAAAGCTGTTGCAGCCAGCGGCTCAGTATCTTAGAATATATCAGGCAGGCCTTGATGATGAGGCAACTTATCATTTTTATGGCCGTGAACTTGAATATAACGTAAAGGGATTTGGTGATTTGGTTAATATGATTTCGCCAATTCACATCAAGCAGGATTCTATAGTTCATAATCTGGTGGCGAAGTTTGTAAAGATGCCTGGCGAGAGCGAGGACTTTAAAGCCACTGGAGATGTATTAAATAACTGTGGTGTCAAAGTGGCTCAAAGCTTTGTTGGAACAGGCTATAATGACCAGGTAAGATATTTCCCAGATTTTGGGTCAAGATTGTATTTTGTTGAAAAGGAGTAATTATTAATGGGAATCGTTGTTTTAGGAGCAGTATTCATTGATATTAAAGGACATTCAACAGCCAGCTATATACCAGCAGGGCGAAATGTCGGTACTGTTGAGGAGGTTCACGGTGGGGTTAGCCGTAACGTTGTAGAGGATATCGCCAACGTAGAACTTAGACCTACTTTTGTCAGCCTTGTAGATGAAAGTGGCATCGGTACTGGGGTTTTGGAAAAGCTTACTAAGCACAAGGTAGATACTAGATTTGTTCGTCGCACTCCAGATGGAATGGGCAAGTGGCTTGCAGTCTTTGATAATCATGGAGATGTTGTTGCATCTATTTCCAAGAGACCAGATCTTTCTGTTATCAATGATATTTTAGATGAGCAGGGCGATGAAATCTTTAAGGATGCTGACAGTATTGCTCTTGAAATCGATATGGAAAAGGAGACCATTAAGAGAGTCTTTAAGTATGCCGAAAAGTATAATCTTAAGGTTTATGCTGCCGTTTCAAATATGAGTATCGCTGTTGAGCGAAGAGATTTCCTTAAGAATGTTGAGTGCTTTGTCTGCAATCAACAGGAGGCAGGAATTCTTTTCATGGATGATTATTCGGAAAAAACTCCTGAGGAGATGCAGGAGATTTTATCTAAGAAAATCCAGGCGGCTCAGATTCAAAAGATGATAGTCACTCTTGGAGGAAAGGGAGCAGTCTATGCAGACATAAATGGAAGTACAGGCTTTGTTCCAGCAAGAAAGGTAGATGTCAAGGATACAACAGGAGCAGGTGATTCATTTTTTGCAGGTGTCACTATTGGACTTACCTACGGTAAAACATTGGAGGAAGCCTGTGAAATTGGCTCAACTTTAGCGGCTTCTGTTATTGTTACATCAGACAATGTTTGCCCTAGATTTTTACCTAGTGAGTTCGGTCTTGAGGTGCCAGAAGAATAACCATATTTAATGGCGTTTACATTTGTTTTTTTGCCCTGTTATGGTAGAATATTTTTGTCCTGATTTTTTCAGGAATATCAATTGGATTGGGCTATGAAGAATGTTTGAAGCT
>JAEEGJ010016147.1_pt1 | contig 17229 bp, 13 predicted proteins | sample 8958761 | NCBI WGS metagenome assembly JAEEGJ01 (sample SAMN16246546, study PRJNA631951) | gut metagenome | biome: gut microbiome; feature: rumen; material: RS-attached | host: Bos | place: Iran: Karaj | collected 2018-10 | reverse complement strand
AATTGGATTGGGTGGTCGCGTATTCCAAATCAAAGACCGACAGAAGCGATTCTAACGATGGGGCCGGTCCTGGATCCGGCTCAGACTTAGAGCAGGAAGACAGAGCTGACTGCATAATCAGCGAACACAAAAGTGCCAAAACAGTGTATAACCTTGTTCTCATTTTTGTATGAAGAAATATGAATAACACTCTATAATACTAAACACACAAAAACAATAATCTTGCATATAGTGATAGAAAAAAATCGCCATGTCTGACACGAATACTATTCTTCTTGCTAGCACCCATAGACTACCGTGTTACGGAAGTAACTGAAATCTAGTATATTATTATATTAGATGGTCCCAAAACATGCACCATCTGATGAAGCAATCAATTGATGATGAAGAGTTTCCATAACACGGCTTTGCTACTTAATTCCTCGAGGAAAGCGACCAACTGTCTTTAGTGTTCAAATAGACCTTTACGCACCGTCGTCTATGGATGATTAACTTTGAATTACGGTGGTAAAGGGAATTATTATTCTATCCAATCAGAAGGAGAATATGTTTTATATCTTATTCTTAAGTATACACCTTCAGGCGTTGGAGAGAGAAAAACAATTGATTTTCCGTAATTGCCTTCATAGAATTTATACTTCCTATTTTCCTTCAGATTGATTCCTTCCGCTTCAAGGAGAGAAAGAAGACGACGGACGAAGTCCATAGTTTCCCTTCGTTTGTCGAATTTAAAATGATACCCAAAACTAGTGAGAGCGGTTTTTTCGGTGTCATAATAATGATCATCATAGTTATAATCAAATTCGGAATATGCCCAGTTAGGTACTTTCCCAAGAATAACCATGTCGTAACCATCTCTAGCTCTCAAATTAATTTTCAGAGTCTCTTTATCTTTATCAACCCAGCCATAATCGGACAGGTCATACAATAATTGCTTACGGGATAACTTCCGGCTGTTTTGGGACAGAACCCCAAATGGACGGGTAATCAAGTCCAAAATGCTCAGTTCCTTCGGTGTCGCAGGCCTGAGTCCTGGGGTTTTCTCGGTAATCGCTGGTTTAGGTTCGTCATCCCAATAGGTGATAATACGCCTGATGGAGTCACTGCTATTATTAGTGGTAAGAATAGTGTAATTGCCATGAGAATCACGTTCTTTTATAACATAGTCGGTCGCGAATGAACGACTCGTGTAAAAAAACGAGAGAAAACCATCTTCTTCATAATAGGTTTTCAAGTTGGGAAAGAAATCCACTCCTTTTTTAAAACCATCTTCTATTATTTTGTCAACTTGTTTTGAATTATTGCCTATGCCGAAGAATTTATTAGTGAATGAATCGCTACCAGTAAAGAAAAAGGCTGACACTGAAGTGTCTTCAATATAACCAAAAACAGAATCATCTTCACAATAGACACAATCGTATCCAAACAGTTGACCCTCTTTATAATAAAAACCATATGTTCTGGAATCATCGGATGTCACAGAATAATTGAAGCCTGTCAGCAAACCGTTGGAACGAACATAATCGGAGATATACTTTACCCGGTTATCATTATTGTAAGAATCTTCTGCCCAAAACTCAAGTCGCCCATCCTTGGTGAACGACAATTTGCTGAAATTGTGAGGGTCCCAAGCAGTCGACGAACCATCTTCATTCTTAACAACCTTGCATTCCTTGACATGACCTTTCAGCCCGAAGGCAGCGGCGTCATGGTACTGTTGCGCGGAAAGAGATGTGCAGAGGATAAGACCTGTCGCGACAAAAAGAAAGGAAGATGTGAGTTTCATATAAGAGTTGTGTATCTCAACCAGACTCTTTCGTTTACGACTTCTCTGCCATCACGAATATAACAGAAAGGTCGTATTTTTTAGAGTCCTTTTCAAAATCTGATTTGAGAGTCAGCAGACAGTAATCGCCTTCAAATTCGACCTTCGCTGTGCCATTGGCGATTTCATAACCAAGGGCTTCGGCATCCCTCCAGGCATATTTCAAGATGCCCTTGTCAAGTGAAGAGAAATCGCAATCGGCGACATCAGGTTGAACGGAGCTATATTTGACAGTGGCCTCGCCAGAAGAGGCTATGGTGAAGCTTTCCACCTTGATTCCGGAGAAATCCCTCTTGACCTCAACACCCTGTTTTCTCGCGAAATCAGATATCTCCCCAAGATCACAGCCAGTAAAATCAGCGTTCGCCTTGACACTCCCGGAGATGCTGACCCTGGTCTTAATTATAACCCAAGAGCGGCAAAGTTTAGCCTTGGCCACATCCTGCGCGGAAGGTGTGGTTGGCGTAGTAGGGGTTGTAGGTGTCGTCGGAGTGGTTGGAGTCGTGGGCGTGGTAGGCGTGGTAGGCGTAGTAGGAGTCTGCGGTCCCCCATCTGCCGTGTCCTTATCGCCACCACATGCCGCAGCGGATGCCAAAATCACCACTAATGATATGAATGTCAATAGTTTCCTCATATTCCTGACAGATTAGAAAAGAACACGATAAAGATGAACGGACACAAGAGGATAGACGAAAGTCTTTTCGGCTTTCCTCACAAGTCCGTCATCATGACCGTTCAGATAAGAAGATGGCACTCTCACATCCTTCCAGTCTCCGATGAGCGGCTCCCCTGGAGCGAACAAAGCCGGTCCGCCCCAATAAAACGCCCCAACACTGAACGAGGCGCTGTATCGCCCGTCAGATCCGACAGGAAGGTCGTACCCGAGACCGATGTATGGTCTTAAGGGATTGACCGCGATGTAACCTTTGATGTTATTGGCGACTGCCTTGACGGAGTAACCATCCACATCGAGACCGACAATGTTGTAGTCGTCCGGAAGCGGAGTGATATTCCTTATGTTCACTACATTCCGAGACCCGTAAAGCAAGCCGGCCGTCAGATGGAAGCCGTTGTCTGACAATGGATAATAGTCCAGGAAAGCCTCCAGATCCGACAAATGCAAGGAAGCTTTCGCGTCCACGGGAATGTTCCTGCCCTTCTCAGTCCCGACCGCTCCGGGATGCTCCGGCACGCCTACTGTACGGCGGTAAGGAAGCGAAGGAAGAATAGAATAACCGGCCCTAACCCTGAAAGAAGTGCCGATAGGAGCGGCCAATTCAACACCGAGCCCACCAGAACCCAACTGGAGTCCGGCCGAAAGACTGCTTGGCCATTCCCTCTCTCTCGCAGTCAAAGACACGGAGAGGCAGAGGAAAAGCAGAGGAAGCGCGAATATTTTAAACGAAACTTTCATCAAATTCTGAATAATCAGTCTAATATAATTATTTTTGGCGTAATCATAATTATTAATGTCAAGACCATGAGAATAGCCATTATCGGTGCCGGGAATATGGGAGGCGCCACAGCCCTTGGATTCGCCCGATTCATCCCCAGCGCGGAAGTCACTGCCACAGCTAAGCATCAAGAGACTTTGAACAGATATTCATCCGCAAGAATCAAGACGACTCTTGATAACGCCTCCGCGGTCAAGGATGCGGATCTGGTGATAATGGGGGTAAAGCCATGGCTACTTAAAGAGGTACTCTCTCCCCTGCTGCCCCTCATGGATGGAAAGATCTTGGTCTCCCTGGCAGCTGGGATACCAGCCGCCACACTAAAGGAATGGACTGATAATCAAGGCATTAAAGGAGTCTATACAGTCATCCCCAACCTGGCGATAGAGATCGGTGAGAGCATGACCTTCATAAACGAGGTTTCCGGTACAGAGGAGACTCGCTCGGCAGTAAGCGGACTTTTCAACTCTGTCGGCAAAGCTCTTCTGGTCGATGAGAAGCGGCTGGGAGCAGGAATGATGGTCGCCTCTTGCGGAACAGCGTTCGCATTGAGATACGTTAGAGCCGCCACAGAAGGAGGAGTCGAATTAGGTCTTTATCCGAGAGAGGCGCTCGAGGCCGCCTTGCAGACAGTGAAGGGTGCCGCTATGCTTGCGGAAGCCCACGGTACTCATCCGGAACAGGAGATAGACAAAGTGACAACCCCCGGCGGGATTACCATCCGGGGGCTGAACGCTATGGAGGAAGCCGGCTTCTCAAACGCCGTCATCCAAGGTCTTAAAATCTGGAAATAATTAATTTATAGCTATTTACGAAAACGGTTTCTATAGTGAGCCTTTGGCCAAGAACAACACGGTAAGAACGGCCAGGACAGTGACGGCGATAAGCCAAATGACGAAAAGGCAGAGGCCAGGGCGCCACTTGGGGGCCTTGAGATCAAAAAGGAGCATTATCCCCAGATAGATCAAGGCTATAAACGGAACCACTATCGTCACAGCAAGCGCGATCACAAGCGGAGGGTACGACAACATGTCTATCAACACAGGTGTCTCGTTCGCTATATTTTCCATAAGACGGTTTAGGAAGAAGGTGTTAGCCAGGAAGTTATCACCTATCGTCACACACCCGAGCGAAACCACTCCGGACACACCAGCGACAAGGAAGGCTATTCCGATACACAAGGCGAGTATCCTCCAGAAAGCGCGTGCGGAATCCGACTTCGCCACCCTGTTCGCTGCGTTCTCAACCTCATTGGCGGCGCTTCTGACCTTGGCGCTGATAGCGTCAACTGTTCCCTTCTCTCCATGCAGTTCGTCCCTTTGGCGCACTGTTCTTGCCTCAGGCATGCATATCCACAGAATAGCGTAAACAATCGGAGCGAAGAAAGAGGATGTGCTGAGCCAACCGTATCTGAAGAAACCGAGACCAGCCAAAGTCAGGATCACGAATAAGATACGGAACGCTGTCGGATCCACCCCGAAATAAGCCCCAAGCCCGGAGCAAACTCCAGCCACCTTGCCGTTGGCGGGGTCACGGTACAGTTTTCTCTTGACTCGAAGGTCGTCAGGATTCCTATCCTCCTTTCGGCTGGACGTGTCCTCCCTAGTAAAAGCGTCATCTTTAGACTCTTCCTCAATGGCTTCCGGCTTGCCTAAAGTGGCTATCACAGATTCCACCATTGGCAAGGTCACGACTCCTCCCTTACCACATTGCTCCAGAAGAAGCTCGGACATCCTCTCCTCAATCCCCTCCATTACCTCCGATCCGCTCTCGATCTTGGAATAGAAAGCCTCAAGTTCAGACAAGTACTCCTTTGCCGCCACACAGGCATCATCTTCAACGCCAAACACATAGCCGCCTATGCTTACATACTCGACAGGTTTCATCGCTATCTCTCTTTAATTGTCTTAATGGTGTCCACAATCTCTTGCCAGGCGGTGTCCATATCGAGGAGCTGCTGGCGACCTTTCTCGGTGATACAGTAATACTTCCGGGGCGGGCCCTGGGTAGATTCCTCCCAACGGTATGAGAGGAGGCCTTGGTTCTTCTGCCTGATAAGAAGGGGGTACAAAGTTCCCTCCACGACTATCATATTGGCCGCCTTCAAATCGTCCAGAATCGACGAGGCATAAGCCTCCTTTTTGTTCAGGATGCTGAGAATGCAATACTCCAGCACCCCTTTGCGCATCTGAGAGCGCACGTTTTCAGCACTGTTTTCCATAGAAAGATCTCCTATTTCTTATAATAATCGCTGAATTTCGCCATATTCTCCGCGGTGGGTTCCAGACCTCTCATCTCGCATTTGTCAGCGGGAGTCTTGGCTAAAGGAACAACTATCCAAAGGACAAGGTACACCAATAAGCCGGTACCCCAGAGCAACAGGGCGAGCAACAGGATAATCCTGACAATCGTGATGTCGATATTGAGGAAAGAGGCCACTCCGGCACAGACACCTCCAATCGCCTTGTTGTCAGGATCCCTGAAAAGGCGCTTCTTCGCTTCGCCTTTATCCCCTGAATATGAGAAATCCGGTCCCGTTCCGGTCCCTGAGCTTGTCGAAGGGCCAGAGCCTGCGGAAGAACTTGTCCCTGTAGAAGGGCCAAACGGCTCCGCGGACCCGTCAGGCATACCAAGCTGTCCCACCACTTTGCTGACAAGAGCGAAATCGATAACACGGTAAGAAGCGCCACCTATTCCCTCGTCGAAAAGCTCAGCGATCCGTGACTCCAGATCAGACATGACCTCGTCCCTAGCGGCTTGGGAGTCGCGATTGAGCCTCGCCTTGAAATGGTCAAAATAAACAGAAAGCCTGTTGTAAGCATCCTCATCAAGGGCGAAACTACGGCCTCCTACACTTGCATTGATAACTTTTTTCATAATATTCTTTGTTTAGCAATTATTTTTCCATTGCAAAGATATAAAACTTTTCGAATACCTTGCAACACATAGTACCTAAAAATTTCAAAAAAATGTTAAATTTGTGAAAATAAGACAATCTCATGAAACGTTCCCTTCTTCTGATTTCAAGCATACTGATGCTTTGCGCCTGCACATCCCAGGCCCAGAATTACGAGTCGAAACGCCCCGCCCCTGACCAGCGGCTGTTCAAATCCACCGCCGTGGAGAACAAAATAACCCAGATTCAAGGCCAACTTAAAAACAAGCGCCTTGCCTGGATGTTCGCCAACTGCTACCCTAACACCCTGGACACAACCGTCCATTTCGGGAAAGACGAGAATGGCGACTGGAGGACATTCGTTTACACAGGAGACATCCATGCGATGTGGCTGCGCGACTCCGGAGCCCAGGTATGGCCCTACATCCAGTTGGCCAATGAGGATGAGGAACTCAAGAACATGCTTGAGGGTGTGATCAACTGCCAGTTCACCCTGATAGCCCTCGACCCTTACGCCAACGCCTTCAACGATGGCCCCAAAGGTAGCGAATGGGAGTCCGACCTGACGGACATGAATCCTTGGGATCACGAGCGCAAATGGGAGATTGACTCCCACTGCTACCCGATCCGCCTCGCCTACCAGTATTGGAAGGTAACCGGAGACGATTCCATATTCGGAGACAAATGGCTGACCTCGATCAAAGCCACTTTGAAGACTTTCAAGGAGCAGCAGCGCAAGGACGGTCCGGGACCCTACCGCTTCGCCAGAGTTACCGACCGCCAGTTCGACACAAAGTCCAACGATGGAAGAGGCAACCCCGTGAAACCTTGCGGCCTCATAGCCTCCGCTTTCCGCCCTTCCGATGACGCTACCATATTCGAGTTCCTTGTACCTTCCAACTTCTTCGCTGTCACCTCTTTAAGAAAAGCCGCGGAGGTTTTGAAGACCGTCAACAAAGACGAGAAACTCGCCAAGGAGTGTGAGGATCTCGCCGCCGAGGTCGAAAAGGCTCTTAAGGAATATGCCGTATATGACCATCCTAAATATGGCAAAATCTACGCTTTTGAGGTCGATGGCTTCGGGAACAGGCTCCTGATGGACGACTCCAATGTCCCCAGCCTCCTCGCTATGGCTTACCTTGGAGATGTTGATATCAACGACCCCATTTATCAGAACACCCGCCGCTTCGTCTGGAGTGAGGACAACCCTTATTTCTTTAAAGGAACAGCGGGAGAAGGAATCGGTGGTCCGCACATCGGCTACGACTACATCTGGCCGATGAGTATCATGATGAAGGCCTTCACTTCCCAGGATGACCAGGAGATCAAATGGTGCGTCGAGACCCTGATGAAGACCGACGCCGGCACAGGATTCATGCACGAATCCTTCTTCAAGGATGATGCGAAGAAGTTCACCAGGGCATGGTTCGCATGGCAGAACACCCTCTTTGGAGAACTCATCATCCACCTTGTTGACAATGGCAAGCTCGATTTACTTAACTCAATCAAAGTCAAATAGTTCCCATGCGAATAAATAGAATCCTGGCGCTTGCGGCGATCAGCGCCGCGGCTCTTTCAGGGTGCTGTAAGACACCCAAGCCGGTGGCTATCACCGGAATTACCGAGAACGAGGTGGCAAAAGAATACCTGGAGACAGTGTCCTACCCCGACGGTAACTATGACGAGACATCTATCCCAGGGTTTGACTCACTGAAGACCGATTTCCGTAAGGATCAGCCCGCTCCGCTAGTAATCAATTGGGAGAACGACGGAACGCTCAGCGGAATCAATCTCACAGTCGCTGAGGACAAGAAAATGAGCGAGGTATTCCTCAGCAAGGATCTGGACACCAAGGCTGAGTCCGCGCCCATTTTCAACCTGGTTCCCGGGAAGGATTATTGGTTCAAAGTGACCGGGGACAATGGCGGAAAGGCTAAGGTCCTCGCCAGAGGCACCTTGAAGGCCGAAGGAACTCTCCGGATGATCCGCACCGACGCTTTGCATAATGTCCGCGACATAGGAGGATGGGAGACTGCCGATGGCAAGACAATCAAATACGGTCTGATATTCAGAGGAGGCCAGATGAATCGCCAGGATCCTCCAAGCGAGGATGATCTTGTCCTCATGAAGGAAAAACTCGGAATCAAGGCCGATGTCGACCTGCGTTGGGACAGCGAGTTGGATGGCGGGACGCCCGATGACCCTTCAGACGATCTGTATTACACACCCCTTGGAGATGGTGTGGAATATACTCACATGCCGGTCAATCTCTATGACCCCGGGAATGCGGACAAGACACAGTGGAACAACATGTTGAACTTCGTGATGGACCATGTGATCGCCGGGCAGCCTTGCTACATCCACTGCGCCGCTGGAGCTGACCGCACGGGTACGACCTGCTTCCTTCTCGAGGGAGTTCTCGGGCTTTCAGAGTTATCCCTCTCTAAAGAATATGAGCTGACCTCATTCTCAACTTATGGCCGTCGCCGCCGCAACGATCCCAACGCCTATAAGAACATGGTGACCTACATTCTCGGTCGTGACGGGGACACCCTCCGAGACAAGTTCGAAGACTACCTCACAAACTATGTGGGGATCTCCAAGGAGAAGATCGAAGCCTTCAGGGCAGCTATGTTGAAATAACGAATAACCTAGTTATGAAAAGGATAGTCCTTATTATCAGCGGGTTACTTGGGCTGATCCTTTGTCAGGCCACCCCGAAAGATGTCCGGGTTATCAGAAAAGGCGCTCCGGAGTTCACGATAGTTTTGTCGAAAGACGCCAAGCCGGCGGACAAGACCGCCGCGGAGCAGCTTTCCAAGTACTTTGGATTAATCTGTGGCAAGAGTCCCGCGGTGATTACCGATGACAGCCCCTCAAAGTCCAGGGAGATTATTCTTGGAACAACCCGAAGGGACACTCCAAGGGTTAAAGCAGTCAGGGACACTCTTGGAGGCGAGGGATACGCCATCCTATTTGAAGGTAAGGATGTATTCGTGACAGGGAATGGGGAGAATTTCGGAAGAGGGACTCTTTATGGGGCTTTCGAGTTTCTCCGCCTTCTTGGATGCGAGTTCTACGCCTCTGACACTGAGACGGTTCCACATACAAAAAACCTCACAATACCCCGTATTGACAAGGTCGTCAAGCCTGTTTTCGAGTACAGGGACACTTACTGGTCTGCCGTTTGGGACAAGGAGATCAGCACTAAGCTCCACCGCAACGGCAATCTCGCGGGACAACTGCCTCGCGAATGGGGGGGCGGTGTGTTCTACGCCGGGCCTCATTTTGTCCACACATTCGAGGCTCTTGTCCCACCTGCGGAGTATTTCGAGTCACATCCGGAATATTTCTCTGAGATAGAGGGCACCCGAACGGCCAAGCACCTTTACAGCCAGCTTTGCATGACAAACGAGGACGTGTTCAATATCGCTCTCGGAAAGGTCAGGCAATGGCTTGCGGAGAAACCCGACGCCAAGATCGTGTCGGTCTCCCAAAATGATAGTTTTGTGATTGGAAGTTATTGTACCTGTGAGACTTGCAAGGCTATTATAGACGAGGAAGGTTCCCCTATGGGACCGCTTCTGCGCTTTGTCAACAGGATCGCTGACTCGATCAAGGTAACGAGGCCCGATGTCGCTGTGGACTTGCTAGCCTACCAGTATTCAGTCACCCCTCCCAAGCACGTCAAGCCGAGGGACAACGTGATTGTCCGTTTCTGCACCGGAGGCTGCAACGGCCACACTATCAGAGAATGCCCCAACAATGCCAACACCAAGAGTTTCATTGAGCGGTGGGGCGAGATCTGCGACAGGATCTACATCTGGGACTACACCACCAATTTCGCCCAGTATTTATGCCCATTTCCTAACTTCTACATTCTCAAGGACAACATCAACTTCTTCAAGGAGAACGGAGTGAAGGGGGTCTTCGAGCAGGGAATGTACCAAGGCGGTGTGAGCGGAGAGTTCGGCGAGCTCAGGGCGTATGTCCTTTCCCGGCTTCTATGGGATACGAGCCTCGACACGCATGAGCTGATCGATGGTTTCATGGACGCGTACTATGGTGCGGGCGCTAAGAAAGTCAGGGAATATTTCGACTACATGCACAAGATTATCGCCGACTCCGGGAGGCATTTCATCCTTGTGCAGAACTGCGCCGACATATTCGCCGACCTCATCAGCGATGAGGACCTTAAAAGACTGGACACCCTTTGGCAAGAGGCCATCAATGCGGCGGAAGGTAAGGACAAGGACCATGTCAGGGCCGCCAATCTGAGCTGGCGGTTCTACAAAATGATGTCCAAGCGAGGCGAATGGGCCTCCGAGGAAAATTTCAAAGCAGAGGAAGACCGCTTCTACAAAGACTGTAACGACCTTGGAGTCACCAGATTGAACGAAGGAGTGAATATTCCATGGATCAGTTGACATAAAAGATGTTTCTCATGAAGTCCTCTATCAAAGTATCTTTGAGACTGATGACTATGGCAGCCCTGGTCGCTTCAGTCATCTCCTGCGGCGGCGGTGCGCCCACCAGCCGGGAAGAATCGGATTTCCGGATGATGATCCGCCTTTGGCCAGCCCACCACAACGATCCCGAGCTGTCATCCCGATTAATCCAGGCATTCAAAGAATACGATTTCTGCGATGAAGTCTGGTTCTGCGGTGAGGGGCCGGCTACCGGACCGGAAGCCATACATGCCGCCTCTGCGGCCAGGATGGAGGACATGGCGGAAAAGTTAAGGGCTATTGGGATAATACCTTCACTCCAGGTGGTCGCCCTCGGCCATTCTGACGGTTCTTATCCCGATACCACAATCCACTGGGGCACCATGGTCGGGCCAAATGGAGAGAAGACTCATAGTGTCAACTGCCCTCGTCAGCCAGCCTATCTCGAGGCTATGGAGAAAGCCTTTGTGCCTTATGTCGAGAAGGTTAAGCCCAGAAGCATCTACCTTGACGACGACCTTCGGCTCGTCAGCCACTCTCCCGCCCCGATGGGATGCTACTGCGACACTTGCATAGACTTGTTCAACAAGGAATATGGTTATTCCTTCAACAGGGAATCTCTTGTGCGGGCCCTGCTGGCCAACCAGGATGGAGGGGATGTCAGGAGAAAATGGATAGCATTCGGACAGGAAAGCCTTGCTGGAGTTGTCAGAGCGATCTCAAGAGGGGTTCACAAAGCTTCACCGGAAACCCGTATTGGACTGCAGCACACCAGTTTCCACAGGAATCTCATGGAAGGCTGGGACTGGAACCCTATGTTCAAGGCCATGAAAGAAGAGACCGACCTTACACCTGTTTCACGGCCCGGTCACGGTTACTACAATGACCACTCCCCGAGGGGAATGCTTGAGAAAGGCCTTGAACTCTCCCGTCAGATAAGGCGTCTGGAGCCTGGAATAACTGAGATCGCTCCAGAGATCGAGGGTTATCTACATAAAGCGACTGGCAAGTCTCCTCAGAGCATCTGCTTAGAGACCCTCTACTACCTTGCGATGGGAGCGACCCAGATGAGCTATGCGATCATCTGTGGCAACCAAGAGCCAATGTCTTGGTACTCAAGCCATTATTTCAAGGCCCTCTCTGAGGTCAAGCCTTTCGCCAAGGAATACGCCGACTTCAACCGAGGGACCATGCCCTCCGGAATCGACCCGTACCTGAGTCCAAACCAGGTGATCCGTAATGTGGAGCAAGGAGAGGACCAGTGGGCTTGGAATGTGGACAACTCGTTGAGCAGGGATGTCTATGAGCTCGCGGCTCTCGGCATGCCGTTCGCTCCGGAAGATCCTTTCAGTAAGGTAATTATGCTGGATGGGAATGGAGTCAGAGGAATGACCGATGAGGAGCTTCGGGACATCCTTGCCGGGCATGGGGTCGTAATGGATGCCGATGCATGGCAAAGAATAGAGGCTAAAGGGCTTCTTGATGGCTACGAAGTGTGCCCGGCTCCGCTTGGAGACGCAATGGGGTATGACGATCCAGCCATGAGCTCTGGAACACGCTACAGCGACGCTATGTCGAGGATGGTCTTCTGCTCCAAGAATGGCAGAAGAATAGTCAAAGTACACTCTTTCTCACCTCAACTGATCGGCTCTGCGGACTACAACGGCGCTTTCAGGCTCGCCCTGACGAGAGCTTTCGACTTGGCCTCATTTGAGACTCTGCCCGCCACTCTCGAGAGTATGGCGCAAGTCGCCCTCGTCCCTAGAGCCGACACCCGGGGAAGGCTACGCTCTGTCGCTTTAATGAACTGCAGCATATCCAAGGAAGACAGTTACACCCTCCGGCTGAGACCAGGGAATATCGGTGCCGATCCCAGGTTCATCTGGAAAAGCCAGGGAGCTAAGGACATTGTCCTGACAGCGGAAAAAGACGGATGCGACTATATTATCAAAACCCCGAGCCTCAACGGATGGACTTTCGCATGGATAGCCGTGGAATACGAGACCTCAGCCGAGAGTGTGACCGCCGAAGGCGAGGTCCTGCCTATTCTCGCATGGCATAGCATGCCATCCAACGAATTCACGCTCAGTCGTTTCCAAGAACTTGCGGAGGCCGGATTCAATGTCAATTTCTCTTTCATGGGTCATCTGTCCGATGCCATGAAAGCCCTTGAGCTCGGAGAACAGACTGGTGTGAAAATCCTGTTTAATTGCAATGAACTGCGATCAAAACCCGACAGCACGGCAGCCCTGGTCAAAGACCATCCTGCCCTGTGGGGTTATTTCCTTAGAGACGAACCCTGGTGCGGAGATTTCCCGGATTTGGCAAGCTGGGCCCGGACAATAGAGAAAGGTGATCCTGACCATCCCCTGTACCTTAACCTGTTTCCTAACGCCATCGACTGCCCTACTATCGGAGCCAAGGACTATAGGGACTATGTTCAGCGCTTTATTTCTGAAGTTTCCCTCCCTCTCCTGTCTTTTGACCATTATCCTGTCAAGAATGACGGACTCCATGAGGAATGGTATGAGAATCTGGAGATTATCAGGGACGAGGCGAACAAGCACAACCTCCCCTTCTGGGCCTTCGCTATGTGTGTTCCGCACTGGCATTATCCCATGCCTCGCCTCCAGGATCTGAGACTTGAGATGTACACTAACCTGGCATACGGAGCGGCTGGACTGCAGTATTTCACTTACTGGACTCCAGGCCCCGGGAGCGACTTCCACTACCATGACGGACCTATCACCAACGATGGTAAGCGCACGGTGATGTACGAGAAAGTAAAAGCCCTGAACCACGAGCTGCAATCAAGGGCTGGAGTCTTTGTGGGCTCGAAGGTCGATGAAGTCGGTTTCACTCCCCTTAAGAGCCTTCCCAAAGGGATAGCTTCACTTGACACCGGTGGGGGCAGACTCCTTGTCAGCCAAATCTCAAAAGGAGACAAGCGGTTCGTCATGTTTGTCAGCACCAGCATTGAAGAGAGTGTGACGATGACAGTCTCGTTCAGCGCGAACGCATCCCAGGTGGACAGGGACGGGAAGTATGTCAAGATAGGAAAGAATCCCCGGCAGTTCAGACTAGCTCCCGGGGACGAAGTGATATTCAGGATAAAGTAATTATAACACACAGATAATCATGAGATTCCTTAAATTAAGCGTGGCGATTGCCGCTATTTGGGCATTGATGACGGCTTGTTCCGGATCGAAGGGAAGCAGCAATAAAATCCCGATCCTGGCTTGGTACAGCATTCCGGCGGAATACGCCTCAGAGGAAACTTACCGCGACCTTGCGGACGCTGGTTTTACCATTAATTTCTCCCATCTGACAGATCTCAAAGACGCCATGAAAGCTCTTGACCTCGGTCAGAAGACAGGAGTGAAAATCATGTTCACATGCACCCAGCTCGGCTCAGACCCGGAAGAGATCGTAAAGAAAGTCAAGGATCATCCCGCACTGTTCGGTTATTTCCTCAGGGATGAACCCGCGGCGGCGGACTTCCCCAATCTGGCGACTTGGGCGAAACGGATACGGTCGGTGGACGACACTCATCCGATCTACCTGAACCTATTCCCCAATTACGCCCCGGACAACATCCTCGGTTGCACCTATCCTGAATATGTCCATCGCTTTGTCGAAGAAGTCGGCCTGCCGATGCTTTCTTTCGACTATTACCCTGTGACTGTGGAAGGAGTCCGGGAAAGCTGGTGGAGCAACTTGGAAGTGGTTTCTAAAGAGGCCGAGGCAGCGGGAGTTCCCTTTTGGGCTTTCACCCTTTCCACGGCCCATTTCCCCTACCCCGTCGCCACAATGAGCTCGATGCGACTTCAACTCTACACTGACCTGGCCTATGGGGCCCAAGGGCTTCAATACTTCACCTACTGGTGCCCGACTCCAGGAATATGGGATTTCAACAACGCCCCGGTCAGCGAGACTGGCCAGAAGACCCAGGTGTACGGACTCGTGAAGGAAATGAACAAGGAGATCCAAGCGAGAGCGGAAGTATTCCTTGGAGCTAAAGTGCTGAGTGTCAAGCACACCGGTGAGACTCTCCCTCCAGGTGTCTCCCCTCTTGAGGAACTCCCTTCCCAGGTTAAAACCCTCGACACCAAAGGAAAAGGGACTGTCGTGTCCTTGCTTGAGAATGGCGAGTGGCAGTACCTGATGATTGTCAACCGCAGCCTCAAAGAAGCGGTTGATTATGAGATCGGTTTCACTGTTCCTGTCAAACAAATCGGCAGGAATGGCAAGGCTGCCTCAGTCAAAGACGGCGAGTATCATCTTGAGGAAGGTGACTGCGCTATATTCAGATGGAAAAAATAACTCAAAAACCAATGAAAAAGATACTTTACCCGCTGGTGCTTTGCGCCGCTCTGCTCGCCTTCTTCTCGTCATGTGAGAACAACGGTGAGGTGACCATGTCCGATCCGGTCGATTATGTCAATCCCTTGACCGGAACCGCCTCATCCTACGAGCTCTCCACGGGCAACACCTATCCCGCTATAGCCCTCCCATGGGGCACCCACTTCTGGACTCCGCAAACCGGAAGGAACAGGGACGGATGGACTTACACATATTCAGCGACAAAGATCAGGGGACTGAAACAAACTCATCAGCCGAGTCCCTGGATCAACGACTATGGTTCATTCTCAATCATGCCGGTCACGACGGGTCCCATCTATGACGAGGAGGGCCGCCAGAGCTGGTTCTCCCACAAGGCGGAGACCGTGAAACCTTATTATTATAGTGTCTATCTCGCCGAACACGATGTGACGGCGGAGTTGGCCCCGACCGAGAGGGCTGCCCTGTTCAGGCTGACATACCCCGAGAAGGAAATGTCATACCTCGTCGTGGACGCGTTCAAGGATGGTGTCGTCGAGGTGGACAAGGAGACGAATACGATTAGTGGATATTCCGTTTACAACCATGGTGGAGTGACCGAGGATTTCAAGAACTGGTTCGTGGTGCTCTCCACCACCCCTTTCGAGACGGTTACAATTGACGGTTCCATAGCGATGGTGGGGTTCAAGACCACGAAGGGCCAGCAGGTAGGTCTCGCCGTAGCTTCTTCCTTCATAAGCCAGAAGCAGGCCGAAACGAACCTCGGAGAATTGAAGGGCAAATCTTTTGACGATGTGGTCGCTGCCGGCAGGGCCCGCTGGAACGAGGTTCTGGGAAGGATCAAGGTCGAGGATCCGGACATCGACAATGTCAGGACCTTCTATTCATGCCTGTACCGCTCAGTCCTTTTCCCGAGAGACCTGTCCGAGGTGGACATCCATGGCAAACGGATCCACTACAGCCCCTACGATGGGAAAATCCACGATGGTTATCTTTTCGGAGACACCGGCTTCTGGGACACGTTCAGAAGCCTCTTCCCCCTGCTCGACCTGGTCTATCCCGACCAGGAAGTGAAGATGCAGGAGGGCCTGGTCAACACCTGGAAAGAGAGCGGTTTCCTTCCTGAGTGGGCAAGTCCTGGGCACAGGGGCTGCATGGTTGGCAACAACTCCGCCTCAGTTGTGGCTGGAGCTTACATAAAAGGGCTCCGTGATTACGACGCGGAGGAGCTCTGGAAGGCCGTGACCCACGGAGCGCACGCCGTCCATCCAACGATTTCCTCGACCGGAAGGCTAGGTTGGGAGTATTATGACAGCCTGGGCTATGTGCCTTGTGATGTGGAAATCAAGGAGAATGCCGCGAGAACCTTGGAATATGCCTACGACGATTGGTGCATTTACACCTTCGGCAAGGCGCTCGGAAAGAGCGAGGAGGAGCTCGCCCCTTACGCCAAGGCGGCGATGAACTACAAGAATCTCTATGACCCGGAGTACAAGCTGATGGTCGGGAAGAAGCTTGACGGAACCTTCGAACGTCCGTTCAGCCCGCTCAAATGGGGTGGCAATTTCACCGAGGGCAACAGCCTCCATTACTCCTGGAGCGTCTTCCACGATCCGCAAGGTCTCATCGACCTGATGGGCGGGGATGATGAATATGTCGCCATGCTGGATAGCATATTCACAATCCCTCCGATCTTCGATGACAGCTACTATGGCTTCCCGATCCATGAGATCCGTGAGATGCAGGTGATGAATATGGGCAACTACGCCCATGGCAACCAGCCTATCCAGCACATGCTCTACATGTATGACTGGGGCGGACAGCCTTGGAAGGCCCAGCAGCACATCCGCGAGGCGATGGGCAAGCTTTACAACTCCAACTTCGACGGCTATTGCGGCGACGAGGACAATGGCCAGACATCGGCTTGGTATGTGTTCTCCGCCCTTGGATTCTACCCTGTCTGTCCCGCCAGTGATGAGTATGCGATCGGCACTCCCCTGTTCAAGAAAGCGACGGTGACCCTTCCGGACGGCAAACAGATTGTCTTGAACGCTCCTGAGAACTCAAAGGATAACTTCTACATTGGAGGAATCAAGCTCAATGGCAAGAACTGGACCAGGAACTACTTCAAGCACAGCGACTTGACAAATGGAGCCAAGATAGTTTACTCGATGTCCGCAGAGCCAGTCACCACCCGCGGCACCGCCCCCGAGGACAAGCCGTATTCATTTTCCATAGCGAAGGAATAATACATTGCTGAACGAC
>JAEEGJ010016142.1_pt1 | contig 17231 bp, 9 predicted proteins | sample 8958761 | NCBI WGS metagenome assembly JAEEGJ01 (sample SAMN16246546, study PRJNA631951) | gut metagenome | biome: gut microbiome; feature: rumen; material: RS-attached | host: Bos | place: Iran: Karaj | collected 2018-10 | reverse complement strand
GAGCTGGGAACCTGTCTGCTTGGCATCGCCGTAGATCATGACGGTGTTGTCCATCGTGAAGAGCGGGTTCTCGATGCCTGAGAAGCCTGTACCCTGACCACGCTTGAGGACGAATACCGTGCGTGCCTCGTAAGCGTTTACGATAGGCATGCCGTAGAGAGGTGATGACTCATCGTTGATAGCTGCAGGGTTAACAACGTCGTTAGCGCCAATGACGATAGCGATGTCTGTGTTGGGCATCTGAGGGTTCATTTCGTCAGCTGTCTTGAGCTGCTCGTAAGGAACGTTAGCCTCAGCGAGGAGAACGTTCATGTGACCGGGCATACGTCCTGCAACGGGGTGGATAGCGAAGTTGACTTCGCAGCCGTTCTCTTCGAGTACGTCGCAGAGTTCCTTAACAGCGTGCTGAGCCTGCGCAACAGCCATGCCGTAACCGGGGATGAATACAACGCTCTTAGCAGCTTCGAGGATAAGGAATGCGTCCTCAACAGACATGGACTTGGGTTCCTTGTGTTCGCCTTCAGCTGCAGCTGCCTTCTTCTTCGTTGTCTTGAAGAGGAGGGATGCAAATGTCTTGTTCATAGCCTTGCACATGATGAGCGTGAGGATGACGCCGGAAGCACCTACGAGGCAGCCGGAAACGATGAGGACCGTGTTGCCGATAGGGAAGCCTGCGAATGCAGCAGCAAGACCGGAGAGTGCGTTAAGGAAAGAGATGATAACAGGCATATCGCCGCCGCCGATCGTGATAACGAGCGTAACGCCTAAGATCAGTGAAGCAACTGTTGTGATGATGACGCCTGCAAGTCCGAGGCCGCCGTCAGGTGAGATGCAGAGGAAAATGATTCCCAGTGCAGCGATAGCGAGGATGCCTGCGTTGATGAAGTTCTTGCCGGGGATCGAGATATTCTTCTTGAACATCTTAAGTCCTGCGAGCTTGCCCCATGCAATGAGTGAACCTGTGAATGCTACAGCACCGATGAGGATCGTAAGACCCAGAGTGAGCGCCGTGAAAGCGTCCTCAGTAACGCCTGCTGTGTACTGGGAGACAGCAACGAGCATTGAAGAAAGACCGCCGAAGCCGTTAAAGAGGGCAACGAGCTGGGGCATGCCGGTCATTTCGACCTTCTTAGCCCAGATGAAGCCTACAACGCTTCCGCCTGCGATAGCAAGAACGATGAGGAGGTATGAGAGCCATCCGCCATCGATAACGTCCTGTGAGATAAGGACGGATACAACTGCGATGAGCATACCGACTGAGGAGTAGAGGTTACCCTTACGCGCGGTATCTGCTTTTCCGAGTTTCTTGATGCCCATGATGAAGAGGACACAAGAAATCATGTAAAGGATTATGCAAATATAATCACTCATTTCTTAGGAGCCTCCTTCTTCTTGAACATTGCGAGCATTCTGTCTGTTACGAAATATCCGCCGATAACGTTAACTGTTGCGAAGAATATTGCAACTGTTCCGAGAATGATTCCGAAAACATGGTTGCCTGAAGCGTTGATAGCGCAGGCAGCGATAGCACCAACGATCGTGATGCCTGAGATAGCGTTCGTACCGCTCATGAGAGGGGTGTGAAGCTGTGAAGGGACCTTCGAGATAAGCTCAACGCCAAGGTAAGCGGCGATGATGAATACGAAGATCAAGAGCATAATTACATCTGTGGAAATTTCCATTTATTAAGCCTCCTTAAATCTTTCGTGGATGATGGCTCCGCCCTGTGTGAGGAGGCAGCCCTTCATGATCTCGTCAGTGAGCTTAACTTCGAATTCCTTTGTCTCCTTGTTGTAGAAGTGTGTAAGGAAAGCGGAGATGTTGCCTGAGAGCATCTTTGAAGCGTCCCAGGGTACCTGACGCTGGAGTTCGTCACCGGGGAGGATGATTACGCCGTTATCGGTAACGACTTCCTTAGTGGGGTCGGAACCTTCAACGTTGCCGCCTGTGGAAACAGCCATATCAACGATGATGGCGCCGGACTGCATTCTGTCGATGACGTCCTTCTTGATGAGGACAGGAGCCTTGCGGCCGAAGACCTTAGCGGTCGTGATAACGATATTAGCTTTTTCGCAGACCTTAGCCTGAGCTTCCTGCTGCTTGGCGATCTGCTCGGGTGTGAGCTCTTTTGCGTAGCCCTGAGCGGTCTGGCCCATCTCGCCCAAGTCGATCTTGACGAAGTTAGCGCCAAGGGACTTAACCTGCTCTTCAACTACCGGTCTTGTATCGAAAGCGTCTACACGTGCACCGAGTCTCTTCGCCGTAGCGATAGCCTGGAGACCTGCAACGCCTACGCCGATAACGAATACTCTTGCAGGATTGATAGTTCCTGCAGGCGTAACCATCATCGGGAGGATCTTGGGCATACGTGCTGCAGCATTGAGGACTGCAACATAGCCTGCGAGTGATGTCTGTGAAGACTGAACGTCCATCTTCTGAGCGAGGGTCGTTCTGGGGATCATCTCGAGAGATACTGCCTGAATGTTGTTCTTGGCAAATCCGTTAAGGAGTTCCTTCTCATTGAAGGGATCAAGGAAGCTGATGTGAACCGTATCAGGGTTCATTCCGTCAGCAGAATCGGGCTTGAGGATCCTGACAACAATCTCGGCATCCTTCAGACCATCTTTTTCATCGGCGATGATCTTTGCGCCTGCTTGTTCGTAATCCGCATCTTTAAATCCGCTCTTAAGACCTGCGCCGCTTACGACCGTGAACTCGAAGCCCATTCCTGTGAGCTTCTTGATGTCATCGGGGATAACGGCAACACGAGTCTCGGCAGGCAGACTTTCTTTGCATACCAGAACTTTCTTCATTTGCACACCTCTTAATGACTTGATTGTTCGAGATATAAATAATCTCTAACTTTCAAAGTATAAAACAAAGCCCCGCCGATTAAAAGGGCGGGGCTTTAGTTAATTAAAATTTTGTTTTCTGAATGATTTATGCCGAGTTTTTATTTGAAATACTCTTTCACGAAATCATCGTAGCCCTCTTCGATATCCTTCGTGAAGTGCTTGAAGTCGCGCTCATCCATCTTTGTGATCTCTGTGAAACGGCCGGGAACGTTAGGTGCCGGATCGTGTCTGTCGACCGTGACCGTCAGCTCGAGGTCCTTGATGTTGGCAACTGACTCGCCGCCTGAGATGACTTTTGCGAGCACGAAAATGTACCTGTCGCCCTTCCTCTTGAGGTTGCCCTTGATGGAATAATTGTCGCCGCCATCATCGTACTTGGTGCTGAAATCACCGGTTCTCTTGTCCCATTCGATCCTGATCTCGCGCGTATTCTCAGTGGTCTTATTTTTTCTTACGCGTGTCTCGGTAAACTCAATCTCAGCGTCGTAACGTCTGCCACTGTCCTCTTTTACCGTATATTCGATGGAATAAGATCTGTTCCTTGCCTTATCCTCGCACTCGAAGCTGATCTCCTTAGCCTTAGCCAGGTTCTTGCCCAAAACGAGTGAAGCTTCATATTCCATCTTTTCGATCTCGAGCTCGAAATCGAGCTGGGCAAGTCTTCTTCCGGACTTAGTAACATAGAAATCGATGCTGATGTCGATCTCGGAATCCTCAATCTTGTCGATGTTGTCTTCTATCTGGTCGAGTGCATCGAAAAACTTGTCTACGTAAGCATCCGGGTCGTCTCTGTAAGAACCGTTGGAAGCAACGCGGAGCAGAAGCTTCTCGAGATCCTTGTCGTTATTTGCATATTCGATCATGTCCTCAATGATCTGAGCTAAAGCGTCCTCATCAACAGAGACAGTAACTACTGTGCAGGGGATCTTATCGCCGCCGACAGTGATCGTCTTGGAAGACTTCTTAACATCGGAATACTTTGTCAGCTTCTCGATGAAGATCTGTCTGTATTTGTTGCTCATATTAATGACATCGCGCTCAAGGTTCTTGTCGTTCTTAACGGTGTCCTTCATGTTGAGGAAGTAATCGAACTGGTCGTCATCCAAAGAGAACTCGGTCTCTTCATCCGGATCGAAAATAGATCCCGGGAGGTTTTTAGCGAGCTTTTTGAGGTTTACGCCGTAAGAACCATCAACGATCGGAGCAGCGCTGAAAGCGATCTTATCCTGGTTATAAATGACCCTTGCCTGAAGGACCTTGTCCTTATCTTCGGTAAAAGTCAGTTCACCGGCGCCCTTGAACTTACCGGCATCAGTGTAAAGCTTTCCCTGAACCGTAATGTCTTCCTTGGCAAACTTGTCGAGATTAGCTGAAACAGCGATTGATCCGCCGTTTGCGACATCTTCAGCCACGCTGACAGCCTCGATCCTCTTTGCATCTGCGATCGTATTAGCCGCAGCCCTTAAGATCAATGCCTTCGGTGTGTTTGAGATTGCTATCGAGATAATGATCAAAGCGAGAAGTGCGGCCGCTCCGACAGAACCGCCGATTATAAGGATCTTCTTATTCTTCTCCATGGAAAAGCCCCTCCATAAATCCAAAAGTAAAAAAATTATAACACGATATCGAGCAACTTGCTTGCAAGGGATGCGAGATGAGTGGCATATCCGAGCGCAGCGAGGAGCTTATAACACGATATCGAGCAACTTGCTTGAGGGAGCAAAACGGCGCTTACGTCGGGAGTGCCAAGGGCTTCGCAATAACCGCCAGGACCACTATCTCCGGAAGTATAGTTCGCTGTCGGTTTTTTGTCGGCGTTTGCAGGCTCTGGTGTCGGTTCTTAAAAGAAATTGATGACAATTTGCAGATTTCTTGTCGTTACAATGAATTTCTTGTCGGTTTTCGATGCGTGCTTTCAAGACTTTTGTCGGACACGTTGGTTTTTATACGCAACCGACAAAAGGGACGAAATCTACAACGGATTGCCGGCAAGTTAACGCTGAAAAACCGACAAAACCGGCCCGGAACCGACAAAAATTGAAAAATGCCGACAAAATATCCCTGAAAAACCATGAAAAAACCGACAACGAACTATACATTTCCAGATGTGCTTTTTCGGGCAGCTGGGGGCAGGTGGCATGGACCGGGTGGGACCGGATGGGGATCGGCCGGAGAGCGGCCAAACATCGGACGGACATCGACGGAAAGAGCGGCCGGAACTGAATCTGGCAGAAAAACGGGCAAAAAGAGGTGTTTTTTCGAACAAAAAATGGTGTTTTCCGGTCTACTTGGGGTTTGTCAAAAGTCTGTAACTTGAAAACAGATGTTTATAATATTATTATTTAGTATGGGTATTCTTCGGAAGGGCAGGCTCGGCAGAGCCTGGAGGAAAGCCCAAAAGGCGGGTTGTTATGACCGAGAATAAAACTGAAGATAAAACTGAAATAAACAATGGGAACGAACCCAATATAAAGACCAGATATGAATTCCTGATTGCAGGACTTGTTGTCGTGGTTTTGTGCATAGTTGCTTTTGCGACATTCAGGATCACAAGTTTCATTAATGGAGCGCAGGTTACGGATAATACCGTGCCTTCTCTTGATGTGACTGACGGCACGGTGCTGATCGATGTTGAGATCAAGGACTCTGAATCGGACCAGACGGGCGATGTGTCGGATCCTTCGGCGTCTGACAGCGAAGAAGCAACACCGTCCCTGAGTGAACATGACGATATTACGGTTTTCATCACCACTGAAGAGGGCGATGATTTCTATAAGTGCAAGGAAGGCAGACTTAAGCTTTATGATGCACCGAAGGAGACGGACGAGGAGAGGCCGGCTCTGATGGATACAGTTACCTTCCGCGTTTTAGGCTTTTCGAGAGACGGATGGGCAGCAATCGTTTTCGGCGGTTCAAGGTACTATGTAAAGAGTTCCGATATCGTTAAGACGGAGGCACCGGAGAAGGTGCCGGATTATGTTGCGCCGGAGGACTCACAGGGCATCAGATTCTTTACGCCGGTCAAGGGAGACGGACAGTATGTGGCTACGATGAATACAGTGGCTTTCAGTCTTCCGGACGTTCAGAGCAGCGGTAACAAGGTCAACCTCAAGGAGGGCGAAGTTGTTACGGTGGTTGCTGTGGGCGGCGACTGGTACAAGATCGACTATATGAATGCCGAGTATTATGTTCTCAGTTATTTAACGCCTAAAGACGCTTATGCCAACTAGTCTTAAACAGGACAAGATCACCGGAATAATCTATAAGTATCCGTTTGGCATCACGGCCGTCATTGTGTTGGCCGTGCTGATCACTACAGGTATGCAGTTTAAAAGCGACATCGCTGCGTGCGTGATCATGGCAGCAGGATATCTCTTGATTACGGGCTACAGCATTTTCCTCAAAAAGAGCAAAAATCTTTCTGCAGAAGCCCTGATCGTACTGATCTTCGCTATAGGATTCATCCTGAAAACAGGTTATGTTCTCTATTCGGATATCTTAACGAGGCAGAACGACGTAGCGCTTTTCGAAGAGGGCAATTATAACTTCTTCCACTCAGGATATATTCTTTATATGAGGGATAATTTCGCGCTCCCCAAGGGCGATATAAGGGACATGGGGCAGTTCTACCATCCGCCGTTCCACTATTTTGTCAGTGCGGTCTTCCTTAAGATATATGAGATCTTCCTGCCTAAGGGGACTCATAATTACGAGGCACTTCAGGCGTTGTCTCTGCTCTGGTCGCAGTTTGCCGTTATTATGATCTACAAGAACTTAAAACTCCTGGGGATCAGCAGGGAAAGCTGCCCGACAGCGGCATGCATTTTATCGGCTTTTCCGACATTTACGATCCTGGCCGGTTCTGTCAACAACGATGTCCTGTCGATACTCTTATTCTTCACGGCCTTTTATTTCGGACTCAAATGGTTCAAGGAAGGAAAGTGGACGGACATTATATTCTCCGCGCTTGCGACGGGCTTTGGCATGATGACAAAACTTTCCATAGGCCTTATCGCGTTCCCTTTGGGATTCCTCTTTATCGTTAAGCTTATAAAGGACCTGAAGGCGAAAAAAGAGGGCGGTAAGACATTCGCAAATCTTGCAGTTTTCGCGGTATTAAGCGTGCCGTTGGGTCTTTGGTATCAGATCAGAAATTACCTGATGTTCAGAGTACCTTTAACTTATGTTTTGAGGTCAGATAACTTCTACCAGGATGTAAGCAGATTTACGCCTTTGCAGAGGCTTTTCGGGTTCTACGGATTCCCTATTGAAGACTATTACATAAATCTGGGTTCGGACGGCGAGCAGGACTACAACATCTTTATAACTGAGGTCAAGACCCTGCTGTTCGGCGAGGAGAATTACAGAGACGACTTTACGATGAGCATGGCAGGCTATGCGCTCCTTATAACGCTCCTGGTCCTGATCCTTATTGCTTTAGCGGGCTTTGTCACAGCCCTGGTCAAGGCAAAAAAGAGCGGGAATCTGTGGGAGAACCTCTCAATGGCAATACTTGCAGTAACGCAGGTTGGATCGATAATTACGTTCTCATTAAAGTATCCCCACATCTGCTCTATGAATTTCAGATATTCGACACCCCTGATCCTTTGCGGAGTGCTGTTCTATACGAAGATCTGCGACATCAAGCTCAAAGGTGCCAACAAAGATCTGGTGACAAAGATAACCAGGGGAGTTGCGGTGGCATTCATGGCCTTTGCGGTAATCTTCTATACGATACTTTGGACTTATGTCAAAGGTGAAGTTGTTGTGGTGGATGTGACATGGTAGGGCTCGAAAAGGCGGAAAAGAAAGATCTCAGGGAAACAGCGCAGGGCTTTGGCGTGTGTGCTATTGCGGTACTGATCCTTTATCTTATATCCGGCATGAATACGATCAATATGAGGGAAGCTCATCTGTCCATTCTGATGGCGGTCCTCACGGCTTGCTGCGCATTCTATGTTACATCGGCATTTACCGGCACGAAAAAGAGATTCCTGTCGCTCTTGTCTGTGCTGCCTGCATTCGGCATTTACTTCCTGATATTCAAATTGTCGTTTGACGCATGCGGCAGAAAGACGCTGCCTTGTATCTCGATAATGGAGGGTGTCTTGTGCTGGGCGGGCCTTGGAACTGTAGTTGTCTCAAGTTTAGCGCTTGCTTTGGGAAAGAAACTCAAGGCGGCAGATCTTGTTACGGCAGCACTAGCGGCTGGTTTTGTCATGAGGGCTGTGATGGTCCTCTTTACGCCTCTGAATTTTTACCAGCATGACGTATCAAACTTCTCCGGAAGGCAGGCGGGTTTTCACGACTCATACATCTTGTATATTTACGAGAATTTCACGATCCCGGACGGCGATGTAAGAGACCTCGGGCAGTTCTACCATCCGCCGCTTCATTACATCCTGAGTGCGTTGTTTTTAAGGCTTCACAACGTTCTGCCTTTTAAATTTGCAAACGATATCAACGGCCTGAAGTTCCTTCCGATGCTCTGGACCTCTTTTATTGTCCTGTTCACGAAAAAGATCTTAGAGCGCCTTAATATCAATGGCAAAGCACTGGTCTTTTCCATGCTGCTGATAAGCCTTAATCCGCACCTGATCTATCTCGCAATCCAGGTAAATAACGATGCTTTGGCACTTATGCTGATGTTTGCAGCGGTATATTTTGCACTCGAATGGTATAAAGATCCTGAGCTTAAAAAGATAGTATATATCGCGCTTTGCATCGGCTGCGCCATGATGACCAAGCTTTCGATGGGACTTGTTGCTTTTCCTGTCGCGTGGATTTTCCTGATCAGGCTCATCAGGACAGTCAGGGCACAAAAAGAAAACAAGGGAAAGAAAACAGAACTGACGGGACTTATCAAGCAGTTCGCTGTTTTCGCAGTTGCCGTTTTCCCTCTGGGCCTTTGGTTCCCGTTAAGAAACCTCATCTCATACGGCGTTCCTGTCACATATGTTTATGAGATAGATTCGTCAGCAAATATGGATGTCTGGATGTATACGCCTCTGCAAAGGCTCCTTATTCCTTCAGCTGATCTTTTGAAGACGCCGTTCATTTTGGAGGGCGGTAATATCAATGATTTTAATATCGTTCTTGCGCTCATTAAAACGGGACTTTTTGACGAGAGAAGCTTTGACAGCAGTTACCTGACCGCCGTTGCAAAGATACTGGCAGTAATCACATTTGTTTTGTTGATTGCCGTTCTTTTCGCTGCCTTTAGGGGAGCATTCAAAAGATATAAGGATTCGGGAAGGAAGATCCCGGATAATGCCGAAGGCATAGCGCTCTGGATACTGGCAGCGGTCCTCCTGATCTCGGAATTCGTATTCTGCTTCAAATATCCGGTCACATGCACGGCGGCTTTCAGATATATCTCGCCGGTGCTTATCCCGGCCGCTTTCTGGAGCGGAAGCATAATTATGGCGGGCAATGAAAAAGAGGCAGGAGCAAGTCTTAAGATCTGCTCTGTCTGCCTCGAGATACTGATAGTTTTATTTGTTCTGCTGACTGTTTTGTTCTACGGTCCGTTCGCTCAATACAGCGTAGTCTGGCAAAGTCTGATCAAGGGTTGATCTCCTGGCCGGGGCCCAAAGCCCTTCCTGATAAAAGGTCTCTCCAATGCTTGCCTTCAAGCTCGTAGATCATTGAAACTGCGGCATTTATCTCGTCGTCCGTGCCTTCTGAATCGACAAATGCCAGAAGCCCTGCGATCCGGATCATGTCGGCTTCGATAGACTTCAGGAAATCGCCCGGAGTAGTCAGCACATTTCCGACCTGGCTGTATGTGAAATCGACAGCGGCAAGAGGATAAATGAAGCTCTCACACTGGTCGTCGAGCACTCGGGGAAGGACTGCCAAAAGCCCGGAAGTAACGTCTTCTGGAAGGCCCGCGACCGCATCCCATGTGAGGTCAACTTCGCCGTTCGAATCGTTCCTTATGTACTCCAAAAGGTCGCCGTGCATCGCAAACAGCCTTATGAAGTCCTGTTCGACAGGTTCGAAAACGCCGTCAGCCATTGCAACGCTCAAAAGAACGCCCTGCAGGATCATGTCAAACTGGGCGAGGGTGAGCTCTGCGTTGTAATCGCTTCCTGTGACGTTCTGGAAAACGTCATCCATCGCCCTGATGGTCGATTCGGCGTGGTCGTAAGCCAGTGCGGCTTTGTCTAAGATGTCCTGTCTGTCGTATTCCATTTAAACTTAACGTCTTCCCATCTTTTCAACTGCATCAGCAAAGTCCTCCGCTTTGCCTGACTGGATAAAGATCTTTGCTTTTGAGATCTGTGCGCTGCTTCTCAGAGAAGGAGGGAGCATATTTTCATATTCCTTGAGCTCACGGACCACTTTTCCTCTTTTAGTCTGGAGGACACTGTTTTCCTTCTTCAGCTCAATGAGATGGTCCTTCTTGTTATTGAGGAAAGATACCTCTGCGGCATTGAGCTCATTTCTGATACGGACGGCTCTTACACCGCCAATGATCAGGAAAGTGGGGATCGAAGCGAGGGCCAGCAGTAAGAGTATCACAGCTAATCCAAGCGATCTTCCGAAAAGCTGGGCAAAAAAATAAAGGACCGTGAAGCTTACTGCGGCATAGATCAGGAAGGGCCAGAAGTACTTGAAAGCAGCATGCTGCTTAGGGTAAGCCTCGATTGGCCTTGCAATCTGGCGGTTGTTTTCTTCGATCTCAGCATCAAGCTTTTCGAGCTTTCTATACTCGGCAATAAGCTTATCTGCGAAAGCAAGACTTTCTTCCTTTGTCATCTGTGGAATGACAGGTTCGGAAATGTCGTTTTGCGCACCGCATTTGGCACAGAAAAGGTCATTTGGCAGGAGCTCAGCTCCACACTTACTGCAGAAAGGCATAGTCTATCCCCCTTTTTTTATAAAAATATTTAACATTATAGCATGAAGCAACCCACCGACGATATATGATAGTGGGATGTGGTATAATTCCTTAGTTAAAAACAAAAATAAGGGAGCTGTCGCTGATTATGGGACTTTTCGGGAAGAAAAAAGAGCAGAACAACGCACCGGTTGAGAAAAAAGAAAATACTATCTCTGATGAGATGAAGATCATCCTTGCAGCACGCGAGGAAGATAAGCAGGAAAAGATCGTAAGGGCCGAAGAGAGGCAGCAGGCCCAGAATGAAGCTGACAAGAAGTTCTTCATGATCGAAGAGCAGGCGCGCATCGCTTCTGAGAGGCTGCTTAACGAGGTTGCTCCGAAGGGCATGACATTCTTTATGCTCTGCGACGAGGTTCCTTTCGATGCCATTCCTGAAACCGAAGGCAACGTCATTATCCGCGGTAACGTCAGAGGTACCGTTAATAGCGGCACAGAGGTTTTCCTCTATCAGGGCATTGGAGACAGGTTCTCAGTTAAGATCAGCAAGATCAGAAATAACAGAAGAGAATTTGTAGAAGAACTTACTAACGAGAGAGCTGAGATCGAGATCACGAGAGGCAATATCCCGCTTCCGACAGATCCTGACGAAGATGCATCAAAGCCTGTAAGGAGATTTGCGGTCTTGACCGATGCTGAAGGTATCGAAGACACAAAGGATCCCGCCTGCAAGGGCATGGTATCCGCAGGCAATCCCAGAACGATCGCAATGCTCTGCGAGTATGGCAAATACGGTGAAGAGCCTATCTATTTCTCAATGGTAATGGACTGCCTCATGACATCCGAGTTTGTTACACCGGCAAAGATCACTCCTGCCAAGAACGGCAAGAGCAGCGTTGCATTTATCGGCGTAAGTCCCAAGCAGCATCCTGACAGATCTTTCCTGCCTGTCTTTACCGACAACAGGCTCTGCATGAAAGCGATCAAGGACAGCTTTGCAAAGCAGGGAGGACCTGACCAGCGTATTACATTGAGCTTTGCGCAGGCTGCAGCAGTTTCAAGAGACGCTCACCATCACGGCTTCATCGTAAATCCCGGCGGACCCGTAACGATCACGATCCCCAAGGATCTCGTTGACAAGATGGTTGATACAAAGGTTTTCAAGGAGAGATTCGGAAACGGCGCCAGTGACAACGCTTCGCTCGCTTTAGGCGGCTCAGGCGACCGTGCGCTCGATAACTTCATCGCTAACGGCGGCCCGAACATTCCGGGTGTTGAGCCTGTCCTCATCAACAATCCTTCCGATACACCGGAGTTCTCTGCTATTGAGAATGCTGTTAAGAAATACTGCGGTGCACATTCAGAGATCGCTAAGGTATTGATCCTGGTCGTTACGCCTCAGAGGAACCGCAACGACAAGTCTTACCTGTGCATAATGGACTGCCCGGACGGACCTTTCGAGACAAACTGCAACGGACTTGCAGCTGCGATCAAGCCTTATCTCAAGGGCATCAAGAAGATACAGTTCCAGCAGTTCTCAAAAATTAACAAGGAAGGATTCCCTGAAAAGGTAACCTGGCTATATTCAAAGCTTCCTCAATAAAGGAATAACTACAATTTAAAAGTCATAAGCATTACGAAAAAAAGGAATAAGGGGTTTTCTGATGCGTGACACGGTCCTTTACGATTTATACGGATTTTCCGAATAATTCACAGATATTGTAAAGATTGTTAACTGTGCGCGTGTTAGAGTTTAAGAGCTATGCTTCAGATTAAAGAAATACATAAAGAATATAAGACCGGCAGCCTCGTGCAGAAGGCTCTGGACGGAGTGTCCCTGAATCTCAGGGATAATGAGTTTGTTGCGATCCTGGGACCTTCAGGATCGGGCAAGACTACGCTTCTTAATATCGTCGGAGGTCTCGACCGTTACGATTCGGGCGACCTCATCATCAACGGCGTTTCCACAAAGCGTTATAAGGACAGGGACTGGGATTCATACAGAAACCACACGATCGGTTTCGTTTTCCAGAGCTACAACCTGATCCCTCACCAGACAGTATTATCGAACGTCGAGCTCGCACTGACGATCTCCGGAATTTCCGCGAAGGACAGAAAACAGAAGGCCCTGGATGCCCTTGATAAGGTCGGTCTCCGCGAGCAGGCCCACAAGAAGCCTAACCAGATGTCCGGCGGACAGATGCAGAGAGTCGCGATCGCAAGAGCGCTCGTTAACGACCCTGATATCCTTCTTGCCGATGAGCCTACAGGCGCGCTCGATACCGATACCAGCATTCAGGTAATGAATCTTTTGAAGGAGGTCGCTAAAGACCGCCTGGTTGTAATGGTTACGCACAACCCTGAGCTTGCTGAAGAATATGCCACGAGGATCGTAAAGCTCAGAGACGGTAAGATCACTGCAGACAGCGATCCTTTCGAGCCCGAGCAGAAAGATAATGCATTAGCTCCGGTACACAAGAATCTCGGCAAGGCTTCGATGAGCTTTTTGACGGCGCTCGCTTTGAGCTTCAACAACCTCTGGACCAAGAAGACCAGAACGGTCCTTGTAGCTTTTGCGGGTTCTATCGGCATCATCGGAATCGCATTGATCTTATCGATGTCAAACGGCATCAACACATATATCGACAGGATAGAGGCGCAGACATTGTCGCAATACCCGTTGTCGATCGAGCGGTCTTCGGTATCTTTCATGTCGATGATGATGGTATCCACCGATACCTGGGAACCTGCCAAAGAGGGCGAAGTCACCGAAGTTCCTTCGGTAAGCCAGATCCTTTCGACGGTCAGGACCAATGACCTTATCGCACTGAAGAATTATTTCGACACCGAAAGGCCTGAGATCTACGACCTCACGAACGGTGTTGAGTATTCATACGGCATCGTGCCCCAGATCTTCCGTTATGAGAAAAACGGCGATTTCAGGCAGGTAAACCCCAACAACGATTTCGCTTCGATGGGACTTTCATCTTCTTCGGTATTCACTTCCGCATACAGCATGAATGTCTTTTTCGAGATGCCCGAAAACGAGTCCCTCTACATCACCCAGTACGATGTTAAGGCCGGCAGATGGCCAGCAAATTCCAAGGAAGCCGTCCTCGTTCTCACCCAGAACGGCGCCATTTCCGACTATATCGTCTACGCGTTCGGTCTGAGGGATTCCAAAGAGCTCGACAAGATGGTAAGAGACTTTTCCAACGGTGTCGAAGTCGTTTCCGACCAGGAATATTACACATGGCATTACGAAGACTTCATGGGCAAGACCTTCAAGGTAACACCTGCTTATAAGTTCTATAAGTATGACGAGAAGCAGAAGGTCTATACCGACATGAGGAACAGCAACGATTATATGCGCGACCTTCTTAAGAAGAGCCAGGATCTCACGATCGTCGGCATCGTCCAGCCGAAGCCTGACCAGGACATCATGATGCTCGGTTCCGGCATTTACTACGGAAAGAATCTCGTTGAAGAATTGAGAGAGGAAGCCGAGGGCGCAGCTATCGTTAAGGCCCAGCTCAAAGACCGCGAAGTAAACGTTCTTACCGGCGAGAGGTTCGATGAGGAAGAGTCCGATTTCGATATGGAAAACCTCTTCTCGATCGATGAAGATGCAATAAGAGATGCTTTCAAGTTCGATGAGGACAAGCTCAAGTTCGATAAGGATGCTTTCGGCGACATGAGCGGAATCGATTTTGCTGGCGCATTGGGGAAAGCCATGCCGAACCTGTCTTCCACCCAGCTCAAAGACCTCTTAAAAGGTGTTGATTTCAAGGTAAATACCGATGCCCTTATTAAAGGCATGGGCAGCGTCATGACCGACTATATGGATTATGCTTCCGATAATCCTTCCACGGATTATTCGAAGCTCCCTGACGCAATGGCAGCATTTATCGGTTCTTCTGAGGGCAGCGCAGTCTTAAGGCAGCAGCTCATTAAGATCATAAATGACAGCGGCATAGCTGACCTCGACCAGACGGTCGTAAACAAAGCATTGTCTGCGATCACCGACGGCTTTGCAGAATATGCGGTTGCCAACGGAATGGATCTTACCGACCAGAGCCGTTATGCCGAATACTATCAGACATATCTCCAGAGCGCAGAAGGCAAGAAGATCCTGGACGAGCAGTCCGCCATGATCACCAAGGAGATCACCGACAAGGTCAAGATCACACCTCAGCAGGCACAGGGTGTCGCACAAGCGCTGCTCGATGCTTACAGCAAATATGCTTCAGAGAACAACCTTCCTGATCCCAAGGCTCTCGAAGGCTCACTCAAGGAATACATGGGAACTGACAGAGCTAAAAAGCTCATCACGAATGTGATCACATCATCCGTTAATGTCGATGAGATCACCAACGCTGTAATGAAGAACGTTTCCGGCATGACAGCCAATTTCGCTACCCAGATCGCAAAGGGCATCGAAAAGGCTATCGGCATGGTAGTTGAGCGTTTGGCATCCAACATGACAAAGGCTCTGAAGGATACATTCTCAGACTTCGGCAGCGCATTATCCATTGACCAGGATGCTTTCGCAAAGGCATTCCAGTTCAACATGGGCGAAGACGAACTCCAGTCCTTCATGAGCGAGATGATGGGAGGCAAGACATCCTCTGCCGAGGGCAATCTCTCCGCATTCGGTTACTGCGACAGGGAAGACCTCCAGTCAATCACGATCTACCCCAAGGACTTCGCTTCCAAGGACCAGATCACCACGATAATCAAGGACTATAACAAGATGGTCGAAGACAGGGGAGAAGATGACAAGAGCATCGTTTATACCGACATCGTCGGCGCCCTGATGAAGTCCGTCACGAAGATTATCAACACGATCTCCTACGTCCTCATCGCATTCGTCGCAATCTCACTCGTCGTATCTTCGATCATGATCGGCGTCATCACATATATCAGCGTTCTTGAGCGCCGCAAGGAGATCGGTATTCTCCGTGCCATGGGTGCCTCAAAGCGCAATGTTGCAGATGTATTCAACGCTGAGACCATGATCACGGGTTTCCTGGCAGGACTTTTCGGTGTCGGCTTATCACTGGTGTCACTGATCCCGATCAATGCCCTGATCCACAAGATCGCCGAAAACGACGATGTCAGCGCAGTCATGCCATGGGCAGCCGCAATAATCCTCGTCTTGTTGAGCGTTGTACTGACCCTCATCGGCGGCCTCATCCCGTCAAAGACCGCATCCAGACAGGATCCTGTAACTGCACTGAGGACAGAGTAAGTATATTTGAATAGGCAACGTGGGCGGATAAAAATGGGGATTTTCCCGTTTTTATCCGTCTTTTTTATTGGTGGTTTTTCTTTTTGGTACTGGCCTGACGGATAAAATCGCCTTTTTTCTCAAATTTATCTGTCGCCGGAACAATCACCTGCCACTGAAAAAATAGCCAAATCGATTTATCAAAAAATCATTAATAAATCACACAAAAATGGTGTGTAATCCCCTATAATATGACTATGCCTTTTTGGCAAGAGGCGCTACAAAAAGAGAAAGGGGAACAGCATGAACAGTAAAGCCATGTATAACCTGTCATACGGTCTCTTTGTCCTGACTGCCAAAGACGGCTCTAAGGATAACGGTTGTATCGTCAACACCGTCATTCAGGTCACTACAGAACCTAACAGGATCTGCGTTGCAGTCAACAAGCTTAACTACACGCACGACATGATCCGTAAGACCGGCGAGTTCAATGTGTCGATCTTAACTGAGGGCTCAAAGTTTGAGACTTATAAGCATTTCGGGTTCCAGAGCGGCAAGGACATCGACAAGTTCGAATCGATAGAATTTTCGCGCGCGGCAAACGGCATAGCTTACATTGCGAAAGAGACAAATGCATATCTCTCCGCAAAGGTCGTAAGCGAGACTGATCTCGGTACTCACACATTATTCCTGGCAGACGTTACTGACGGCGAAGTCTTATCTGACGATCCTTCAGTCACATACGCTTTCTACCAGAAGAATATCAAGCAGAAGCCGGGCGCTCCAAAGGCTGACCAGACACCCAAGAAGGGCTTTATCTGCACTGTCTGCGGATATATCTACGAGGGCGATACGCTCCCTTCAGATTTTATCTGTCCGTGGTGCAAGCATGACGCAAGCTACTTTATCCCCTTGGATAATGGCGCGCCTGTTAAAGAAGAAACAAAAGAAATAACAATAACCAATAAACAGGAGGAATCAAAAATGGCAAACAAGTACGCTGGCACACAGACAGAGAAGAATCTTCAGGCTGCTTTCGCAGGCGAATCCCAGGCAAGGAATAAGTATACTTATTTCGCATCCGTTGCTAAAAAGGAAGGCTACGAGCAGATCTCAGCACTCTTCTTAAAGACAGCTGACAACGAGAAAGAGCACGCCAAGATCTGGTTCAAGGAGCTCGAGGGCATCGGCACAACAGCTGAGAACCTTGCTGCAGCTGCTGACGGCGAGAACTACGAGTGGACAGACATGTACGAAGACTTCGCTAAGACAGCTGAAGCAGAGGGCTTCCCGGCACTCG
>JAEEGJ010016140.1_pt1 | contig 17233 bp, 22 predicted proteins | sample 8958761 | NCBI WGS metagenome assembly JAEEGJ01 (sample SAMN16246546, study PRJNA631951) | gut metagenome | biome: gut microbiome; feature: rumen; material: RS-attached | host: Bos | place: Iran: Karaj | collected 2018-10 | reverse complement strand
ACAGGAAGGAAACTATTGGGGCTGCTTTTGGCAGCGGTTATGTTTGTCAGCATGTTTGCGGCACTTATGCCGGATGCTAGTGTAAGTGCTGCAGAGGAGTTTGGAACACCTAAGATTACGCTGAAGAAGATAAACAGTGGAACAGGTGTGAAAATCACCATAAGCAAGACAAATTTAGCGGACGGATACTACATCTATATCACGAATACGGACAACGCATACTCAAAGTATATGTTGAATGACGGGAAATATGAGCGTGAGGTGGGCCGTCTTGAAAAAGACGGTACAAAAAAGCGTACATATACGATAAAGGGACTGCCAAAAGGAAAGTATACCTTTAAGGTTATGGCATATCATGCTGCTGCTTGGCAGATGCATACTAATAGCAGTTCAGAGAAAACAATTAATATAAAGGCAGCTAAAAACAAGGATTCCAAGGAAAAGAACTATGATTTCTCAAAAGCAAGTGTTGGGGATGTTATAGAATTCGGTTCGTATGAGCAGGATGGCAACATGAAAAACGGGAAGGAAGTCATTGAGTGGATAGTCCTCTCAAAGGATCAGAACCAGATGCTTGTTGTAAGCAAGTATGCCCTTGACGTACTTCCTTATAATAAGGAAATTAAGGATATCACATGGGAAAACTGTACGCTCCGTGAATGGCTGAACAAGAATTTTTACAAGACAGCTTTTACTGCCAAAGAAAGAAAAATGATAAAGAACACGAAGCTTACCAATGCGGATAATACAGTTTACGGCACACCGGGCGGAAGTGACACGAAGGATAATGTATTCCTGCTTTCGCTTGATGACATAAAGAACACGGAATATGGCTTCAACTCAGATTATAGTGAATATGATATAGCCCGCAGGTGTGCGTCAACTGCATATGCGAAGACACCGGGTGCAGGGTCATATCAGTTTTATTATAGTGAGAGCGAATCAAAAAAATACCCTACAGCTGACGGAGAACCTACTTGCCGGTGGTGGCTCCGTTCTCCCGGTGACTATGCCAGCCTCGTTGCGTTGGTGGAATACGGCGGTAACGTGTACGATGCAGGTGATCAGGTCGATTTCGAATACGCTGTTCGTCCTGCTTTATATATAAGTCTTAAATAACTATATAATAACTGAAAACTGAATATCGTTTAATTAGAGCACAGTTGAGTAAATAGCTGTGCTCTATTGTTTTTGAGGGAATGGAGCATATTCGTTCCCTTTATTCATTTTAAGGAGGACTTATGGAACAAGAAAGGCAAATTATGACAAGTGGGATTGAAGAATCCCAAAGTAATGTAGTTGATTTAACCAAGGTTACATCGGAAACTAAGTCGAGCACCGTAACCAGAACAATAGACAAGACCACATATGTGGTGGGACTTCACTTCAAAGAGCAGGGAATGACTTTCTCAGAAGTGCTTAAAAGGGTACTAAAAGGGGCAGGCTGAGAAAATATTGTAAAAAAGTATAAAAAACCATTGACAACTTGTTTCGGGGGCTACAGAACCTAATGTTTTCATCATCTGCTGCGGAACACGTGACTCTGTAGTAGGGCAATTCCCCAAGCAATATCACGAATTACTCGAAGCCAATGGCTCCGGCCACATCTGGTATGAAATAAATGGTGCCGATCATGACAACAACGCCATCAAGAGTGGACTTTTCAATCTGTTTAAGCAGATAGCCTTCAACAAATCCAAATGAAAAAGAAAGCATGATGTATGTTAATTGCATCATGCTTTTTTTCTGGCCAGGTACCATCTGAAAAAGGCTACGCCAATTATAATGATATAACCGGCTATGCTTAACGGGACAGGAATTTCGCCCAGGAATATGAGTCCCCAGGTGGCTGCGAAAATCACCTGTGTGTAGTCAAATACGGATATATCTTTCGCAGGGGCAAACTTATATGCCGACGTGATGCCAAACTGACCGACAGCTGCGGCTATCCCCGCAAAGATAAGGTATAAAAGCTGGGTTGCTTCCATATGATGATAATCGAATATGAGATATGGCAATGCTACCAGGCAGGAGAATAACGAGAAGCACAGGACTATGACAGAAGTCCTTTCGCCTTTTTTCCCAAGCCTTCTTACAAATACATATGCCAGTCCGGCTCCGAATCCTCCGTAAAGCCCGACCAGTGCAGGTATAAGCTGAAGATTGTTCCCGGACGGCCTGACAATCAGCAATGCACCTATAAATGCGATCACAGTCGCCCCTATGTCTGTTTTGGACGGTTTTTCCTTAAGGATCGGTATGGACATGATTATCGCAAAGAAAGGTGACAGTTTGTTGAGCATATTTGCATCTGAAAGATCCAACCGGTCTATGGCATAGAAGTTCGCAATCAAGCCTGAAGTCCCAAACAGGCATCGCATCAGTATATCAAAACGGTTCCCTTTTGCTATATATAGCTTTTCTTTCTTTACAATAAGCGTCGTAACAGCTATTACCAAAGCAACGGCATTTCTGAAAAACACCTTCTGCATCGTGGGTATATCGCCCGATATCCGGACAAAAAAGGTCATAAGAGAAAAACCTGCAGCAGCCGCAATGATGCACAGGATCCCTTTTACGTGATTATTAAGTTTTCCTATATCTGAAGGTTTCATCTTTGTTCCTCTGCCATTTCCCCTAAATGCTTAATCATGGACCATATGATACAACAAAAGCACCATAAGTGCAAGATTTTATTATTTTCTATTTGCTAATAAAATATCGATTTGCTATAATAGAGATACTATTACAAGCTTGGATTTGTAAAACAGATCATAATATGAGGCATTTTTCTATGGAATTTCGTGAGTTAAGAGAAACTGAAACAGGATTGCTGCAGGATTTTCTGTATGAGGCCATCTTTATCCCTGCGGGTGTTGAACCGCCGCCCCGGGAAATCATAAAACAGCCGGAACTTAAAATATATTATGAGGGTTTCGGGACAGGTAGGGCTGATCACTGTATCGTCGCAGATGATAACGGCAAAGTGGTCGGGGCGGCTTGGACACGGATCATGAATGATTACGGTCATGTCGATGACGAAACACCGTCATTTGCGATATCCCTTTTTAAGGAATATCGTGGTCAGGGTATTGGTACACGGCTTATGTTGATGATGCTGGATTTACTCAAAGAAAAGGGATATAAACGTGCATCGCTGGCTGTTCAGAAAGCCAATTATGCAGTTCGGATGTATAAGAAGGTCGGATTTGAAATCGTCGACGAGAATGAAGAAGAATACATTATGGTGTGTAAACTATAACAATACGATATTATTTAAGAGAGGCATTGAATGAGTTTCGTATTCGAAAAAGTAGGCGACCAAAAAGATTTATGGAAGGAAATCGGTTTCAGAGATTTGGAATCGGAAATAATCCCTTATTCAAAATATCATCTTTGGTGTGCAGATAAAAGAAATAAAATCTATTTGCTTAACATAGGGAACAACCGAGGGGATAGTCCAAATTATTATGATCTATCATATAAAATGAGGATTATAAGAATAGCAGTCGTGGAGTCGATTGAAACAGGCGAATCCAAAGCCCAATCTGTATACAATATACAAAAGATCTCCATTCCACAATCCGTTTGGGAAGAAAAAGCCGAAATATTGAAGAATATCGAGGAAAGCATTATTGAAACTGTTCGTTCGCTGAAACTCGACATCAAAGTGAATATTAACTGTGAGCCCGAATGTGTGGAAACTGATTATAACAGGCGGTGAATTACAGTTTATTTTGCAGCCGAAACATAAATATATACCTATTATTTGTGTTTATTATCATTTATATCAAATATTCTTCATGCTATAATGATTCCAAATATTATTATCGTGGAGGCGTGAACATATGAAGATACCTTTGATCATACTATGCGGAATAGTGCTCTTTGTTGTTCTTGAAAAAGTAATTAACCAAATATCTATCAAATCAAAATGCAAGAATAGCATCGAAGGGAAACTGATAGGAACAGATGACAGTTTTATGGGCACCGGCGGATCCGCAGCAGGATCCCAATATTATGCAATTTATTATCCAATTTACGAGTACATAGTTAACGGGATTGCATATTGGGCACAGTTGAAAAAATATAGTAAAAATCAGTCTACATTTGCAAAAACCGTAAAAGTTCTGTATGACCCCGAGGAGCCTGAAAATTGCTTTATTAATAATGTCCCGGGCCATATCATCTCAAGATATAACAAGGATGAATATGATAAAAACAACGGTGGGAAGAACCTGACAACAGATTACAAATGGAGACCATAAGAAAGAGGAAATTATAATGATAAAATTCGCTGATATGCTCTACAAACGTCCGGATATCGAAGGATTGAAAAAAACCATGACTGAGGCAACAGAAAAGGTTATACATGCACAAAGCTATGCAGAAGTGAGAGAGGCCTTTTTTGAAGTACAGGATAAGTACGACGAAGGGGAAACTCTTTATACAATTGCCAGCATCCGAAATACGATGAATACGGAAGATGAGTATTACGATGCAGAGGTCCTGTGGCTTCAAGAGCAGATGGCGCGCATGATACCTTTTACAAATGCATGGAATAAGGCTCTTACGGAATCAGCCTTTCGAAAGGAATTTGAGGACGAATTCGGCAGCCAGATGTTTAAGATAATGGAAGCATCACTCATGACCGAAGATGAGAGAATTGTTCCCGAAACGATTGAGGATGGCGAAATAACCCAGGAATATGTTAAAACCGTAGCTCAGGCTAATACAGAGCTAAACGGTGAAAAGAACAACTTCTACGGGTTGCTCAAGCATATGGAAAGCACGGACAGGCAGGAGAGAAAGAATGCTTTTGAGGCTTGGGCCGCATTGTATGAAAAAATCAGTCCCAAGCTCGACGAACAGTATTCCAAGCTGGTAGGGCTCAGAGATACCTCTGCCAAGAAAATGGGCTTTAAATCGTACACGGATATGGCTTACATTATGAATGACCGTTTTGATTATAACCAGGAAGATGCGGCAAGGTTCCGTAAACAGGTACTTGATATTATAACTCCAGCCGTTATCAAGATACGTGACAAGCAGCGTGCCCGCCTTGGCGTTGACAAACTGAAATACTATGATGAAGCTTTAAAATTCCCCGAAGGGAATGCAAAGCCTATAGGGACCATGCAGGAACTCGTGGATAAGGCCCAGATAATGTACAGGGCAATGAGCAAAGAGACCGGTGAGTTCTTTGATTTCATGAAGGAATATCAGTTGTTCGACCTTGAGACCCGTCAAGGAAAACATATGGGCGGATACATGACAAGATTACCTTCGTATAAGGCTCCTTTCATATTCTCGAACTTCAACGGGACCCTGGCGGATGTGGACGTGCTTACCCATGAGGCAGGGCATGCTTTCCAGGGATATATTTCAATGAGAAGCATACCCATAACCGAATTATGGGGTTCTACTTCAGAAATAAACGAGGTACATTCCATGTCTATGGAGCATTTTGCTTATCCATGGATGGAATCGTTCTTCGGACCTAATGCGGAGAAGTACCGGATCACTCATCTTGTTGCTGCTACCTGTACTATTCCGTACCTGGTGAGTGTCGATGAATTCCAGCACCGTGTTTATGCAGATCCTAAAATGGATGCTATGGAGCGCAGGAGGGTATGGCGTGAGATCGAGCAGAAATACATGCCCTGGCGTGATTATGACGGAAATGCCTTCTTGGAAGAGGGCGGCTTCTGGATGCAGAAACAGCACATCTTCCTGTACCCGTTCTACTACATCGAATATGCCCTGGCACAGATCTGTGCATTCCAGTATTACGGGCGCATGAAGGAGGACAGGAGTGCTGCTTGGGAAGATTACTTAAGGCTTTGTAAGGCAGGCGGCACTAAAGGGTATTTTGAGCTATTGGGAATCGGCAACCTTCTCAATCCCTTCAAAGAGGGAACTGTTGAAAAGGCAACCCGACACGTGATAAATGAAATAATGAAGTTATATTAATTAAGGACTAACATATGACTAAGATCGGTTGGATAGCTTTGCTTGCAGCAATGGCAGGAGATATATTGGTTTCATCTCTACTCGCATTGCTTTACAAGGATTACAGCAGCATAAAAATGTCTATCAGTGCTTTGGGGAATCCGCAGAGTCCGGTAAGAACTCCATTCAACATTTGGATGTTGGCAGAAGGCATTCTGTTCCTTATAGCACTACCGGTATTGTATAAGCATTACCATTCTGTATCAGGCGGACTTACATACACATTGATAGCTTTTGTTACGGTATTTGCGATCGGTGCGTGCATATTTACATGCTTTTTCAGTGTAAACGAGACTAAGGATGTAGTTACTACTGCATCAAAAATACATGGTGCCGGTTCCGTCATCGGGTTCATGCTGTTCCTTTTTGTCCCACTGTTGATAGCAATCCTATCTTTCAAGAACAGCGAGTCAGTAATTGGGGTAATCAGTATCATATGCTTCGTAGCCGCCCTGGTTTTCTTTGCACTGTTTGTAATGTCGGACAAAGAGGAGTTTGCAAATACAGCCATTGCCAGCGAAGGATTATGGCAGAGACTGAATCTGATCTTTATGTACATGCCATTGTTCATCGTTGCCGTTAAAGGGATCATAAAAGAATAATTTTGAAAAACATACGATTATAGGGGACTATTATGCAGAAAAGAGCGCTTCTGGTAATCGATATGCAGAACGATTATCTGTGGAGTAGAAGAAAAGCAATGTTTTCATATAATACAGAGAATCTGGTCGGCAATGTGAATAAGGCGATTGAATCGTATCAGGAAAAAGGATATGATATAATCTATATAAAACATATTCTGCCCAAGTTATTGTGGGGTGTTGGATTTTCAATCAGAGGAACCGAAGGTGCAGAATTGTACAGTGGGCTCAAAATAGTTTCCGACCTATCTTTTGAAAAAAGCCGCTCAGATACATTTATGACAAAAGCATTTCGTGAGTATGTGAAAAAAACAGGCTATGAAGAAATGGTCCTGTGCGGACTGGATGAGTGTGGATGCGTGGGTGCAACTGCCAAAGGAGCTGTTAAAGCAGGTATAAGGGTCAAAATGCTGACAGACTGTATAGGCAGAAGATTCCCTGACAAAAAAATCAGGGTCATGAGAGATAAACTGGCCTCTATTGGCGTGGAGTACATATAGATATGCAAGAGTTAAAGATTTCATCACCAATGTTTAATAATAATGACTGGATTCCAGATAAATGTTCCGGTTACGGGAATGATTTATTATAGGCTATAATTATTCCGTATTCATTTAGGAGGTATTTTGAAGACTGCAATAGTATATTATTCAACACATCACGGTAATACAAAAAAACTGCTTGATGCCATAGCTGAGAAAAACGAGGTTGCACTTATCGATGTAACTAAACAACCCTCGGCTGATATTTTAGAGTATGACAGGATAGGGTTTGCTTCCGGGATATATTACGCCTCGTTTGCGAAAGAAATCAAGGAGTATGCAGAGACGCATCTGCCTGAAGGAAAAGATGTATTCTACATATACACACATGGTGCTCCTAAAGGAAATTTCTTAAAAGCAATGCGTGAGATTGCAACTCAAAAACATTGCAAGGAACTTGGAGAATACCGTTGCCTGGGTTATGATACATTTGGTCCGTTCAAACTGGTTGGAGGTATAGCAAAAGGACATCCGACAGAAGAAGAGATAACGAGAGCCGTAAATTTCTACGAAAATCTTATATAAAAAGAATAAATAATTTCCATAAATAAAATGCGAGGTGCCAAATGGTAAAGATCGAAGATATATATAAAAGTGTTCTTGAAGCGGACAGGTCAGCAGTAGTGATCTGTGATCTTGAACACACTATTATTTACATGAATCCTGTCGCCATAAACCGCTATGGGAAATGGGGCGGTAAAGAGCTGATGGGGAAGAGCCTCCTCAATTGCCATAACGAAAAATCAAGAGAGAGCATTAATAAGGTTCTGGATTGGTTCAAAACATCGATGGACCATAACATTGTCTATACATTTCACAATGAGAAGGAAAACAAGGATGTTTACATGGTAGCGCTTCGAAATGATGCCGGTGAGCTGATCGGGTACTATGAGAAACACGAATACCGGGACAGGGAAACTATGAATTTTTATGACTTAAATTGAGGTAAATAATGAAGGCATATAAGCATACAGTACAGTATTACGAAACCGATAAGATGGGGATCACCCATCACTCAAATTATGTTAGATGGATGGAAGAGGCGAGGATAGATTTCCTGAAACAGCTGGGCTGGGATTATGCCAGGCTTGAAAAAGAAGGCATTATCTCGCCTACAGTGGAAGTTTCATGTAAATATAAGAGAAGCACCACTTTTTCAGATGATGTCTTCATAATTGTTAAAATAAGGGAATTCAAGGGTGTAAAACTTATTCTGGATTATTCCATGAAAAATGCCGAAGGAGCTGTCGTAGCAGAGTGTGAGTCAGTACACTGCTTTATCAGCAAAGAAGGCAAGCCAATACGCTTGGCTAAAGAATTCCCGGAGTTCAATAAAGCGATAACAGATAATATTGAGGATTGATAAAAATGGCTATATGGAATCCTTGGCACGGCTGTAAAAAGCTAAGTCCCGGATGCAAGAACTGTTATGTATACCGGCGGGATGAGAGCATAGGCAAAGACGCTTCTATAGTTACCAGGACAGGCGATTTCTCACTGCCGCTGAAAAAAGACCGCAAGGGGCAGTATAAGTTATCATCTCTGGACGGGACCGTATACACTTGCATGACTTCAGATTTTTTCCTGGATGAGGCTGATGCATGGAGGCAGGAGTGCTGGGACATGATCAGGGAACGGAATGACCTCGAGTTCTGTATAATCACCAAGAGGATAGACAGGTTTGAGAAATGTATCCCTGAAGACTGGGGAGACGGCTGGGATCATGTTACGATATGCAGTACCTGTGAGAACCAGGACAGGGCCGACTACAGGCTCCCAATATTTCTCTCGCTTCCGATAAAGCACCGCGAGATAATCTCTGAGCCCATGCTCGGAGAGATACATATAGGCAAATATCTGGAAACCGGTCTTATAGAGCATGTGACCTGCGGAGGCGAATCCGGGCCTAACGCCAGGCCCTGCAACTATGAATGGATACTCGCCGTACGCGAGGAATGCATAAGGTACGGCGTATCATTTTTCTTTAAGCAGACAGGCGCATTATTCGTCAAAGATGGTAAAACATATCATGTAGAAAGGAGGCTTCAGATGGAACAGGCCAGGAAGGCTGGGATAAACTATGTTCCCTGAAGGACGAGGTATATAAAATGCTTTTTGGTAGAAAGAGCAGGGAACCGGAAATAAAGTATGATCCTGACAGACAGTATGCCATAATCCGCAGTTCTATCTGCACAGGAGAAAAGGTTGCCGGTTTCAAAAATAAGGAAGACGGTCATTTCACGGAAGTAATGCTTATCCGTTCGCATGAAGATGAGCTGTATTTTAAGGAATTGTATGGAATAGAGGAAATCAAGACCGAATATTAAAAGTGGAGGATAAAACATATGTCTATTAACGAAAAAAACGATAAATTGGAGATCAGACTCGAGGGAAGAATTGATTCAAATAACGCTCCTGATGTTGAACAGGAGATCATGAATGCTTTAGATTCAAATGCAGGCAAAGAACCCGTATTCGATGCAGAAAACCTGGAATATATATCCAGCGCGGGTCTGAGAGTACTGATGAAGATCAGGAAAAAACTTAACAAACCCGTTGATGTAATAAATGTTTCAAGGGATGTTTATGATATCTTTGAAACAACCGGTTTTACAGATCTGCTTAATGTAAAAAAGGCTTATCGAAAAATAAGTATAGACGGCCTGCAGCTCTTAGGTCAGGGCATGACCGGTAATGTTTACAGGATGGATGATGAAACTGTATTAAAAGTATTTCATCCAAATATCAGCTTCGATCTTTTAATCAGCAAAGAAAACAAAAAGGCTAAGAATGCTTTTGTTTATGGTGTGCCTACTGCGATACCTTATGATATTGTCAAGGTAGGTGACTGTTATGGCATCGTGTATGAGATGATAAAGTCTAAAGACCTGGCTACGGTTATGTCCGAAGATAAAAGCAAGATTGAAGAATATATGACGATGTTTGCCAAAACTGTACGTCAAATGCACAGTATTCATGTCGAAGCAGGTAAACTCGATGATCTGAAAACCGCTTCAATCCAGGCTCTCGGATATTTTAAGTCTGTTATGACGGATGAAGAGATACAGAAGGTAAAAAGTGTTTATGAAAACATTCCCGACAGCAATGTGTTTATACACGGAGACTGCCATATGGGAAATGCCATGCTGCAGGATGGTGAGCTGATGTTTATCGATCTTTCATCCGGCGGTATGGGACATCCTATATTCGACATGGTAAGCATGTATTCAATATATGAGAGGGCAGATAATGATAAGGCAAGAGCAGCCAGCCCGATGTTGCGCCTGTTTAGTTCAGATGAAATAAAAAAGATGTGGGATGTATTCATCCATACATATTTTGAAGGAAAGGATGATGAATTCATTAAGGAAGCCGAAAAACAGATAGCTCTGTTCTCGGTTACCCGACGTCTATTTATGTATGTGGCTTTGCCCGGATCTCTTACCCCTGAGCAGTTTAACGCTATGAAAGACCGGGTTATTTCATCCGTAGATGCAGGTATAGATCCAATATGTTTTTAAATGCAGAAATAAAGGTATATCACAGGATCGGTAAAAAATATGGCATATGCGGTTAAGATAAACACAAAAGTAATTCATGCTGAAATAAGAGGATTGATCAATCGAGGAGAGAAAATAAAGTGAAAAAATTAGCATTAGTATTTGTTCTGCTTTCGTTATGTGTTGCATGTTTTTGTACAGGATGCGATAATTCCAAAGCAGACTTCCGGGATCCCCTGGTAGAACGCTGCGTAAGAGAAGCACTGGGTAAAAGCGCTAAAGATGTACTCACTAAAAAAGACTGTGCATCTCTTAAAGAACTGAAGATTGATTGTAATAAAAGTACAGGCCTTGTATGGGATAGTTTAAGGCTCACCTTCCAAAGAGGAAATTATGTTGACCTCTCAGATTTAAGATATCTTACAGGACTTACATCTTTAAAAATCGACAATGATCCTACTTTTGATGTTTTAGTCAATCTTGATGCAATAGGAAACTGTAAAAAACTGAAATATTTGGAATTTAATGATCCCTCTACAACTATCAACACATGCTGGGACTGGAAATACAGTTTTAAAGATTATAATTCTATCATAGAAAAACTGCCGGATCTTGAAGAGATCGCACTGGATGAGGTCATATTTTCTGAAGAACTGAGAGGCTGGCTTACCGGAACTAAAAAGGATTTAAAGATCACAACAAACCAGACTGGCATTAATAATACAATAAGAATGTCAATTCCGGACCCCGATAATGGAATTTACCAGTCATATTCATTTGATAAAATCCCTAATGACATTGAAGATCTGACGCTTTTATGTAATGGCGGCGGAATGGAGATAGATTTTGAATATTTTAAGGATTTCAAGAATTTAAAATCACTGAACCTCATAAACACAGATATAGTAGTTGATCTGGACAGTCCCCTTGCCGAAGAAACGCTATATAAAGTAAAAAATATCGGAGCTTTAAAGGATATTGAAAATCTGTATTCCATAAGCATGAGTGGTGCATCGGGAGACTTTAGCGGACTAGGTGAGCTTGCAGGTTTGAAAGAACTTACGATCGTTGCCAGCCGTGTGAAGAATACATCTTTTATAACAGATCTGGGCAATCTCAGGGAAATCACTTTCCTTATGAACATATCGGAAGACTTTGCAGGAAACCTTAAAAAAGCAGGGAAGAAGATGAGTAATCTTAAATTCCTGAATGTTGATTCCTATGACTTTGAAGACTCTGCATTGTTATCAAATTTCCCCGAACTTGAGGCATTGAGTTTCGGGTATTCTTCTCCGTTATCATATTTTGGAGAAAGCAAGTCTATGCAGAAACTCATCAACGGAGTCACAAACTGCAAAAAGCTTAAATATTTTTCGCTATCAGCAATGCAGATTGAAGAAGCTCTGGATTTGACCCCTCTTTCAAATATGGATCAGCTGCAATATATCTATCTGCTTCACCACAGCGGACAATTCAACGGGGTTAAGGAACTTATAGGTAAAAAGGGCTTAAGGACTCTGGATATAGAAGACATAACCCATAGAAACTCCGATAACGTGCTGGACTGGCTGCTTGTCGGTTCTGAAAACGAAAGCCTTGGCAGGCTCATTATCAATTCTTATCGTAATTATATATCATTATTTGGAACATACCGTCAAAGAAACGGTGAAGAATGGCTTCATGATCTGCTTGAAGAAAACCGTTCAGGTTTTCAGAAGTGTTTTGAAAATCATGTAACGTGTGGTGGTTATGATGCACTCCTTTACCCTACATCTTTTGAATCTGTCAAGGATATTGAGGTGTTTATCGATGAATGATTATGGACTATTAATAGAACAGGCAAAGGCATTTGCCGAAGACAGCACATGGGATATCACGCTTTATGCCAACATTTCGGCGCTTTTGTTCGAATCTCTTGAGGACCTGAACTGGGCGGGGTTTTACCTGATGCGGGACGGAGAACTGGTACTCGGACCGTTCCAGGGAAAGACTGCCTGCATGAGAATCCCTGTCGGGAAAGGAGTATGTGGAACTGCAGTAAAGGAAAACCGGATCATTCGAGTCGATGACGTGCACCTTTTTAAAGGACATATTGCGTGCGACTGTGCTTCTGAATCAGAGATCGTTTTGCCCTTGCATCATGATGGGAAAATCATCGGAGTACTGGACATTGACAGTCCTGTGAAGTCCCGTTTTAGCATGGAAGATGAAGAGGGGCTGTCAGAACTGGTCAAAGTGATTGAAAACTGGTTTGTTTGATTTAAATAATATATTATGACATATTATATTATTATATCTATAAACCGGTATAAAAAGAAAGCAAACTAGGAATACGGTAACACAGTAGCAGATTATAATACCGTAATTCTCACCGGAATGTCTTTTTGACGTAATCTTTGTGTGATATAGTAATAGCCACAAGGAATACTGATTGAATTGTTCAATCAGTACTCTGTGACGCTGCAGACACTTCACAGAGATGCACAATGCCTGCGATAAGGTAAGATAATATGGGTGTTTTTTCAAAAGTACACAGATTCCACGATGTAGGAGAGGAGCCAAACGTTAACAATGTAAGTAACTTTGGCGTTCCGGCATATTCGCTTTTTACAAGCACAAAGGTGTTTACACTTCATCATCATATCGATATTACAGATTCAAACGAGAATATAATTTATCAGGCAAGGACCAAGGCTATTTCCTTGCACGACAAGACTGATGTCTTCAGAGTTTCCGGCGAGCCTATAGCACATATTGAAAGAAAGTTTCTATCGCTGCATGAGCGCCATTATGTTACCATGGCTGACGGTCTGCAATTTGAGCTTTCAAACGAACTGCTTCACATCGTAAAGGATATCACCAATATTGAGGGAATCGGATGGCAGTTACGCGGAAACATACTTGGACTGAACTTTGAGCTTTATGACGGGAATGGCAGAATCATAGCCGTCATCGGTCAGAAAATGATGTCCCTGCACGACAAATATTGTATAGATATCTATCGAAGCGAATTTGAGGAAATTGTAGTAGCAATACTTGTCACATTACAGCATATGATCCATGACAGATCATCAGGCGGTAGCGGAGGCTCATCCAGCGGTGGCTCATCAGGCGGCTGATAAGATTAAGATGTACTGCTCGCTTTACCCAATAAGAAACTGATTACAGCAGAAAAGAAAAATTTGAACGAATGAAGGAATTTAAAATCATGAAGACGGATGAATACACGTGGATAATAAAAAATTTCGATGAACTTACGCCTCATGAGATTTATGCAATCCTTCGCGCAAGAGCCGAAGTTTTTGTAAAAGAACAAGGTATAAGGTGTGTAGATCCTGATGGTGCTGACTATTCCTGCATACATATCTTTTCTACCAAAAACGATAAGATCTGTGCGTATCTTCGAGCATACCCGGTCGACACAGAAACAATCAAGATAGGGAGAATCCTTGCAGTCCCTCATAGAGAAGGTATAGGTACCGCTCTGATGGAATATGCAATAAAGGAACTCCCAAACAGAACCGGATGCAAAAAAATAATCATGGACGCCCAGAAACACGCAGTCCCTTTTTACGAGAAACTGGGTTTCCTTGTCACATCAGATGAATATCTTGAAGAGGGGATCCCGCATGTGGACATGTGTCTCGTATGTCATTAAATTTATGGAGAATTTTTTTCTTATCTCATTAGGCCCATGAGCTCATCAGGCGACTGATAAGCTAAAGAATATAATCGGGAATCCTCATCAATTTATCGGGGATTCCCATTTTTTTGTTGTCATAATCCTTAAGTAATGCTATTATTATTCAGGAAACAGACATGGATAGTACTCTGTGGGGCGAATATAAGGGGACACTAAATATTTTTTGAGAGGTTTTTAATGGAAACAAAGATAACAATCGTGGTTGATAATAAATCATTTGATAACATTAATGGTGAATGGGGGCTTTCTGTTTATATCCAGTATGCCGGTAAAAAAATCCTTCTTGATGCGGGAGCTTCAAATCTTTTTCTTGAGAATATGAAAAAGCTTGATATTGATGTGTCTGATATAGACTTTGCAACGCTTAGCCATGCTCATTATGATCATGCGAACGGACTGCCGGCATTTCTTCAGCATAATCAAAAAGCGAAACTATATCTAAGGGATCACACGGCAGATAATTGTTATAAAAAGATATTCCTTTTCCGAAAGTATATAGGAATTCCGCGTAAGATGCTTTCAAAGTGCTCGGACAGGATAGTAATGGTATCAGGTGATTACAAGCTTATGGACGGGGTATGGCTGATACCTCATAAAACAGGAGGGCTCGACAGCATTGGAAGGCGGGAGCTTATGTTCAGGAAAACACCGAACGGGTGGATTCCTGATGATTTTGCTCACGAACAGAGCCTTGTGCTTGATACCGATAAAGGGCTTGTCATATTGAACTCCTGTTCACACGGCGGCGCAGACAATATAATCAACGAAATAAAATCGACTTTTCCTGACAAAAATGTCTATGGGCTTATCGGCGGATTCCATCTGTTTAACAAGTCAGAAGAAGAAATACGAAACTTAGCAGCGAGAATCCGCGAAACCGGTATAAAATACGTCTGTACAGGGCACTGTACAAAGGACCGGGCATTTGGCATACTCAGAGAGGAACTGGGTGATATCGTATGCCAGATGAAAGTGGGATTCCAGATCATATTCTAAACGGGAAATACGTGACTTTTGTCATATAATCAAGGCAAATTGTGTGTATTGTATAAACAATTCGGAAATGTTTTTAGGGAGGAATAAACAATGACGGAAAAAATCAAGGTATTTGTTCAGAACAGCATCCGGGTAAACACAGAAAAAGGAAATGTTTACATAGATCCTTTTGAAATGCAGGAAGAACCCCATGACGCAGCGTTCATCCTTGTAACTCATGATCATTTCGATCATTTTTCTCCGGAATCCATTGAAAAGGTCGCAAATAAAAATACTGTGCTTGTAGTTCCTGAAAATATGCTCGAAAAATCAAAAGATGCAGCTAAATTTGTTTCAGAGACCGTAACGGTCAAGCCCGACGAAAAACGAACGATAAACGGACTGGAACTAGAAACGATCCCTTCATATAATATCAATAAAAAATTTCATCCTAAAGCTGCCGGATGGGTCGGATATATCGTAATAACCGACGGAAAACGTATTTATATTGCCGGGGATACAGATGCAACCCCTGAAGCTTTAAAGGTTAAATGTGATGTTGCGTTGGTACCTATAGGCGGTACATACACGATGGATTCAAAAGAAGCTGCAGAATTTATAAACACAATCAAACCTGCTGTAGCAATACCTGTTCATTATGGCAAAGTAGTTGGATCTATGGATGATGGCAAGAATTTTGCCAATCTGGTAAAAGCACCTGTTAAAGTCCAAATAGAGATAAAATAAGGGTAAAAACCGGATAAATCGCTCTTCTACGCTTGTAGAATTGACTATTATTTCGTTAAACTCAGATTTAGCGAAATAATAAATAATTTGAGATACCCCTCTAAACTTTAAATGAAGATTTTAACTAGACTTTCGCTCTTCTGCAGCTCCTAAAAGGTCGAGTTAACTTCTTCACTTTACATGATATTGGTCTATTTATATAATGATTATATGAATAGATTAAATGATGTTAAAATACTTGATAAAGTAGATATGATTGTGAAGGAAAAACTCCCAGGGTTTGCTTCAAGGTATTTCAATCACTATATGGATGTTAAAGCTCCAGGGACGCTGTATGGTTATGCAATAGATCTTGTTTCATTTTTTGATTACATTAGCTCTGTATCGATAAATACAGATGAAATGGTCGTATCTGACATGGATAAGATCACTCCTGATGTGATTGAGAATTATCTTGAACATAGCAAAACTTATATGGAAAAAGGTCTGGTAAAGACTCGTTCTGACAGTGCTGTAAAAAGGAGGTACAGCTCACTTTCTTCCTTTATAAGTTACTATTATGACCTTGATATGATCAATACAAACCCTGTGAGAAAAGTTAGACCTCCGAACCCTATGAAGTATAAAACTAGGATTCCATCGGATGACTCAGAGAACGATCTGCTGGAGTTTGTATCCGACGGATCATATGGAGGCAGGTCCGGTAAATTTCACGAACATACTAGGAACCGTGACACAGCCATAATCATGCTGATCATGCACACAGGCATAAAGGCTTCTGAATGTGTCAGCATAAGTGCCTTGTTTACGGGACAATACGTTCCGTCAACTATTACTGCCGTCTGTATTAAGTCGATGTACACATGAAGTTCTTCAACGGAATACATGCCAAAGTGCAGGCCGTCGACAACCAGCATTCTCTTACCAACGTCGATGGATTTAACACCAATCCAGTAGTTGGTAATTTCGCCGGCTTTATTACGATATTCGATTTTCAGCCATTTACCTTCGTGAATGGCACGGAATATTTCCTTACAGATCGAATTCATTGGCTTGTATCCTTTCTTTGATTCTGTATTACACGTTTTGAGCATAAATGGATACTGCAGTCTT
>JAEEGJ010016134.1_pt1 | contig 17240 bp, 20 predicted proteins | sample 8958761 | NCBI WGS metagenome assembly JAEEGJ01 (sample SAMN16246546, study PRJNA631951) | gut metagenome | biome: gut microbiome; feature: rumen; material: RS-attached | host: Bos | place: Iran: Karaj | collected 2018-10 | reverse complement strand
ACAGAATGGCCGATGTGGAGCCGAAGTCATCGTTCACGGCGATGGCCACGACACCTTGCGGCAACTGCTGCTTGAACGAGTTCAGGCCGTGGCGGATCTTCGACCACACCTCGTCCTTGTTGTTCACCTCGTCCTGTAGTTCTACCATCATCATGCACATTCCGTCACTGCTTGTCGAGGTGGTCTTCTTGCGCTTTACCTCATCGTATGTGAAAAGGTAACGTTCCAGCGGGCGTGCCACCTGCGCCTCCACCTCCTCGGCAGTGGCTCCAGGATAGACAGCCACCACCACGCCCTGACGGATGGTAAAGTCGGGGAACTCTGCCTTCGCCATCTTGTCGAGGCCCACGAATCCCATCACGAACATCACCCCTACGAGCAGGAACGTGATGCGGTAGTTGTGCATCAGCCACGCTACCCAGTTTTCTTTTTCTTTCTTCTTTGCCATAGCTTCTTCACTTAACCTCTGTTCCTTCACTCAGTTTCTGGTAGCCCTCGGTTACAACTTGTTCGCCTTCTGCGAGTCCTTGCTCAATGGCAATGCGGTTGCCAGAGGCTCTACCCATAGTCACGACATTGCGATGTGCCTTGCCGTCCTTCACCGTCCATACAAACTGCTCACCTTTGGCATTCTTCTGCACGGCAGTAATGGGAACACTAAGTCTCCCTCCTTGGGAGGGGTTAGGGGAGGCTTTCACCTGGCAGACCATACCTGGCAACAGGCTGTGGTCTGCATTCTGCAGATGTATCTTGATGTCATAGGTATGCGTCGTTTCGTCAGCCTCCACGCCTTTGGTGATGATGCCGCCCTGATAAGTGCGTCCACCCAGAGCCTCCACGCTGATGACGGTTGGGGTCTTAGGTGTAAAGTCGGAGATTTCCTTTTCGGGTACACTCACCACGATACGTACCTTATTTATATTGAGGACAGAAGCCACGGGCAGGGCAGGCAGTACCGTCTCGCCAACCTCCTTCACTCCCTTGCCGATGATGCCGCTGACGGGGGTACGGACGCTGCAGTCGGCCAGAGTCTTCTTGGCCAGGTCGAGTGTCGCCTGTGCCTGTTCCACCGCACTCTGTGTCTCCACCCATTTGATTTCAGGCAGCGAACCGTTGTCATGTAACTGCTTCATACGTGCCAATGCATCGTTGGCCTGCTTCATCTGCGCCTCTGCGGCGGCCAGCATATTCTGTGCCTGTGTCTTGTCCATCTCGGCAATGAGTTGTCCGGCGCGTACCGCCTGTCCTTCCTCTACATACACCCGCGTCAGTGTGCCCGACCCGGTGAAACTGATGCTGGTTGATGATTCTTCCTCAACTACGCCCACATAAGTGCGGCCCTGCAAGTCGCTGCCAGCCTTCACCGTCTCGGTCTCCACGGCTATCGGCTCAGCCTTGCGCTCCGTCTTGTTCCCGCTGCATGCCATGAGGCTCATGGCTGCAACTGCAATCAAAAATGTTTTTGTCCTGTTCATGTCCTTTACTTCTTATTTTTCGCAAATCAGGTGCAAATTTCGGCATAATTATCCACATATTTATGCTCCATTCTTCTTGAGAAATGTTCCTGAGATTGAAATATAACGTATAGGACGCTTATAGGGAAATATCGACTTAAAGGGATTCGACCTGTTTTTGTGTCCTATATTTCTTTATGACTGCTCCATACGTTAAAAGGTATTTGTTTTCTTAATATAAATTAGTAACTTTGCAGTCGAAAATCAAGATGTAAAAATGGTTATAGTCTATATTGTCTTCATTAGCATTATTATCATATTGCTGTACATCGTTTTTCGCCTACGACGTGAGAACAAAGCGCTTATCAATGCGCTTCAGCAGAAAGAGTACCTCCTCAACCAGCGGCATGTGCTCATTGGTCAGCTGGCCAACGCTGTAAGACAATCCGTCAGTCCCCTGCTGGGTTTTATCGACATACTGAAAGACGGGAAAGCAACGGCTGACGAACAGGTCGTAATGAACAAAAACGTGGAGGAGAACCTGAAGATACTGTTCTGTATTATCGATGACATGAATGAACTGTCGTTCTATGCAACCACGGAGTCGCTGCCCTTAGACATGGACGTGATTCCCGCATACTCCTGCCGCCATCTGTGCGACCTCTATCAGGAGCAATGCCCTGAGGGTGTGGACATAGTTTTCGATTGCAAGGTGAGCGAGGATGTCATCTGCCACACTAATATGGAAGCCCTGAAAGTGGTTACACAGCACCTGATAGGGAATGCCATCAAACAGACGGAACGAGGCACCGTCACGCTGGCAGCAGAAGATGCAGGCGACACTGTCCGCTTCAGCATAGCAGACAACAGTCCAGGCATCCCTGTTGACATTCAGCCGCACATCTTCGAAATAGAATATGCCACTACCGAACAGATGCGCAAGGCGGCCATGGGCATCGTCATCTGCCACACCATCCTGCAACGTCTTGGAGGCAGCATCTGGCTGGATACCAACTATCACGACGGCACCCGCTTCGTGTTCGAAGTGCCTAAATAAGTCATAAAATTATCGAATAACTAAATTCAGAAACAAAATGGGAAGGTTAATTGAAACAACACAAGATGAGAAGACGCTGAGTTACTACAAGTATTATGAGACGGGACTGCCAGAGATTCCGGCGGAGAGACTGGCCTTGGCTGCCGCTCCGCAACCTGTAGGACGAGGCATCCCCTTCGACGAGAAAGACGACTTCATCCTGTTTCCAGCCGACAAAGACTACTGCTACGTGGGCTACGGCGAGAATGAGGACGGCTCGTGCTATGCTGCCAACCAGACCTTTGTCCCCGGCGGCAGACCTGAGATGTTGGAGTGGTGGTTTGTATGGCAGGGTGTTGGCCCTGACCTCCGCTATCGCCTCTGGGATCCCGAAGATCATTATTTCTCCAAGATTGCAGAAGTGGAGCAGGCCTTGGACTGTAGCATCCCCCTGCGTGAGCGTATCTGGAATACCACCCACTACGTTGTCGAGAACATCGGTATGGGGCCGATGCCATGCATCCTCCATTTCAAGAATCCTGTGGATATAGGCTTCACGAAAGAACTTCTGTGGCGCGAAGGTTGCGAAGCCATCTTCTGCGGCGGCGGTTCTCCAGCCACTGTCTGCCATAAGGTCCGCATCGTAGAGGGAGGCATGATGATTGACTCCTATTTCTGGGTGGGCTACATCATTGACGAACAGGGAAAGCCTGGCCGTTTGGACCCAAAGACCTCTCCGATACCCCTCCTTGCTGCAGCCCGTGCGCTCTACACCCACAACCTGCGCGAAATGGGCAAGATGGCCGAAGTGCTGGTGCCCCTCTATACCGAAGAAGGCGACAGAATCTGATGGAACGGACAGACACCACAAAGAACTTGAATTTTCTTGCCCTGAACGAGCAGGACATCATCGTCATGGACAAGATACGAGATTTGCCCGAAAACAGTGCATACACTACTGAGCACGTACTGGTGATGATATGTACCACGGGGAAAATACAGTTTGACTACGATGGCCAGCTTACTACTGTCCATAAGGGCGAACTGTTCCTCGGCGTGCCTGGTAGTGTGGTGTCCGACTATATGGTTTCACCTGACTTCGATTGTAAGTTGATTGCCGTCAAGCCTACGGAAGTGATGGCTTCGCGCGAACTGCACACAATGATTATTAACAGCATGCTCCATATCAAGACCCATCCTGTGGCCCGTCTCACAGAAACGGATGCTGAGGACGTATTCGCCTACCACGACTTGATTTGCCGTCGCATACGACTGGCAGAACATCGTTATAAGAATGGTGAGGTGCGCTCGCTCATCAATGCCTTCCTGCTGAGGATGGTCGGCATCATGGACAGTGGGACGGAGGTCAAGGAAACAGAATCAAGCGTCCGTGGCGAGCAATTAGTGGAAAAGTTTGTCTGGATGGTCAATGAAGACTGCGGGCGCAACCGCCTCGTTGAATACTATGCCGACCGCCTGAACATCACATCTAAATATCTTTCCACACTTGTTCGCATTATCCTTGGCCGCACCCCCATGGATGTCATCAAGGTGGTAACGATGAAAGAGATAGAGCGCCGATTACGATATACAGACGACAGCATCAAGCAGATTTCCCAAGCCATGAACTTCCCTAACACCTCGTTCTTCGGCAAGTATTTCAAGCAGCACTCGGGCATGACCCCAAACAGTTATCGCAAGAAATACCATAAGTAGAAACGGAAGACTCAGATTCTCAAAGCCCTCCGTTACGGCATTGAGCATTTCGACATGGGTAACTGACGGCGGTCAGACAGAATAAACGAACCTTATAAGAATACCATCACTCCCAGACTCCCCGCTTTGCTAATTTAGCAGGATATTTATAGCCTGGTGATTTTCCGCCTTTACTCAACAATAATGAGAAAATCTTTTGGCTTTTCAGAATTTTGTTATACCTTTGCACCCGACAGTGAGTCATAGAAACGGCTGATGGCTCGCCATCAAGTGTTCTTTGATGCAAATTATAGCAAAACAACGAATTGAGAACGGTCTCTTATCCGGACTCGGCTTTGCCGCTTGCCAGAGCAAGAACCCTCAAAATCCTCAATCTCCCAAACTGCCTTTATACAAAGAAATCCTGCAAATTCTTCCAAAGTTACGAAAAAAACACATACCATGCAACTTTTTGCAGGAAAAACTTTTTTACCGTCGTGTCAAGAACACAGGGGGACAGGAGTGCTGTGCGCTGGAGTGCTGTGCGCTTTCAATGGCCCGAGTGATAGATTATGCTGCCTTGTAAATGTAGTTTCGGAAAAAGGCTGCAAAACATTACAGCATTACAACATTACAGGCGGGTGCATTACTGTTTATGAGGGGATGACCGGATATGGGGAGGGAATATTTATAAAAAAGCACTCTAAGGATTTTTATATAAATATTCAAAGAATACTTATATAAAAATCCTCTATGCGACCCCTTCCCCTCAGACCCCTTTTTCGGGACCCTTCTGTAATGTTGTAATGTTGTAATGTAATGAATTTTCTTAGGTCTATAGACCTAAAGGGATTATACACACTCTCTCAGGTACTTGAATTCAGACACTGTGAGATAGTGTCTTCTGCGGTGGAAGACATGGCCCACGGCGGGATCATCCTCAAAGAGGACCTTGAGCTTCAGCCACCCTGAGCGGGGATCAAGGTTTGGGAAAAAATACTTCGCTGCGCCACGCTTGGACAGCACGTCCGGATGAGTTTCGATGCTTTGATACATAAATGATGCTTTAAGTGTTTATTGGACAAAGTTACGAAAAAATTGTTAAATCACCAAACCTTTTCTTATATAATAAGAAAATATAAATTTTGTTAGTTAACAGGTGTGAAATTGAAATACCCGTGAATGTTTTTGTGGCTGAACTGAGGAATCGGTTGTAACTTTGCACCAGAATTAGTGAATTCCTGTTTGCGTTGCATCTTGATACGTGCTTGTGACTCGGAGTATTCAGGCTTTGTGTTCCTAGGATAAACCCTTGATTCCAGCAGTACGAGCCGTAGATGGTACCAATGACAAAGGTTTATAACTAACGGAATGGTTAAATTAAAATCTGTAAAGATTTAAAACAAAAACAATGTAAAGTTATGGCAGTAAACACTATTGCATTTCCAGTTGCGGCCCGTCAGAACAACAATGACAGCTCGACCGCTTACGGCAAGTGGTTCCTCGTTCCCTACTGGCCTGAGACGCTGACCCTGCGCGGTCTGATCGAGCGAGTGGCCTTCGGGCAGAGCGTGTACTCACGCGACATCGTCGAGGGCGTCATCCAGAAGCTGACCACCGTGATGGTGGAACTCCTGAAGAGCGGACAGCCCGTGAAGTGGGACGGTCTGGGTACGTTCACCCCGAACATCACGTCGAAGGGTGTCAACCAGGTCAAGAACGTGAGCGTCGACCAGATTGAGGGCGTTCGCATCAACTTCATCCCCGAGAACGCCAAGGGCGAGGAGCTGACGTCGAAGAAGTTCAAGGATCTCTGCACCTTCGAGGTGCTCGGCTACCTGGTGTCGACAAACATCGGCACCCAGCAGAAGCCCAAGTACCAACGCGTACTCTATCCGATCGACTACCAGTCGCCCGGTTCTGGCAACAACGGCGGTGGCACCCAAAGTGGCGGATCTTCGCAAAGCGGTGGTTCTAAAAGCGGCGGCAGCTCGCAGTCTGCAACACTGGCTTCGCCCACGATCAGCGGTACGACTCCGTTTGCTGAGACTACCTCGGTGAGCATCAGCGGCCCTGCCGGCGCGGAGATCCACTACACCACCGACGGCAGCACGCCAACGTCTGAGAGTACGCTCTACAGTGAGGCATTCACGCTGAGCAACACCACGACCGTGAAGGCTGTTGCCATCAAGGACGGTGAGTCGAGTGAGGTTGCGAGCAAGCTGTTCACCAAGTCCAGCGGCGACGGCGACGACATGGACCAGAACTAAGGCTACGCCAATTGATAATTGAAAATTGATAATTGACAATTATGAAGAAGCGTTTCATTGAGATTGCGGTGAAGGTCGTAGTAGCCGCGCTCACGGCATTTCTGACTGCTATCACAACGACCAGTTGCATGGGGTATGGGCCATTTTGAGAATTTAAAAAATTGAAAATTATAATGGTGAAAAGGTGAAAACTAACGAGAGGACTGACACAGAGCTGCCAGCCCTCTTTTTAAGATTTAGAAAATTTTCCTTAAAAAAATTGGGTATCTCAAATATAATCATTACCTTTGCACCCACGTTAAACAATTAAAACAATTAAGACAATGAAAAAAATTCAAGTGATGATGTTCATGATGCTGGTGGCATTCATGGGTATGAGTGTTCAGTCATGCGGTAGTGATGATGATCCCGAAACCAGTCAGAATTACACCCTGAAGGTTTCTTTGCATGATATAGGGAATCTGGATCCGACTAGTTCTACTTACATGGCTTCCATTTTACCCAACTATACCCAGACAGTGAAATGTACAGAATCACAGGCCAAACAAGCTCTCGATCTGGCCTTAGAGGAGAGTAAAACGAGCATTCCTATTGCTGATGAAGAAGGTAATTTACTCAATTACACTCTTAAGTTCTATTTGGTTGATGAATCCAACAAGGAGGTCTATTCAAAACTCCTGGTTATATATGACGGTCAACGGACTGTAAAATAACAAAAAGCAACTATATCGATAAAAACGGAATCAGGCAGTCACGATTGCCTGATTCTTTTATTTTATGGGCGTAAAGGGAGCTGGCTAACATTTTTTCGGAGAATTGTCCGTTTATTCGATGATTATTCGTACCTTTGCGGCCGAAATGCTGATGATGTTCCAGATAGTGCCCATCATGTGGCGTGCCGTACGCCCCAGCCGTACAGCCGACATGCCTGCCGTAGTCAATACCTTCTGGCTGCGGAAGGGGTACGAGGGACTGACGTTCTTCGGCAAAATCCTGACGCCTACGCAACAGGAGGCTGACCGTTTCAATGCGGGTGCTTCGGCTGACAGGATATCGGCAGCGATGAAGAACCACGAGATGATCCATCTGCGGCAGGCACAGGCTTGTCATGACTCGTGGCTCTGCTTCTACCTATTATATATATGGTATTGGATTAAGACGGCGTGGTTCGGCAAGCGGTCTGTCCGAAGGCAGTTGAAGCATGCGGCCTATCTGCTGAATCCCTTTGAGATGGAGGCGTATGCCCGGATGAACGACCTGGGCTATCTGAAACGTTGCGAGGGTGGGGCACAGGAGTGGCGCAAATATGCCAAGATGAGCCTCAAAGAAAGATTGGAAAAGGTGAAAAGAGCCACAGATTGACACAGATTGACAAGAAAAAGACATATATAATATGAATAAGAAACTTCAGGCGCACAGCGCCATCTTCCTTGCGAACACCATCTTCGGACTGGGTGTTCCTGTGACAAAACTTCTGCTCGACGAGTGGGTGACGCCTATGGGCTATATGGCCTCACGAAGCCTCGGTGCCTGTCTGGTGTTCTGGCTCATTGCGGCCTTTATGCCGAAGGAGCACGTGGAGCGACGGGACCTGATTACGATTCTGGCAGGCGGTCTGCTGGGCTTTGTGATTTCCCAGACGCTGACGGCCTGGGCACTCGACTATACCAGTCCGGTGTATTTCTCGCTGATTGCGACGCTGACGCCTGTGGCTGTGATGCTTTGTGCAGCCCTGACCATCGGTGAGAAGATCACGCCGATGAAGTCTGTCGGTGTGCTGCTGGGTATTGCCGGAGCCGTGCTGATGGTCCTGATGAGTCAGTCGCTGGGATCGGGAAAGAACGATCTCATCGGTATTTCGCTGGCCATCCTGAGTGTGCTGACGTGGGCCATATACCTGATTATTACACGTAATGTGGCATCTAAGTACTCGCCCGTGACGCAGATGAAGTATGTGTTTCTGATTTCCGCCATCGTGACAGTGCCCATCGCCATCCCTGAACTGCCGATGAATGCGCTCTATACGTCAGCCTGGGGATGGAACGGCGTGGTGGAGATGCTGTTTATTGTGCTTGGCGCCACAGCCCTCGGATTCTTCCTGATTCCGTTTGCGATGAAGTACCTGCAGGCTACGACGGTATCGATCTATACGAACCTGCAGCCCGTGATTGCCTCGTTTGTGGCGATTATGCTGGGACAGGACGTGCTCACGTGGGACAAGCCCGTGGCTGGTGTCCTGGTGCTGTTGAGTGCGTATATAGTGACGGTTGTAACGGCGAAGGATACGAAAGGGTAAAGACCAGAGCGCGGATCAGACCACCCCGCCCTGACGGGCACCCCTCCTACTCAGGAGGGGAAACCAATTCCCAGAAGGCGACGGCAGCTGCTGCGGCGACGTTGAGGGAATCGACCTGATGATACATGGGGATGCGGACGACAAAGTCTGCATCCCTTATTGTTTCCATCGGCAGTCCGTCGCCCTCAGTACCAAGAATGATGGCCAGCCGTTCTTGCTCTTTGAGGATGGGGTCGGCGAGGGAGATGCTGTCATCGGAGAGGGCCATAGCAGCCGTTTTGAAGCCCAATTCCTGAAGTGAAGCATAGTTGTCGAGCCACGTCCAAGGCACTAGGAACACATTGCCCATCGAGACGCGTATCGACCTGCGGTTCAAGGGGTCACATGAACTTCGTGTAAGTAATACTGCATCTATACCAAGGGCTGCTGCACTACGGAAGATGGCCCCGATATTGGTGGTGTCGCAAACGCTGTCGATGACACAGACGCGACGGGCATCCTTGAGGATTTCATTGAGCTTTGGTTCCGGCTTGCGACGCATCGCGCAGAGTACGCCTCGTGTCAGTGTGTAGCCCGTCAGCTGTGAGAGCAAGTCCCTGGAACCTGTATAGACCGGCATCTCCGGATAACGCTGGATGATGTCAGCAGCATCGCCATCGATGTGCTTCTGTTCGCAAAGCAAGGCCTGTGGTTCGTAGCCTGCACTGATGGCCACACGGATCACCTTAGGACTCTCTGCGATGAAAAGGCCCTGTTCTGCATTCAGGCGGTTGCGCAACTGTGTCTCGGTCATCGTGGCAAAGACGGCCACGCGGGGATCCTGTATCGATGAAATCTCGCAAATCATCGGGTGTAGAAATTAATCAGACGGATGAGGGCCTGTTGGCAGACGAGACAGAACTCGGGTTCCTCGTTGGTACGCATACGACAGTTCTCAAAACCACGCCAGACGCCCTTCGTGAGATAGCCGCCTCCCTCGATGAGACCGGCCTTTCCATCGCGCACCAGGTCTTCCCATTTGCCGTTGAAATCGCATTTCGTCGTGAGGTTCGGCTCCCAGGGCTCTGTGTCAGGGAAGTACATCGGATCGTCGTCGCCATAGGGGTACTCATCGCCCAGACCACCGAAGGAATGGCCGAATTCATGCACGACGACAGGACGGAACGAAGGTCCGTGGGCATCGGTGAGCGTATAGGAGTTGTAGATGCCGCCTCCGCCATAGCGCTCACCATTCACCAGTACGATGATATGCTCGTAGGGCGTGCCTGCCAACACATCGTTCATCTTCTTCAGATGGAGGGTGGTGAGATAACGGTCACTGTAGAAGGTGTCGAAGTGTGCGCCAAGGGCTGTGTTCCGCCAGATGCCCTTGCCAGGTTCGCTGACACCGCTTTCTGCCGACGGCGACATGACTGCAATCATATTGAAGCGGTCCTGCATCTGACGGAAGGGTTCGTGCGAAAAGAGCGATTCCATCGCTATCTTGCAGTCTTCAAGGAAAGTGCCCATCTCGTGCTGCTGATAGCCCTCTGCCACGTAGGCCACATGGATGCAACGAGAAGTGTCTGCAGCTTGTTGAAGTGTGACATAAGGCGTAACCAGACGCTCGCCAGCCTTGCGGATCAGGATATCCGTCGGATCGACGGTATGCGTCATCGAGGCAAAGACGCTGTCGTGATAGTTGCGCAATTCAACGGTGATGTCAACGGGTTGTTTGGGGTAGGGTACTAAGAAGACATTCTCAAAGGACTTCTGTACGTGCTTGGACTCTGCCGTTGAGAGCCATTTCTGGAAGAGACTGGAGAACGAGTGGCGATAGATGACCATTCCATCGGCCTTTGAACGGACGGTGATGTCGCCATTCCCCTTCAAGGGCAACTCTGCCAGACGATGGCGTCGGCCATACCAGCGGGGGATGGATATCAGTTCGTCGACATAGATCTGCTGATGGCTGGCATCGCCACAGAAGGTATAGTCGAGACGCAGGGTACGGTCTTCAAAGTAATCCTCAAAGCGTTGCGCTTGAACGGATATTGCTATCGATGATAACAGACTGATTATTAATAACTTTTTCATAATTCGTTTAATAGATTCTTGACATAATCTCGATTCCAGTCTCGCAAGTGATATTTCTGGTCGTCGTACTGCAACAGGTCGAGGTCGATGGCCACGATGCCGTCTTCGTTGTGGGTTCGTCCTAACCGTCTTTCCGTTTCCTTTAGCACCTCGCCCAACAGGTTTACGCCAAGGGTTGTAGTGCCTGTGCAGAGTTGGTTCAGATACGGAGCCTTACGGCTGGTGTTGACGGGTTCCGTCCAGATGGCGGAGGTGAAATGCGCCTCTGTCAACAACTGGGTGAGTTGTTCCCTGGCGGATGCCAAATGCGCCTCCTGACCCTCGTTTGAGGCGAGGCTGATGATGATGTGATGTTGTTTCTGGTTCATAACGATTGCAAAGATAATAAAAAAATCTGTATGAATCACATTATATACGAAAAATATTCAGTAACTTTGCAGCTGTATTATAAAGATGAACGTATAAGAACCATCAAAAGAGGCAGGAAAATGAAATGTAGGTTTGACAAAATGAAAGAAAATGCCTTAATTTCGTGAATTTCTGCTCAATTATTTGGTCAAATGAAAATAAAAGTGTAATTTCGCAGCGTTTTTCGAAAACATTCATTATAAACATTCAAAATAAACAACCAAATGAAGAAGTACAACTTTAATGCAGGTCCCTCGATGCTTCCCCGTGAGGTCATCGAAGCAACCGCTCAACAGTGTCTTGATTTCAATGGCTCGGGTCTCTCTCTGATGGAGATCAGCCACCGTGCAAAGGACTTCCAGCCCGTAGTTGACGAGGCCGTGGCTCTGACAAAGGAGCTGCTCGACATTCCCGAGGGCTACTCCGTGATCTTCCTCGGTGGTGGTGCAAGCCTCGAGTTCTGCATGATTCCCTTCAATTTCCTGATTAAGAAGGCCGCTTACCTGAACACGGGCGTGTGGGCAAAGAAGGCCATGAAGGAAGCTAAGCTCTTCGGTGAGGTCGTAGAGGTGGCTTCTTCTGCCGATGCCAACTACACCTTCATCCCCAAGGACTGGACCGTTCCTGCTGATGCCGACTATCTGCACATCACAACCAACAACACCATCTATGGTACAGAGATCCGCAAGGACCTTGACGTGCCTGTGCCCCTGATTGCCGATATGTCGTCAGACTTCATGAGCCGTCCTGTTGATGTCAGCAAGTACGATGCCATCTATGCCGGTGCCCAGAAGAACCTGTCGATGGCCGGTGTGACCATCATCATCCTGAAGGACGAGAAGCTGGGTAAGGCTCCCCGTGAGATCCCCACGATGCTCGACTACCGTACACACGTGGATAAGGGCTCAATGTTCAACACACCTCCTGTGGTGCCCATCTACTGCGCCCTTGAGAACCTCCGCTGGATCAAGCGCCAGGGTGGTCTGGAGGCTATGGACAAGCTGGCCAAGCAGCGCGCTGAGATCGTCTATGGCGAGATCGACCGCAACAAGATGTTCGTTGGAACCGCCAAGGAAGAGGATCGTTCACTGATGAACCTCTGCTTCGTGATGGCCGACGAGTATAAGGAGTTGGAGAAGGACTTCCTCGACTTCGCAGTGTCAAAGGGTATGGTTGGCGTGAAGGGTCATCGTTCGGTTGGTGGTTTCCGCGCTTCTTGCTACAACGCCCAGACTATCGAAGGATGCAACGCCCTCGTCGCCTGCATGAAAGAATTCGAAGCAAATCATTAAGTTAGAAATAAATAGTATTTTAAAACGAATTCCCGTAATAGTCCATAATTTCCGTAATAATATTATTATGGTTAATTACGAGTTATTAGGGGAATTTGTTTCAGAAAAAAGAAATATTTATGAAGATTTTAGTTGCAACAGAGAAGCCTTTCGCAGCAGCAGCTGTGAATGGTATCAAGGCTGAGATTGAGGCAGCAGGCAATGAGCTCGTGCTGCTCGAGAAATATACAGAGAAGGCTCAGTTCCTGGATGCAGTGAAGGATGCCGACGCACTCATTATCCGTTCGGATAAGGTGGACGCTGAGGTTCTGGACGCTGCTAAGCAGTTGAAGATTGTGGTTCGCGCCGGTGCAGGTTACGACAACATCGACCTCGCTGCTGCTACCGCTCACAACGTAGTCGCTGAGAACACCCCTGGTCAGAACGCCAACGCTGTGGCCGAGCTTGTCTTCGGTCTGCTGGTGATGGCTGTTCGTGGTTTCTACAATGGCAAGAGCGGTTCAGAGTTGCTGGGCAAGAAACTTGGTATCCTCGCTTTCGGTAATGTAGGCCGCAATGTGGCTCGCATCGCCAAGGGCTTCGGCATGGATGTCTATGCCTTCGATGCCTACTGCCCCGCAGAGGTGATTGAGAAGGCTGGTGTACACGCCGTTGCCAATCAGGACGCTCTCTTTGAGACCTGCGACGTCGTTTCACTCCATATCCCCGCTACGCCTGAGACCAAGCAGAGCATCAACTACGCGCTCGTTGGTAAGATGAAGAAGGGTGGTATCCTCGTGAACACAGCCCGTAAGGAGGTCATCGACGAGGCTGGCCTCATCAAGCTGATGGCTGAGCGTGAGGACCTGAAGTTCGTGACCGACATCATGCCCGATGCCAACGACGAGTTCGCTAAGTTTGAGGGCCGTTATTTCTCAACTCCGAAGAAGATGGGTGCCCAGACGGCCGAGGCCAATATCAATGCTGGTATCGCTGCCGCCAAGCAGATCAACGCCTTCTTCAAGGACGGCGACACGAAGTTCCAGGTGAACAAGTAAATCCTGCGCTGGACCGTTTTCCAGCCAATACTCCAAGATATAGGGGAGCGCACCAGTCGATGCGTTCCCCTTTTGTTTTCTGGAAATGGTTACAGGTTACAGCTGTAACCATGAAACTTTTTCAAATTGCAGGCATATATATTGTAAAGGAAATTCACAGTGTGGCTATTCTTGTTTTGTCGCTTTGTAACTATTTGACTATCAATACTTTATAAATACTCTGACTTTAAACTAAGGAAAGTCGGACTTTAAACGGATTAAAGTCAGAGTTTCCCCTAACTAAACCTCCACTTTAGACTGCCTAAACTCCCTGTTTTCTTTATGAAGAATGAGATTGTAAAATAATTTAATCACACAGTTCGTTCCGTTGTTCTTCATCTACATCCAGCATTTCTGACAATTCTGACAAATGACAGTGTCATTTTCGCCACCTCAGACCTCTGCTGAAAAACCCTTGATAAATTCACTATATATAATAATATAAATATTATATATTATAGTGGCATTATTCGTACTTTTTTTCCAACAATCCTTTGTCCAAAATCTGACGCTGTCATTTGTCAGAATTGTCAGATTTTTGCCGTTTCCCTGAAAAAGTTGCCTCTTTACTGGAATCGTTGATGATCGTTTATCTGCTGTCTGACAAATCTGACAAATGACAGCGTCAGATTTTCTTCTGGTACTTATCACAAATTTCCTCGATGCCTTCCACGACTCGTTCCGATAGGGCTTTAGGGGGTATAACGATGCCTCCTTTCACTCGTACTAAGCATGCTTTACCGTCGTGCAAGGCATCTTAACAACCCTTAGAAAACATCCCCACAAACGTACCCCCGATTCTACAATCTCAAAGATAGCAAAAACTTCAGTTTTGCCAGTTCTGCTGCACTCATAGAACAAAGTAGGGCAGGTCTTTGATATAATCGATTCAGCCTGCCCCATGATTGAGTTATAACATAGAAGAATTGTCCCTCCTCTTACAATTGTTATAGTTTTACTTTATAATTACCTTTTTAGTTGTACCATCACTCATCTTGATGATATTCAGACCGCGCTGTGCTTTATTTATACGCTTACCGTCAATAGTATATGTGCTTACGGGGTAAGATATCTTATCTTCTTTTGTAGATTCTATTCCTGTCGGATTTGGGTCATCATCTGTCAATGCCACTATATTTCCGAAATTTTGCCATTCTATGGCGTTTTTGTATATATCTATTAAGGCTGCTGGCACATGGAGAGTAATCTTACTAAGATCTATTTCTCCTAAAGAATAATCTATCGTAGGAGGATACTCCGCATAACAATAAAGATTAAACAATTTGTCACAACGATCAAAAGCTAAGAGTCCGATGAAATTTAAACTATTGGGAATGACCACGGTCGTCAGATTATAACAATCACCAAAAGCAAACTCGTCAATAAAAGTTACAGAATTGGGAATTGTACAGGATGTCAAACTTTCACAATAATAAAAAGCGTAACTACGAATGGAGGAAACACTTTGAGGAATTATTGTATTCATACATCCTGCAATAAGAGTATTGGTTGATGTCTCAATAATAGCATTACAGTTATCACGAGAGTCATAAATCGGGTTATCATCTTCTACTATGATTTCTTTTAAACCAGAACACCAACCCAAAGAGAAGTCCCCGATAAAAGAAACGCTTTGGGGGATAATTAATTTGTTTAGACTAATACAACCATAAAACGCACGCTCCCCAATCATAGACACGCTATTGGGAATGCATATTTCAGTTAGGCTACTATGCTCTGTGAAAGCAAATTCCCCTATGGATGTCACACTATTAGGAATAAGAGTATTCATACATCCTGCAACAAGAGTATTTGTTGTCGTCTCAATAATAGCATTGCAATTGTCTCGAGAGTCATAAATCGGGTTGTCGTCTGCTACAATGATTGATGCTAAGCCTGCGCAAGCAACGAAAGCACCTCTATCAATAGTTGTAACACTATTTGGAATCGTTAAGGAGGACAAAGCTGTGCAACCTGAAAATGCCCATCTTCCGATAGAAGTCACGCTGTTGGGAATGGATACAGAGGTTAGGCTGCTGCATTCTCCAAAAGCATATTTACCGATGTCAGTCACGCTATTGGGGATGGTCACGGAGGTCAGACCGCTACAATACTCGAAAGCAGAATTTGCGATTGAGGTCACGCTATACATATTCCCATTATATTCGACGAACTCAGGAATAGTGACAGCGCCAGAATAATCATCATAATAATCAGTAGAGTATGTTCCACGACAACTGACAGCCAACTCTGTGTTATTATTGGTCCATACATAATAGATAGTGACACCATTAAAGTTAGATGCCTCAACGTCATGGGCTCTTGATGAAACTCCAACCATACTCATAAGAGTTGTGATCAGAACTGTGATATAATATTTCTTGTTCATAATTAGTATTTTGAGATATTGTTATTTTGAATTGGTATAATAAAAAACGTGAGCGATTTACTGCGTTTACGCTTCTGAGGTATCGGCAAACACCTAATCTATCTTAAACGAGTAAAGGCCCACGCCATCAGGCGCGAACCGTCTACATTGTTCTTGATAGATTCTGTCAATTTTGCCGATTTTCAGAAGCAAGAATCAAGAGACGTTTCAACGTATGTTTCTTTATTTTGTCTTTGCTATGTTACCATAAGCTATTTGTTTTGAGGGTTAGACATCGTTAAGCTCCTTTATGAAGTACTCAATAGCCTTTTTCAGAGGCATAATTTCATTTTGGATTATCCACAAGATCTGATCTGCATCAACATCGAAATAATGATGGGCAATAATGTCGCGCAGACCTTTCACATTCTTCCAAGGGATTGACGGGTATGTCGGAAGAAGCTGGCCATTGGTAGTTTTATCTAAGTTCTTGAGGCTTTCACCGATGGCGATAAGCAACATGCATGTGGCATCAAGCAGAACCATATTCTCTGAAGAACCGATGAAATCATCTATCGAACGGACTGATTTCGTTCGCTCCTCAAGCCTTTTTATGGCAGACAAGATATCTTCAAGAATATCTTTCGCTATGCTTTTTTGCTCAGAAGATAGTGACAGCATCTTTCTCTATTCGTTTCCTTAGACGTGGGTTCAAATGCTGATGGTTTCGCACAATGTCGACAGGCAAGCCGGTAATACGCTCCAAAAACTCCCTTGCATCCATCAGCTTGAAGGGGTTAGGGGTCTGCGTGTCTACAAATAGGTCGATATCGCTATTTACAGTCTGCTCACCCCTGGCCGTAGAGCCAAAAAGCGAGATGGATTTTATGCCGTAGTCCACCTTCAGCACATCCATATACTCCTTCAATAATTTGATGCAATCGTCCTTAGTCATTTCTTATTAATTCGTATATCGAGTGCAAATATAGGCATTATTTCTGAAAGTTCCAAATAATTCTGTAATTATTTATGTGATAGGTTACGGGAGATGAAAAAGAAAGCCCCCCAATTGGGAGGCTTCTTAAGTTATTTAATTATGAACTTGAACTACGTTCGAGTTCGTTCCTGCTCGGAAGAATTGACTAGCTCAATTCTTCTCTCACTTAATCACGAACTTCTTGCCGTTCTGGATATAGATTCCTTTGCGGGGAGAGGTGACTCGCTGGCCGGAGAGGTTATAGATGATGTCTTTCTGATTAGTTGTTCTGA
>JAEEGJ010016133.1_pt1 | contig 17242 bp, 12 predicted proteins | sample 8958761 | NCBI WGS metagenome assembly JAEEGJ01 (sample SAMN16246546, study PRJNA631951) | gut metagenome | biome: gut microbiome; feature: rumen; material: RS-attached | host: Bos | place: Iran: Karaj | collected 2018-10 | reverse complement strand
CGCATTCATCAGCGGTGTCAGATCGGCTGAATCGGCGGAAGATAAAGCAGCAGGGCCTGCGGAAGAAGCCGCATTGGCAACCGCCGCTGCGATCTCGTATTTGTCATCGTATCCCGTTGCAAATCCTATGAAATCGGTACAGTTCGCATCAAGATCGTGAAGCGCACGGTACACGTGATATGTTGTCATCATCTCAGGCGAGAACGGATTCATGATCGCGGCCGACAGGCCGCACTCAAGGGCCGCCGCAAACATACCGGCCGTGACCATGCTCCTCTTCGGAAGTCCGAATGAAACATTACTGATTCCGAGAGATGTATGTACCCCGAGTTCGTTTCTCAATATGTCCACGCATTTGAGCGTAGTTACCGCAGCCGATGTGTCCGCGCTTATCGTCATGCAAAGCGGATCGAATATCAGGTCTTTACGGCTGATACCGTAGCTTTCTGCCGTTTTGATGATCTTCTTTGCAATATCTATTCTTTCTTCGGCGGTTTCGGGAATACCGCCTTCATCTATCGTAAGAGCGACAACAAAGCCGCCGTACTTCTTAACGAGAGGGAATATCGCTGACATTACCTCTTCCTTGCCGTTGACGGAATTGATCATTGCCTTTCCGTTATAGACCCTGAGTGCCTGTTCCATCGCGACAGGATCGGAAGTATCAAGCTGGAGCGGCAGATCGGTCACTGCCTGAAGTTCCTTGACCGTCTCGGTCAGCAGTGCCGGTTCATCTATATCGGGTATCCCGACGTTGACATCGAGAATATGCACCTTCTCATCCGCCTGGCGAAGTCCCTCATTCAGAATGTAATCCATGTCGTGGTCAATCAGCGCCTGTTTAAAGCGCTTCTTGCCGGTCGGATTGATCCGCTCTCCGATGAGGATCGGATCTTTGTCAAATCTGACCGCATGGGTATATGAACTTACAACAGACAGGTTCTTATCAGTAAGAGGCTTGGGTGTTAGGCCTCTGGCCTTAACAAGGTCCGTCACCTTCCTTATATACTCGGGTGTTGTTCCGCAACATCCGCCGACAACTCTCACGCCGGCTTCCATCTGCATGATGACTTCTTCGGCAAACTCGTCAACCGTAACGTCAAATACGGTCTCTCCATTCTCCACTCTCGGAAGTCCCGCGTTCGGTTTGAACACAACGGGAACCGATGCGCACTCAAGGAACTCTTCCATGACACCGCGGAGCTGTCGCGGACCTACCGAGCAGTTCGTTCCGACGGCATCCGCACCCATACCCTCGAGCATGGCGGTCATCGCCGACGGATTGGCACCCGTCATAAGTTGACCGTTCTCGTCAAAAGCATCGGTAACGATCACGGGAAGGTCGCAGTTCTCCTTCACAGCCAGAAGAGCAGCCTTGGTCTCGAGACAGTCATTCATCGTCTCAATCGATACAAGATCCGCACCTGCCGCGACGCCGATCCTGACGATCTTTGCAAACGCTTCAACGGCATCCTCGAACTCGAGCTGTCCGTATGGCTTCAGAAGCTGTCCGAGCGATCCTATATCAAGGGATACGAACTTGGGGCGGGCCTTGCTCTCTTCGCTTCCCTCGTTTGAGAGCCGCGCCGCTTCCTTGGCGTTTGCTATCGCACCGTCTATGACTCTTTTCAGTTCGTTTTCATCGGGAAAATTGAAAGGATTGGCTCCGAAACTGTTGGCGTTTACAACGTTAGAGCCCGCATCGAAGTAAGCCTTCTGAATATCGATTATTATCTCCGGGTGGAGGTAATTGAACGTCTCGGGCTTCTGACCGGGAGCGAGGCCGCGCTTCTGAAGGAGCGAGCCCATGCCACCGTCAAGTATGACAAAATTGTCGCGTAGAAATTCTCGGAAAACCATATCCTGATCTTTCTCTTTATATTATTAGTCGGATACACAGAACATACTTCTCAAAACCGGAAACAAGATTGAGAACGAAATATCGTTTGATCAAAAGTTTTGGAGAACGTTGTTACTTGACGAGGTTTCCTACGAGTCTAGTAACGTGACGTTCGGAAAGAAGCGAAAGCGCCTTTTGAGCAAATGATATTCCATTCGACATCCCAAATCATAAATCCGGATAACAATACCTGATTATTACGCCCGGTCATCTATCCCTGCGAACGCCGTCACCGATTTGCTCGGCGACATCAGGCATCCCTCATCGAGCGTGATCGACAGATTCTTGCGCGCATTCGTGATCGCCAATATCTCAGGCTGTAGCGAGAGCGGCAGATCCCCGAATCCGGGCGAAAATCTCGGACGCAGCTTTGACGGATACGAATCGCAGAACATGTTGCAGAGCGTCTCGGCTCTCTCCGCTCCGATCGCCTGCAAGAAAAGCGCCCTGACCGGATCGAGCTTCGAATACTTTTTGATCAGTCTGTCTATCCCCGGTCCGATCGTTGCCGCAAATACCACGACCCTTTTACATCCGGCAAGATTTCCCGCCAGATCCCGGCTCGTTATCTTCAAATGGTCAAGGTCAATATCCCCCGACTCTTCGTCAAGCGATATGACCGGCAGTTCACAGTATGACACACGGTACGACAGCGATGCGAACTTCCTGCATTCGCTTATACAGTCTTCCATCAGGTTCAGCATCTTCTCATCGGTACAGCCGCCGCACATGGCATAGCGCAGCACTTCCCTGCGCACCACCTCAGGCTCATCGAATGATTTGATCCCCTGTGCCGTCATTTTGTTACTATTTCCGAAAGATTATCAAGGATGGCTTTTGCAACATACGGCTTGTTCATCGAGTAAACGTGAATGAACCTTATGCCGTTCGCATAAAGATCGATTATCTGATCGGTCGCATAAGCTATCCCGGCCTGGGACATGGCTTCGGGATTATCCCCGAACGCATCTACAAGGCTCTTGAAACGCTGCGGCATGAATGAGCCCGAAAGCTTGATCGCACGCGCCACCTGATTCGCATTCGTGATCGGCATGATACCCGGAATGATCGGGCAGGTTATACCCGCCTCCCTGATCTTGTACAGGAAGTTATAGAAAAGATTATTGTCGAAGAACATCTGCGTCGTCAAAAAGTCCGCTCCGGCGTCAACCTTCTCTTTCAGATACTTTATATCTTCCTTCTGGTTGGCGCTCTCCGGGTGTACTTCCGGATAGCACGCAGCTCCTATGCAAAAATCATTTCCGCTTTCCTTGATATCCCTGATGAGCTCCACCGCATGACGGTATGCCCATCCGCTCCTGTCGGCGCCTTCCATCTCGGGTGTAAGATCACCGCGAAGAGCCATGATGTTCTCGATGCCCGCTGCCTTGATATCGGCGATACGCTCTTTGACGGTCTCCTTCGTTGAGCTGACACATGTCAGATGCGCAAGGCACGGAACCTTATATGAACTTTCTATATCCTTTGCTATGTCGATCGTATACTTGCTTGTTCCGCCTCCCGCTCCGTATGTAACTGACATAAAGAAAGGCGAAAGGGCGGCGATGCTTTCAGCCGCCGCCTGTACACTCTCGTATTTATCACTTGTCTTTGGCGGGAACACTTCGAATGACATTCTGTTCCCTGACTCCTTAAACAGATCACGAATCTTCATTGAATGATTTCCTTGATTAATTTACTGATGAATAACCGAAACCGTTACAGATCGCATCAACGGCAACTCCGCTCTGGCACAGCGGGCATTCCTCGGGACGAAAGCTCTTGTAATCAGGCAGATCCCTTACTGAATAGAGCGATCTGATCGGAAGGCTCTCGATCTGTGTTGCGAGCGTGAATATCGCAGATATTCCTATCGGCGTTCCGCCGTAAAATCTGATCGAGCCGAGCGCGCTCTTGAGCGTGCTTCCCGTCGTTGCCGTATCAATGAGAACGAGCACCTTCTTGCCGTGGATCATGTGCTTGTTGTTCTCCCTGAACATCATCTGTCCGCTGACGTTGTACTCGGGACTCGTGATGTACATGGTCTGGTGACGGTTGGCGGATATCATTCCGGCCTTTGTCAGCTTGTTGGCCATATAGGACCCGATCACCTCGGTACCGTTAAGGCACAGTATCGTATCGATGACATCGGATGCAAGATACATCTCGGCCAGTTCCTCACCCGTGGCCCTTGCCTCACGCTGTCTTGACTTCATGTCCGTAAGATCCATGTAATAGTTTACATGCGTGTTGGGTGTGATGAAATGACCCGGTACGTAACGGAGCACCACATCCTTGTTCTTGGAATGATCGATCTTCCTGTAATTCTGCATTGTCTTCCCCTCCTGAGTGAATAAATCTAAATCTTGTAAGATTATAACACTTAAACCACAAAATAAGCAACAAGACTTACGCGTTTCGGTTGAAAAATCAGCATATCTCGGGTTATAATCATATAGGTTTAAGGAGACGTTATGGAATTCATACGAAAACACAGAAAAACGATCGGCACTTTGGCCGGTATCGCAATATTCATTCTCGGCATATTCGCCGTGCTGTTCTATATCTACAAACGCTGCAGAGCTGAGTTTAACGCCGATTTTACGGACACGATCCTCTGGGCGAACGCGTCGGTCGAGAGCGGTAAGTTCTATAATCCCGACTATTGGTATGCATATTTCCTGCCTTTTTCGGGCATCCCTCTCATGATCCCGATCGTTGCCGTATTCGGGCTGACGTATTTTTCTCATCAGCTCGGAATGACGCTGTTTGTGATCATATTTGCGATCGCGCTTGTTCTCTTCATGAGAGCGTGCGAATGCAACACGTTCGAGACATTCGCCCTTTCGGGGCTAGTTCTCATATTCATGTGTGCCTCATCGATCACCCGAATGATCTTCTATGGCCACATCATCCATTACAGCCTTGCGATCGTGTTCATGTGTTTTGCGTTCGCGCTCACCCGTCGGTCATCTCTCTGGGATCCTTCGCTTCCCAAAGGAAAAACCTATACGATCATCATCGCGGTGTTTGCCGCGCTTTGCTGTACAAACGGAGTCGCAACCTGTCTTCTGTTCTTCGTTCCGTTTGCGGGATCTCTCGTACTCGAGCGCTATCTCGATAAGCGTCCCATTTCATACGAAGGAGACAAAGATCTCATACACGATATGCTGATCCTTGCAGCCGGAGGCCTTGCGGGAATAGCAGTCAAGATGCTCTTCTTCTCCAGCAGCGAATACGAGGATTCGATCACGGCACTTCTTCCGTCCGACGGATGGGTATGGAAGCAGAGCCCGTTCCTTCTCGAATGGATCAAAGTACTTACCGACGAAACCGAAAAAGACATTCTGATGCAGAGCTTTGACGGTATCAGGATACTCCTGATGTATGTACTCGCACTTGTCATCCTGATCGTTCCGCTTTTCGCGGCAATTTCATATAAGAAGATCAACAATCGCATGCTGCGTCTTCTGATCCTCTTCTACTGGATCATGTTCGCAACAACAATGATCACTTATTCGGTAAGCTATGCGCTCGTTTCGAACTGGCGTCTTGCGGGTCTTGCATGCTGCGCTCTCATCGTTACGATGCTCTTCATACTCGAGATGTTAAAGACAAAACAGTTCGTGCGCTGGTATGTTCTGTTTGTTCCCGTTCTTGCGATATGCGCACTTACATGTCTTGTGTCGGTCAAAAAGATACCGTCCGCATTAAACGCGAACACAAACGACCAGCTGATCGAGATATACAAAGAGAACGGCCTGACACGCGGATATTCTTCTTCATTCTGGAATTCATCCAATGCCGCCACGGTGCTTTCCGACGGACAGATCGTCGTCAGTCCGATAACGATCAATACCGACGGTTCATACGAAGTAAGACACTATCAATCCGAGCCGTGGGAATACGAGGATGCTCCCGGAGTCGACAGATACTTTGTCGTCGTTGACAGTCAGGACATGGAATTTGCCGCCGACACTCTCGGTGCCAACAAAGTCGATGAGATCAAGTTCCAGGACAGCACATATATATGGATCTTCGATCGCAACATATTTGAAGATCAAAAGCCGGTGTTCGCTCCGGCCGAAGAAGCTGCCGAATGAGGTGAATCTTGAAAGAAAGATCGTATATCATAAAAATACTTCTGATGATTTTGGGGGCTGTAACGCTTCTTAATGCAAGAGCATCCTTTGCGCCTTATCTCATCGCCTGCTTATATGCATTCTACTGCATTATGAAGATCCGGCAGGAAAATGTCGCACCCCTGTCAAAGCTCTCACGCCGTCTTACATGCGCGGCATCGGCACTGGCCGCACTCTTTATCCTTCTTGCAAGCTACGGCATATGGCTTCACCCGACACTTCCGGATGTAAGAAGTTCACTCTTTGTCCGTCTGTATAAACTGATCCTGATATTCGTGATATTTGCGGGATCTTTCGTGTGTTCAAACAGCATACTCACATATGTATGCTTTTCGAAAAAAGCATTCTCTTTTTGCGGATCTCCGGCAAGAGACAAAGCACTCCGCTTCTTCCTGATCCCGTTTTGTATCATAGCGGTAATATATCTGACGGTCTGGTACTGCTGCTACTATCCCGGACTTATGTCGCTTGATTCTATGGATCAGATAGCGCAGATCTTTTCCGGAGAGTATTCAAACCATCAGCCTTTTTATCATACACTTCTGATAGGTGTATTCGTAAGAGCCGGTCTTGCACTCTTCGGTACGATGAATGCCGCGATCGCTTTGTACGTTATCGTACAGATACTGTTCATGGCGGCGACCTTCGCGTTCACCGTTTATAACCTTTCTAAGATGAGGCTTCCGCTTTCTGCGATTGTAATATCAACCTTATGGTACGCGGTCATGCCTTTTCATATCATGTTCTCGTTCACTGTCTGGAAGGACGTTTACTTCGGTGCATTCGTAACCCTGCTGATCGTATTCTTCATAAGGATAATGAACGGGATCGGAAACCGTATTGCAAACCTTGTGGGATTTTCGCTCTGCGGCCCCTTTATCTGTCTTCTTCGAAGCAACGGGCTGTTTGCATATGTGTTCATCCTGCTCGCGGTGATCCTTCTGGCAAGAGCGCACAAAGAACTGATCGTCATAATGGCGGTAACGATCGTTGCTGCATTCGTGTTAAAGCACAGCGTCCTTGCGGCATATAACGTCACACAGCCCGATACGGTCGAGTCCCTTTCGATCCCGCTCCAGCAGGTCGCAAGGGTCGTTTACGACGACGGTGTGATGACACCGGAAGATACCGAACTTCTTTCCAACATAATCGACGTTTCGGCGATCAAGGACAATTACGATCCGAACATATCCGATCCGATCAAGAACATGATCCGCGATTTCGGCAATCAGTCATTCCTTACGGAAAACATGGGAGAATACGCAGGTCTTTATGTTCGGACGTTTCTGAAGAATCCGATGACGTACATCGTCGCATGGGTCGACAGCACATGCGGTTACTGGAACAGCGGTTACAATTACTGGGTATGGTACTGGGATGTCGAGAGCAATTCCTTCGGGATATCGCGGCAGATCGCCTCACAAGGGGCTCTGCGTTTTATGGACGAATATCTGTGGCTTTTCTATAACACCGGCATATTCGGGATATTTACGGCCATCGGACTGTTCGTCTGGATCGCCATGCTCGCTTTTGCAAAATGCATCGCAAACGGAAACCGTGCCGGTATAATCTCTATGATACTGATATTTGCGATCTGGCTGTCGCTACTCATATCGTCGCCGGTATTCGCCGAATTCAGATATATGTACGCGCTGTTCTGCGCGCTGCCGATACTTCTTGCGGTGTCGGCCGACAGGAAGGAGGACCGATCATGAACATCACATGCAGCGGCTCATACGTCAAAGATCAGGAAGCACTCGACGTGATCTTCGACAAATACGGATACACTTCACCGTCCGCCGAACGCGAACTGATATGCCTCGCCCAGACCGGCAATACAGCTGCGCTAAAATCATACGCGGACCTTCTGTTCTACCGCAAGATCACTTGCCGCAACAACTACAGGAAGGCGTTCCCGCTCTATCTTAAGGCTGCGGATATAAGCTTTGAAAACGGCACGCCAAAAAGCGGAGGAAACGGAAATCCTCATGCCTTTTTCCCGATAGGATATTATCTGACTCACTACAAAACGGAGTCGGTATTAAAGAACTGTGAAACGATAGATGAGATAGATGAGATCCCTGCAGATGAGCGCAAAAAACTCGCGCTCGATCTTGCGACCGCATCGCTCGATTACTGCAAGTCTCCCGCTGCGATCAACCTGATCGCAAGACTCAACGGCGATGACGATTACTTCGAGGAATCAGCGGAAGCGGGATACGTATATGCATGTAACAACCTCGCGGCAAGAGAAGCCGATCTTATCGTTGAGGGAGTTGACGACATCGACTCGCACATCAATCTGTTCATACACTATCTGACGATATCGGCCGACAGGCTTGAGCCATATGCAGCGAATCGTCTCGGGCTGTTCTACATGCTCGGCGAAGTGCGTTCATCTTCGGGCAAGACCGTCAACTTCAGGGAGTACATCAACATTCCTTTTGCCAAGAAGTATTTCCAGAAAGCGACCGTGTATCCGGATTCCAACAGTGCATGGGCGTATTTCAACCTGATCAAGTATTTCCACAAGGATTACGATGCCGATCTGGATCTTCTGAATGAGCACATGGATTGCATCAAGGAACTGAATCCGGCGGTGTACGACGTGGCGATAGAATTGTAGACAATTGATTTTCGGAAATTAAGAAGACGCAGCGTTTCCCCTTATCTACTGCGTCCCCTCACATATCTCAACCCTCTGTACTTTGGCCCGGACCCCTTTCCGGGCTTATTATTTGGGATGAATTCATATTTATTTTCGATACGGATGTTTTGTTTATATCCTGAATCCGTAGTATCTGTACTGTTCGATCTTCTCCTGGTAATCGGCCAGTTTAATAAGCGATAAGAATACTCCGAACAATACTCCGACAAACACGACAACTCCGGTCTTTATGAGATCCGGCGATGCCATATGAGCCACGAGCGCACTTACGAAAACGAGTGCCGATATCTCGCACAGCCTCATCAAAAGGTCCACCGAATCCTGTTTGATCTTCGGTATCCTTGCCGGTGCGAATACAAGACTGATGAACGTCTTCTTGAAACCTCTGGCAACCTTTCTGCGGCGCCTGATCCTTCTTCTCTGCCCCTCACTCATGTTGTTTCCCCTTAAATAATTATTTTGCCGGGTCTTCTCTTAAACGGTCCCCGTCTACCTACATATCCCCTCGTAGGCCTTTGTGATGTAATTCTTTACTTCCCTGTCGCTTAGCTGAACACGATTTCCCGCGATCAGTGTCGCCATTCCGTGAACGAACATCCAGAACATCGTGAACAGTTCCTGTTTCCTCTCCTCGGATACTCTTCGTTCCCCTGTTATCCGTCCGAGGATCTTCGATCCCTCATCGCTTTTTAAGAATTCCCCTACCGTCTGTGTTCCGAAATCATCAACGGAAGCGATCAGTTCGAACAGGTTTCTCTCGCTTTTGGCAAACTCCACATATGAAAGAGCCAACCCCATATATGCGGGATTCCTGTTCTTCTTTGCCAGCATCTGTCCGAGAAAATACTCAATGCTCATGTAGAAAAGGTCTGTCCGAAGCTCTTCCATGTTCTCATATGACCTGAATATCGGCTGTGTAGAACAACCGAGCCGGTCAGCCAGCTTCCTTGCCGTAACCTCGGAAAATCCGTATTCTCTTGTCATCTCAAAAGCGGTATCCTCTATCCTCGCTTTCGAAACCTTCTCCTTTGGAGGCATCTCTTACCTTCCCGTGCACCGGACTTATGTATAACGATGTTATGTATCATTGTTACATATTGATGTTACATATCTACGTTACACATCTTTGTTACATAACAAGGTTATTTTATACCCTCATAAATGTTATGTCAACATCTTTTTACGCAAAAAAAGAGAATCGGGATTGTTCCCAATTCTCACTATGCGGCGAGCCGCAATAAAAGATAATCAGTCTCTGCGGAAGATATCTCTCGTATAAACCTTCTCCTCCACATCCTTGAGCTTCTCATCAAACCTGTTTGCAATTATAACATCGGAGCATTTCTTGAACTCGTCGAGATCATTGACAACGCTGCTTCCGAAGAATGTCGTTCCGTTCTCGAGCGTGGGCTCATATACGATGACCTTGGCACCTTTTGCCTTGATCCTCTTCATAACGCCCTGGATCGAACTCTGTCTGAAGTTATCGGAGTTGGTCTTCATCGCAAGACGGTATACACCGACCGTGACATCCGTTTCATGCTCCCTGTCGTACTGCGAGCTGTCGACGTAATCGTAATAGCCCGCCTTGGACAGCACCCTGTCGGCAATGAAATCTTTTCTCGTGCGGTTTGATTCAACGATCGCCTCAATGAGGTTCTCGGGAACGTCCGCGTAGTTTGCCAGGAGCTGTTTCGTATCTTTGGGAAGGCAGTAGCCACCATATCCGAACGAAGGATTGTTGTACTGTGTTCCGATTCTCGGATCAAGGCAGACGCCCTCGATTATCGAGCGGCAGTCAAGGCCTTTTGATTCCGCATACGTATCAAGTTCATTAAAGAAGCTTACACGAAGCGCAAGGTACGTATTGGCAAATAGCTTAACCGCTTCCGACTCCGGCAATCCCATGATCAGAACGTCTATATCCTCTTTGATCGCACCTTCGCAAAGAAGATCCGCAAATCCCTTTGCTGCTGCAACAAGCTTCTCGTCGTTCTTATCGGTTCCGACTATTATCCTGCTCGGATAAAGATTATCGTAAAGCGCTCTCGATTCGCGAAGGAATTCGGGTGAGAACATGATCCTGTCGGTGTTGTATCTTGCCCTGAGCTTTGCCGTGTATCCTACGGGGATAGTCGACTTTATGACCATGTATGCATCTTTGTTATGTGCCATTACAAGCTCGACAACTTCCTCTATGTGATGTGTGTCAAAGAAGTTCTTGTTCGGGTCGTAGTTTGTCGGAACGCTTATAACAACATAATCCGCATCATTATATGCCTCGGCCGGATCACATGTCGCAGTAAGATCAAGTTCCTTTGTCGACAGATATTCCTCAAGTTCGACATCCTGTATCGGGGATATCCTGTTATTGATCTTGTTGACCTTATCCTCTACAACATCTATCGCAACAACTTTGTTCTTCTGAGCCAGAAGTACAGCTATGGACATACCGACATAACCGGTTCCCGCAACAGCTATCTTCATAATCATGCCTCCTTAAATCTGTATGTATTATTGCCCGACGACTTGGCGTCCTCAAGGGCATCAAGAGCCGCACCGTATAATTCCTCAAATGTCAGACCGTCTTCCTGACACATCGATATACCGATCGCAACATTATCTGCAGCTTCCGTAATCGCGGAAGCCTTCTTCTCGATAACACCCTTGCCCGATTCTCCGCTGACATATGCGGCAAAGCGGTCTGATGATATTCTGCAGACAACATCGGCTTCCCTGAAATGGGATGCAAGTTTGTCCGCGAACTTCTTAATTATATCATCTCTTTCGACTTCATCAACCAACGACAGTCCGAGCAGATCGATCACCATCAGAGCTCCGTAGCGCTCTTCCGATATCTTCTTGCCGACTCTCGTATTAAGATAAGATCTCGTAAACAGTCCCGTAAGAGCATCGAGTTCGCCTTCTTTTGCTTTCCCCGAGCCCGATGAGAATACCTTTCTGAGTCCTCCGTCAGCCGCAACACGCTCGCTGGCCTCCCTCGTCTGTTCTATCTTCGGATCGATCGTATAGCCGTCTTTTAACATGAACACGAACACATCGGCGATCTCGGGATCGAACTGTGTTCCCTTGCATCTTACGAATTCCGAGATGATCTTGTCGGTTGAAAGCTTAGCACGATACACCCTGTCGGAATTCATCGCGTCGAACGCATCGGCAACCGCAATGACTCTTGCGATCTTCGGAATGTCATTGCCGGAAAGTCTGCGGGGATAGCCCGCTCCGTCCCATCTCTCGTGATGATACATGACACCGTCCGCAAGGTTATCTAAAACACAAATGTCGCGGAGCATATCCGCTCCTTTAGTAGTGTGTGTCTTGATAGCATCATATTCAACCGGAGTCAGTCTTGCCGGCTTGTTCCTTATGCTCTCGCTCACCGTGATCATACCGATATCATGAAGGAGAGATACGAAATAAACGTTCTGACATTCACGTTCATCCCATCCGAGATTCTTTGCTATGTCTCTGGCGCACACCGCTATTCGAAGCGACCTTCCTCCCGAATAGACATCGAGTGAGTCGAGGGTATTTGCTATCGTGATAACGGTGGAAAGCGCCATGTTGTCAAATTCGAACGTCGATACGCTCGCAACGTCATAGTCTTCTCCGAGGCTCTTTTTTACTACCTCTTCATCATTATCGTTTCCGTCAACGATCAAAATCTTCTTCATACTTCACGTCCTTCTAAATAATTCCTTATATATTCGATGACATCGCTGTATTCCTTAAGGAACTCATCGATATTATCCTTAACGTATTCGAAATTACCCTGCTTTGCCGCAAGTTCATGACTCTTTGCGGTAGCGGACAGATCAGGGATACATGAACTTGCCATGACACCTTTGACCCCGTGAGCCTCAACGGCATAGCGCTTGATATCCTCATCCTCGACGAGCTGACGAAGAAGCGGTATCTTCCTGTCGCCTTCCTTAACTACCTCCTCAAGGATCATGTCCACCGTATCCTTCCTGCCGTCAAAACGGGCAAGAAGAGCGGAAAAATCAACAGGGCCTTCATGTGTGATTGTCGCCGCAGGCGTGATCTCCACTCTCTTCTTAGGGCGGTACATAACCTTGCTCTCCGGCAGGTACTTCCTGATCATCTTGACGAGCCTTACCGATTCAACGGGCTTGCTGAGATAGTTATCGAAGCCCTCCGCCTCGTATCTGCTGCGGCTTCCCATTATAGCATTTGCGGTAAGGATGATCTGCGGCGTATCCTTGTTCTTGCCGGATTCATCGGACCTGATCAGATGCATGGTTTCGATACCGTCGGGTTCGGGCATCATGTGATCCATAAGGATAACATCGTATTTGTTCAGTCTGCAAAGTCTTATTGCATCTTTGCCGTCCGATGCGATATCGAGCACAACTCTCGTCTGCTTCAGGAATTCCCTGACGACTATCTGGTTGGATACATTATCATCTACTTCGAGTACTCTGGCCTCGGGTGCAATGTAATTATCATCGATATCATCAAGATTGTCATCCTCGATCGCATTTCCGGAATTGTACTTGCCCTCTCCGGCCGCCTCCTGAGGTATCCTGACGGAGAATGTCGAACCTTTGCCGTAAACGCTCTCCACGTTTATCTCACCGTCCATCTTATCGACAAGTGATTTGACTATCGAAAGGCCGAGTCCGGTACCCTGAATGTTCTGATTTCTCGTAAGGTCAAGACGCTGGAACGCATCAAATACCGACCCGATGTCTTCCTGCTTGATACCGATACCGGTATCGCTTACGTAAAAGCAGAGAACGTATTTATCCCCGTTTTCAAAGCACTCACCCGAAAACGTGACCGTTCCCTCTTCGGTATATTTTACGGCGTTCGAAAGCAGATTGATTATGACCTGCGTGATCCTCTTGTCATCGCCGTGAAGTTTTCGCGGAAGATTTCGCGGCATGCCGATCTTAACCTCAAGACCCTTTTTCCTCGCCTGACCTTTCAGTATCTCCGAAAGATTGTTAATCATCTTGACCGGATCGTAATCGACGGCGACTATCTCTTCCATGTCGCTTCCGATCTTCGAAAAATCAAGAACGTCGTTGATAAGCGACAGAAGTATTGTTCCGGAATCGCTTATGATACCGGCATAATTCAGAATGTCGGGATCACGGCTCTCTTTCAGGATCATCTCGTTCATTCCCATGATGGAATTGATAGGGGTCCTGATCTCATGGGACATACTTGCAAGGAACTTGGTTTTGGCCACACCTTCCTCATTGGCACGGTCACGCTCGATCTGAACCTGTCTGATCTCGGAAACCTGCTGAATGATCGCAAACGCAAACAGCGTATAGAGTCCTGCGATTATGACACCGCCCTCGACACGCTCGACGACCGTGTTGATCAGGATTATCTCGATGACCGCCATGATCATGAACGCGATAAATCCGTATGCCACGTATCTGTATTTCTTCGCATTGCCCTTGTAAACATCGTAGACGGTTATGACGAATGCGACGAGTATTATAACGGCTATGATCCCGTCGATCGGAAGAAGCGCCTGCGAATAACTGAATACCTTCGCAAAATGCAGCGACGTGAATATCACGAGGCTCGCTAATTCCGCAAGAGCCATGATCACATAGTGTTTCTTGTAACGGTGTTCCTGTATCGCATCCAGATATGCAAGGAACGGGAATACAATGCAGAGCGTTGACATATAAGACATAAGCCCGTCAATAAACTGTGTTCTGAATATGAACTGGAACACAAACGAATCCACTGTCATCCACGTCGATGCAATGAATATACCCGCAGACATGAATATGAGCTTCATGCTCTGCTTATAGACGAACCTCTGGATCAGACCGGCTACTATAACGACGAACGAACATACAAGAAGCGCAAACGAAAGCGCGAACTGTACGGATCCGCTCTTGATCTCAAGATATCTGACTACCTCATACTTTTCTCCGACGAACACATCGAACATCTTTCCGCCGAAGTCATCTCCGAAAAACGTTATCTTTATATCGGATCCCGCATCGGTCTCTTTGATCGGAATGATAAAATACGAATTCTTGGCAGGACCTCCCGCAATAGGTGCATCTTCCTCTTTCCAATCCTTTACTACCCTGCCACCGACCTCGACCTTAAGATCGACTCTGTTAAGAAACGCTACAACAGCTCCGTCGGGGATTCGGTCGGGAAGCTTGGAATCGAATACGAACATATTTCTGTCCCCGGTCTCTACTTTGGTAGGTGTCGTTATCGTCTCGGGGCCTTTAAGCTGATCCGTATATGTCCAGTCGCTTATTATCCGGACATCATCATGCGGTATGATCGGCGCTCTTTGAGATCCGATGAAATAAACGGCATATATGAACGCCACCATAAATTCGACGGATACGAGAACATACAGTATCTTTTCGATATAGTCTGCCCAGCTCTTCTTCATCGTCTACCTCCGGATGTTTTTGCCAAAACGATGATCGAATCATCGCTCTTTATCACGGTACTGCCCTTCGGGATGATCTTCTCCCCGCCTCTTTTAATGAGCACGCATATCACGTTTAACTGCGACACAAGATCGGAAACGGGCGAATCGATCCACTCGCTCCTCGGCCCTATCACGATCTCCTCGACCGCAATATCCTTATCCGCTTCAGCTCCCGTTCCCATGATGACCCTGTCACCTTCTTCGATAACGGTATCCTTTTTCGGGATCAGAGGTTCACGATCTCTGATAAGCGCAAATACAATCGTACCTTCGATAAGGTTCAGTTCCTTTATCTTCTGTCCGATCCATCCGTGTCCCTTTGTTATATCTATCGCAAGATGATCCACCGGATATTCGTCGCTCGTCCCGGTAAGATCCTTGATCTTCGTATACTGCTGCACGAATCCTGCGCTTATGATACCGGTAGGTACCGCAACTATTCCGACTCCGCAGAAAGCCAGTATAATACCCACAAATCTGCCCGCCGGGGTTATCGGATAAATATCCCCGTAACCTACGGTCAGAAGAGTCGATACCGCCCACCATATTCCCGAGAAGGCGTTTTTGAACTGATCGGGCTGGGCTGCATGTTCAAGGCTGTACATAATGATCGACGCAGCCATGACCATCATAAGGATTATGAACAATGCGGATGCGATCTGATTTTTCTTTTCTTTAAGTACTTCGGTTATGACGTTAAACGCGTCGTAATATCTGTTGACCCTGAAAAGCCTTAGGATACGAACAACTCTCAGCATCCTGAACGCCACCGCGCCGGCCGGGATCGAGGCCGCCGGAAACACAAACGCAAGCCAGTACGGAAGAAACGATACGAGATCGATAAGTCCGTACAAGGAAAATATGAACGCGACAAGCGCTGCGGCATATGATCGTCTCCCCGGCTTTTCGAAGTCGGCGGTCATAAGGCGCAGTATGTACTCGACCGTGAATATCACGATCGTGACGAATTCGATTATGTTCAGGAGCCCGATATACTTCGCCGACGATTCGAATGTCTCGAAGAATATGATGAACAGGTTTAAGAGGATCGACACTGCAATGACAGCGTCAAACAGCCTGCTCGGCACATCGTCGGTATATCCTATCGTAATGATCCTGTAGATTCTTTTTCTTATATCATTCAAGTTCGAACGCACCCGTGTAAAGCTTGTAATACTGACCTTTTGCAGCTATGAGTTCATCGTGATCGCCGCGCTCTATTATGCGACCGTGATCAAGCACTATTATAACATCCGAATTCTTTACAGTCGACAATCTGTGAGCGATGACAAACGTCGTTCTGCCTGACATAAGGGCATCCATTCCCTTCTGGACGATCGCCTCCGTCCTGGTATCGATCGAGCTTGTAGCCTCGTCGAGTATCATGACCGGAGGATCCGCGACAGCTACACGCGCTATCGACAGAAGCTGTCTCTGTCCCTGCGACAGATTTGCGGCATTCCCCGAGATAACCGTATCGTAACCTTTCGGGAGATGGGAGATAAAATCATGTGCTCCGGCTAACTTGGCTGCGGCTATACACTCCTCATCGCTCGCACTCAGTTTGCCGTATCTGATGTTCTCCATGACCGTCCCCGTAAAGAGATTCGTATCCTGAAGTACCACGCCGACCGCATGACGAAGATCCGGCTTGCAGATCTTGTTGATGTTGATACCGTCGTATCTGATCTTGCCGTCCGCGATATCATAAAACCTGTTCAAAAGGTTCGTTACCGTTGTCTTTCCGGCACCGGTCGCACCCACGAAAGCGACCTTCTGACCGGGCTTAGCATAAAGCGAGATATCATAGAGCACCTGCTTCTTGCCGTCGTATGAAAAATCAACGCCGTCAAGTACTATATCTCCGCAAAGAGGCGTATATGTGATCGTACCCTCTTCTTTGTGGGGATGCTTCCACGCCCAGCTCTTTGTATTTTCATCGGTCTCGACAAGCTCTCCTCCGACCTCTTTGACGTTAACAAGATGAACGTATCCGTCATCGGGTTCGGGCTGCTCATCCAGCACTCTGTATATCCTCTCGCATCCCGCAAGACCGGCTA
>JAEEGJ010016131.1_pt1 | contig 17244 bp, 22 predicted proteins | sample 8958761 | NCBI WGS metagenome assembly JAEEGJ01 (sample SAMN16246546, study PRJNA631951) | gut metagenome | biome: gut microbiome; feature: rumen; material: RS-attached | host: Bos | place: Iran: Karaj | collected 2018-10 | reverse complement strand
GCCTGACAAGTGACCGATTGATTCACTCACAGAATTATACTTACCTCAGTAACAGGCAAACAGGCTTATTAACGGAGGTAAATACTATGAGAGAGAATTTAACGGAACTTGTATTCATATTGGATCGAAGCGGATCTATGAGCGGCCTTGAGTCCGACACAATCGGCGGATTCAATTCCATGATTACCAAACAACAGAAAGAGGACGGCGAAGCGGTGGTATCCACTGTGCTTTTCGATGATGTGAGCGAAGTAATTCACGACAGAACACCGATTGCTGATGTAAAGCAGCTTACTGATGAGGACTATTATGTCAGAGGCTGCACGGCGCTTTTGGATGCGGTCGGCGGCGCAATTCATCACATCGGAAATGTCCAGAAATATGCCAGGGAAGAGGACAGGCCTTCCAAGACATTATTTGTCATCACAACCGACGGCCTTGAAAACGCCAGCCGCAATTACACCTTTAACCAGGTAAAGAAGATGATCAAGCGCCAGCAGGAGAAGTATAACTGGGAGTTCCTATTCTTAGGGGCAAACATCGACGCAATTAAGGTTGCCGGCAGCATGGGCATCAGTGCAGACCGCGCTGCGAACTATCATTGCGATGAGATTGGCACAGCGCTTAACTATGAAGTACTTGAAGAAGCTGTATCCCGTGTCAGAAAATGCAGTTCAAATATGATGCATGCCTCTTTGGCCGGCGGCGCATGGAAGGCAAGGATTGATGAGGATTTTGCTGACAGAAGATAACGGTTTAACAGTTCGCCATGCGGGTAAGGTAAGTTGCGAGGGAGACTTAAGGGAGTCGCCCTCGTTTTTTATATAAGCGGTATGGTATAATATTTTTCACATAAAGATTGTTTGGAAATACCAAGGTTTGGAAGGAGAGCATATATGAAGTTTGATTCGGTTTTGGATAAAGTAAGGAAGATGGCAGAAAAAGTCGATGTGTCCGGCATGGATTTTCTGGCTGTACTGGTTAATCTGACAGATTGTGATCCCGGAGTATTCTATGTGGAAGTGAAGGATCATAAAATATCTGTGGAACCTTATGATTACCATGATCGTAACTGCGCAATTACGATGAAGTCGGATGATTTCAATAAGCTTATAAGCGGCAAACTTGATCCCGTGGCGGCATTTACTTTCGGTAAGCTTAAGGTGGACGGTGACATCGGTAAGGCGCTGGAGTTCTCCAATCTGCTTAAATAGGTGCTTTGTTTTTTATATTAACATGAAAATGGTCAGCAGAATCATAATCTGCTGACCATCTCTTTTTGCGCTGGTATGCAGTTTTGAGTTTCATGTCACGGGTTCCGGTATTGAATCCGTTGGTGACACGGTGCTTCTTGGCTTTGAGTTTCTTTAAGTTTTTCTCAACCATAGTTTTGTCCTCCTGTAAATGTTATATCGGCGTTTCCGATTGATATAATAACATACTAAGGGTATACGAGTATATGGTTTGTTTGACAGTTCGGCATGCGGATTAGGTATTTAGCGAGGGAGACTTGTGGAGTCGCCCTCGTTTTTTTATTGCGAATCGTCATCGGGTGTGATACTATTCAAATACATTCTTAATGCATATATATGCAGATATCTTGGGCGTGTGCCCGAATTTCCATGTGTGTTTTTGTCGATATTAGGGAAAAGAGAAGGGAGTAATATATCTATATATCTATTCAAGCGAGCCGCCTGTTTTTTTCTGCGTATATAAAAAGGATGGGGATATATCAAATTTGCTATTGACCAATAATAACAAATTTGCTATTATTGGGGAAAGGAAGGAAAATGTATCAAGTTGAATTCTACGCGGATGAGCGTGGGTTTAGTGATGTTGAATCGTTTATTCTTAATCTGCGTGAGAAATCCATATCGAATAAGGATGCGCGGATAAACTTCAACAAGGTGGTTGCATATCTTGATGTACTTGAGGAGATGGGAACGCTTGTTGGTGAACCGACTGTGAAGCATTTGGATGGGCTTATTTGGGAGCTGAGACCTCTTTCAAACAGAATCCTTTTTGCATATTATAAAGATAATAGATTTGTGTTATTGCACCATTTTGTGAAGAAGACGAGAAAGACTCCTAAGAGGGAGATTGAGAAGGCTAAGAGAGAATTGGAAGACTATATTCGGAGGGATACGGTGAATGAGTAATTGGAAAGAAGTGCGTAACAAATTGAATATTACTCCGGAAGAAGAGAGTGTAATCGAACTGGAGAAGGAGCTTATAAGAACTCTTGTGAAGATTCGCGAAGAACAGGGATTGTCACAAGCAGAACTTGCGGCGAAGTGCAATGTGAAGCAGCCTGTCATAGCCCGTATGGAGAAGTCGATTCATTCACCGCAGATTGACAGTTTGCTTCGAATTCTTGCTCCGCTGGGATATAAACTCAAGATAGTTCCTATTAGTGATTTGAAATAATGAAACCGTCCTTGACTTCAGGAGATGACAGTTCGGCATGCGGAGTAGGTATTTAGCGAGGGAGACTATAGCAGTTGCCCTCGTTTTTTACGGTAAAAGCGGTTGCGGAGTGCATATACACTATGATATTATCAACTCAAGCAGAAAAGTTCATTTATTCTACATTTAGTCTATGTTCTATGTAATCTGATATCTGAATTCCTGCTTAATTTTCCAATTAATTTAAGCAGGGGATTGCGGATGCGGTTACGGGCGGACTGTCTCCTGCGAATATTTCATTCGAAGGAGGTAGTTTAATGAATGAGAGCAAACTGAATAATGGCGTGGTTTCGGGTTTTGTGAGTGATATGGGCGCGGATGCTTCGATTAATCGTGAGTATAATTCGAACGTGTTTAAGATGTTTTTCAGTGACAAGAAGAATGCGGTTGAGTTGTATAATGCGCTTAATGGGACGTCGCATACCGAGGATGAGCTGACGATCAATACGCTTGATAACGCGGTGTTCCTTAAGATCTACAATGATGTGTCCTTTGTAATAAGCGGGACGGTGAATCTGTATGAACACCAGTCGACGGTCAATCCCAATATGCCGTTAAGGGATCTGTTCTATATTACTGATATGGATAGGACATATGCGATGCAGGAGGATTTGTACGGGAGTCGGTTGATCAGGATACCTACGCCGAAATTTGTGGTGTTTTATAACGGCGTGCGGAGTGTTCCGGATGATGAAGTGCTTAGGCTGTCGGAGGCGTTTGAGAGGCAGACGGATGAGCCGGAGCTGGAACTTGCCGTGAGGATGCTGAATATCAACTACGGGCATAATAAAGAGTTGATGGATAAGTGCGTGGCACTCAGGGACTTTGCGATTCTCAATTACAGGATAAGAGAGGAACTCGCCAAGGGAAAGGTGATTGAAAAGGCAGTAGCTGAGGCCGTTGACAGTTGCATTGATGATGATATAATGGCCGAGTTCCTGAAAAAGGAGAAAGGTGGGGTGATACGGATGCATGTGTTGGATTATAACGAGGAGAAGCATAGGGAATCGCTGATACAGGAAGGGATTGAGAAGGGAATTGCTGAAGGAATCTCGGAGAAGACTATGATTGTTATTAAGAACATGTTGCTCCGTGGCCAGACTGATGAGGATATTATTGCGATAGCAGAGTGTACACAGGAGCAAATTGACAGCGTGCGCAGGGAGATTGGATAATGCCGTTCTTTTTGTGTGAGCGAAATGCAAATTTAGTACGAGGGAGACTTGGGGAGTCGCCCTCGTTTTTTGCAGGATATGCTATAATGTAAGACGGATTTGTAATGGGCGGTTTGATAGATTGAACGAGGCAATATGAGTATATTTAAAAGTAAAGCAGAGAAAGAGTTGGAAGAGATCATTAAAAGCTTGAAGATGAATATGTCCAATAACTATAAGGACAATGCGCAGAGCAATCTTAAGGAACTTGAGGAGGCATTTGTGAGGCTTCGGGAATCGGGCGCGCTTAAGGGTAAGGCTTGTATGAATTATGAGGCCATCCTTGCGGATTATAGGGAAAAGATGAAGGGTTACAGCCATAAGGATCAGAAGCCGTATTGGCATTGATCGATATAAGGAGAGATATTGATGGAATTATATAAGGGAAGGCCTGATAACACGGATGGCAGGTTGCCAAGAGAAATCAGGACATATGATTATTTGGACAAACTTGGTATAGACTATTACAGGACCGATCATGAGCGCGCTGATAACATGGAGGCGTGCAATGTCATAGATGCGGTGCTTGGCGTGATGATATGTAAGAACCTGTTTCTGTGTAATCGGCAGAAGACAAATTTTTACCTGCTTATGATGCCGGGAGATAAGAAGTTTAAGACCAAGGAACTGTCCTCGCAGATTAATTCAGCGAGGCTGTCTTTCGCCGATCCGGAGGATATGCTTAAGTACCTTGATATCGAGCCCGGGGCAGTGAGCATAATGGGACTTATGAATGACAGCGAACATGCGGTTAAGCTGCTTATCGATGAGGATGTGCTTAAGGGAGATGACATCGGTTGCCACCCGTGTGTGTGCACTTCGAGTCTTAAGATTAAGACTGAGGATATAATTGAGAAGTTCCTGCCCGCCACGGGGCATGACTACATGACGGTACACCTTGTGGGGGAAGATTAAGTGTAAGTATGAAGAAAGATGATAAGACGAATGTGATGAGGGTTCTTGACAGCAGGAAGATAAGCTACGAGAGCCATACATATGAGCAGGATGCGACGCTGACGGGCGCGGAGATTGCAGGGATACTCGGTGAGGAGACGGCCAGGGTATTTAAGACGCTGGTGACACAGGGCAAAAGCGGAGCGTATTATGTGTTCGTGGTGCCGGTAGAGGCGGAGCTTGACCTTAAGAAAGCGGCCAAGGCAGCAGGCGAGAAGGCGATAGCAATGATTAAGCAGAAGGACCTTCTGCCGCTTACAGGCTATGTTCACGGCGGTTGTTCGCCGATAGGCATGAAGAAGCAGTTTCCGACATTTATTCATGAGACTGCGACAGGATATGATAAGGTCTTTGTCAGTGCCGGTAAAGTGGGATATCAGATTGAACTTGCCCCGGATGATTTGATTAAGGTTGCAGGATGCAAGCCGGCGGATGTTGTATAAATCGGAGGGATATAATGGAGACAAGATATTACGTAGTGGAAAGCATAGACGGTGATTATGCGAACCTTCGCAGGACGGATGCGCCGTCCGATGATCTTAAGCTTGTGGCAAGGGCGCTCCTGCCGCCTGAGATCAGAGAAGGCAGTGAACTTAAATACGAAATGATGCAGTACGAACTCATTAGGTAAGGCTGATGGCTTGGAGGGAAGATGAGTAAGATTGAATTGATCCACGGTTCGTGTGCGGACCAAAATGCGGATGCGGTTGTTAATGCAGCCAACGCACGTTTGCTTGCAGGCGGCGGAATATGCGGTGTAATATTCGGTAGAGCCGGAATGAGGGAACTTACGGATGCCTGCAGCAGGCACAAGACTCCTTTAAAAGACGGAGAAGCTGTGATTACGCCGTCCTTTGGCTTAAGCAATTTCAAGGCGATCATTCATGCCGTGGGACCGAATTTTTCATACACGCCGACCGCATTTAAGGAGCTGTTTGAAGCATATTACAATTCGCTTAAAGTACTTATGGATAACGAATATCACAGTATATCCTTCCCTCTTATAAGCTCGGGAATCTTCGGCGGCGGAATGAGCAATGCAGTCGAAGAATCGGCAAAGCAGTGCCTAAGAGCCTATAAGCAGTTTGTAAGCGAATATCCGGATTATGATATTGATGTGAAGTTGTGCGCATTCAAACAGTCCGAATTTGACAAAGCGCGTAAGGCGTTTTAGATTCGGGGAATCGTTATGAACTGCTTAATAAACGGGTTAAGCATGAGAAGACTCGTAACAAAAGAAATGAGAGGGATTGAGAAATGAAAGAGTTTATCGGATCACTGAAAGGTAAGATAGTGATTGCCGCAGTTGCGGTGGTGATTATCGCTGTTGTGATTGTGGCGCTTCTGATGCGCAAGGACAGCTACAGAACCATCGCGGTGGAGAAACTGACGGGAAATGTGGCTGTGGCCGGAGAGAAGAATAGCGGCCAGGCCTACGTGGGACAGCGATTCTACAGCGGCGATGACGTTACGGTGGCTGAGGAATCCGACTTAACGATGTGCATGGACCAGGATAAATATGTGTATGCTGATGCCGAGACGCATTTTGTTCTGCAGGCTTCCGCGGCAAGCGAGGACAGCAGGATAAGTATTTATCTTGATGAGGGTTCGACGCTTCATGAACTTAAGAGCAAGCTTAAGGAGAATGAGAGCTACGAGGTCGACACTCCTTCATCGACGATGTCGGTTAGAGGAACGACTTTCAGGGTGTCCGTGGTTAAGGGATCCGATGACATGGTATATACGTTGACTGAGGTTGATGACGGTGAGGTCGTTGTGCGTCTTAAGTCAACAGACGGAACATATAACGGCGTTGAGAAGAGTTTTACGCCCGGACAGAGTGCGCTTGTCAGGGCAAATGATAAGATTTCTGAGTTTGTCACATCAGATATGATATCCCCGGACGGACTGTTAAGCAGCGATTCGGGCGATCCGGAAGTGTTAATTCTGTCTTATGATGATATGTCTGACGGCGGAGTTGACAGGATTGAGGAACTGATTGCAGGCGTAGATAAGAAGGTCGAAGAGGATGCTGCTGCAGCCAAGGCCGAGGAAGAGGCCAGAAAGGCTGAAGAAGAGGCGGCAAACGAAGCTGAGAGCGTGGAAGAAGAGACTCAGTCAGAAGAGCCCGCAGCAGAAGAGGCTGAGGCGTCTGATACCGCGGCAGAGGCAGCACAGCCCGCAGAAGCAGCACAGGCAGTGCAGACAAGCGGTTCGGATGTGGATGCAATTGCCGCATATGCCGCATCACTTGGATATGCTGTATACAAATACCCGAGTGATGGAAGAAACGGATTCTTATGTTCATATTATGGTTATCCGAAGGGCAAAATATATAATTCTCAGGCAGAAGTGACAGCTGATGCAAGCGGCCCTGTGATGAGATATGTTTCCGTTAGTTTCACTACATCCGACTTTGTGACAATAACAGAAGAGTCTGCAAACCTTACCGACTATAACAATCCGATGGCTATGTTTAATACAATTGTTGCCCCGCGTCCTTATACAGGCTTAGATTCTGCATATCAGCTGTTATCGGCCGCCAAGGCAAGTTATTAATTTATGGAGGGAAATATGGTTAAACATGTGATTCTTTGGACACTTAAGGATGAGTATTCCGGAGCGGAGATTGATAAGATCAAGTCGGATATCAAGGCCGGTCTTGTTTGCATGGATTACGAGGTATAGATTATGCCGAAGGGAGCCAATCAGAAGCTTAAGTTATATTATCTTAGTATGATAATGACGCAGAAGACGGATGACGATCATAAGATCACGATGCCGGAGATACAGAAGGCGCTTGAAGCCTACGGCGTTACTGCGGACAGGAAGAGCCTTTATGACGATATCGAGGCGCTTCGCACGCTCGGTATAGACGTCATAGGTGAGAAGGAAGGACGCAATTTCTATTATCACGTCGGAAGCAAGAAGTTTGAGATAGCCGAACTAAAGCTGTTGGTGGATGCCATACAGTCTTCCAAGTTTATCACCGAAAGGAAGTCAACAGAGCTTATTAAGAAGCTTACAAGCCTTGCAAGCGATTATGAGGCGGCTCAGCTTAAGCGTCAGGTCATGGTTCAGGGCAGAGTCAAGACCATGAACGAGAGCGTATACTACTATGTGGATGACGTGCACCGTGCCATAGCCTCTAACAGACAGATAAGCTTTGAATATATGCGCTGGACAAAGGATAAGAAGATGGAGCCGCGCCAGGACAAGCCTTATATTATGAGTCCGTGGGCACTTACCTGGGATGATGAGAACTATTATCTTATAGCCTTTGATGAAGAGGCGGGCAAGATTAAGCACTTCCGTGTTGATAAGATCAAAAACGTCCGTATTCTGGATAAGAAGCGTGTCGGACGTGATGAATTCAAAGAGTTTGACATGGCAAAATATGCCAAGATGAGTTTCGGAATGTTCGGCGGTGAGGAGACGAAGGTAAAGCTTGCCTTTGAAGATGACATGGTCGGTGTATTTTTGGACCGTTTCGGCAAGGATATAACCATCTTCCCGGATGATAAGAAGGGCTGGTCTTTAATCAATGTGGACGTTGCCGTAAGCGACCAGTTTTTAGGCTGGATTTTCGCACTCGGACCTAAGGTTCGTATTGTCGGTCCCGCTGCGGTTACCGAGCGCTTTGCAAAAGAACTTGAAACTCTGAAAAAACTTTATAAATAAGGTATATATATGCTATACTCTATAGGTATCTGTCCGAACAAAAGGACAGTATCGGAGATTTTATAAATGTACGACAGTAAGAACGAGAAAAGGAATATTTTATACAGGTTAAGCGTAGCGATCACGTGGGTTGTAGTGATTGCCACAATTGCGCTGTACATTATCGGTCAGTTTGCCTTAAAGCATGATGTGCTCAATGTCGGCGAGGGCAAGCTTTTGGACATCACATGGGAGTATGAGACCGAAAGCGGTGCGACCGGCACATGTACCGTACCCGTAAGACTTGATACCGACGGTTATGAGTGGGTTAAGCTTACTTCCGTGCTTCCCGATGATATCGAAGACGGAATGTATATCTGTGTCATGGCAGGAAGAGGCCTTAAGCTTTATATAGACGGAGAATTAAGATTCAACCATACGGGATATGACAGCGAGATTCCCGGAAGAGTCGTTAAGAGTGAGCTGTTCCCGATTAAGCTTTCTGCTGCGGATGCCGGCAAAAGTGTTGTGATTTTAAAAGATGAGGATAATGCCTACAACGGCAATATCTTAAGCATTTACTACGGTGAGATGTATGCAATCGGCAGGTTGATTGTCGATGACAACATCATTAAGTTCGGCATGGGCATTCTGCTTTTTGTTATGGCCGTACTGACTATTATCGCATCCATCATCGCAGGTGTCATATATAAGGTCAATAACGTAGCCCTTATGGTGCTCGGTTTCGGTATGGTCGGCATTTCCACCTGGGTCGTTACCGACTCGTTCCTCTATCAGTTTGCATTCAACAATATATATGTGGACGGTCTTATGGGCTATATCTTAACGCCCATTATGCCCATCCCGTTTATTCGCTATATCAATGAAGTCCAGAGAGGCAGGTATGAGAAGGTGCAGTCCGCTATTATGGCGGGCCTTGTGCTTGATGAGCTTGTGATGTCGGGACTTCATTTCCTTGATATCAGATCCTTTGAAAAGACCCTGCTTATCAACGACCTTATCGTCGGCATAGCCATTTTGCTCCAGATTATCTTCCTTGTTCTGGATTATAGGAGAGGATATGCAAGAGAGTACAGATGGGTGGCCATAGGCGTTATGGCTATGGTAGTCTGCTCAATCCTTGAGATTATATTTATCAATCTTCATATCGTTGCCTTTAACGGCGTATGGATGATGCTTGGAGTATACCTTTTGATCGGTGCATGTATGGTACATACGTTAGGAGACATTATGGATTCGGAGAGAGAGCGAAGGAAGGCCATCGAGTCCAACCGTATCAAGACAGCATTCCTTGCTAATATGTCCCATGAGATCCGTACTCCCATCAACAGCGTTATGGGTATGAACGAGATGATTCTTCGTGAGAGCAATGATGCCGATATCACTGAATATGCCGAGCATATCAAGAGGTCTTGCAACCTGCTTTTATCCATCATAGGCGACGTGCTTGACATCTCCAAAATCGAAGCCGGCAAGATGAACATCGTAAGCGACCCCTACAATATCGCCAACATCCTCGGTGATGTTACGAACCTTCTTAATCAGCAGGCGGCCAACCGCAATCTTGAGACCAAGATTGATATATCATCGGATATTCCCGCCGTCCTTGACGGTGATGAGAACCATATAAGACAGATACTTATTAACCTTGTTACCAATGCCATCAAGTACACTCAGAACGGAAGCGTTTCGCTTAAGGCTTATTCTGAGGATGTGAAGGATGAGGATGAGAAGAGCAACGGCAAGTGCATTCTCTTCTTTGAGGTGTCCGACACCGGTATAGGTATCAAGAAGTCAGATATAGACAGGCTCTTTGATTCTTTTGAAAGAGCGGATGAGAGTAAGAACAAGCACATTCAGGGCACCGGCTTGGGTCTTGCGATAGTCAAGAACCTTACGGAAGCCATGGGCGGCACGATATCGGTTGAGAGCGTTTACGGCAAAGGCTCAACCTTCAAGGTAAGGATTCCTCAGAGAATCATTAGCCGCACGCCCGTTTCGGATAACTGGAAGACTGCAGGCACTGAAGACAGTGAGAAGGAACGTAAGTACGTTGCTTCATTTAAGGCGCCCAAGGCCAGCATTCTTGCGGTTGATGACAATTCATCCAACTTAATGATCATCAAGCAGCTTCTAAAGCAGACAAGGGTCAATATTCAGCTTGCGGATAACGGTAAGGAAGCAATTGAGCTTAGCAGCAACAATAAGTATGACGTTATCCTGCTTGACCATATGATGCCCGAACCCGACGGTATCCAGGTGCTTAAGGCGATCCGCGGCTCGGCAGCCAACCCCAATAAGAAGACGCCTATTATAGTTCTTACGGCCAATGCGACGAAGGACAGCAGGGATGAATACAGAGCGATCGGTTTTGACGATTATATCGCCAAGCCCGTTAACGGCTCAACACTTGAAAGCATCCTTGCAGATCACATTCCCGAGGAACTTATCGAAAGACAGAAGGCCGATTCCGTACCGGCTCCTGAAGCTATTGCCGATGAGGACAAAGGCGAAAGCTCTGCACCTGTCAAAGAGGCAGAGACTGTGCAGAAGCGGACGAACACCGGAGGCAGCCTTAAGGATCATGAGGCGTTTAACAAGTCGTTACGCATATACGGAACCGAGAGCTTTACCTATGAGATAATGGATAAGGTTGCTGCGGATACTCTTGACATGCTTGATATACTTAAAAAGGATATAGAAGCGGAAGATTTTGCCGACTATGCCATAAGAGCACACGGTATCAAGGGCATGATGGCATCCGTTTATAACGATAAGCTAAGAGAGCGCTCGAAGGCACATGAGATGGCTGCCAAGAGCGGTGATGTAGGATATATTAAAAAAGATTACGAGGATTATAACAGGGCCTGCAGAGACTTCTGCGAGATGGTCCTTAACAGGGAGTAGATTATGCGGATCGGAATGGGTTATGACGTACATAAGCTGGTTGAGGGAAGAGACCTCATAATCGGCGGAATAAAGATCCCTTATGAGAAGGGCCTTTTAGGTCATTCCGATGCGGATGTGCTTTTGCATGCGATATCCGATGCCCTTTTGGGTGCGGCTGCAATGGGCGATATAGGCAAGCATTTCCCCGATACGGATGAGAGATTTGCCGGAGCCGACAGTCTTAATCTGCTTGCTATGGTCGGCGCGATGCTTGAAGCTGAGTGTTACATGATAGAGAATATCGATGCCACGATAATAGCTCAGGCTCCCAAGATGAGACCTTATATAGACAGAATGCGTGAGAATATCGCTGCGGCACTCGGAATCGACGTATCTCAGGTAAGCGTTAAGGCTACGACCGAAGAGGGATTAGGGTTTACCGGAAGCGGCGAGGGTATTTCGGCACAGGCCATATGTCTTTTGAATACTCCGAGAGAATTTGCCACGATGGATATGGCGAATGTCAATATGCAAGATCTGAACGGAACCTTTGAAGTGAACTTTGATGAAGCAGAGGCCGGAAGCGGAGCCGCATCATGTGATGCTTCATCCTGTACGCGATGTCCGATGAGTTCGGGATGCGATAGGAAAGTTAATTCATGATATAACAAAGGTACACTAAAATGGGAATGTTTAAAACAATAAAAGAAGAGATAGAACTTATTAAAGAGCGTGATCCTGCTATACACAGCAACATGGAGGTTTTCCTCTATCCGAGTTTTAAGGCGATGATGTATTACAGGCTTGCGCATAAGCAGTATCTTAAGGGCCATTATTTCCTGGCCAGACTCATCTCGCAGAAAGGCGTTCGTAAGACGGGTATAGAGATTCATCCCGGCGCTACCATAGGCAAGGGCTTTTTTATCGATCACGGCACGGGCGTGGTTATAGGCGAGACTGCTGAGATAGGTGACAATGTTACGCTGTATCAGGGTGTGACCTTAGGCGGTACCGGTAAGGAGCACGGTAAGCGTCATCCTACCGTAGGCAATAACGTAATGATTAGTACGGGTGCAAAGGTGCTCGGTTCTTTTAAGATAGGAGATAACAGCAAGATCGGCGCCGGAAGCGTCGTACTTGAGGAAGTTCCTCCGGGATCGACGGTTGTCGGCGTACCCGGAAGAGTCGTTAAGTCGGTTAATGACTCTCTGCCTCAGGATAATCTTGATCATGTACATCTTCCCGATCCCGTCCGCGAGGATATTCGTAATCTGCAGATGGCCAATACCGAGCTTATCAACAGGGTATTGGAGCTTGAGCAGCAGATGAGGGAGAAGGACAGAGAAGAAAAATAGAGAAACGGAAGGAACAGTTGTGAAGATTTTTAATTCTAGCTCAAAGAAAATAGAGGAGTTTGTGCCCAATGTAGAAGGCAAGGTATCGATGTATACCTGCGGACCTACTGTTTATCACTACGCGCACATAGGTAATTTAAGAAGTTATATCATGGAGGATGTTTTAGAGAAGCTTTTAAGATATTCGGGATATGACGTTAAGCGAGTAATGAACATCACGGATGTGGGACATCTTGCAAGTGATGCGGATACGGGTGAGGATAAGATGCTTGCGGGCGCTAAGCGTGAGCACAAGACGGTTATGGAGATCGCGAAGTTCTATACGGATGCGTTCTTTGCAGATTGTGCAAAGCTTAATATCAAGACTCCCGATGTTGTGGAGCCTGCAACCAACTGTATCTCCGAATTCATACATATGATTGAGGTCCTGCTTGAGAAGGGCTATGCCTACAAAGCGGGAGAGAATATATACTTTGATACATCAAAGCTTAAGGAATACTACGTATTCGGCAATCAGAGCGAAGACGAGCTCATGGTCGGCGTAAGAGACGATGTTTCCGAGGATACGAATAAGCGCAATAAGAACGACTTCGTGCTCTGGTTTACCAAGTCAAAGTTTGAGGACCAGGCACTTAAGTGGGACAGCCCCTGGGGTGTAGGTTATCCCGGATGGCATATAGAGTGCTCATGCATAAGCATGAAGCATCTTGGCGAATACATGGATATTCACTGCGGCGGAATTGACAACATGTTCCCTCATCATACGAATGAGATAGCCCAGTCGGAGAGCTACATGGGTCATAAGTGGGTTAACTACTGGTTCCATGTACATCATCTTAATGATGAGACGGGTAAGATGAGTAAGAGTAAGGGCGATTTCTTAACGGTAAGCCTTATAGAGAGCAAGGGTTATGATCCTCTGGCATACAGGCTTTTCTGCTTACAGAGCCACTACCGTAAGCCTCTTACGTTCTCTTATGATGCGCTTGATCAGGCCAAGACGACCTATATCAAGCTTAAAAAGAGAATTGCCGCTTTATCTTCAGAGGGTAATGTGGATGAGCAGGCTGTTAAGACCTGGCATGATAAGTTTGTCGATGAGGTAGGTAACGATCTTAATACTTCAATGGCAATTACCCTTGTGTATGACGTATTAAAGGCTGATATGAACGACGTGACCAAGAGAGCGGTCATAGACGATTACGATAAAGTTCTTTCGCTTGACTTATTAAAGGCTGATGAAGCCGGAGCATCTGCAGGTGCGGAAGTTGATTCGGAGCTTGCCGCATTTGTTGAAGCCAAGATAGCAGAGCGTAAGGAAGCCAAGGCTGCCAAGGATTTTGCTAAGGCGGATGCCATAAGGGATGAGCTTTTGGCCAAGGGTGTTGTTATTAAGGATACAAGAGAAGGAACCGTCTGGGAGCTTGCATAGAGCCAATGGAACTGTTTGATTCAATAACGGATGTTTTTGATATAAAAGAGCCGGATCTTCGGACATATTCTCCGCTTGCTTTTGCATTCCTTGGAGACTGTGTTTTCGATATTGTCATAAGGAGTATCGAGGTTGCGAAGGCCAATACTCAGCCGGCAAAGCTTCATAAGAAGAAGGCCGATATAGTCAAGGCCTCGACTCAGGCGGCAATCATAGATTCGCTTGAAGATTCGCTTACTGAGGAAGAACTGGCCGTATATAAGAGAGGCCGTAATGCCCATACCAACAGCAGGGCCAAGAATTCGACCGACCTTGATTACCATAAGGCTACGGGATTTGAAGCACTTTTGGGTTATCTTTATATGATGAACCAAACAGACAGAATTTTGGATTTAATTAAAACAGGATTGAATAATTTGTATGGAGAACAAGGTTAACGAGAGCTTATTGGAAGGCAGGAATCCGGTTATCGAGGCTTTGAGAGCCGGCAAGCCGATAGATAAGCTCTATATTTTGGACGGGGCTAACGACGGTCCCATCATGACGATCAAAAGAGAAGCCAAGAAGCGTGACATATACATTAAGTATGTGGCCAAAGACAGGCTTGATAAGATGTCGGTTACAGGTACCCACCAGGGTGTCATCGCCGTGAGCGCGGCTTATGAGTACAGCGATATGGAAGACATCTTTGCCCTGGCAGAGAAGCGCGGAGAGGCTCCTTTTGTATTTATCTTGGACGGCATAGAGGATCCGCACAATCTCGGTGCCATCATAAGAAGCGCCAATCTTGCGGGAGCACACGGAGTGATCATCCCCAAGGACCGCGCGGTAGGACTTACGGGAACCGTGGCACGCACAAGTGCCGGAGCGATCAACTATACTCCCGTTGTACGCGTGACCAACATATCCAAGACCATAGAAGAACTTAAAAACAGGGGAATGTGGTTTGTCTGTGCCGATATGGGCGGAGAGAGTATGTATGATATAGACATGACGGGTTCCATCGGACTTGTAATCGGCAATGAGGGCGACGGAGTCAGCAGACTTGTGAAGACCAAGTGTGACTATGTCGCATCGATTCCCATGAAGGGCGATATCGACAGCTTAAATGCTTCGGTAGCCGCAGGTGTCATGGCCTTTGAGGTCTTAAGGCAGAGACTTAATAAATGAGTGTAAAAGAGGACATATACAATTCCATGACGGATGAGGAGCTTATCACTGCGCTTCGTGACGGAGACAATGATATAGCCGATTATCTTTGTAACAAGTATAAAAACCTTGTGCGTAAGAACGCCAAGTCCATGTATATACTGGGTGCCGAGCCCGAGGATCTTATACAGGAAGGAATGATAGGTCTTTTCAAGGCCGTCAGAGACTTCGATCCCGGAAGAGACGCCAGTTTCATGACTTTTGCCGGATTATGCATCTCAAGGCAGATGTACAATGCGGTTCAGGCAGCCGGAAGACAGAAGAACATCCCGCTTAACACCTATGTTTCATTATATGAGGAGACTGAGTCGGGCAACGGCGAGAAGGGCTCGACGATCGCGGAACTGCTTGCGGATGATGCATTAAGTCCCGAACAGGAACTTATCGATAAGGAGAATGTGGCTGATCTTATCGAAAGGATAGACAAAGAGTTAAGCTCTTTTGAGAACCAGGTGCTTGATTTATACCTTACCGGAATGAACTACGTGCAGATCGCCGGAGTGCTCGGAAAGGACGTAAAGTCTACGGATAACGCCCTTCAGAGGATAAGGAGCAAAATCAAGAAAATGGTAGACAAATAAGAGATAATTGTGATAGTATATCATACGTTGAAGATGAAGCGCTGATATAGCTCAGTCGGTAGAGCGTCGCATTGGTAGTGCGGAGGTCACGGGTCCGATTCCCGTTATCAGCTTAACCCCTTAAGCCTTACGGTTTAAGGGGTTTTTGTTGTTTACGGCCGGCTATTTGGCGCCCACGCTGACTTTGGCAGGGATGTTATCGGGGCTTATGCTGTCTGTCGGAATGTAAAGATACAGGTTATCGCCGTCGATAATGACCTGCTGGCCCTTATATAAAACCTTGGCGCCTGCGCTGTTATATACGGTAACCGCAGGGATTTCTTCGGGATATCCGGGTAGGGATTTATCCGTGGCCGCAAGAGAATGGTTTTTAACCAGGGCAACGCACAGAAGAATAAGTAACAGTGTCCCCGACAGTTCGGCTAAAAACACGTCTTTTTCCATATGCCAGGTATGTGAGGCGCCGCTGTTTTTGCCCGTGTCTGTAGCGGAAAGGCATAAAAGCAGGGCAAATAAGGTTACGGCAAGCAGGGCATAGGGAAGATTTTTGCTTTCTTCATACATCTTAAGGCTTAGGACGGTAAAGAGAGTGACGATTCCCTTATACATAAGGTTAAAGGTGCGTAAGAGCACTTCCTTTATTGAGGGCAGTCTGTAGGTTATGGCTCTCGGGTGTCTTAAATGATACAAAAGTTCATCATCCGACTGATAGCGCTTGTCCGGGTCTGATTCGATGCAGCGGCTTATGATATAGGACAGAGTCACATGCATATCATTGCCGATAAGTCTGTGCTTAATAAGCTCGACTATACCGGGCCTTTTGCCTGCGATGCCGGAAAGCCTGCTTACAGTCATGCCAAGAGCATAGATATCGCTTCTTATATCCACGTTCTTGCAGTCTCTTTGTTCCGGCGGGGCGTAGGGAATCGTGCCGCTAAGCCTCCTTTTGTCACTAACGTTGCATATATAGGCGCTGCCGAGGTCAACAAGGTGGAGGCGGTTATCCTCACCTAAGATGATGTTGGAGGGCTTGCAGTCCATATACAGTATCGTCGGTGAGATGTCGTGGATGTATTTAAGCGCTTCGGCAATCTGAATCATCCAGTTATACATCTGTTTAGTGCTTACCCTGTGTGTGGCGCAGTATTTATCAAGCGTCGGGCCGCTTATGTATTCCATGACTATTCCCGTAAGGTCATCGTTATATATAAGATCCGTGATCCCGGGGAAAGCAGGATGCTCTATTCTTTTAAGGACCTTAAGCTCTTCGTCCGATACATGACGGATAAATTTAACGGCCCTTAGCTTATCAAGCTTTGTGTCGTTGGCTGAATATACCGTTCCGTTTGCGCCGCTTCCGAGGCGTTTTATTATTTTGTATCTGTCATTACTCATAGACTTCCTCCTTTGTTTTTTCTTATGTCCGGCATTATCTTTTTCGCTGTTTTTTGTTTATCCCGCAG
>JAEEGJ010016128.1_pt1 | contig 17246 bp, 10 predicted proteins | sample 8958761 | NCBI WGS metagenome assembly JAEEGJ01 (sample SAMN16246546, study PRJNA631951) | gut metagenome | biome: gut microbiome; feature: rumen; material: RS-attached | host: Bos | place: Iran: Karaj | collected 2018-10 | reverse complement strand
AACCATGATTTAGGAACTAAATGGATATAAAGGTTTCCGCACCAGGCATATACAGGAACTCCTAGAAGTATATAGCCTAACACTTCTAAAACCTTATTTGAAGGAGCATGTCCATCAAACGCCCCTACAATCAAGCCCATCACTAAAGCTCCACCCAAAGAAAATAGAGCCTCGTCAGAAACTTTATTTGGATCAATGCTAACATGAAGCGGATCAAATCCAAAATAGACATCAAATAAATTGCCTATATGGAAAGCGTCCGCTTCAGTCCCAGATCGAATATCAAATAGAGATACTTCCGCAGTAGTCGGATACACATAAGAAGCATGAAAAGTCATTCCATAGGGCAAATAGCTTTCTTTGACCGGTTCTTCGCCCATGCCATTACAGCAAAGAACAAGAACTAGAAAGCCTATAAGAATTTTTTTCATACACCTACAAAAACAACTTTATATGCGATAAACCTTACTTTTTCAAGCAATCGAGTGCAACGTCGTGCAATAGGCCGTTCGTTGCGATGCTCGTGAAGCCTTCGTAAATCGGAGCCGTCGGCTTGCCGTTTACGTCGAAGAGCTCAGTCTTGCCATCAATCGTGCTGAACTTGCCACCTGCTTCTTTCATCAAAAGTGGGAACGGAGCAATGTCCCACAGCGAAACGACCGGATCCACCATGATTTCGGCACGACCTGCCGCCACGAGGTAATAGCCGTAGCAATCGCCCCAACCGCGATGCAAGCGGGCACTGCGGCGGAGCTTCGTAAAGCCTTCGCCAAAGCCCTTGTCTTCCATCGTGTTAACCGTTCCCGAAAGCACAAGCGCATCGCTCAATTGCGACACTTTCGAAGCACGAACTTCGCGACCGTCCAAGAATGCACCGCCGCCATTCACCGCCCACACAGCGCTCTTCATTGCAGGTAAGCGAATCACGCTTGCAATCGGAACGTTCTTATGCCACAGCCCAATGAGCGTTCCGAACAAAGGCACGCCGTGGATAAACGACTTGGTGCCGTCAATCGGGTCAATCACCCACTGGTATTCCGCATCCGAGCTTTCAATGCCGAATTCTTCGCCAATGACGCCAAAGCCGGGCGTTTCCTTTGCCCAGAATTTGCGAGCCAATTCTTCCGTTCCCTTGTCTGCAATCGTCACAGGAGTCTTGTCAGCCTTCCATTCGACGCCAACATCATTCTGGTAATACTTGAGGATGTTCTCTTCGGCAATTTCCGCCGTCTTGAGGGCAATCTTCAAGAGTTCCAGATTCTCGGGAGCGACACCGGCCTTTGCAATTTCGCGATTTTCCATAGCAAACTCCTAGCCGACCCACTTCTTGACAAGCGAAACAAGCAATTCGTTTTCTTCGGGCTTGCCCACTGTGATGCGGATGTGTTCCGGCATGCCAAAGCTCGTGAGGCCACGGACGATCATGCCGTTCTGTTCCAAGAACGCAACAAGTTCCTTGGCACGTTCACCGATGCGCACGCAGATAAAGTTTGCCTGCGTCGGGAGGACCTTGAAACCAAGCGCACCAAGTTCACGGTTCAAGTATTCAAAACCAACGGCGTTGTTCATGCGAGTCGCTTCAACGTGAGCGGTATCGGCAAGAGCAGCCACAGCAGCCACCTGAGCGGCCTGGTTCACGTCAAACGGCGGCTTGATTTTCCACATATCACGGACAACTTCAACACTCGCCAAAGCATAACCCACGCGGAGCCCGGCCAAGCCATAAATCTTACTGAAGGTGCGGTTGAGGAACAAGTTCGGGTATTCCGAAAGCAGTGGGGCCATCTTCGGATAATCGGCGGCCGTTGCAAATTCAGCGTAAGCTTCGTCCAAGAACACAAGAACGTTCGACGGCACCTTCGCAAGGAAGCTGCGGATTTCCGCTTCGGTGTAATAGTGTCCGGTCGGGTTGTTCGGGTTGCAAATGAAAGCCACACGGGTCTTGTCGTTGACGGCAGCCACAAGCTTATCCAGCGAAGTCTTTTCTTCACCTTCGCCCACGCCAATAAAATCGGCTCCGTTCGAAAGCGTCGTAAACTTATAGACGGAGAACGTCGGCGTAATGCCCACGCAGTTGTCGCCCTGGCGGATAAAAGCCTTGCCCACCATGTCAATGATTTCATCGGAACCGTTGCCAATCACAATCTGATTCGTCTGCACACCATACATCTTTGCAATCGCATCAATCAGCTTCGGGGCATCACCTCGCGGGTACAAGTGCAACGAATTTGCAATTTCGTGGAACGCTTCCACCGCTTTCGGGGAAGCACCCAACGGGTTCTCGTTAGACGCAAGCTTTACAACATTCTTAAGACCATAACGTTCACGAATCTCGTCGATGGACTTGCCAGGGACGTAATCAGAGAGTTTTGAAAGTTCTGGACGCGGTTCAATCACAAATACCTCCATTTTTACGCATGTAAATTTAGCTTTTACCAAACGATTTATCTAACTTTGGTAATCATGAGACGCCTTCTTTGCCTGTTATTTGCTGTTCTTGCCACAAACGCCTTTGCACTGGACCACATGTGGGACATGCGTTATACGTTCGGCCCTGAAAGCCGTCCCTCCCCGAAAATGGGCTTCGGCCTTGGCATCCGCTCTCCGTTTAATTCCAACGTACTTTTCCCCATCAACTTCACAAGACAACTCAATAAGAAATTTGACGTCGGAACAAAGCTCGACATCAACACTTACAACAAATTAGACGAAATACACACAGCGCTAGACATCGGAGGGCGTTTCCGGTACAAGCCAGCTTCCTTTATCGCCTTGGACGGTTATCTGGACTTGAGCGATATCAACGCAAGTGCTGTCGTTTTCACCATCGGTACGCAGCTGTTCATTGCAAGATGTTTTGCCAACTACTATGAACTCCGTGCAGGATTCCTCGAAGGAGCAACCGGCAAAGACGGCTACGCCAAGTTTTCAGCCGCTGTCATTCCGACGATTGTTTTCGGACAAATTTTCCGTCTTTTCCTAGAAGTCAATACTTCTGCCAGCGTAGGGCATTTCCGTGATGACTTTATGGTCGATATCATTCCGAAAATGGAACTTACATTTGGCGGAACCCACATCCGCATTGACTTCGACGTGGGCGTTATGCAAGAAAAGAACAATAACGTAAAGACGATTGGCCTCTACGTCATGACAGCGTTGTAGGAATTAGGTTTTAGGCTGTAGGGGGTAGGTAGTGGGCTATGAGGTCGTGCCGTTGGCACTTTGGGCACGCTTCGCTTTGAGCTACGAGCTCGCTCGTATACTCGCTTTGAGGTCGGCTTGTTTTACAAGCCTTTGGGGGAAAGTTTGGCACCAAAGGCGCGATTATAAAACCTCATACCCCAGAGGGGCGTAAGCCTCGTGCCCACACCCCATCACTACTTCACCACAAACGTTGCGTTTGTACGGCCTACAACGTTTTGCGTTGAGGTTCGTCGAATGGTGCTACGCCAATGGGTCCAGGAGGGAGCACAGGAGTTCGCTCTCCATCGCTGACTTGCATCAGTGACACTTGGCGCTTTAGCGGGACGCTATACATAATCGGTGCAGAATAAAGTTTTTTCATAGTCATGTCCAATCTATAAAATAGTTTTTTTCGCACCCCGCATTGACTTCGACGTGGGCGTTATGCAAGAAAAAACAATGACGTAAAGACGATTGGCCTCTACGTCATGACAGCTCTTTAATTAGACGAGAGAACGTTCGCAAAGCTCGCTTTAGACGAAAGACGAGAGAAAAAAGCAATCGTAATTTCGTAGTCTAACTAACAATCTTTCGTCTCTCGTCTGTAGCACCAAAGGTGCGTTCTTTCGTCTATTACTTCACCACAAACATTCCGTCCTTGTAATCGACCACAGCGGGCTTTGCGGCACTCACAGTACCCGAGAGTATCGCGTGGCTCAGCGGACGTTCAATGTTGCGTTCGATGTAACGCTGTATCGGGCGGGCACCGAATTCCGGCTGGTAAGCGCCTTCCGCAATCGCATCAAGCGCCGCATCCGAGAGCGTAATGACCAAGTCCTGACGGGCAGCGCGGTTCGCCAAATCCGCAAATTTGAGTTTCACGATTTCGCGAATCTGCTTTTTCGAGAGGCTCTGGAACACGAGCACTTCGTCCAGACGGTTCAAGAATTCCGGGCGGAAGAACGCATGCAAATCGGCTTCGACATCCGCAAGCGCCACCTGCGGCGGTTCACCGTTCTTGGCGCTAGCCGCACTCAAGCGGAACTTTTCGGCACCCAAATTCGAGGTCATCAAAATCAAGGTGTTCTTGAAGTTCACCGTACGGCCCTTGCCGTCCGTCAAACGACCATCGTCCAACACCTGCAACAGCGTATTAAACACGTCCGGGTGCGCCTTCTCGATTTCATCGAGCAAAATCACGCAGTACGGATGCGTACGCACAGCTTCGGTCAGCTGGCCACCTTCTTCGTAGCCCACATATCCCGGAGGAGCACCGATCAAACGGCTAACGCTATGCTTTTCCATGTATTCGCTCATGTCGATACGGACAAGCGCATTTTCGCTATCGAAAAGTTCAACAGCCAACGCCTTTGCAAGTTCCGTCTTGCCCACGCCCGTCGGGCCCAAGAAGAGGAAACTTCCAATCGGCGCATTCTCGCGGGAAAGGCCGCTACGATTACGCAAAATCGCTTCGGACACGGCCTCGACAGCTTCGTCCTGGCCAATCACACGGGCGTGCAGACGTTCGTCGAGGTGCAGCAACTTCGCCTTTTCGCCTTCGCAAAGTTTCGTCACCGGAATGCCCGTCCAACGGCTCACCACAAGCGCAATCGTCTCTTCGGTCACTTCTTCGCTCAAGCCGCCTTCTTCGGCACTCTTGCGGAGCGCTTCGGTCTTCTGGGCCAATTCCTTTTCGATGTTCACAATCTTGTTGTACTTGAGTTCTGCAGCGCGGTTCAAATCGTAACGGGCTTCAGCCTGTTCCATCTCGTCCTTTGCAGCCTTCAAAGCTTTCTTCAAGTCCTGAACTTCGGCAAATGCAGCACGGCGATCCTGCCAGCGTTCCTGCATCTGCTTGACGGCAGCATCGGTCACGGCAAGGTCTTCACGGAGTTCTTTCAAGCGCTTTACGCTATTTGCATCCGTTTCCTTCGACAACGCCTGCTCCTCGATTTTCATCTGGAGTTCCTTACGCTGCAAAGTATCCAGCGCTTCCGGTACCGTGTCCATCTGCGTCTTCACAAGGCTTGCGGCCTCGTCAATCAAGTCAATTGCCTTATCCGGCAAAAACCTATCGCTAATGTAACGGTTCGAAAGTTTCACAGCCGCCACAAGCGCGTTATCGTGCAGACGCACGCCGTGGTGCGCATCAAAGCCATCCTTAATGCCACGCAAAATCGAAATCGCTTCGTCTTCGCTCGGCTCGTTCACCTGCACCGGCTGGAATCGACGTTCCAAAGCGGAATCCTTTTCGATGTACTTGCGGTATTCCTGAGTCGTCGTTGCGCCAATGCAGTGGAGTTCGCCACGAGCGAGCTTCGGTTTCAGCATATTGCCCAAGTCCATGGAGCCTTCGGTCTTGCCCGCCCCCACAATGTTGTGGAGTTCGTCGATGAACATAAGCGTATTGCCATCTTCTTCGATAGCATCAATAACCGCTTTGAGCCTTTCTTCAAAGTCGCCACGGTATTTTGCACCCGCCATCAACGCAGACAAATCGAGAGCAAACACTTTCTTGCCCTTCAACGCATCCGGCACATCGCCACGGTAAATACGTTCGGCAAGGCCTTCAACAATAGCCGTCTTACCCACGCCCGGTTCACCGACCAAGCACGGATTATTCTTCGTCTTACGGCTCAAAATCAAAATCACACGGCGGATTTCTTCTTCACGGCCAATCACCGGCGAGAGCTTTCCGTCAGCCGCCATTTCCACGAGTTCACGGCCATACAGTTTAAGCGGAGACTGTTCTTCGGCATTCGCGGCACCCGCAAACGGATCCGAAAGCCAAGTTTCCACCACTTCGGTCGAGCCAAGTGCATCTTCAAAGACCTTCGATAGCCCGCGGTCGCCCGAGAACTTCATCAAAGCCACAAGCAAATCGCCCGGAGTCACCATACGGCTGACCTGACGGGCCGCCTGCACAGCGGCACGCAAAATGCGGTTCAAGTCGCTATCCGGTTCCACATCCGGGTTCACGCCTTCCATGCGCGGGATTTTCTGGACAAACGGTTCCAAACGGCCTCGGAGTTCGTTGGTCTTGACTCCCTTGGACTTATAAAGTTTCTTCAAGGTTGCATCGGGACCTTCGACAAGACCGACGGCCAAATGAGCCGCACCCAGGTAAGAGTGCGAACAGCGGTCGCGCAAGCTTTGCGCCTTGGCCAAGACCTTTTCTGCATCGTTAGTAAAATCTGACATAATAGACCTTCTTTCTTTTTTTACGCCTAACCTTATGCAAATAGCGTGCCAAAGCTCCCCTTGCACCCCAAAATCGCGTTTTTTAGCGAAAAAAAAGCTTTTTACAGCCGTTTCAAATTCCAACTTATTCAAAAAACAACGTGCAAGCGTTTCAAAAGTAACGGATAAAAGGATTTTTTGAAACACATTCGAAACAGAGACAAAATGGTCTATTTTTTACTCCCCTTCATTTCCATCGTAAAATATATTTTATAAAAAAAACTTACCCCCCTTAACGAAATTGATATAAATTCCTAAATTTGGGTCTCGAATTTAATAGGGAGACCTTAAATGTCTGATATTCACGCCAAGGAATCCGTCAAACAGTATTTGGCAGGCGTCGTTTCGACAATCACCCCGGAAATTGTTCGTTCTGTAAAGCGAGGCTATACTAGCAAAGATTTTACGAGCGATTTGATGTCGGGCTTGATTGTCGGCATTTTGGCACTCCCCTTGGCGATTGCGTTTGCTATTGCATCCGGCGTTGGTCCGGAACAGGGCCTTTACACAGCCATTATCGCGGGCTTTGTCATTTCGCTGTTGGGCGGCTCCCGCTTCCAGATTGGCGGGCCTACGGGTGCATTCATCGTTATCGTTTATGGCATTGTGAGCCAGTACGGTTACGACGGTCTTGCTTCGGCGACGCTTTTGGCGGGTATCTTCCTCGTCATTTTCGGTCTTGCTAAGTTCGGTGCGATTATCAAGTTCATCCCGTACCCGGTGACGGTCGGCTTTACAGCGGGTATCGCTATTATCATTGCACTTGGCCAGGTGCCGAACTTCTTCGGCCTCACGTTTGCGGGCGCTGACCCGGCTGATGCCGTGGGCAAAATCAAGCTTTACGTTTCTTCTTTCGGTTCCATGAACGTCTATTCCGTGATTGTGGGCGTGGTCGCTCTCGCGGTCTGCATTTTGTGGCCGAAGATTACGACGAAGGTCCCAGGCTCCCTCATTGCGATTATCGTTGCGACGGTGATGGTAAAGGTCCTTGGCTGGGATGATCCGGTGAACGGTCACGGCGTCGTGACGATTGGCATGAAAAACCACATCCCGAGCGGATTTCCGGTGCCGCACCTCCCGAACATCAGCCTCGAAATGATGCAGAAAGTGTTCCAGCCGGCACTTACGATTGCTATGCTTGGCGCCATTGAATCGCTCCTTTCTGCGGTGGTGGCCGACGGTATGACGAGTACAAAGCACCGCTCCAATACGGAACTTTTCGGTCAGGGTGTCGCAAACATCTTGAGTCCGATTTTTGGCGGTATCCCGGCGACGGGCGCTATTGCCCGTACTGCAACGAACATCCGTAACGGTGCCGTGAGCCCGATTTCTGGCCTTGTTCACGCGGTCGTTCTCTTGCTCATTATGCTTGTGCTCGGCAAGTACGCCGAAATGATTCCGATGGCAGCTTTGGCCGCAGTGCTTTTCCAGGTAGCGTTCAACATGTGCGGCTACCGCAGCGTCATCAAGATGTTCAAGGCACCCAAAAGCGATGTGACGGTGATGCTTGTGGCATTCTTCCTCACGGTGATCATCGACCTCACGGTCGCTATCGAAGTGGGCGTGCTCCTTGCTGCCGTGCTCTTCATCAAGCGCATGAGCGATGTCGCCGAAGTGGAATCGGTGACTTCCGCTCTCAAGGAAGATGACGAAGAAGCTGCCCACAACGAACTTTCTCGTCAAGTGCCGAAGGGCGTGGTGGTTTATGAACTTGCGGGTTCGCTCTTCTTTGGTGCTGTAGATAAGTTCAAGGAAACGATGAACCGCATCTCTGAAAAGCCAAAAATTTTGATTTTGCGTATGCGTAGTGTTTCGAGCATTGATGCCGCCGGTATCAACATGATTGAAGATTTGCTCAACCGTTGCAACCGCGAAGGCACGCAGCTTTTGTTGAGTGGTGTGCATGCCCAGCCGGTGGTGGCTTTGACCCGTGCCGGTGTGCTCAAGCAGCTTGGTGAAGAGAACGCCCTCGGTAACATCGATGCAGCCCTCAACCGCGCCCGTGAACTTTTGGGACTCCCGATTGTTGATGCATCTCACGAAGATGTTCAAGCTCCGACGGTGTCGTGGGAAAAGAGCCTCGACAGGCCGTGGATGCCGGAAGAATCGAACGCCGCGATTGCCGAAGAAACTCCGGAAGTCATTGCCGAACGCATGATGGATGAACCCATCAAGAAGATTGAAGAAAGCCAGAAGTGATTTAAATTACGTCTTTATTTGCTGTTGTCTCTGTTTGCGTGATGCATCTCAAAATTCTGTAATGATATAAAAAAATATTGTCCTTTTAAAAAAAAATTGTTTAGATTAAACGAAGTAGAAGAAAATCTACGGGAAAACGAGTTGAGAATGGGTTATTGGGACGAAAGCCAAATTTCGGAAGAAACATCAAATAGAACTCCTTTTAATGAGTTCGTTGTGAAGTTTATAGTGGCTTTTAGCGGTTCTACACTTTTTGTCTTGATAAATTTGATGTAAATTTTTTTAGAAGCCTACAAAAAATCCGCCGGTTTGTCCGACGGATTTTTTAATGTTTGCTGCAAAGAACGTTTATTTTCCCATGGACAATTTAATGCTTGACTATAAAATTGTGCTTGTTCTTGGCGGGGCGGCCGAGCAGGTCGAAGTCCTTTGATTTTGCCGGATTCAGCCTTGGGCGACGTTTGCCAGATATAATGGCTGTGGAGTATTTTTCACTGGGGACGAAGAATATGGTGAACGTGCTTTGGTAACCTCCGAGAATCTTTTCGGTGGCGGTAAGCGTGTCGCCCCTCATTTCGTATTCGTAGGTGGCGTAATCCCTGTCGTAATTATATTCATGACACTTGTTTTCGTTTGTGGAGTCGCGAACGATAAAGACCCCCACTCCGTCTTCTGTTCTGTATAATGTGTCGTTGTGGATGTAAACTCTGTGCACATAGGTATTTAGACCATCGGGGCTTTTATTCCCTGATGCATCGAGATATGAAACAATGTAGTAAACGGAGTCTTTTGTTTCATAAACCAAGTATTCAGTGATTGGAGGATTGCCCTTGCCTTCTTGGCGGACTCTTTTGAAATCGCCCTCTTGTGTAATGGTGGTCTTGACTCCATAGGCTTCAAGAGTTAACTCTTCTGGACTTAGGACTTTGATTTCCCAATTGTCGGAGCCGTGTTCTTTGGTGTAAGTCTTGGCACTGTCAACATGAGTGCCTGTGTAGTAATACTTATTGTTGTCGAACTCTGTGCTATGGCTTGTGTCCGCATAATGGAGGTAAATGCTATCTACAAAAAAGTTCTTGTAAATCGCTGTTGTAGGCTCACTAGAATTTGGATATTCTTTGGCGAAAATGTCAAAGGTGGAACGGAGGCAATCGATAGCGAATGCGTTCAGTGCTCCCAAAGTAATGATAAGGATAAATTTTTTCATATAGAAGAATATACAAAAATCTTATCTGTTAAAACAAAAGAAGGCAGCCGAAGCCGCCTTTTTTTCGTTTTGTATGGGTTTATTTCCTAATCCCTAAAACCTATTACCTAACCCCTAGCTCCGCCATCAGTCGCTTTTTCGCGGGGCTGTCCGGGAGCGGCAGGAATGTCTCTTGTGCAAACGAGCGCATGAGCATTTCCTGGGCGGCCTTTTTCGGGATGCCGCGGCTCACGAGGTAGAACATCTGTTCTGCATCGAGTTCGCCGACAGTGTTGCCGTGGGTGCATTCCACGTCGTCGTGATAAATCTTGAGGACGGGCTTCACGGAGACGCTAGCATCTTCGCTCAAGAGGATCGTGTTCACGAGCTGGCTCGAATTGACGCCTGTGCAGTCGTAACCGACGATGACGCTTCCGTCGTAGCTCACGCGTGCAGAACCCGAAAGCAGGTTGCGGGCAAGCTGGGTGCTTGTGGTGCGCGGTGCTTCGTGGTAGATGGTGAGGCGGCTGTGCTGCGAGGCTTCGCCATCGAGAACGTGGAGGCTGCGGTAATCGAAGTTCGCGCCTTCGCCTTTGAGGTGACATTCGACGCTCACGCGGCCAATTGCTGTATCCTTGCAAATGCTGGAGAATCGGACGTTGGAGCCTGCGGCTTGCGAAATGTTGAAATGCCTAAAGCGGAGCGGCAAATTGCAGGCCGGGTTTGCAAAGAAAATTTCGACGTCAGCATCTTCGCCAACGTTGATGTCGAAACGTTCGGCGGCAATGTCGTGCGTGACCTTGTTGTCGAGAATTTCGAGGCTCACCTTGGCGCCTTTGCCGATGTCAAGGACGGTGTGCCCAAAGTCGTTGTTGCACTTGAGCATGGCCATTTCGGCTGCGCCGGGCACGATTTCGCGAATCATGGGGCGGGCTTGGTTTGCAATCGGGAGGAGGGCGGCGAAGTCGGTTTCTTGGTTGGCCGGGGCGGCGGTTGCTGCTGCAAAATTCGTGCCCATAAATTCCGGAGTCGGGATTTTGGCGACCGGGAAGAACGACCAAAGTTCGTTATTGCGCTTGGGCATGCCGAGTTCGCGGAGGCGTGCTATCGCCTGTTCCGCGGTGGGCAAGTTCTGTATAAATTCAGCGTTCATTATGCGTCCTCGACTTTACTTGGCTTCTTCAATCCAGTCGTAGCCTTGATCTTCGAGCTTGAGGGCGAGTTCCGGGCCACCGCTCAAGATGATTTTGCCGTGACGGAGCACGTGAACGTAAGTGGGCTTGATGTAGTCCAAAAGACGCTGGTAATGCGTCACGAGAATCACGGCCTTTTCGGGCGACATGATGTGATTGATGCCGTTTGCCACGATGCGGAGGGCGTCAATGTCGAGGCCGGAGTCCGTTTCGTCAAGGAAGCTCACCTTCGGGTCGAGAATCGCCATCTGAAGGATTTCGTTACGCTTCTTTTCGCCACCGCTCATGCCGTCGTTCACGCCGCGTTCACGATAACGTTCGTCCATTTCGAGCAAGTTCATCTTTTCTTCGCAGAGCTTCTTGAAGTCTTCATCGCTTATTTCGGGCTGGCCGAGGTAGGCGCGCTTGCTGTTGAGTGCCATCTTCAAGAATTCCACGTTGTTCACGCCCGGAATTTCGGTCGGGTACTGCGTGCTGATAAAGAGGCCAGAATTGGCGCGTTCGTTGATTTCCATTTCGAGTAAGTTCTTGCCGTCGAGTTCTACGGAACCGCCATCGACATGGTAAGCGGGGTGACCTGCAATCACTTTGGAGAGTGTGCTTTTGCCGGAGCCGTTCGGGCCCATGATGGCGTGGACTTCTCCCGGCTTGACCTCAAGATTGATCCCTTTCAGGATTTGGGTGCCGTCTTCGATACTTGCTTTAAGGTTCTTGATGGATAACATATTTCCTCTTTAATTTTAAAATCTTGTGGGCTTAGCCGAAATCGTCCATGGCTCCGAAGTCATCGTCTGGAACGTAGGGCTCGTCATCGGGGACGTAAGGCTCTTCGTTCGGATCGTAAGGCGCTTCTTCGGGAGGTTCGCTTGATGCGTAGGGTTCGTCGCCATCGAATGGAGGCGGGGCTTCCATCTCTGGGGGCATTTCGGGTTGCGTGTATTGCGCGGGTTGTGCATTGAACTGCGTTGCATTAAACTGCGCGGCGGCCGGTGCTGCGTACTGCGGCGAACTTGGTTGTACAGCGGATTGCGCTGGCAACTGCTGCGCGAAAGTTTGTGCCGCGTTGGATTGCGCGGTGGTCGCGGCTTGCGGGATTGTGATCTGCGCGGTAGTGGATTGCGCGGCGCCCGATGACAAATCGTTAATTTCTGTGTAAAGCTCGATGAGCGGTGTTTTGCTCTGGATAATCTGCTCGGCGAAAACATCCGGCGTAATGGCCGAAATCTTGCGCTTCTTGGAAATCGTCTGGATGCTCTGCGTGAACTTGTTCAACTGCATGCGGAGACGCATGCCTGCTTCGGAATCGAGCGGAATGAGCTTTTTGTAGCGGTCGCACAGATTGAGTGTGAGCACAGCAAGCGTGTCGTAAAATTCCAGAATCTCGTTCGGCGTTTTCCACGTCTCGTCGGGGAGTTGCTCCAAGAAAAGCTGCAACTGCGGCGAAAGCGATTCGTACAATGTTCTCGGCGAGAACGCGCCCGTTTCTGCATATTGCGCGAGAATGGACTGGATAAATTCATCGATGAGCGGAGAATCAAAAATCTGGATTCCGCTGGCGGCAAAGTCCATGTCGAAATATTCTGCGGCGCGGTCGAGAAGGGTGGGGTTGCGATAAAGAAGGTTTGCAAAGCGCACTTCAATCGGCGACAAAAGTTCCCACGGAACGCTTACTTGCGGTGCGGCGGGCTGTTCGGCAGTGGGCGCTTTTTCGCGTTTCGGGTGTGCCACCTTGATGCCCGCGAGGGAACGCGTTGTGCTGTAACGCTCCGAAACAAGTTTCAAATATTGATTGCGGAGTTCCGGATTCTCGATGCTCTTGATAAGCGTTTTCGCCTGCGTGATGAATGCGGCGCGGTCTTCGGGACTGTTGTTCGGCATGGTTCGCCCGAGATAACTGAGCCAGTCTTCGGCGGTGCGGAGCGCTCTTCTGAAGGCGTCCGGACCTTGCTCGTTTACAAAGTTGTCCGGGTCAATCTTGGTGCCGTCCGGTCGCGAAAGCGCAAAAACTTTTGGCGAAAGGCCTTTGGGCAGCACGATTTCGAGACTGCGGCGCGTGGCGTTTTGCCCGGCAGCATCTCCGTCAAATACAAGGTAAGCGGTCTTTGCGTAGCGGGCGAGAATGCTGGCGTGATTCTCGGTAAGCGCCGTACCCGATGCGGCTACGACGTTCTGTACTCCGCTTTGGTAAAGGCTGATGAGGTCAAAATATCCTTCGACGATAATGACCGCATTTTCCTTCATGATGGCGTTTCGGCTGTGGTTCAGACCGAAGAGAATATCGCGCTTGCTGTAAAGGGCGGTTTCCGGGCTGTTCATGTACTTGGCAAGCTTTATTCCGTTGTGCGATGCAGGATCGCTCAAGTCTCGACCGCCAAAGGCGACAACGACTCCCGAGAGATTCTGGATGGCAATCATCAAGCGATCGCGGAACTTGTCTGCGATACCGCCGTTTTCTTTTTCAACGGCTAGCCCTGCCTTGACGCAATCGCGTGGCGAAAAACCGTTGCGTGCGGCGTAGCCGATTAACCCTTCGCGCCCCGTTGGTGCATAACCGATGTGGAACTGCTTGCGAGTTTCGGGCGAAACGCGTCGCTTGTTCAAATACTCCAACGCCTTTGGGCTTAACGTGAGCTGCTGTTCGAACCATTCGCAGGCGAGCTCGTTCAGCTTGCGAACCATCGTGCGTTCTTCGAGAACTTCGGTATTGACATTGTTGCCGATGTTCGGAAGTGCAAAACCCACAAAGTTGGCGACCCATTCTACAGCGCCCTTGAAGTCCAATTTTTCGTGTTCCTGGATGAACTTGAAAACATCTCCACCCGCACCGCATGCAAAGCACTTGTAAATGCCCAGCGTGGAGTTTACCGTCATGGATGGGGAATGGTCATCGTGGAAAGGGCACACGCCGACGTATCGATTGACACCGCTTTTTTTGAGCGGCAGGAACTGCTGAATGACCAACGCGATATCCGCTTGGTTCTTGAGTTCCTGGATGATTTCGTCGGAGTAGAAAGGCATGCGCCAAATGTAGAAATTTTGCCGTTGGCAGTAGGAAGTAGACAGTAGACAGTAGGCGGTAGAATGTGGCGCGGACGCGTCATCCACGGATTCAGTCATTCTCGATCTTGTCATCCTCGGAGCAACGCGGAGGGGATCCAGTGAAGTCTTGTCTTTGCGTTGTCATTCTGGCTTTATGCCGGAATCGCCTTTGTGGTTTCCTAGTCTATAGTTTTTCTCTATTGCAAAAAATTTATTCAACATAATTTTCTATTTTATCTATATAAAAGGAGTGAAGAATGAGAAAACTGCAATTTGCTGCGTGTCATCCTGAGCGAAGAACCGTAGGTTCGAAGTCGAAGGATCTTTTATGGATTTTAGCGTTAGCTTTTACCATAGCCCTTGTCGCTTGTGGTGACGATAAAGGTTCGTCTCCCAAAGGGTTACCTGATGAAGTTGCCGATATGGACGAACTTGAAGAATACAAGTGCGATGATTCCGTAATAGGTTCCGTCATCTATGTGAAAAGTAAAAGCAAAAATTATGAATGCGATGGCGACGAATGGTCCGTTTCTCAAAACCAGTCTAAATCAAGCTCATCAAAGAAATCGAGTAGCAGTTCTGCGAAATCATCATCGAGTTCTGGACAATCCGTTGCGTTTAAAGCTCCTTGCAATGTAAAAACTGATGAAAATTGCTTTGAAGATAGTCGAGATGGACAAACATATAGAATTGCAAAAGTTGGTAGACAAATATGGATGGCCGAGAATTTGAATTATAAGGTAGATGGTAGCTATTGTTATAACGATTCAGTTGAGTATTGTAAAAAGTATGGTCGCCTTTATTCATGGGCTGCCGCAATGGATAGCGCTGGCGTATGGAGTCCCAATGGCAAGGGATGTGGTTATGGAGATACCTGTGTTGCCGTGTATCCGGTGCGAGGAATTTGCCCTGAGGGATGGCATTTGCCTAAATATAAGGACTTCAGCATTTTATTGGATTCTGCTATCCGGCCTAATGCACCTCATCTTAAATCAACTAGTGGTTGGAATGATTATAAAGGCCAAAGTGGAAATGGTTCAGACGATTTTGGCTTTTCAGCGCTTCCCGCAGGCTTACGCGGTACCGGTGGATCATATGATGCTGTGGGTGAATATACATTTTTTTGGAGCTCTTCTGATTATAATCGCAGAAATGCGTATATCTTGTATATGTTTGAAGATGATAGTACTACTTATTTGTATTATGCGCCTACAGGTAATTTAGCGGCTTCGATTCGTTGTATTAGTGATAAAAGTGATTCTGTAAACTTTCTCCCACCATGTAAGACGGATGATAAGGACGATTGTGTGTATGGCTCGTTGACGGATGATCGTGACGGACAAACTTATAAAACCGTTAAAATTGGTGATCAGTGGTGGATGGCTGTAAATTTGAACTATGAAACAGAACAGAGTTATTGGATAAGTAATGGTGGGTTTTATTCTAATCAAAAATTAAGTGAACTTAAAGATATAGATACTTCCAAATATATGCACCCTGAAACAAAGTTTGGAAGATATTACTTATGGTCTGAGGCAATGGATAGTGCTGGCGTATGGAGCTCCAATGGCAAGGGATGTGGTTATGGAGATACCTGTGTTCCTTTGTATCCAGTGCGAGGAATTTGTCCTGATGGATGGCATTTGCCTACAATAACGGAGTTTGAAATATTATTTGCTAATGTTAATTATGGAGGCGATGGTCGAACGGGCACTGCGCTTAAGTCTTCTTATGGTTGGCGGGAAGATGGTGATGGCATTGATGCTTATGGGTTTACAGCTCTTCCTGTTGGTTGTACAGGAAATTGTGGATTTTTTGGCTCTGGAGCATCTTTTTGGAGTTCGGCAGACTCTAGTAGAAGTAATGCTACTTATATAGAGATGGGGGGTCATTATGTCAATGCTGTTCCGCAATTTACATATAAAGGTAATGGGCTTCCAATTCGTTGCGTAAAAGACTAGAATAAAGAAAAACGGTTCGCTAATGCGGACCGTTTTATAAATTCAATAGCTTGAATTACTTTTTAGCTTTTTTTCTTCTTCTTGATGTAGAACTGCGAGAACCTTTGCTATATGCTTTTCTCCCGCTTGCCGAAGAGGATGATGTCGATGCTTTGGAGAAAATAGCCTTGTAGGTCAAACTCTTCTTGCCCATGGTAATTTCGATTTTGGAAGATGAGCTTCCTGTATGCCATGTGGTTTCGTTGGCGGTTTTGTAGAGCCAATAGTCGAAGTTGCATCCCGCTTTAGGCTTTGCCTCGATGGAGAACTTTTCCCATTTATGCGGGCGTAAGTTCCGGCTGGAGTGACGGAACCGAGTGTGTCGTCGGCGCTGTAGGTGTTCAGCGTATACTTCTCTGTTGCGGCTTGGACGGTTGCTGTTGCGATGAAACCGTATCTTTTGACTGTTTTTCCTGTGCTTGCGTTTCTTGCTGTGGCCGTTCTAAGCGTGCAAAGTTGTCCGTCTAAATAAATTTTAGAATCTTCATTTACAGCATAAGCGGTACGAGTTCTTCTTGAATCTGTTGCTGTACTTGCTACACTGATAAAAATTCCTGAAATCGTGAAGGTCTGACCTGCTGTAGCTTTTCCTTTGTATGATTCGCTGCTGCCATTGACTTTAAATGAAATATTTGTTATGCGAAAATTTCCGGCAGAATCCTTTATGGATTTTGGAATGTCGTCCCCTCATGGATAGTTCCCATGGTTAGCTTGACTTCTGAAACGACTATTTTTCTTGTAGTTGAAGGCTTTCTTCCAAAAGATGTGTGTGTAGGCATTTTTCTTCCTTTATATTAACTGATAATAAAGTATTGTAGTAAAAATATATCATAAATGTAAAGAAAGAATGAATTTTATTTTTTACCAATGATGCCTAGTTTAATGTTGATTTTTAGAAAAAAACTCACACCACCGCTTTGCTTTTCCAGCGGCCGCTACGCCAGCGCCAAATGTTGGCAAACGAGCGGTAGAATTCGTCGGCGGCCATGCCTAGCCAAAGGCCGGGGAGCCCAAGTCCAACGACAAATGCGAGGATAAGCGAGGTGGCAAGGCCGAGCGTCCACATCATGCCGCTACCGACGAGTGCCGGGAATTTGGAATCGCCTGCGGCACGGAGCGATGTGGTGACGATAAAGTTTACGGCTTTGAAGGGTTGCACGGCGACGTCGCACCAGAGGCAGATTTTGCCGAGGCGGAGGACTTCGG
>JAEEGJ010016127.1_pt1 | contig 17248 bp, 13 predicted proteins | sample 8958761 | NCBI WGS metagenome assembly JAEEGJ01 (sample SAMN16246546, study PRJNA631951) | gut metagenome | biome: gut microbiome; feature: rumen; material: RS-attached | host: Bos | place: Iran: Karaj | collected 2018-10 | reverse complement strand
CCGTGAAAGCTGCAAAGCTCGGACTGAAGACCGCCGTCGTCGAACGCGAGAACCTGGGCGGCATCTGCCTCAACTGGGGCTGCATCCCCACCAAGGCGCTGATGAAGAGCGCACAGGCCTTCAACTATGCCAAGCATGCTGCCACCTACGGCTTCAAGGCCGAGGGTGTGGAGCCCGACCTCAACGCCATGGTCGACCGCAGCCGCGGTGTGGCCTCGACGATGAATAAAGGTGTCGAGTTCCTGCTCAAGAAGAACAATGTCGACGTTATCAACGGCACCGCCAAGGTGCTGCCCGGCAAGAAGGTGAGTGTGGACGGCACCGAATATGAGGCCGACCATATCATCATTGCCACGGGTGCCCGCAGCCGTGTGATGCCCGCCATGCCGCAGGACGGCAAGCGCATCATCGGCTACCGCGAGGCTATGACCCTGCGCGAGCAGCCCAAGAGCATGCTCGTGTGCGGCAGTGGCGCCATCGGCTCAGAGTTCGCCTATTTCTACCAGAGCATCGGCACGCAGGTGACGCTGGTCGAGTTCATGCCGCAGATATTGCCCAACGAATATGAGGAAGTGGCCGCACAGATGAGCCGCAGCTTCCGCAAGATGGGCATGAAGGTGATGCCCAGCTGCTCGGTTGAGAAAGTTGACATCGAGGGCGACATCTGCCATGTGACCGTCAAAGACCTGAAGAAGAACACCGAGACGGTGGTCGACGTGGACGTGGTGCTCAGCGCCGTCGGCGTTGTGACCAACCTTGAGAATCTCGGCCTCGACGAGACCGGCATCAAATACGAGCGCGGCAAGATTGAGGTGGACGACTGGTACTGCACCAACGTGCCGGGCTACTATGCCATCGGCGACGTGGTCCACGGTCCCGCGCTGGCGCATGTGGCCTCGAAGGAAGCCATCTGCTGCATGGAGCATATCGTCAAAGGCGAAGCCACCAAAGTGAACTACAGCAACGTCCCCGGCTGCACCTACACCACCCCCGAGGTTGCCAGTGTTGGTCTGACCGAGAAGAAAGCCATTGACGCCGGCTATGAGGTGAAGGTGGGCAAGTTCTTCTTCAAGGCCAGCGGCAAAGCCACCGCGGCAGGCAATACCGACGGTTTCGTGAAGGTTGTTGTCGACGCCAAGACCGACTTGATACTGGGTTGCCACATGTGTGGCGACAATGTGACCGAGATGATTGCCGAGATAGTGGCTGCCCGCGAGCAGGGCCTCACGGCGCGTCAGGTGGCACAGGCCATCCATCCGCACCCCACGATGAGCGAGGCCGTCATGGAAGCCCTCGAGGGTGCCCATGGCGAGGCAATCCACGGATAAGGCAGATTACTTTGAACTATACAAACAGATAGCCAATGAGTATTTTCCCGTATAAAATAGTGAAAGTGACCGAAGGCTTGTACATCAAGCGCTCGGAGCACTTCTTCTACAGCGACTTCGGTGTGCGCGACACCAACACCCATGGTCACAGCGGCCGACGCTTCATTTGTACAGGCGTTCCCGGCACAGGCTTCATCGAGCGCGAGAGCGAGAGTCACAGCTATCATACCTTCGTGCGCAAGCTTTTGGCGAAGCAGCGCAACAACTACTGGCGCCTGGTGTTCGGCTGTGAGCCCAGCTACAAAAAAGAGTTGGCTCGGGCGAAGACCGCTTTGTCACAGGCACAAGAGCCTCTGAGACGCCAGATACTGGACTGCTACGTCAACGCCCTTACCATCGGAACCACCGAGGAAGTTACCGAGCGCACCGTCCGCGGCATCAAAGACAAGATTGGCCACAAAAGCAACAAGTTCCTGGTGAGCGTGATGAGCCACTACAAGAACAAGATAAACCAGATGGGGCATGATATGCGCTCGGTGCAGCTTCATGTGCAGAACACATGCACTCCGGAGCAGTACGAGGCTTATCTGAAGATGTGTGAAGCGTTTGAGAAGATGGCAGGATGCCGCCGTATATGGTTTGCGAACGAGAAATCGCGCGAGGTGTACCAGCAAGTGTTCTTCGACATGGGAGTCTTCGACTTCATACGTGCCGACGGCTTCCTGCCCATAATGCGCGACTCACGCGGGGTGACCTACTATCTGTTGCCCACGCACATGATAGTGGCCCGCGACACCGTGGACTTCGACTTGGTGCCGCTGAAGAATCTCACCATCGTGTGTCAGGAGCTGGCCATCCAGGAGACTGTGGAAGTCATCAACAGCCGTCTGGGCGACGCTGCCAGCATGGTGCGTATACCCGAGCTGAACCTCTCGTGGTACTTCAACCATGTGCGCCCCATCATGTACTTTGTGGGTGCCTACGAGGAATTGCAGAAGACGTTGTAAAGGTTACAGGTTACTGGTTAAAGGTTACAGATTACAGGTTAGTGAAGAAGCAGAGACATACCTATCGGTTCAACCCCCACACGCTGCGATACGAGAAGGTCTTTGTGTCGTTGCGCGACCGTGTGAAGCGCATCAGCTTCAACGTGCTGTTGGGCGTTGTAATCGGCGTGGTGGCCGTCATTGTGGGACTCCAGTTCATGGAGGCTCCCAAGGAGCGGGCACTGCGGCGCGAGGTGGCGCAGTACAAGCGCCAGTTGCGCGTGCTGGGTGACCGTGTGGAGAGGGCTGAAGCGGTGCTCGCCGACCTCGAAGAGCGCGATGATGTGCTCTACCGCACCATCTTCGAGAGCGAGCCTGTCAGCCAGGAGCTTCGCCGCAGCGGCATAGGCGGTGTGGAACGTTATGCCGAGTTCGACAAGATGGACAACGGCCAGCTGCTCAAGCAGACCACCATGCAGGTGGATGACCTGACGAAGCGCCTGTATGTGGAGTCCAAGTCGATGGACGAGCTCTACAGTATGGCGCGCACCAAGAACGAGCGTATGGCTTCGATGCCAGCCATAATGCCTGTATCCAAGACACGTGGTAAGGTGATTAGCGGTTTTGGCATGAGGTATCACCCAATACTTAAGTACCGCCGCCTGCATGCCGGCATCGACATCACTGCGCGCCCCGGTACACCCATCTACGCCACCGGCGACGGCATAGTGCGTGTCGCTGGCCGCAACCCGCAGGGTTACGGCGGCTACGGCGTAGTGGCGTTGATAGACCACGGCTACGGCTTCCAGACGCTCTATGCCCACATGCAGGGCGTAAAGGTCAGAGTGGGGCAGAAGGTGAAACGCGGCGAGCAGATAGGCACCGTGGGCAGTTCGGGCATGAGCGCAGGCTCACACCTGCACTACGAGGTGATAGTGAACGGCAGGAAGGTCGACCCCGTCTACTATTTCGGCGGCGACCTCACCCCGCAGGAATACGAGGAAGTGCTTGAGCTGGCCCGCCAGGAGAACCAAAGTATGAGTTGAAAAAGGGTTTTAAGAGTTTAAGGGTTCAAGAGTTTAAGGGTGATGGAAATTAAGATTGATGATAAGGCCGGCTATTGTTTCGGCGTTGTGAAAGCCATCGGCACCGCCGAGGAGGAGCTGCAGCGCGACGGCAGCCTCTACTGTTTGGGCGATATTGTGCACAACAGCGCCGAGGTAGAGCGCCTGTCGAGAAGTGGCCTGAAAGTTATCAATCACGCTGAGATGCAGAATTTGCCTCAAGGTAGCAAGGTGCTCATCCGTGCCCACGGCGAGCCGCCTTCGACCTACCGCACAGCAGAGGAGTTGGGTATACGCCTTGTGGATGCCACATGCCCCATTGTGTTAGCCCTGCAGAGTCGTATCAAGCGCGGTTACGAAGAGATTGGTCAATGCGGCGGTCAGGTGGTTATCTTTGGCAAGCAGGGACATGCTGAGGTCATAGGCCTCAACGGTCAGACCGACGGCACCGCCATCATTGTCAGCAATCCCGACGAGATAGAAGCCATAGACTTCAGCCGCCCAATACGCCTCTATTCGCAGACCACCAAGAGCCGCGAGGACTACCGCCGCCTGATACAGAACATAGAAGCTCGCCTGCCGAAAGGGGCTGACTTCATCGCCTACGATACCATCTGCAACAGCGTCGCCGGCCGCACAAAAGCACTGGCAGACTTCGCCAGCTCCGTCGATGTGTTGCTCTTTGTGGCGGGAGCCAACAGCAGCAATGGGCACTACCTGTATGAATACTGCCGCAGCGTGCAGCCGAAGACCTACCTCGTTGGTAGCGCCGCCGAGGTACGCCGCGAGTGGCTCGAAGGGGCACAGCGTGTAGGTATCAGCGGCGCCACATCGACGCCCCGGTGGCTTATGGAAGAAATAGCAGCAGCATTATGACACTGGACAGACTGATATTGACAAACTTCAAAAACTATGCCGATGCGGACATAGCCCTATGTGGCAATGTCAACTGTTTTGTGGGCAACAACGGTGCGGGTAAGACAAATCTGCTTGATGCCGTTTACTACCTCTCTTTCTGCAAGAGCTACTTCAACCCCGTCGACGTCCAGAACATACGCATCGGAGAGGAGTTCTTTGCGGTGCACGGGCACTATGGAGCCGATGTCGCCAGTTGTGTGGTGCGCCGCGGAAAGGGCAAGGAGATGCGCTGGAACAAGAAACCCTACAAGACGTTGGCCGAGCATATTGGCAAGGTGCCGCTGGTGATGGTGTCGCCTGCCGACCAGTCGATTATCACGGGTGGCAGCGAGGTGCGGCGCCGCTTCATGGACGGCGTGATAGCACAGACCGACGGCGAATACCTGCAGCAGCTGCTGCAATACAACAAAGCATTGGAGATGAGGAACAAGCTCCTGAAGCAGATGTGGGACGACCGTATGTGGGACGAAGGTCTCGTAGGTGTCTATGACTCTCAGCTTATTCTCAATGGCGAGAGCATGTATGCTGCCCGCCGCCGCTTCATTGAAGCCTTCCGTCCGCTGTTTGAGGAATATTACCACTGGATTGCCGGCGAGGGAGAGCCCGGAGAGGTTGGCTATAGCTACGATGAGCGTCCGCTGGCCGAGCAGCTTGCCACCGCCCGTCAGGCCGACAAGTACGCGCAGTACACCACAGTGGGACCACACAAAGACGATCTCACACTCAGCCTCGCCGAGGAAATGAGCGTCAAGCGTTTTGGCTCGCAGGGCCAGCAGAAGAGCTTTGCCCTTGCCTTAAAACTGGCACAGTTCCAGTATATGGAGAACCGCTGTGGGCAGAAGCCAATATTGCTCCTCGATGACATCTTCGACAAGCTAGACATGCTGCGCGTTAAGCGGCTGATAGCCCTCGTTGGTAGCGAACGCTTCGGTCAGGTGCTCCTAACCGACACGCAGCCGGGGCGTGTGCAGGCCATCTTCGACGAACTGCCTACGCTGGAGCATAAACTATTTAACGTAGAAAAAGGGGAGGTTACCGATGCAGCCTGACCGCCCGCTTGATTACTACATTGATCGGCTGTTCAAACAGTTGGACAAGGCCGAGTTCGCCACCGAGATGGAGGTGCAGCGGGCTTACCGATTGCTGGCGGGTGACCTGATATACAAGCTGACACCAACAATAAGCTACCGCAACGGCACATTGCGCCTCCGTTTCGCCGCCGCTGCGTTGAGACATGAAATGACAATGCGTCGCGAGAGTCTGCGCCAGAAGATGAACGGCGAACTCCACGGCGACGTGATAAAAAAGATAGTGATAGCATGAAGAAACTATGGCAGGCACTGAAGCTCGTGAGACGTTGCGACCCATGGTCGTTCCGCCGCAAACTGCTGTATGTGATACTGCAGAGTGTACTGCCGTTGGTGAACCTCTATATTTTGAAGCTGTTGGTAGACTGTGTGACAAATGCCGCGTGGGAAGGAACAATGCAGGAAACGTCATATCATTCATCATTGCTGCTTTTGTTGATGATGGTTGCAATTTTCCTCCTCAACCGTATTGTCAGTGCACTCAACGCTGTCAACAATGATGTCCTCGGCCAGCGGCTGGTGGACTATATGGCCGACGTTATGCAGCGCCAGGCCGCGCGGCTCGATATGGCCTACTATGATAATCCCGAGTACTACGACTCGTTGCACAGGGCCCAGCAGGAGGCATCCTCCCGGCCGTTGGTGATACTCAGCAACTTCATGTCTCTCTTTGGCTCTATTATTTCAATCTCCGGCATCGTGGTGATGCTCGTCACCGCTTCGTGGTGGGTGATTGCTGTGATGGTGTTGGCGGTAGTGCCGGGTTTCATAGTACGGCTCTACAAGGCCCGCCGCATTTACCGCTTCCGTCGTGACAACACTCAGTTATACCGTCGCACAGGCTACTATTCATCATTACTCTCGTCACGAGCCAGTGCTATGGAGATGCGCGCATATAACCTTACTGACTTTTTCCGCAACCGCTTTGTGAAGAACCGCAAGCAACTGGTTGGACAACTGCTGCGCATTTCGCGCCGTCTCGGTACGCTCGATGTCCTTTGTGGCGTGATTGAGGCTGCGGCGATGTTTGCCGTCGTCTGGCTTCTTATCCGGCAGGCCTTTGCCGCTGCTATCAGCGTCGGTACCTTCGTGATGCTCTTCGAAGCATTCCGCCGCGGACAAGGATACCTCAGTTCGCTGGTCTCCTCAATAGCCTCCCTCTACGACAACCGCCTCTTTGTGGGCAACCTCTTCGACTTCCTCGACTTCAAGCCACAGATTGTATCGCCCAATGCTCCCACGCCAATGCCGGACAAGATAGTCAGCATCGAGTTCCGCGACATCACGTTCCGCTATCCCGACATGGAGCACGATGTGCTCTCCCATTACAACCTCGTCGCAAAGGTGGGGGAGGTGACCCGCATCGACGGCGAGAATGGCTATGGCAAGAGCACTCTCGTCAAGCTCCTCTTGCGCCTTTACGACCCACAGGGTGGTGCAGTGCTCATCAACGGCATCGACATACGCCGCTTCTCGCTTGACGAGCTGCGCAAGAACATCGGCGTCATGTTCCAGGATTTCGGACGCTACAGCCTTACGGCCAGAGAGAATATAAGTTTCAATGAAACTGCCGATGTCACCGATGCCGCCATCCTCGCCGATGCCGATTCAATAATACGGCGCCTCCCTCTCGGCTATTCCAACATGCTGGGACGCACCTTCGATGGCGGCGCCGAACTCAGTATGGGTCAGTGGCAGCGCCTCGCTATGGCCCGTCTGTTGTATACCGATGCTCCGGTGATGGTCTTCGACGAGCCCGTGGCCTGGATTGACATTGCGGCGCGCAATCATTTCAACGAGACGATAGATAAGATAAAAACAAATAAGATAATACTCATCATAACACACGCATAACGATTATGATTTACACACTTCAGACAATAAACGCCAAAACCTACAGTGGCGACCTAGTGTTCCTCTACGGCGACGAGGCTGCCTCGCGCGATTTGCCGCTCGGCAAGAAAGAGATAGAGCTCCTCACCGCTCGCCGTCAGGAGAAGAAAGACCAGCTCCTCGTCTTCGACCGTCTGCCCCATCACATCTATGTCCTCTCCTTCGACAGCGAGCGCGAAGCCTCGCTCTCCCAGGAGATGCTGCGCCGCAAGGCCATGGACCTATTGCGCCGCCTCGAAGCCGACAAGGTGGACAATATAGCCCTTACCGGCGAAGGCGTGCTGCCCGAAGAGGTGGCGGCTTTCGTCGAGGGTCTGACGCTGGCCGACTACAGTTTCGATCGCTATCGCAGTGCCGACGTTTGGCATCTCAATACCCTCGTCATCGACTCCCTTTACCTCAAGCCCGAAGAGCTTGAGGCCAACCAGCGCCTATGGAACCGTATCCATTGGTGCCGCGAGTGGGTTAACCTCCCCGTGCAGGACCTCAATGCCTCAAGCTTCGCCGACGAACTGGCCTCCATTGCCGCCGACCTCAAAGGCGTCTCATGCACCGTGATGGACAAGAAGAAGATAGAAAGCCTCCGTATGGGCGGCCTGATGGGCGTCAACCGCGGCTCTGTCGACGAGCCCCGCTTTGTTGTCCTCGAATACAAAGGCTCCAAACAGCCACCCATCGCCCTCGTCGGCAAAGGCATCATGTTCGACACCGGCGGCCTCAACATCAAGCCCGGCAGCTATATGGAAGAGATGAAGTCCGATATGGCTGGAGCCGCCACCATGGCCTCAGTCCTCTTTGCCGCCGCTGACAACCAGCTGCCGGTCCATCTCGTGGCACTCCTGCCTATGACCGACAACCGTCCGGGTTATAACGCTCTCGCACCCGACGACATCCTCACCATGTACGACGGCTCCACTGTTGAGGTCGTCAACACCGATGCCGAAGGGCGCCTCATCCTCGCCGACGCAATAGCCTACGCCCAGAAGAACTACAACCCAGCACTCATCATCACTGCCGCCACACTCACCGGCGCAGCCGTCCGAGCCATCTCCACCTTCGGAATAGCCGCTATGCAAGTGAACGCCGACAATCCATACACTCTCCTCTCTCTCGTCGGCAATCAGGTCTACGAGCGCCTCGTACAGTTCCCTATGTGGGATGAGTACGACGAGATGATCAAAAGCAAGGTGGCCGATCTGCGCAACAGCACTGCCTCACCACAGGCCGGCACCATCACCGCCGGCAAGTTCCTCGCGCACTTCGCTCACGGCACACCCTTCATCCATCTTGACATCGCCGGCGTGGCCTACTTCTCAAAACCCCAGCACTACTACCGCTTCGGCGCTTCCGGTTACGCTATCCGCCTCCTCTACGCTTTCCTTCAAATGCAAGACATGATTAAGAAATAAACATCATCACGATAATGAATAACAACGAAGAAAAAAAGATACGCGTCGCCATCACTCACGGCGACCTCAACGGCGTTGGCTACGAGGTCATCATCAAGACCTTCAGTGACAGCCGCATGTTCGATGTCTGCACCCCCGTGCTCTACGGCTCCTCGAAGGTCGCTTCCTACCACAAGAAGCTCCTCGCTTCCGTACCGCAGGAGATGAACTTCCTCTCCCTCCGCGACGCCAGCGAGGCTCAGGACCGCCGCTACAATGTCGTCAACCTCACGCAGGAGGAGATTAAGATTGACCTCGGCAAAAGCACCGAGATTGCCGGTGCCCTCTCGCGCGAGAGCCTCAACCGCGCCTGTGCCGACCTCAAAGATGGTAAAGTAGATGTCCTCGTCACTGCCCCCATCAACAAGCGCAACATCCAGGCCGCCGACTTTGACTTCCCCGGTCATACCGAGTACCTCTCCCACCAGTTCGGCAGCTCGTCCCTGATGCTCATGGTCTGCGACCGTATCCGCATCGGTATCGTCACCAACCATTTGGCCCTCAAGGATGTCCCCGGCGCTCTCACCCCTGAACTCCTTATCGAGAAGCTCACCATCCTCGACCAAAGCCTCCGTCGCGACTTCCGTATCACGCGTCCCAAGATTGCCGTCCTCGCTCTCGACCCGCATGCAGGCGACAACGGCGTCATCGGCGACTTCGACGCCAAGGTTATCACCCCCGTCATTGAGCAAGCCCAGGCCAACGGCATCCTCGCCTATGGTCCCTTCCCCTCCGACGGCTTCTTCGGCTCCTCGCAGTTCAACAACTTCGATGGCGTCCTGGCCCTCTACCACGATCAGGGCCTCATTCCCTTCAAACTGATGTCCTTCACCGAAGGTGTCAACTATACCGCAGGATTGCCCTATGTCCGCACCTCGCCTGCCCACGGTACCGGCTACGACATCGCCGGCCACGACCGCGCCTCCGAGCAGTCGTTCCGCTCCGCCGTCTACCTCGCCTGCAACATCCTGCGCAACCGACAGGAATACGACGAACTTACCGCCAATCCTTTAAAATGAAAAAACTCCTTCTCATCGACGGAATGGCGGCGGTCTATCGGGGCTACTATGCCATGAGCAACTCCCCCCGCGTCAACTCCAAAGGCTTCAACACCTCGGCGGCCCTCGGCTTCACCATGTCGCTCTACGACATCCTGCGTTCGCAGAAGCCTACGCATATCGGTGTGGCCTTCGACCTCCCCAAACCCACCTTCCGCCATGAGATGTACCCCGACTACAAGGCCCATCGCGACCCCATGCCGGAGGAAATCGAGAGTAACCTTCCCTGGATATGCCGTGTCATCGAGGCTTTCCGCATCCCACAGCTTACCTGCGAGGGATTCGAGGCCGACGATGTCATCGGCACCCTCAGCCACGCTGCCGAGCAAGCCGGTTTCGACCAGGTCATCATGGTCACTCCCGACAAAGACTTCGCCCAGCTTGTCACCCCCCATGTGCTCCTCTACCGATACGGCCGCGGAAAGACGCCCGACTCGCTGATGGGAGTTCCGGAGATATGCGAGCGCTTCGGCGTCCAGCGACCCACACAGGTGATTGACCTCCTCGGCCTTTGGGGCGACTCCATCGACAACATACCCGGCATCCGCGGAGTGGGGGAGAAGACCGCTAAAAAGCTTATCGAGCAGTTTGGCTCCATAGAGGAAATGGTGGCTCGTGTCGACGAAATCAAGAATGACAAGCTGCGTGAGAATGTGCGTGAACACAGTCAGGATGCCCTCTTCTCCAAACAGCTCGCCACCATCCGGCTCGACGCACCCATCGCCTTCGACGAACAGGCACTCCGCACCGAGACGCCCGACTACGAGCTCCTGCGTTCCATCTGCGACGAACTTGAATTCCGTCAACTCGCCAAGCGCATCTTCACCGACCTCTCTGTCGGCGACCCCTCAAAAGCTATGCAGTGGCAGGGACCTGCCGTTCAGCCAACCCCTGCTGTTCAGCCGACTCCGGCCGGTCAAACCACACTGCTCGACCTCGATACCACAACTCACTCCACGCTGACCGCCGACTGCCGACCGCTGACTGCTGACGTCCTCCGTTCGCTGCAAGGAAAGTCTGTCGGCATCCTCGTCGACGGTCCGCTGGTCGCCCTCTCCGACTCTGCTGAAACTGTCTGGACGGCCAAAGTGGCCGACCTCGACCTCCAGGCCTTCCGCAGTCTTCTTGCCGACACCTCCACCGGAAAGCTCTGTTTCGACCTCAAGAACCTAAAATACTTCCTCCAAGAACTTGACTGCACCATCGGCGGCCAGATCTTCGACATCCAACTCGTCCACTACCTTGTCGACCCCGAGTTGCGCCACAACCTCGACGACATCTGCTCCGGCCTCCTCGGCTTCTTCCCCGACACAATGCCCGACCGTGCTGCTGCCCTCTGGCAGCTCTACCCCCTGCTCACCGCGCGCCTCCGCGAAGCCGACCTCCTCAAGCTCTACAACGACATCGAACTACCGCTTGTCGACGTCCTTATCTCTATGGAACGTGTCGGCGTTCGCATCGACACCGACGCCCTCCGAAGCTACGCGCAGCAGCTTGCTGCCGAACGCGACACCATAGAGCAGCAGATCTATACCCTCGCAGGGCACACTTTCAATATCAGCTCTCCCAAACAGCTCGGCGAAGTGCTCTACGAAGAGCTCCAAGTCACCTCCAAGCCGCCCCGAACGGCTACCAAGCAATATTCCACCGCCGAGGATATCCTGCTCAAACTCGCCGACCGCCACGCTGTCATTCCGCTTATCCTCGAGTACCGCTCCATCTCCAAACTCGTCTCCACCTATCTCGACACCTTCCCCAAGCTCATCAGCCCTGTTGACCATCGGCTCCACACCGTCTACAACCAGACGGTCACCGCCACCGGCCGCCTCTCTTCTTCCAATCCCAACCTCCAGAACATACCCATCCGCACTCCACGCGGCCGTGAAATACGACGTGCTTTCGTGCCGGCCGACAGCGACCACCTCATCCTCGCTGCCGACTACTCGCAGATTGAGCTCCGCATCATCGCCTCCCTCGCCCACGACCGCCACATGATTGACGCATTCAACAACCACCTCGATATCCACGCCGCTACCGCCGCCAAGATCTACCACCTGCCCATCGTCCAGGTCACCAAGGATCAGCGGCGCAACGCCAAATCGGTCAACTTCGGCATCGTCTACGGCATCTCGCCTTTCGGTCTCAGCGAGCAGCTCTCCATTCCCCGCAAGGAGGCCGCTGCCCTCATCGACGAATACTTCGCCCAGTACCCCGACATCAAGCAGTTTATCGAGGACTGCAAGCAGTTTGCCCGCACCCACGGCTACGCACAGACCCTCCTGGGTCGCCGCCGCTACCTGCTCGATATCAACTCGCGCAACAATAACGCACGCTCCTTCGCTGAGCGCAACGCCGTCAATATGCCCATTCAGGGCACCTCGGCCGATATGATCAAGATTGCTATGGTGCGTATCCACGAGCAGCTCTGCCGGCAGAACCTGCGCACCCGCATGATACTGCAGGTTCACGACGAACTGGTATTCGACCTCTACCGCCCCGAAGAGGAGCAGGTGCGCGACATCGTCCTCCGCGAGATGCAGAACGCGCTGCCCCTCGAGGGACTCCCCGTCGATGTCTCCATCGAGGTGGGCACCGACTGGCTGCAAGCACACTAACCGACCACTTAACACATGCCGCTGAAATGAAAAACTATCTGCTTCTTTTGGGACTGTTCCTCCTTTCCAATGTTGCGCTCGCCCAGCAGCCCTGGAACCATACGGAATTGGCCACCCTCTGCACCGACGACGTCTACTTTGTCGCCCCTCCCGCCGAGTTGCGGCAGCAGATCAGCGATACCGTTCCCTACAATACCCTCTACCATGTCTCGGGTCCTTGGACCCTCCGCGGCAAGAGCTACACCCGCTTCCGCGCCCTGCAGTCGGACGCCGACTTCCTGCTGCCCGATACCCTCGCTACGCAGCTGCTACCTTACCTCGTCTCCGCCTCCTACTGGAATCAGCGCCTCTTGCAGCTCCTCCGTTGGACCTACGTCGACGACTCACTCGTACATATCTATATAGAGCGGTCAGCAGTCAGCAGTCAGCAGTCGGCAAGATACACTCCCATTTCCTTCCTCGGCTACACCTTCCAGCCCTCCGAGCGCTGGCCGGTGAATTTCACCGTGCAGGTAGGCGGCGCCAGCCACACACTCACCCTCCGTGCCCTCGACCAGCTGGCCGAGTGGGGCGCCTTCGCTACCACCGCACAAGTGCTTGACCGTCAGCAGCAACAGCAGTCGCTCCTCGACTCCTCTCTCGCCCTCCACACCCATCTCGAAACCCTCGACTCGCAATACTCCGCCGTCAGCAGCCAGCAGTCGGCCTTCGTCGACTCCCTCCTCCGCCAGCTCTCCAACGACTCACTCCAACAGCAGCGGCGGCAGACCCTCGCCGAAGTCCAACGCACCAAACAGCGCATGAACCGCGACCAGATATTCCTCTTCAGCATCAAGACCGCCCGCAGCGACTACATGTTCGGCCTTGAGTTCAACCTCTACAACTGCTTCAAAAAGACCATCTCCAAAATCGAAATCACCGTCGTCCCCTACAACAAGCGCAACCGGGTCCAGCCCGACAAATTCGACCGCACCGTCCGCACCGTCCGCTGCATGGGCCCCGTGCCCCCCGGAGCCCCCGCACAATACCTCTTCGACGAACTCTTCTGGGATGAAAACGAGCGTATTAAATATATGCGCACCACCTCCATCACCTTCCACTTCACCGACGGCACCACCCGCACTTTCTCCGGCTACAACCAAATCCTGAAACACACCCTTCAATAGATACGTGTGGGGAAAAATTATTTTGCCGCGTGCCGCTTTTTTCGTACTTTTGCAATTCGTTTTGACGACATATAAATAAATAAACAATATGAAGAAAACCATTTTAAGTATTGCTACTATGGCAGTTATCGCAACAGGTTGCCAGCACAAAGCCCAGCTCACCTCGGGCATCAACACTGACAACTTCGACACAACGGCCCGATTGGAGGACGACTTCTACCAGTACGCCTGCGGCGGCTGGATGGCCAACAACCCGCTCGATGCCGAGCACAGCCGCTATGGCGCTTTCGACGTGCTGGCCGAGAACGCTCTGAAGAACGTCAACGACATCATTGACAGCGTCTCGAAGAACGAGAACGAGGCCGGCTCGCTGGCCGACAAGATTGCCACGATGTACAACATCGGCATGGACACCGCCAAACTGCAGGAGCAGGGCGCCGCCCCGCTGATGCCCTATTTGGAGGAAATCAACAACCTGAAGACCCGCGAGGATGTGTGGGCTCAGCTGCTGAAGATGCACCGTCGCGGCTATGGTGTGCTCTTTGGTGTGATGGGCGAAGCCGACAAGGACGATGCCAACATGTGCATTGCTTGGGCTTGGCAAAGCGGCCTCGGTCTGGGCGACCGCGACTACTACCTGCTCGACGAGGGCAACAACAAGAACATCCGCAAGGGCTATGTGGAGCTGATGGAGAAGGAGTTCGCTATGGCTGGGTACGACAAGATGAGCGGCAAGAAAGCCGACAAGCTGGCTCAGACGGTGATGGCCTTCGAGACCCGTTTGGCCAAAGCCATGAACACCAAGCTTGAGAACCGTAACCCGCAGGCTACCTTCAACCGTTTCACGGTCGACAGCGCCAATGCCGTATACCCCAACATTGACTGGAAGGGTTACTTCGAGACCATGAACATCATGGAGGGCATGAAGAGCTTCAACATTGCCCAGCCCAAGTATTTCGAGGAGGTAAACAAGGTGCTAGCCGATGCCGACATTGAGACCCTGAAGGCCTACTTTGCATGGCAACAGATTACCAGTGCCGCCAACTACCTGAGCGACGACTTCGTGAATGCAGAATTCGACTTCTTCGGCAAGCTGATGAGCGGCCGCGAGGAAATCCGTCCTCGCTGGAAACGCGTCACCAGCACCGTTGAGGGCGCCATGGGCGAGGCCCTTGGCCAGCTGTATGTCGAGAAGTACTTCCCCGCCGAGGCCAAGACCCGCATGGAGACCCTCGTGCAGAACCTCATCACCGCCCTTGGCCAGCGCATCGACATGGCCCAGTGGATGACCGACCAGACCAAGGCCAATGCCCACAAGAAACTCAGCACCATCTATGTGAAGATTGGCTATCCCAACAAGTGGCGCGACTATAGCGGCTTGGAAATCAAGAACGACAGTTACTATGCCAATGTGGTGCGCAGCAACGAGTTTGATGTGGCCTACATGATGAGCAAGATCAACAAGCCCGTCGACAAAGACGAGTGGCTGATGACTCCGCAGACCGTGAACGCCTACTATAACCCCACGACGAACGAGATTTGCTTCCCCGCCGCCATCCTGCAGCCGCCGTTCTTCCAGTTTGATGCCGACGATGCCGCCAACTATGGTGCCATCGGCGTGGTCATCGGCCACGAGCTGACCCACGGCTTCGACGACCAGGGCCGTCAGTATGACGAGAACGGCAACCTGAACGACTGGTGGAGCGAAGAGGATGCCAAGAACTTCGACGCCAACAAGCAGACCCTCATCGAGGCCTTCAACAACTGCGTGGCCCTCGACGACCCCGAGCTGGGCAAGATGAACGGCAACGGCGAACTGACGCTGGGTGAGAACATCGCCGACAACGGCGGCTTGCACGTGAGCTACCTTGCCATGCAGAACGCCATCGCCAAGAAGCAGGTGAACAAGAAAGAGATGGACGGCTTCACCCCCGAGCAGCGCTTCTTCCTGGCCTATGCCGCCGTGTGGGCCTCGAACATCCGTCCCGCCGCTGCCCTGCAGCTCACGCAGATGGATGTGCACTCGTTGGGCCGCAACCGCGTGAACGTGGCCCTGCCGCAGGTGACCGAGTTTGTCGACGCCTTCGGCATCAAGGAAGGCGACGGCATGTGGCTCGCCCCCGAGAAACGCGTCGTGCTCTGGTAGTTCGGCTGTTTCGGAAATGAAAAAGAGGACCGCAATTTTGCCGGGCCTCTTTTTTTTTGTATCTTTGCATCATCAAATCAATACTAATGTCTGTGGAATAAACTGTCCAAAACATCGTGACATGGAACAATACCCAAAGATGCATACTGGAGAAATGAACATACACTTAATAATAAAGATGCATGTCTTGTTGTTCGGACTGCTTGTATTGTGCGGTTGTGGACACAAGGAAACCGCCGATAGTGCTCTTTCAGATAGTATTGTCTGTGGTATTGTTGAAGATGAACAGCAAGGCGATAGTTGTTCAACTGAAATGCCGCTGCCGCCAGAGCCAGAGTGGAAGAGTGATTTAAAATATAAGTATCGCGAATTGACAGATTCCGAAATCCCCGACCTGTCATTTGACGGATATGACTCGAAATGGTCATTGGAGCACCTTGAAAGATGGAAGGAGTTTGTAAAAAACAATAGGCCATACTATTCAAAATTGACTTGTACACAATGCGGACAGCGACTATTGGTCGTTTACAGCGAGTCGCCACAGGAATACTGGGAGGGTTTGTGTGGCCGTGGAGGGTATTTCTTTATTTGTACCCATTGCAGGAGAATAGATGACTTCGAATGTACCATCATGAACTAAAAAATATGGAACAAGAACCTATTTTAAACGCTCATAATAAAGAGGAGTACCCGCCGATGCATACGGCGGAGCATATTCTGAACCAGACAATGGTGCGGATGTTCGGCTGCCCGCGGTCAAGAAACGCGCACATCGAGCGCAAAAAGAGCAAGTGCGACTACCAACTGGCGGCCTGCCCCACCGAGGAGCAGGTGCAGGAAATCGGGCGCCGCGTCAACGAGGTGATACAGCGTCATCTGGATGTTACGTATGAGTTTGTGCGCCGCGACGAGGTGCCGCCCGAGGTGGACCTCGGCAAGCTGCCCGACGACGCCAGCGAGACCCTCCGGCTGGTCCGCATCGGCGACTACGACCTATGCGCCTGCGTTGGCACTCACGTCGCCAACACTGCCGAGATAGGCCAATTCAAGATTATCAGCCACGACTGGAACGAGGAAACCGGCACGTGGCGTATGCGATTCAAATTGGTAGAATGAAAAAGAAGCAAAAGGAAAAGCCGACACGAGAGCATCTGGAGCCGCTGGTCTACAGGGCCCGTCCCATATGCTGCGTGAACATCGCAATTGCCGGCGCACTTATTGTCTCCTTTTGGTTGTTATTTGATTCAAGCATCCTATGCGTGGTGGTCAGTGTGCTTTTGTTGATGTTGGCTTACGTCGCGTTCAGGCACCGCAACGACTGCATTACGCTGACCGAGAAGGGCATCGGCCTCGACCGCGTAAGGGTTTTTGAATATGGCAAGAAAACCGAGAGGCTTGACCACGTGGACATCGAGTGGCGATATGTCAGAGATGTGGAATTGTATGTACTCAGAGAAGGCTATATAGCTGTCAACGCTCACGATAAGACTTACACTGTGGATCTTGAATATTATATGGTTTTCGGCACAAAGTTGAAC
>JAEEGJ010016125.1_pt1 | contig 17250 bp, 9 predicted proteins | sample 8958761 | NCBI WGS metagenome assembly JAEEGJ01 (sample SAMN16246546, study PRJNA631951) | gut metagenome | biome: gut microbiome; feature: rumen; material: RS-attached | host: Bos | place: Iran: Karaj | collected 2018-10 | reverse complement strand
AACTTGTTAGTGCCATCATCTCCTCGTTTCGCAATTTGCGGAGTTCAAGCTCGACGTTTGAATATGCCGCCATATATTGAAGAGCAGCTTTAGTGTTCCCGCGCTTCGTCTCGTAGTCAGCAAACCAGATATTGGCATTCGACTGTGCTGAGATGGACTTCGAATGCAATAGTTTTGTAAAAAATGGAACTGCCTTTTCACTTTCTCCTACCTTCCAATAATATTCACCAAAAAGAGCATTGGTCATATCTGAATTGCCTCTATAATTAAGAGGCTGGAAGGACTGTAGATAGAGTGCTACCTCATCATATCTCTTAAGTTTAATCAAGCATCGACATTTCTGTACAATAGCCTCTGAAACGATGAGACTGTCTCCATACCTTTTTGCCATCAGCTCAGCCATTTCAAAGTAATGAATAGCTTCTTCATGTTGATAAGAAGTTTGCATGATTTGGCCCAAATCTTGTAAGCACATATACATCCCCACAGTGTCATTAGCAACGCTATCCAGAACAAATGCTTGCCTAAGACAATCTTCAGACTCGCTATATAGATGTTGACGTAAAAAAAGGTATCCCGATTGAGCAAGAATTATCCCTTTCAATTTCTCATACCGTTTAGCATTTGGTACTGGTAGCTTCCGAAGGTCGAGAGCATCCAATGTTGTTTGTGCCTTCTGGAAATAATCGATAGCTTGAGGTGCATCACCAAGTTCGCTATAGACACGTCCTGCATAATAATAGGCTTCGGGCAGCTTGTTGGGGTCACCTCCGTTCTCATAGTATTGCAGGATGTCGAGAATCAGGCTGTCGGAAGTCAGGGGCAGGTCTGCCTTGTCCTGCGCCTTCAGGGTCATCAGGTCATAGAAATGACGCACCGAGGGCTGCGCCTTGCGCATCTCGGCATCCACACTCCGAAGCAATGCCACGGCACTGTCGGGATTGGCATACGCCAGGCTATCCGCAGTCTCGAGAACCGCAGGATATTGAGGCGAGCGGCTACATCCCGACCAAATAAATATCAATAAAAGGGCAAGACTACAGTGGCGAATGAGGGGCATTTACTTGAAGAAGATGGCATTGATGATGAGGAAGATCAGCATAGCGGGAGCGGCCATGAGCAGGGAGTCGAAGCGATCCCACAGGCCACCATGACCGGGCAGGATATGCCCCGAGTCCTTGACACCCGCCGCACGCTTGACGAACGACTCGATGAGGTCGCCGAAAGTGGCGAAAATGCTGACCGTGAGCGCCATGCCTATCCAGGAGAGACGCGAGAGACGAACACCTTCGTGCAGGCTGATGCCGAGATGACGCCAGATGTATCCTCCGTAGGAGAGCAGCAGGCCCAGCAGCATCGCGAAGACCATGCCGCCAATCAGTCCCTCCCAGGTCTTCTTGGGCGAGACGCGCGGGAAGAGCTTGTGCGTTTTCATCAGCTTGGAGCACGTCATGCCCGTCAGATAGGCGCCCGTGTCGTTGATCCAGATGAAGAAGAAGAGCGAGAGGATGAAGATGGGGCAGTAGTCCTTCCACATGTCGTCCATCGGGAACGCCTTGGTGTGGAACGCGATGAACGACAGCAGCGACATCGGCCCGGCGATATAGACCTGTCCCATGATGATGAATGCCAGTTCGCGCAGGGGATTGAGCTGGTGGGTATAGAGGCGGCTGATGAACATCAGCATCATGTAGATGAGATAGACGATGAAGATGGACGTGGGCGTGATGTGGGCTGCAGCCAGGAAGGCGCAGATGAAGAGCACCATGCCGCCGAAACTGTGGACCGGACGGAGGATGTGGCACTCGCGCGACACATTGATCAGCGTGAAGTACTCCCAAAGGATGCCAAAGGTCAGTATGGCAAAGAAGATAACAAAGGTGTAGGGACCATCGAGGATGGCCCAGATCATCAGGGCTACCAGCAGGAGGCCCGTGATGGTGCGTTGAATCAGACTGGGAACTTTCATATAGATGGGGGTAAAAGGGAGTAAACCTTTCGGAACGTCTCTCAGGCTTCGGGCTTCTGCTCGGTGACCTCGCTCTCCTTGAGCAACTCGTCGGTGCGGGAGGTCCAGGGGCGTGGGCCGAAGATGTGCTCGACATCCTCGGTGAAGATGACTTCGCGCTCCTCGAGCGTCTGTGCCAGGCGGTTGTGGCCCTCCTGATGGAGGAGGAGGAGCTCCTTGGCACGCTGGTACTGCTCGGCGATGATCTTGGAGATCTCCTGGTCGATGACCTTGGCACGCTCCTCGCTGAAGGGCTTGGAGAAGCTGTATTCCTGGCCGGTGGAGTCGTAGTAGCAGACATTGGGCATGGCAGTGCTCATGCCGTAGTAGGCCACCATGGCGTAGGCCTGCTTGGTGACACGCTCGAGGTCGTTGGCGGCTCCGCTGGAGATGGCTCCGATGAAGAGCTCCTCGGCAGCACGTCCGCCGAGCAGTCCGCAGATCTGGTCGCACATGGCCTCGTAGGTGACTATCTGACGCTCCTCGGGCATATACCATGCTGCACCGAGGGCATTGCCACGGGGCACGATGGTGACCTTGACGAGCGGATTGCCGTACTTGAGGAACCACGAGATGGTGGCGTGGCCTGCCTCGTGGACGGCGATGCTGTGTTTCTCCTCCTGCGTCATGACCTTGGACTTCTTCTCGAGACCGCCGATGATGCGATCGACGGCTGCGTTGAAGTCCTCGGCATCGACAAAGGTCTTGTTGTTGCGGGCGGCGATGAGGGCTGCCTCGTTGCAGACGTTGGCGATGTCGGCTCCCGAGAAGCCGGGCGTCTGGCGCGCGAGCTTCTTGATGTCGAGGTCGGCTGCCAGCTTGAGCGGACGGAGGTGAACCTGGAAGATCTCGATGCGGTCCTGCAGCTCGGGCAGATCGACGTGGATCTGACGGTCGAAGCGACCGGCACGGAGCAGCGCCTTGTCGAGGATGTCGGCACGGTTGGTGGCTGCCAGGATGATGACACCCGAGTTGGTGCCGAAGCCGTCCATCTCGGTGAGCAGCTGGTTGAGCGTCGATTCGCGTTCGTCGTTGGAGGGTGCACCGCCCCGCGAGGAACGGGCGCGTCCGACGGCGTCGATCTCGTCGATGAAGATGATGCAGGGGGCCTTCTCCTTGGCCTGGCGGAAGAGATCGCGCACACGGCTGGCACCTACGCCCACAAACATCTCGACAAAGTCGGAACCCGACATGGAGAAGAAGGGTACGTCGGCTTCGCCAGCCACGGCCTTGGCGAGCAAGGTCTTGCCGGTGCCGGGAGGCCCGACGAGGAGGGCGCCCTTGGGTATCTTGCCGCCGAGGTTGGTGAACTTCTGCGGGTTCTTGAGGAACTCGACAATCTCCTGCACCTCCTGCTTGGCCTCGCTGAGTCCGGCAACGTCCTCGAAGGTGACGCTCATCTTGTTGTCCTTCTCATAGACCTGCGCCTTGCTGCGGCCCACGTTGAAGATGCCGCCGATGCCGCCACCGCCACCTCCGTTCTTGCTGCCCATGCCTCGGAAGAAGATGAACCAGAAGAGGAGGATCATGATGAGGGGGGAGAGGATGTTGAAGAGGATGTCCCAGCCGCCTCCGGACTTCTCGTAGCGCACATCGGCCTTGAACTGGCTGTTCTCGGCCTGGCCCCACTTCTCGACGTCTTCGGCAAACTTGTCGGCCGACGGTATGTTGGTCTCGATGGAGAATTCGCGGTTCTCGGCCTTTGCCTCCTCGAAGGCCTGCTTGATGCCCTTGAGGCTCTCGTCCTCGGGGCCCTTTTCGAGCCGGGCGACGCAGATGCCTGTCTTGGTGTTGACCACCATCGAGCTGAAGTCGCCTTCCTGCGCCATGCGGCTGAAGTCGGAATAACCTACCTCGCGCGACGTTTCGCTACCTCCGAAGAAATAGACGCCAAAGAGGATGCAGATGATGATGAGGTAGATCCAATAGAAATTGAAACCTCCGCCCATGCGCCGGCTACCACCAGCGCGTGGTGGCTGGGGGCCGGGCTTCTCGGTCTTGGGAGCGGGTTTCTTGTTTATGTCTTTTTCGTATGCCACGGTTTTCAATTAACAATTAACAATTAACAAATAACAATTAGTTTGCTTGTAACAAAAATAAAAACAATGAGGGATTCCTTAGTCGAGGTCGGGGATTGGGGTGATCCTGGCATCCTCCCAGAGGCTTTCGAGGCGATAGAATTCGCGAGTCTCGCGCTGGAAGATGTGGACCAGGGCATAGCCGTAGTCGATGGCTACCCACTGGCGGTTCTGCAGTCCGACGATACCCTGCCGATGCTGACCGTAGTTCTTCTGAACGTAATCGACCAGCCGGGTGGCGATGCTCAGAACGTGGGTGGAGGAGGTGCCTTCGCATACGACGAAGTACTGGAAGGCGGCTTCCTCGATGTCGCGCATGTCGATGAGCTGGAGATCACGGGCCTTGCTATCCTGAAGACCTTCGATGATTACTTCTATTAGTTTGTCTGTCATTCTATATAATTTTGCGCGCAAAGATAGTTATAATTCCTGACATTTGGGAACAATTTTGAAAAAAATCGTCTGTTCTTTGAGTTTTTTTATAAAATTCTTGCTTGTTCGTGGAAAAATGAGTATATTTGCATCGCAATTTTTGACAAAAAATGCCCGAAAATGTCTATCTACATTTTAAATAAATATATATATGGAAATCCAAGGACGAATTATTCAAGTCATGCCACTGGCCCAGGGCGTCAGCAAGGCAGGTAACAACTGGAAGAAGCAGGAGTACCTGCTCGAGACGAAGGACCAGTACCCCCGGAAGGTGCTTTTCAACTTCTTCAACAATAACGTCGATCAGTATCCGCTGCAGGTGGGCGATGACATCATCCTCAGCTTCGACATCGAGAGCCGCAGCTTCACGGGCCGCGACGGCGTGGAGCGCTGGTCCACCGAGATTCGTGGCTACAAGGCCGAGAAGGTGACCGACCAGGCCCCGCAGCCCACCGGCTTCGAACCTGCTGCCCAACCCTTCCAGCCTGCCTATCAGGCCCCGCAGCCTGCCGTGCCGCAGTATCCTGTCGATCAGCCTGCCCAGCAGCCCAGTAATACGGATGACCTGCCGTTCTGAGAAAAAAGGCTCGCAACTTTGGTTGCGGGCCTTTTTGGGGTTAGGGATATGAAGGGATGATTGGGGATGTTAAGGGATATTTAGGGATATTTAGGGACGATACTTTGTTCCCGTTCGGTCACGTCCGAGAGAAGCGCCTAAAGAGAAAGGGACCCAAGAGACATTCGTCCCTTAGAATCCCTTAAAATCCCTAAGAATCCCTAAGAATCCTGATAGATTAATTTGCCATTTCGGCAATGAACTTGATGCGGACGAGGCGGATCTCCTCTTCGGTATAGACGGAGCCCCATTCCTGGACGGCGGCTTCGAGGTCGTCCTTGGGCGACTCCTTGAAGTACTGGTAGAGCTCGTCGATGTCCTCCTTGTCCATGATGTCCTCGAGGAAGTAGTCGATGTTGATGTGGGTACCGCTGGCGATGATGGCCTCGAGGTCGTCGAGCAGCTCCTTGAAGTCGAGGTGCTGGCCCTGGGCGAGTTCGTCGAGGGCAATCTTGCGGTCGATGGCCTTGATGATGTCGAGCTTCTTCTTGCTCTTGTTGGCAATGGTACGCACACGCAGGTCCTCAGGACGGACAATCTCGTTCTCGTCGCAATGGCGCTTGATGAGGGCACAGAACTCCTCGCCGTAGCGCTTGGCCTTGCCGACACCGACACCGGGGATGTTCTGCAGTTCCTCGATGGTGATGGGGTAGGTGGTGGCCATGGCTTCGAGCGAAGGATCCTGGAAGATGACGTAGGGCGGCAGCTCGAGCTTCTTGGCCACCTTCTTGCGGAGGTCCTTGAGCATGTTGTAAAGCTCCTCGTCGGCGGCAGCGCTTGCGCCGGCACCCTTCACCTCCTCTTCCTCCATCTCGTCGTCGTCGAGTTCCACAACGATGGTGAAGGGCTTGGGGCTGTTGAGGAAGCGCTTGCCTGCGGCAGTGACCTTGAGCAGACCGTAGGTCTCGATGTCCTTGCAGAGGTACTTGTCAACGAGCGCCTGCCGGATGACGGCATTCCAGATGTCGGGAGTCTCGTCGTTGCCCGAGCCGAAGCATTCGAGCTGGTCGTGCTGGTAGCTGACCACCTCGTCGGTGCGTGTGCCTTCGAGGATGGTGACCACATACTCCTGCTTGAACTTCTCCTTGAGAGCCAGGACTACCTCGATGACGGCGCAGAGCAGCTCCTTGGCGTCGATGCGCTTCTTGGGCTTGCGGCAGTTGTCGCAGTTGCCGCACTCGTCGTCCTTGTAGTCTTCGCCGAAGTAGTGGAGCAGCGCCTTGCGCCGGCACATCGAGGTCTCGGCGTAGGCCTGCGTCTCCTTGAGCAGCAGCCGTCCGATCTCCTGTTCGGCGATGGGCTTGCCCTGCATGAACTTCTCGAGCTTGATGAGGTCCTTCTCGCTGTAGAACGCGATACACTCGCCTTCGCCGCCATCGCGACCCGCGCGACCGGTCTCCTGGTAATAGCCTTCGAGGCTCTTGGGCATGTCGTAGTGGATGACATAGCGCACATCGGGCTTGTCGATACCCATGCCGAAGGCGATGGTGGCCACGATGACGTCGGCATCCTCCTTGAGGAAGGCATCCTGGTTCTCGCTACGAACGTTGGACTCCATGCCGGCATGGTAGGGCAGCGCCTTGATGCTGTTGGCCTTGAGCACTTCGGCCAGCTCCTCGACCTTCTTGCGCGACAGGCAGTAGATGATGCCCGACTTGCCGGGGTGCTGCTTGATGTACTTGATGATGTCGCGGTCGATGTTGTCGTTCTTCTGGCGTACCTCGTAATAGAGGTTCGGACGGTTGAAGGAGGACTTGAAGACGGTAGCCTTCGAGATGCCCAGGTTCTTCATGATGTCCTGCTGCACCTTGGGCGTGGCCGTGGCGGTCAGGGCGATGAGAGGGCGCGGACCAATCTCGTTGATGATGGGGCGGATGCGGCGATACTCGGGGCGGAAGTCATGGCCCCATTCGGAGATGCAATGCGCCTCGTCGACAGCGAAGAAGGAAACCTTGACGGTGCGCAGGAAGTCGATGTTCTCCTGCTTGGTCAGGGATTCGGGGGCCACATAGAGCAGCTTGCACTTGCCTTCGACGATGTCTTGCTTGACCTGGTCGATGGCCGATTTGGTGAGCGACGAGTTGATGAAGTGGGCTACATTGTCTTCCTCCGAAAAGTTGCGCATGGCATCGACCTGATTCTTCATGAGGGCAATGAGCGGAGAAATAACAATGGCTGTGCCTTCCATGAGCAACGAAGGAAGCTGGTAGCAAAGTGACTTGCCACCACCCGTAGGCATGAGCACAAACGTGTCGTTGCCTTCCATCAGGTTTGTGATAATCGCTTCCTGATTACCTTTGAAATTATCAAATCCGAAGTGTAACTTCAGACTATCGTGCAATGTTTTATCCATATTATTAAATTCCTTTGCAAATATAGATAGGAAATGTGATACTTCCAAATTTTTTGCAAAGAAATTTCATTTTGACTATAAAAAAACTGCTATTTCACTATACAAATAGCAGTTCAAGGGGTTATTCCTGTAGTTTTTCGAGTTTTTCGGAGGCTTCGAGCCATTCGAAGGACACGTCGTCCATCTCCTTCTTGAGCGCTGCATGGTCGATGTAGAGCTGCTGGTTCTGGCTTCCTTCGGGCGTTGACATCTGGGCTTCGAGGGCATCGATTTTCTGCTGCAGGGCATCGAGCTTGTCCTCAGCAGCCTTGATCTGCCTTTCGAGCTTGCTGGTCTGCGCCTTGAGGGCCTTCTGCTGCTCGAAACTGATGCTCCGGGAGCCGCTGAGCGGGGGAAGACTGGCGGCGGCTGCCTTCGGATCGACCGCAGGACGAGCCTTGGGCTGGCTGCCCGGATTGCCTGTCGGGAAGGATTCGACGACGGGTGGGGCCGTCTGCTTCCTTTCGAGCTCGTGCAGACTCTCGAGGTTCTTCTTCTTCAGATAGTCGTAGATGCCGCCGAGGTGCTCCTTGACGCGCTGATGACCGAACTCGTACACCTTCTCGACCAGTCCGTCGAGGAAGTCGCGGTCGTGGCTGACGACGATGACGGTGCCCTCGAAGGCCTGGATGGCATCCTTCAGCACCTGCTTGGAAGGAATGTCGAGGTGGTTGGTGGGCTCGTCGAGAATGAGCAGGTTGACAGGCTGGAGGAGCAGGCTGATCATGGCCAGACGGCTGCGCTCGCCGCCCGACAGCACGCGGACGGGCTTGTCGATGGCTTCGCCGCCAAACATGAAGGCGCCCAGGATGTCGCGTATCTTGGTTCGGATGTCGCCGACGGCTATTCGGTCGATGGTGTCGAAGACGGAAAGGCTCTCGTCGAGGAGCTGCGCCTGGTTCTGGGCATAGTAGCCGATCTTGACGCCATGTCCCACCTTGAGGCTGCCATCGAATGGAATCTGGCCCATGATGCACTTGACGAGCGTGGACTTGCCCTCGCCGTTGCGACCGACGAACGCCACCTTCTCGCCGCGTCGGATGGTCAGATTGACATGATCGAACACCACGTGGTTGTAGGCCTTTCGGACCTCCTGGCAGATGACGGGATAGTCGCCCGAACGGGGAGCAGGGGGGAACTTGAGGTTGAGGCGGGAATTATCGACCTCGTCAATCTCGATGGGGACCTGCTTCTCGAGCCACTTGATGCGCGACTGCACCTGGATGGCCTTGGTGGCCTGGTAGCGGAAACGCTCGATGAAGTCGCGCGTATCCTGCAGCTCCTTCTGCTGGTTGGCATAGGCGCGGCGCTGCTGTTCGATGCGCTCCTGATGGAGCACCACATAGCGGGAATAGTTGACGTTGTAGTCGTGGATGGTTCCGCACGAGATCTCGATGGTGCGCGTGGTGACATTGTCGAGGAAGGCGCGGTCGTGGCTCACCAGCACGACGCTGCTGCCGCTCTGGGCAAGGAACTTCTCGAACCACTGGATGGACTCGATGTCGAGGTGGTTGGTGGGCTCGTCAAGGAGGAGCAGGTTGGGATGCTGGAGCAGGATCTTGGCCAGCTCGATGCGCATGCGCCAGCCGCCGGAGAACTCGCTGGTGGGGCGGTCGAAGTCGGAGCGTTCGAAGCCGAGTCCCAACAGGGTGCGCTCGATTTCGGCATCGCGGTTCTGCGACTGGATGATCGTAAGCTGTTCGGTGAGCTCGGTCATGCTGTCGATGAGGTCGGCATACCCCTGCGACTCGTAGTCGTCGCGCGTCGAGAGCTCGCGATTCATCTCGGCGAGCCGCTGCTCGAGGGCGATGGTCGAGGCGAAGGCCTTCTCAGTCTCCTGCCGGACGGTCATCGTATCGCTGAGCACCATCACCTGGGGCAGGTAGCCGATGGTGAGTTCCCTGGGCCTTGAGACACGTCCGCGGGTGGGGGACTGGAGACCGGCAATGATCTTGAGCATGGTGGATTTGCCGGCACCGTTCTTTCCGACGAGGGCAATGCGGTCGTGACGATTGATTACATAATTAACGTCGGTGAAGAGCGGCTTGACGCCAAACTCCACCGACAGCTGTTCTACACTTACCATTTTTCGTTCTGCATTGCATCGATTAGCAGGGTCTCGTTGTTGCGTGTGCGCTCGAGCATCTTGAGCAGCTTCTCCATCGCTTCGACAGGCGTATGCTCGGACAGGAAGCGCCGCAGGATCCACATGCGGTTGGACGTGGTCTTGTCGAGCAGCAGGTCGTCGCGGCGGGTGGAGGAAGCGAGCAGATCGACTGCGGGGAAGATGCGCTTGTTGGCAATCTTGCGGTCGAGCACGAGCTCCATGTTGCCAGTTCCCTTGAATTCCTCGAAAATGACTTCGTCCATCTTCGAACCGGTCTCGATGAGGGCGGTGGCAATGATGGTGAGGGAGCCGCCGTTCTCGATGTTGCGGGCTGCACCGAAGAAGCGCTTGGGCTTCTGGAGGGCATTGGCCTCGACACCGCCCGAAAGAACCTTGCCGCTCGAAGGCGAGACGGTGTTATAGGCACGGGCGAGACGGGTGATGGAATCGAGCAGGATGACTACGTCGTGACCACATTCGGTGAGGCGCTTTGCCTTTTCGATGACCATATCGGCCACCTTGACATGGCGGTCGGCGGGTTCGTCGAAGGTCGAAGCGATGACCTCGGCATTGACGTCACGTTGCATGTCGGTGACCTCCTCGGGACGTTCGTCGATGAGGAGCACGATGATGTATGCCTCGGGATTGTTTTGGCTGATGGCCGTGGCAATCTCCTTCAGGATGACGGTCTTACCGGCCTTTGGCGGAGCGACGATCATGGCACGCTGGCCCTTTCCGATGGGGGCAAACATATCGATGACACGGCAGGAAGGTGTGTCGTCGTGTCCTTTGGTGAGGTTGAACTTCTCGTTGGGGAAGAGGGGTGTCAGATGTTCAAAAGGTACGCGATCGCGCACGTATTCGGGTGTTCGACCATTGATTGACTCGACCGAAACGAGCGGGTAGTTGTGTTCGCCGACCCGTGGCGGACGAATGGGACCCTCCACGACATCGCCTTGCTTGAGGTTGTTCTGCTTGATCTGCTGCTGGCTCACGAAAATGTCGTCGGGAGAAGCGAAATAGTTGTAGTCGCTGGAGCGCAGGAAGCCGAAGCCGTCGGGCATGATCTCGAGGACACCGCAGCCGGTGAGTACGCCATCGAATTCGTCGCGGGTGGCCGGCACGATGCCATGCTCCTCGGCCTCTTCTTCGATTTCGGACTTTTCCTTGGCCTCGGCAGCAGCCTTGGCCTCTTCCTGTTCGGCCTGCTGGCGCTGCTTCTCCTTCTGCTGCTGGTTGTTCTTCTTCTTTTTCTTGCTATGGGTGCTCGAATGACCACCGATGCCGAACATGTCCTGGAAGAAGTTCTTGTTCTTCTGGATCAGCTCCTGTGTGCCATCATCCTCGGGCTGCTGAGACTCTTCGTAATACCCGTTTTCGTCATCCGGATAGTCCTCGGCTCCTTCCTCGTAGCCTTCGGGACCTTCGACGTAATCGTTGGGGTCCATGCCGTAAGGACCCTCGGGATAGCCCTGGCCCTCGTAATAGTCGGGCTGTCCCTCGGGATAGCCGTCTTCGGGGTAACCTTCTTCGGGATAACCACCTTCGGGATACTGGTCGGCAGGGTAATCCTGGGGAAAATCGTCCCCTTGTGGGTATTCGGGTTGTCCTTCGGCATATTCACCCTGCTGATAGCCGTTTTCGGAGGGATACATCTCCTGACCGGCCGCATTGGGGTCGGACTCGGGCTGCATTTCTTCGACCGGCTTTTCGGAGGATTCGGCATCTTCGGGGAAGAGCGACGGCGTTTCGGCTGCAGCCAGGGCAGCGAGCTCGGCCTTGGACTTGCGACCGCGCTTCTTGGGTGCAGGGGCGGCATCGCCTTCAGCTTCCGAGCTGGTCTTCCTGCTGGTCTTGGCCTTGGGCGCAGTCTCGCTGCCGGCTGCCTTTGGCTTGCGACCGCGTTTCTTGGGCGCAATCTCTTCGAGAGCGCGCTCGGCCTCCAGGATCTGTGCGACGCAGTTGTCCAGGTTTTGAAAGTCGGGTTGGGGGATGTTGAGCGACTGAACGAGAGATACAATCTCCTCAGGCTTCATGTTATACAATTCTTCTTGGGAATGCATAGTAATATCTTTGTTGGGAAAAATCAAAAAAAAGGGAATGCACAATCAAAGATGGTAAAGAACGGGAATTAGGCATTTATTCCAAATTGTGCGGCGCAAAGATACTGTTTTCGAATCAAAAAAACAAATTATTCCTCCATTTTTTTTCGAAAAATAACAATTTTTGTCAAAAAGAAGGGCATAATTCGCTATAGAAATGCCTATTTCTCCTCCTTGGATGGCTCGATGACGGGCTGTTCCTCCAACTTGGGAGTCCCGGGCAGCGGGTTTTTTCTCTCCCGTTGCCACCTGTTCCAGGGCCAAAGGTCATACAGATTCCGGAAGTCCTTGCGCAGAATAAATCCGATACCCTGTGTGGTGAGGGCATTGTTGATCGAATAGTCGCGTTCGTTGTAATGGCTGTAGGCCTTTGCACGGACGGTACCGCTGTTATTAATGAGGAATTCGATGTCGAAGTCACCGATGAACGAATTTGTATTGTTGCCCATGCCGAGCCGGTTGGCGGGATCGCGATAGCCTACATTGCCGTTGAGCAGGAGGCGGTCGCCGAGGAGCCGGGTGGAGAGGCTGACATCCATCTCCATGTCGCTGAAGTCGCCCTTGTCGGTCCGGAAGTTAGTACCCATCGTGAAGTTGTTGCTCACATGGCCCAGCAGCTGGTTGAGCTGCGAGGTGAGGCTCGCGCTTGCAAAGGACGTGAGCTCGGAGCCTGTCCTGCTTTGTGAGGACTGGGCATACTGAGGCGTATAGAACTTCGAGAAGAGGAGCAGGTAGATCACCTCCTGGTTGAGCATCTCCTGGGTGCCGATAATGTTGTGGACGTAGGCCTGGATTTCGTCACTTACATTCTTGACTTCCAAGTCGAAGCGAATGATTGGCGCCGAGAGTTGCCCCGTGATGTTCAGGTTCAAATCGACGGGGACGGACGTACGGCTCAACGACCCCAGTGTGGTGATGGTCTCGTCGAGGTCGGTCAGATTGACCGAAGGGATGTTGTATCGGCAGTCGAGGCTCAGTTCTGCTTCACTGGGCACGCCATTGAAACGAACGTAAGAGGTGTTCTGGAGCTTGAATTCCTTGTTCATCAGGTCGCCCTTCACGTTCATTGTGTAGCTACCCTGGCTGATGCGGTAGGTGCCGGCGAGGGTGATGTCGCGCCGGGGATCGTAGCGGATGGAGAGGTCGCCGGTGCCACGACCTTTGATCAGGTCTTCGGACAGGGGGTCGAGCTGGACGGAGACCTCGCACTGTTCGGTGCCATTGACCTTCAGATCGACCTGCAGGTCGGTGGTCTCTTCTTCGCTGGATGTGACCTGCATGGAGGGAATGGTTTGGGAGGATCCTTCGAAGTCCAGGCCCTCGGAGAGCAGCTGGAGCCGTTTCTTGTCGCGGAAGGTGAGGAAGGTGTAGGCATCCTGCTCGGTATCGATATCCTGTTCGTAGGGCGACAGGAAGACCCAGGACTTGTCGGTAGTGCCGACGTCCATATTGACACGATGACGGCCATTGCCTCCCTTCAGCTGCGCCTTTCCCTGGACATAGATCTGGCCCCAATAGATGCGGCCGGGAGCCTGCTGGCGATCGAGGGCGAGGAATCCCTGGTTGGCCTGGGGCATATCGACATTGACGTCGTAGAGGAAATTGTGGAGATACTCGTGGTCGATGCGGGCATTCAGTGTGAGCGGATGTCCGTGACAATCATCGACGTAGCCGCCTTCGACACGAATGACACCCGGTTCGAGATGAACCGTATCGGCGATGTGGAAGTGGGCCCCAATTAGATGGTGGGTGAAACGTCCGTCGAGGTAGGGATGTCCCGTGAGCTGGAGGCGGTCCATGTCGCCAAAGAGCCGTACGGGACCGGTGATGTGTCCCGAAAACTGCTGGAGGATGCTTCCTGTCCAGTTGTTGATGAAGCCCAAGGGCAGATGGTCGGGATCGACGCGCAGGTCCATCGAATCGTGCTTGGCGAGCTGCAGGTCGAATTCGGCATGGGAGTGATAGATGGAGTCGGTCACGATATCGGCAGCAATGGTGACGAACTTGTTGGGTATCAGGACCTCGGCCGAAAGATGCGCATTGCCGAGCAACGTGTCGATATAGGAAAAGTTCTGAATGTAGAGACTATCGGTTCGAATATGAAGGTCGGGTTCGCTATTGAATACAATGTCGCCTGTAGCCTTGCCTCCGAAATGCATATAGTTCTTTTCGAAGCCGCCCAGCACCTGGTCGAGGTCGAAATTCCTTAGGCTGATGGTGAAGTCCCTGTTGCCGGCCTTGTTCCAGGTTCCCAGGGCTTCGATTTCCTGCTCTCCGCCTGCAAGCTTGAAGTTGTCGATGACGTAATCGCCCTCTTCGGTGCGCGTCAGGTGTGCTCCGGAGAATTGCAGTTCGTCGCTGTTGTAGAGAAGCCGGGTGGGTTCGAGGGTTACGTCCAACGGTTCGCGAACGACACGTCCATGCAGGGTTCCCACCAGACGATGCTGCTGGGTGAGCGCCTCGAAGTCGAGAACGGGGAAGAGCACGCCATTGCCATCGTCCTCGATATCGAGGGTGGCCGCCAGGGCTCGTCCATTCTGGAGGTCGAGGGCGGGCAGTTCGGCATGAGCGTCCTTGAAATGGTTGGCCGAGTCGATGCGGGCTTCGAAAACGCCCTCACGGTTCATGGCAACGGGGATGTTGAGGATATCGAAAAGGTCGTTGATCACAGGAATAACACCCTTGATGTGATAATCGCGGTTCTGGCGGTTCCGGTCGTAGGTGATGTGAGCAATCGGGCTGTTGAGCTCGCCCTTTTCGGAGGTACCTTCGAATAGGATGTTGTCGAGGTCCAGTCTGCGATTGCCCTTTTCCAGGGAGAGGTTCGAAATCTTCATATCGCCTTCGGCATCGCGCCAATCGGATGCGATGACATCGGCATGAATCCGGGCCGTAATGGTCAGGCTGTCGAGGTGACGGTTGTCGGTGATTCCCAGTCCATTGGGATTGAAATGGGCAAAGGTTCCATCCACCCGGACGTGACGGTCGGGTTGTGAAAAGTCGATGTTGAAACTGGAATTGATATCCCCCAGGCTGTCGTTCAGCGCTATGTCGCCCTTGAATTTCTGTTCTTGGACATCGCCATTGATCCTGACGTCCTTGAATGCGTGTTCCTTCCAAACAACTTCGCCAACGTTTCCGACCAATGTCAATCTGAGCGGATGCCTCGGGTGGATGTTCGCCTCGTAGTCGAGATCGAAGACAGCATGACCAAGCTCGGTCTTCCGAGGAAGAATCCTGTCGAGTTCGAACCCGCTGGTCTTGCAATGACCCTTCACGCGGAAGGGCCTATCCTTCAGCGAATTTCGGTTCGTGTCCGGCTTGTGGTATTCGAAGTCGGCATCGAGCACTGCACTTCCGATATCGGTCGAAAGATTGCCTGCAAGGAGTGCGTGGCACGGCATACCCTGGATGGAACCGTTCAGGCGGACGTTGCCCAACGTATCGACACGAAGCCTGAGCTCCCGGATATCGGCCGAAAGATAGAGGCTGTCGATGGGGTTCTTCAGCTGGGAGATACGCAATCGGGCGGATGTAAAGAAATTATGGATACGCTTCAGCCTGGGATGACCTGAGGGAAGGTCAAGCTGCTTGAGATCGAATTCCAGTTCGTCAGAGGTGCCATTGGCATCAGCCAGGACAGTCAGCTGCGGATTGGTCAGTTCCAATCCCTTCAGCAGGAAGAGGAATCGGTTGTCCCCCTCGGGAGCATTTATCACCTCCTTGACATTCAGCGAAAGCTCGCACCGTTCGGCACGGATGGACGAGCTGTGCTCAAAGCAATGGAACTTCTTGATAAGCAGATGAGTATCGTGGACGTGAACATTGGCACTCAGCTTTTCGATGGAGATGTGATTGGGGTCGATGGGGCTGTCGGCAAGATGAGGCTGGTCGAGCACATTGTAGGAGAGACGTCCCTGTCGCAGAAGGATGGCATTCAGGTCGAGCTGCTGGATGAATGGCTTGCGGTCGGGGTCGTCATCCTTCCGGAAGGCATCGATGAGGAACTGGTAATTGGCGGCACTGTCGGCCGAAACACGATAGGTCCGGATGTCGAAGTCGATGAGCTGGCAGGTGTTGAGCACCAGGTGGTTGGAAAGGAGGGGCAGCAGGTCGAAGGCCACCATGGCACGACGGGCATGCAGGAGTGTGTCGTCCTGCTGGTCGTAGATGGTCACATCGTTCAACACCACCTGGTTGAGCCAGTTCACCTCGGCATCTCCATCCAGGGTGATGCGCGAATTGATCTGTTCGCTCAGCAGGTTGGTCAATGATTCCTTGACGACAAGACCGGTGAGATTGAAGTGAACGGCGAGATAAATGACGATAGCCACTATCACCACAGCATAGACTATGGTGTGCAGACTTCCGCGGAAGATGGCTAACAGTTTTCTCACTTGTTCAGAGTATTCGGATGGGGTGGTTCGAAACGTTCTTATTCGGGAATCGGGTAGATGGCAAACTTTTTGCGTAATTCCTTGAATTTCTCCAAGTCAGCCTGCCAGGTCTGGCGAATCTGTTCTTCCGTCCAGCCAGCCTTCAGCTGGTTATAGAGCTGGTCGCTACCTGCCAGCATATTAAAGAATCTGGCACGGGTGATCCAGCCCCATCCCGCCTCTTTCTGATGCTGAAGGTAGAAGCGCAGACTGAATCCGCGCGGAGCATCGACTTTGCGCAGATCGTGGTTTCCGAACATCTCGAAAGGATGATCCGTACCGCGGCCCACGCTCACCTCAGAGCCCTCGAAGAGGCAAAGGCTGGGATAAAGAGCAATAGCATGGTCGTTCTGCAGATTCTTCGAAGGCCCGATAGGCAGGCTATAGGGCTGACCGTGTGTCCAGTTGGCGCATGGAATGATGGTAAAGTTGTCCTGTGGTGCAGGCATGCCCGGTTGCTGCTCTTCGTTGAGCCATCCCATTTCGGCCATGATGCGTGCCAATTCTCCCAATGTGCAGCCATGCATCAAGGGAATGGGAATGATTCCCACGAAACTCTTGAATTCCGGTTTCAATGTGGGTCCATCGACCGTGTCGTTCGGATTGGGGCGGTCGAGGATGATGAGCTCCTTGTGCTGTTCGCCGCAAGCCTGCATGACATAGTATAAGGTGGAAAGGTAGGTGTAGAAGCGGCATCCGACATCCTGGATATCGAAAACGAGGACGTCGAGACCATCCATCCATTCCTTGCGCGGTTTCTTGTCATTGCCATAAAGGCTGTAGATGCTGAGGCCAGTAGCCGAATCCTTGCCGTCCTTGATGTGAGCACCTGCTTCAGCCGTCCCCCGGTAGCCGTGCTCGGGAGCCATGATGCAACGTACATCGACACCTCGACTCAGGAGTGTGTCGGGCAGGGGAATGTATGCGCCATCTGAAGGACGTTGTACCACAGCCGTCTGATTGACAACCAGACCTACACGCTTGCCCATGAGCATCGGCAGGTATTGGTTCATCGATTCGGCACCGGTTCGTACGCGTTCCGTTGCATTGGTTTGAGCCAAAGATGGGGGAAATGGCAG
>JAEEGJ010016124.1_pt1 | contig 17252 bp, 13 predicted proteins | sample 8958761 | NCBI WGS metagenome assembly JAEEGJ01 (sample SAMN16246546, study PRJNA631951) | gut metagenome | biome: gut microbiome; feature: rumen; material: RS-attached | host: Bos | place: Iran: Karaj | collected 2018-10 | reverse complement strand
CGGCTTCAGAGGCGTTTCCTGCTCCCGGTAGATCAGCGCGCGGGTGCGGTGTTTGTCGTCCTTGGCCATGCCGGCCACGGGAATATCCAGTTTCAGAGCGTTCAGAACCGCCTGCGCGGCGTGCACCTGCCCGAGTCCGCCGTCCATGAGGATGAGATCCGGAAGGTCGACAAAACCCGGATTCCCGTTAAGCGCCTCCCGGAACCTGCGGAACAGCACTTCCTGCAGGCTTCCCGTGTCGTCCGCGCCGTCTATCGTCTTGATCTTGAAGCGTCTGTAAGCCTTCTTAAACGGTCTGCCGTCCAGAAAGACCACCATGCCGCCCACGGAATCCACGCCGTTGATATTCGAAATATCGTAGGCCTCGACCCGGTGGATCTTCTCCGCCAGCTCGGGGCCGAACACGTCGGCAAGACCTGACTTCACGGCCTGTTCTTTCTCGATCTGACGTTTCGCCCTCTCGTCCAGATCCTTCACCATCTCGTCCACGTCCTTGCGGACCAGGTCCAGCAGCGCCCGTTTTTCGCCGCGCGCCGGCGCCAGGAGGGTCACCTTCGAACCGCGCTGACCCGACAGCCACTCCGCCAGCAGATCCGCGTCCTCCGGCAGTTTCGACACGAGGATCTCCTTCGGGATCATGACGTTCGCGAAATAGTACTGCTTGATGAACTCCGCGACGACAGCCTCCCGTTTCTCCTCATGAAGATCGCCCAGGAAAAAGCTCTCCCGCCCGGACAACTTGCCGTCGCGCACAGTGAACAGCACGGCGTGGGCACCGGAAAGTCCCGCGGACAGCAGGACGATGTCCAGATCCTCCGGATGCTGCAGCACGACGCGCTGTTTTTCCGTGATGGCCTTGATGGCTTCGATGTTGTCGCGGTAGACCGCCGCCTGTTCGAAATCCAGCGCCTCGGAAGCGTCCTTCATCTTCTCCTTGAAGATGCGCAGCAGGTCGTGATCCCGGCCCTGCAGGAAGTCCACCGCTTTCTCGATCGCTTTGGCGTACTCCTCCTTCGACACGTCGCCGCGGCAGATGCCCCGGCACTGATGGATGTGAAAGTTCAGACAGGGCGAAAAATCCGGGCCGAAATCCGTCGTGTTGCAGCGCTTCAGGGCGTAGGCGGAATTCAGCAGGTCGATGATGGTGTTGACCGCGCCGGCGTCCGCGTAGGGGCCGAAGTACTTGGAGCCGTCGTTCACGATGCGGCGGGTCTTCAGAATGCGGGGGTATTCCTCCGCGAGGGCCACTTTGATATAGGGATAGGTCTTGTCGTCCCGCAGCAGGATGTTGTATTTCGGCTTGTGCTTTTTGATCAGGTTGCACTCCAGGATGAGCGCCTCCATCTCGCTGCCGCAGGTGATGTATTCGAATTCGGCGATATCCTTCACCATGCGCCGCACCTTGGGCGGCTGGTTTTTGGGCGACTGGAAATACTGCCGCACCCTGTTTTTCAGCGATACGGCCTTTCCCACATAGATAATTTGCCCGAAAGCGTCCTTATGCAGATAGCATCCGGGGCAATCGGGCAATTTCTTCAGTTCCGCCTGGATATCAAACACTAACGGTCCTCTTCTGTCTCTTCCTCGCCGCGATACTTGCTTCCCTCGTAATAGTGCTCCCACTGCGCGCGTTTGATCGCTTCTTCCTGCTCTTTCTGCGCCAACTTTCTGGCTTTGCGGGCCTTCTTGATCTTCGTCTTGCGGCGCATGACCAGCACGTAGACGACAAGGACGACGAACAGAACAGCGAGCAGAGCCAGTATGATGTTCCGGATCACCTTCGCCGTTGCGTCCTCGATGCCGAAATACGACAGCAAACCGCCCTCCGCGACGGACTGCATAGCCACGGCGTCGTACGTGCCGACGGGCTCGTCCCCCTCGTACAGCGTGATCGTACCGACGATATCTCCCTTCTTGACCGGCGCCGTCAGTTTTTCTTCCAGCACCGCCCGGGCGCTCATGATGTCTACGGAGGCATCCGCGGGCAGCGTATACGCCACGTCTGTCAGCAGCACTGCTTCCACTTTATTGACCTCTCCGTGGCGGACTTTGACGTTGCCGAAGCTGTAGCCGCCGTGGAGAACGGTATAAGTCTTGTAATTTTCGAAGCCCCAGTCGAACAGTTTGATGGTATCCGCGAAGCGGCCCATGTCCGTGCAATCCATGACGACGCTCAGGAGCTTCGTTCCGTCCCGTTCGCAGGCTGCGACAAGGCAGCCGCCGGCCTGGGGCGTGTATCCGGTCTTGACGCCGAACGTGCCTTCGTATTTCGGGTAGCGCAGGTCGTTGCCCACGTAGATCTTATGACGTTCCTGCTCGTCCCACAGCAGCAGGTTCGAGGAGACCAGTTCCCGCGCTTCGCTGCGGTTCGTCTCCGGCACCGTATATTCCGCGTTGCCGACGATCTCCCGGAAATGCTCGTTCTTCATGCACGTCATGGCGATGATGGAGAGATCGCGGGCCGTCGTATAGTGATTGTCCTCGTGCAGACCGCTGGGATTGACGAAATTCGTTCCCTTGCAGCCCAGTTCCCTGGCGCGGGCGTTCATGAGGACCGCAAAGTTGTCGATGCCGCCGGAGATCGCCTTCGCGATGGCCACGGCGCAGTCGTTGGAGCTGGGGATGAGCATGGCGTGCAGCATGACGTCCACGTTCATGATCTCCCCTTCCCGCAGCTTGATGCCGCTGCCGGGCGTGGAAGCAGCCTCCGCGTCCACGGTGATATCGCTCTCCAGGTCCAGGTTTTCGATCGCCAGCAGCCCTGTCATCATCTTCGTCGTGCTGGCCGGATAGTGACGCTCGTCCGCGTTCATCTCGTACAGGACTTCCCCCGTCGTCATATCCAGCAGGATCGCGGCTGACCCTTCCAGTCTCGGATACGGCGTCAGCGCAAAAGCGCGCAGCGGCGTGCCCCCCAGCACGGCTGCGCAGACCAGCAGTATGACCAGCAGTCTCTTCATTGTTCTCATTGCAGTTTTCCCGCCCCTCGTTTATATTATCAGTAACATAACGATTTATTATACCATACGAAATCAACGAACGGAGAGAACAACGTGGAGAATATTATGATCGCGGCGACCCAGAATAAGGGGAAGCTGAAAGAACTGAGGCAGATCACGGAAAAGTACGGTCAGCAGCTGATCTCCATGGCCGACGCGGGCCTGGGAGATCTCGAGATCGAAGAGAACGGCGAGACGTTCGCCGAGAATTCCTATATCAAGGCGCACACGGTGGCGCAGCTGACCGGCAAGCCCTGCATCGCGGACGATTCCGGCCTGTGCGTCGACATCCTGGACGGAGCGCCGGGCATCCATTCCGCCCGCTACAGCGGCGTGCACGGCGACGATCAGGCCAACCGCAGAAAGCTGCTCGAAGACCTGAAAGACGTGCCCGAAGAGAAGAGAACGGCCCATTTCACCTGCTGCATCACCCTGTGCTGGCCGGACGGCCGTACGGTGGTGGCGGAAGGCATCTGCCCGGGCCGCATCGCGTTCGAGGAACGCGGAGAAGGCGGATTCGGCTACGATAAGGTCTTCATGCCCGAAGGCAGAGACCAGTCCTTCGCGGAACTGGGCGTGGAAGTCAAAAACGAGATCGGGCACAGAGCGAGAGCCCTGGCCCGGTTGGAAGAACTGTTGGACGGGGAGATCTAACGCGCCAGCGTTTCGATCTTCTCCCGGAAGATATCGGCGAAACCGCGCAGCTGCGGTACGGGCACTTTGTCGCGGTGCAGGACGGCCTGGATGTCCTGGGTCAGATCGAAACCCGCGATATCCAGGGCGCACAGCCTGCCCTCACGGATGGCCTTCGCCGCGGTATAGTACGGAATGACCGCGATCAGCTCGTCCTTTTCCGCCATGTCCGCAGCGGTATCCGCGCTCTGCAGGGTCAGGAAAGGACGGGTATCCAGATGCTTTTTCGCCATGGAATTCATAAAACCGATGCTGTAAGGCGCCGTCGCCTCCATCATCACCAGCTCATGACCGGAGATATCCTCCGGTTTTATTTTTTTCCGCTGCGCGAACGGATGGGACGGATTGACCACGGCGACGACTTTCGTGCCTGCCGCGCAGAAGATCTGCCATTCGTCCGTGTTCAGGGGATCGTCGATCAGACAGGCCATGTCCAGCGTATCCTGGCGCAGCCGTTCCTTCAGCACGGACGTGCCGTCCACGACGATGTCCATCGTGACCCGCGGAAAACGCCTGTGGTACTCCCGGATCAGTTCCTCCCCCACCGCGTGGAACAGGGATTCCACCATACCGACGCGTACCGTGCCGCCCAGCGATTCGTTCGTGTGCAGCAGGTTTTCCATCTCGACGGCGGTCGATACGATCTGCAGCGCGTACGGCAGCAGCTCCTCCGCGTACTGCGTCAGGGTCACCTTGCGGCCGATACGGTTGAACAGCGGCGCTTCCAGTTCCTGCTCCAGCTGTTTGATCTGCGCGCTGACGTTCGCCTGGGAATAACCAAGTTCCTTCGCTGCGGACGTGAAATTCTTCAGGGTCGCGACCTTCAGAAAGGTCTTGAGATTGCGGATCTCCATATCGATATCCTCCTGTCAACAGTTTACAGAAAGACGTACCCCTTTTCAATTAGTATTATCAATTATTTTTGTAATTTGCATAAATATTTTCAATGTCAGGTATTTCCAAGGCGCACGGCATGATATACTGCAGATGATACGAAGAAAGGAGGATCTCCCTATGGGCCTTTTTGATAAGATCTTAAAAGAAGTCAGCGAGAAAGCGCCGGATCTGAAGCTGGACGAACTGGCGAAGAACGTATCCGACGCCGTATCCACCCTGAAGACCGAGGCGGAGAAATTCGCGGAGGAGAACAAGGACGCCATCGAATCCTTCAAAACCGAGGCGCAGAAATACGCGGAGGAACACAAGGATGCCGTCGGCAGCGTCATCCCCAGCGAAGCAGACGGACCCAAACCGGGCGCCTTCGGCGTTTCCTGGGGCGAAGAGATGCCCGCGGAAGAGAACCTGTTCAATTCCGGAAAAGCGCCTGCCGCCTACTTCAAAGATATTTTCCTCGCGGAATTCGCGGATTACGAGCTGGCCGAGGAAGCCGGCTGGGGCGGAGCGGACCGTTCCTGGATCTTCCGCTTCCGCAAAGGCGGAGAAGATAAACTGGTCGTCGAGCTGCTGCCCGAGAATTCCAGCGCGGTCAAGCTCCGCGAAAAGTGCAGAAAACAGGGACTGCCCTATCTGCGCTACTACACGAACCACGAGGGCTGGTGGAATACGCGCAGCTACGTCGTAAACCGCACCCGCGCGGCTCTGGGCGGCTGATCGCCCGGTCGATTTCGCAAAAGACAGAAAGAGAACGCCCCTGCGCCTGCGGCGGACCCGGCAGAGACTCTCACCTTCTATGGCTTCGCAGGCAGCCTGTCTCTGTACGGCCCGGTACATCCCGGAATTTTCCGGGCTTTAATGCCTTCTCTTTCTGTTTTTTCATTGGAGGAGAAGCCGGCTTGGAAACGATGCTGGAACAGTTGAAAAACGAACGCTGCTGGGAAGACTTCTACGCGTACCGGACCTCCCTGGTCTGCCCGAAGGACTTCGCGAAGGAGCTCCGCAGTTTTATCGACGGAAAACGTTATCTGCCCGTGTGCGGGACGATCGAACGGGGCGACCGTTTTCCCCTGCCGAAAAAGGTGGTCATCAGCAAGATGAGTTCGCAGAAAAAACGCACGGTGTACGTCTATCCGAAAGACGGGAACACCGTGCTGAAGATGCTCACCTGGCTGCTGCTGCGCCACTATGACGGCGTCTTTTCCCCTGCCCTGTATTCGTTCCGTCCCGGCCGCACGGCCAAGGACGCGGTCCGTACGCTCACCCGCACGCGCGGCATCTGGCAGAAATACGGGTATAAGGCGGACATCCACGACTATTTCAACTCCATTCCGGTGGAACGTTTCCTGCCCCTATTGGAACAGACCCTCGCGGATGACCCGCAGACGTTCTCCTTCCTCCGCAGCCTGCTGGAGGAGCCCTTCGTGCTGCAGGACGGCCGGGAGATTGCGGAAAGCAAAGGCATCATGGCCGGCACGCCCCTTTCCGCATTCTACGCGAACCTCTATCTGAAAGACCTGGACGCGCATTTCTGCGAAGCAGGCATCCCTTACGCCCGCTATTCCGACGATATCATCCTGTTCGCGGACACGGAGGAAGAGCGGGACAGCCACGTTTCCCGTCTGCGCGCCTTTCTGGCGGACCGCGGCCTGACGATCAATCCCGCGAAAGAGAGTTTTTTCGCGCCGGGAGAGCCCTGGACGTTCCTGGGTTTCGTCTGCAGCGAAGGCCGCGTCGACATCGCGCCTGCCACCGTGCGTAAACTCAAACAAAAAATGCGCCGCAAGGCGAGAGCCCTGCAGCGCTGGAGAAAACGCAACGGCGTATCCGGAGAAAAAGCCGCGGCGGCCTTCATCCGTATCTTCAACCGCAAATTACTGGAAAACTCCGCGGACAGCGATCTGACGTGGAGTTATTGGTTCTTTTCCGTTATCGATACCGCGGACAGCCTGCACGAGATCGATCTCTACGCCCAGGACTGTCTGCGCTTTCTGATCAGCGGCACCCGCACGAAAGCCCGCTACAACGTCCGGTACAAGGACCTGAAAAAGCTGGGCTACCGCAGTCTGGTGCACGCATATTACAGTTTTACGACTTCGCCGTAGGTGTCCGGCCTGCGGTCTTCGAAGATCGTGTAGTATTCTTTTCTTCTCTTCTCCGTCAATCCCAAGTCGATGCGCGCGTGGATCACGCCCTCGACCGGTTCGTCGAGGCTTTCGATGGCCTTGCCGACCGGATCGATGATATTGCTGTGCCCGAAGAAACCGAGTCCGCGGTCGACGCCGACCCGGTTGGCGGATACGAGGTGCAGCAGGTTGTCGAACGCTCTGGCGCGAGTGACGAGATCCCAATCCGCCGCCGTGTCCATGGGCCATTCCTCCGATTCCGTGATCTCCCAGTTCGTGCAGACGACCAGCAGCTGCGCGCCTTTCAGCGCGTACGTCCTGGCGACTTCCGGAAAAGCCGTGTCCCAGCAGATCATGACGCCGAACTTGCCGAAATCCGTCTCAAAGATGGGATACTCGCTGCCGGCTCTGCACCATTTCTTTTCCGTATCGAAGGGGTGCACCTTGCGGTACGTTCCCTGCAGCGCCCCGTCTTTGCCGATCACAGCCGCTGCGTTGTACAAAACGGACGGATCCTCCGGATCGCGCTCGGAGAAACCGTAGACGATCACGGTGCCGTACTGCGCGGCCAATGCGCCGAGACGGCGGACGGACGGGTCCTCCGCGGCTGTGCGGGTCATCGCGCCGAATTCTTCCCTCGTGCAGACGTAACCCGTCGTGCAAAGTTCCGGGAAGACGATCAGGTCCGTTTCCGGCCGTTCTTCCATGATCCGGCGCACAAAACGTTCCATCTTCGCCACGTTATATTCGTAATCAGCGGTCCGCGGCTCCATCTGCACGCAGGACACGTTCACGGTATTTTTCATCTGTATAATCCTATTCTTCCACAGTCCGTCTCAGGCAGAGCATCGTGACGCCGTCGAACTGCTCCGCGTTTTTCACGTGCAGTCCCATACCTGCATTCTATATGGAACTCCCTGCAAAATCAACGTCCGGAAAGAACTTCGAGCTTCAGCCGCATGTTCAGTCTGCGGGGCGTATCCAGGCTGTCGAACCGGATGACGTGCACGCCTGCGGCCGCGTCGAATTCCAGGACCGTCCCCTCTCCGAACACGTCGTGCCGCACCCGGGTGCCTGCGGGCAGCGCGGTCTTCTCCAGATTCTCCGGCATGTGCTTCAGCCGCACGGAGATCAGTTCCTTCGCGTCCCGCACCAGGTCGTCCGGCGGCATATTCTCCACGTTCATCCGCTCGAATCCCGTATCGAACAGGAAGCGCGACGGATAGCGCTGCGTGCCCTCGAACGTCCGTCCTTCCGCTTCGGACAGGTACAGCGCCTGCTCCGCCCGCGTGACCGCGACGAAGGCCAGCCGCCGTTCCTCTTCCATAGCCTCGAGCGTGCTCGTCTTCTTGGACGGGAACACGTCCTCGTTCAGCGCGCACAGGAAGACGTAAGGGAATTCCAGGCCTTTGGCCGCGTGGATCGTCATGAACTTCACCTTGCCGTCCGCGACAGGCTGTTCCGCGTTGGAGAACAGCGCCACGTGCTCCAGGTAATGCTGCAGCGACGTCTCTTCCCCGCAGCTGATCTCGTAGTCGAGAATGGACTGCTTCAGCTCCGCCAGATTGTCCAGCCGCTCCTGGGCGCCTTCCGTGCGCAGCATGGCCTCGTATCCGCTTTTATCGCACAGCTTTGCGAACAGTTCCGAGATCGGCATGGATTCCGCCAGTTTTGCGAACGTTTCGATCAGTTCGACGAACTTCGCGGCTTTCGTCCCCTTGAAGATCTCGTCGTCCAGATGGTTCTGCAGCGCCGTGTACAGACTGCAGCGTTCCTGTTCCGCGGTCTCCTCCAGGAACTGCATGCGCCGCTGGCCCAGGTTGCGCTTGGGCACGTTCGCGACGCGCCGGAAGCTCAGGTCGTCCTTGTATGCCAGCATGCGCAGGTACGACAGCGTGTCCTTGATCTCCATGCGGTCGAAGAACTGCACGCCGCTGTAGATCTTATAGGGGAGTTTCTCCTTCAGGAACACCTCTTCGATGTTCCGGGTGACGTAGTGAGCGCGGTACAGGATCGCGATATCGCCCAGGGAAACGCCCGCCGCAGACAGGGCGCGGATCTTTTCCGCCATCCACTGCGCTTCCTTCTGCTGGGACGCCGCGTGGCTGTATACGGGCAGCGGACCGTCCGGCAGCACGGCTTCCAGATCCTTCGCGATCCGTTGGCGGTTTTTGCCGATCAGCGCGTTGGCCGCGGCGACGATCTGCGGAGTCGAGCGGTAGTTCTTCAGCATCAGGATGGTCTTCGTGCCCTCGTGGGACTGGTCGAAATCCATCAGGTACTTCGTATTCGCCCCGCGCCAGGTGTAGATGGTCTGGTCCGGGTCACCGACGATGAACAGGTTCTTATGATAGCCCTGCAGCGCTTCCATCAACTCGTACTGCAGGCCGTCGATGTCCTGGAACTCGTCGATCATGATGTATTCCAGCCGTTCCTGCCACTTCAGCCGGATGTCCGGATTTTCCCGGAAGATGTGCAGCGTAAAGATGATCAGGTCGTTGTAATCCAGCCCGAAGCACTTTTTCTCCTGATAGAGATAGCCGTAAAAAATGATGTCTTTTACGTCCGCCGCGAGGCGGTATTTCTCGTGCAGTTCGTCCAGCGGCAGCGCGATCAGGTCGCGGTAGTACTCCGGCTTCTTGAAAAGTTTCTGGATCTCGATCATCTCCCGGGCGGAGGCGAAACTCATGTCCCGCAGGGACAGTCCCCGCTCCTCGTAGATGATCTTCAGCATGGAATCGATGTCGGAATTGTCCAGCACGAGAAAGCTCTTCGGATACTGTACCGCGTAACTCTCCTCGTCCAGCACCGACACGCAGAACCCATGAAACGTATTGATGTAGCCCGTGTCGTTGTCGCCGGTCATCTTGTGGATGCGCTGGCGCATCTCCTGCGCCGCCTTGTTCGTGAACGTGACGCACAGGATGTTGCCCGGCATGATGCCCAGTTCGTTTACCAGATACGCAAAGCGGCAGGTGAGCGCCCTCGTCTTGCCGCTCCCTGCCCCCGCGATGACCCGCACGTATCCTTCCGTCGTCGTGACCGCTTCGCGCTGCGCTTCGTTCAGTTGTTCCAGATAGTCCCGCATAGGCTGCTCCCCTGCTCTTTCTACTTTAAGCAGAATTATTATATCAAGAAAAGAACATTTGTTCAATATCGTATTCGGCACTCTTTGCCGTATAATAAGGCAGTATTGTATCGAACAGTATTTGGGAAAGAAAAGGAGATCGAATCATGAATGCATATTTAAAGAAAACCGCCGCGGTCATCCTGTGCCTCTGCCTGCTTTTCGGGCTGGGCGCATGCCGCAAGAACGAAGAGCCTTCGCTGGACGCCATCGACCAGATCGAGGGCATCATCGCGGGAGCCTGGGAAGAAGCGAGCTCTCCGGTGGTTACGGAAGAACTGCAGGCGAAGCTGGACAAGGCCCTGGAAGGCCTGACCGGCGCAACGTATACGCCGGTCGCCTATCTGGGCAGCCAGATCGTATCGGGTCACAATTACCTGCTGCTGTGCAGGGTCGCTCCCGTGGTCGCGGACCCCGTGGAGACCTATGCCGTCGTCCAGATATACGAAGACGCGGAAGGAAATCTGCAGCTGATCAATACGGCGGATTTCGGCGTCGAGACCTATCTGGGCGGCGAGAATCTGGCCGGCGGTTGGAGCGAACCGGAAACGGTCGAACTAACGGACGACATCCTGGAAGCCTATGAAAAAGCGCAGGAAAACAGCGACGCGGACTACACGCCGCTGGCTGTCATCGGTCAGCAGGTCGTCGCCGGCATGAACTACCGCATCCTCGCGGCGGAGAAGAACGTAGAGCCGGGTCATGAAAACAATTACGTGATCGTCACTCTCTACAAGGCGCTGGACAGCTCCGCGGAGATCACGGACGTCGCGAAGATGCCCGCGCAGGAATGGTGACAGGCTGCATTTTGACCAAAAAAGACAGGTCGCCGACCTGTCTTTTTTATTCAGCCGAAAGATGCTGCCCCCGGATGTTATTCGGCTTCCTCTTCCATATCCAGTCCGGAGGGAGGGATCGCGAAAGCCCACTGATCCTTGCCTTCGCAAGGCGTCTTTCTGACGCCCCACAACAGACTGCGCACCTCCAGCGCATTCGTCTCCGCATCCTTCTTAAAGCGGTAAGGGATCATACTGAAAACCAGCAGATTCAGACAGAATCGGCCGATGAACCGCCTCAGTGTCCGTTTCTTTGCCTCTTCTTTCTTTGCGCGTTTCGCTTTCATGGGAGCCTCCTGTATGATTTGCAAATTGTGTTCTTCCAAAATAACTATAGCAAATAATCCCTGTATCGTTCAAGATACGGATCAGGCCATGTAAGAGACGGTGACCGGCACGTTGTTTTTTATTCCCCACTCGGAGAGGGCGGCGGTAAACTGTCCGTACTCTTCCCAGAAGGGCAGCTCATTGAAAGCCGTACCGGTCCGGTAATCGATGCGGTACTTCGCCTTGCCCGCCTCTGTAAGAATCAGCATTTCGCGAAAAACGTCAGGGGAATTGCGGTTAAAGATCTGCGACGGAGAAACTCTGATCTCGCGGATCTCATTCGCAGAGAGGGTCATATTGTCGATAACGAGTTTTCCGGGAAACAGCAGGATCCTTGAAGGCACGGACTGATCATATTTAAGATAAAGGCAGAACTGTATCAGGATGCCCGGGATCATGATCAGGACGCAGAAAAGGAACATATAAAGCAGCTGACGCGGGCTTTTCAAAGATCCGCAGGCCAACTGAATAATTCCGATCAGCACAAAGACTGCAAGCGCAACGATCCCCGTCCACCGGACGATGCTGCGCGCTCTTGTTCCCGCTTTTTTTATAAGGGCTGCCTTCGGAAGGATAAACTCCCGATAATCGAGGCGGTAAGGATCGTCGATCGCGTTTTGTCCTTCGAGGGTCTCCCTCAATTCCAGTTCTTTTTTCCTTTCCATCCGCCCATAAATGAGCCAGAGAACCCCGTAAAGCAGGGAAAATCCCCCGGCGATCATAGCGAGAATACATAAGGTATACCCCACTGCCGAATCGATTGCCAGAGCGCAAACGCCGGCTGCGATCAAAGAGATCAACGCGAAAAACAAAAAGAAAAGGCAAAGCATCTTGTTTATTTTTTTGCCTTTATAAAGTCTGACTATCATGGACAGGACTCCTTCATTCCTATAGACAGATTATATCACAGCCCAAATGAAAAATCCCCGAAACCGTTGAGATTTCAGGGATATCTTTGGTTGCGGAGGGAGGATTTGAACCTCCGACCTCCGGGTTATGAGCCCGACGAGCTACCAGCTGCTCTACTCCGCGATGTTAAGTTGGTGCCGAGAACCGGGGTCGAACCGGTACGATATCGCTATCGCGGGATTTTAAGTCCCGTGCGTCTGCCAATTCCGCCATCCCGGCATTCTCGTTCGGCTGAGTTGATTTGGGAGAGGCTTTCGCCTCTCCCAAAGGTGGCTCCGGAGGTCGGGCTCGAACCGACAGCCTACCGGTTAACAGCCGGTTGCTCCACCATTGAGCTACTCCGGAATAAGCGTCGCACCTGCGACTTTGCTATTATACGATAATCTCCTGAATCTTGTCAAGGATTCCTTTGCGATTTTCCGCGAGTTTTTCAAGAATTCTTTCTTTCTGCCGGTAAGGCGTCATCTATGATATCATAAAACAGATATTTTGGAGGAATACCATGGATCAGTTTACAGCAAATCCTGTCCGCATAGGCGTCGTCCAGACGGGATCCGTCCCCGGCAGCCCGGAACAGAACCTGCAGATCCTGCGTCAATTCGCGCAGCAGGCAAAGGAAGCCGGATGCAGCGCCGTCTGCTTTCCCGAAGGATTTTTGACGGGCTATGACCCGGGTCACGCGCAGGAATACGCGATCCCGCAGGATGACCCGGCGGTCCGCGCCGTTTCGGAGATCGCAGCGGAACTCGGGATCGACGTTCTGGCCGGATATATGGAAACCACCGGACGCGTTTTCTATATCAACCATTCCGTTTTTTATCCGGACGGCAGCGTGCTTCCCTACCGGAAGACGCACCTGGGGGACAAGGAGCGCACCATCTTCGAAGCCGGCAACCATCTGGCGGTATTCCCGCTGAGCTGCGGCCTGACCGCCGGATTTCAGGTCTGTGTGGAATGCCACTTCCCGGAGATCACGCAGACGCTGTCGCTGCGGGGCGCACAGGTGATCTTCTCGCCGTTCGCATCCCCGGGGACGTCTGCGGACCGGGAGCGGATCTGGAAGACCATCATCCCAGCCAGATGCTATGACAACCGGGTTTATCTGGCCTGCTGCAATCAGACGGGTCGCCGCCCATCCGCAGAACCTGACGATCCGGCTCCTGAATTTGCAGGCGGCTGCCTGGCCTGCGGCCCGGATGGCAGTATCGTCGCGGAGGATTTCGGAGGGAAACCGACTTTGCTTTTCTTCGATGTGGATCCCGCCCTGCTGCAGCGCTACCGCAGCGAAGATCCGTCGATGAAGTACCGTTATTTCCCGGCAAAGCGCCGCCCGGAACTGTATACCGACACCCTTTGACACGCCTGCAATAATTAAGAATCTGCGAACGTTCGACATTTGCGCGATGAACACAAACTCACACATGCCGATATGTTTTGTATCAATGTTAAGATAGATGGGATGTACTCCGGCCCAGCCTTAACATTTTCTCTACCAATGCACCAGATTCAGGTATAGTCCGAGAATCAAACCGTCAAAAAGGTTGTTATCAGTTGGCTAGAACATAAAAATGCCGCTTTTTGCTAACACCTGAGGCAGTCCGTTCGTAAGGTGTTAAGGCTGAGCGGCTTTTTTAAAAAAATCTTAACAATCGTGCATTGCGGCTGCATCCTGCCGCATGTCCGGGGCGTTCCACAGTCCTTCCGGGACAAGAGCCCGGAGGTCTGTCTTTTTTGTTCTCTATTCCCTGTTCTTTCTTATGATCTCCGCTTTTCTGCGGTACTTTTCCGCGTTTTCCGCGTCGCCTTCCGCCATGTATAGCTCCGCCAGGCACTCGCAGCTCTCCTCGTGGGACGGCTGCAGCGCCAGCACCTTCTTAAAGCCCTCGATGGACTCCTCGAAAAAGCCGAGTTCACGGTAAGCGGAGGCCAGATAGTAATGCAGCGGCCACCAGGAATCGTAGTCTGTGCCCACGTAGCGTTCCAGGATGCGCAGGCCGTCTTCCAGATGACCCGCGGTCAGCAGGTTGACCCCTTCCTCGATCTTCACGGGGTCTTCCAGAGACGCCAGGCGCTCGCGGACTTCCGCAAGTGCGTCGGGATCGGGCGCCGCTTCGACAGGCTCAGCGCCCGCAGCGCCTCCTTCCTGCTTTTCGCTCAGCTGCAGGAATTTCTTCCACGCCAGCTGAGACTTCCTGTACTGTCCGGCGTTGACATACGCGTAGCCCAGGAAATAATAGGCTGCTGCGTCTTCGGGATAGACGCGGGTAACGTGCTCGAAGTACTCGGTGGACTCTTTCTTCAGGAGCGAGATCAGTTCCTGCTGATCCTCCCCTTCCATGCTGAGATACCATTCCCGGCAGCAGCAGGCGTAGCCGAACATGGCCTGCCGGTTCTGGGAATCCAGCAGCAGCGCCGCGCGGAAATAGATGCAGGACTTGCGGTAATGCTGCGCCTTCAGCTCTTCCGCGCCCTTCTGCGCCAGCACGTCCACCAGCTTCTCGTTGAAGTAGAGGGCCAGATAGGAGATATAAGCATCCCGGTATTTGAACTGCGTGTTCGCGCCGATCACAAGGGCCATGTTGTCCGCCAGGTCCGTCACGGGCAGGCCGCCCTCTCCGTGGAAGGCCGCCAGGTCGCCGGGCTTGATGGGGATGTCCACGCCCCGCAGGAATTCCATCCCGGTGCGGGTGCAGTAATCGTCCGAAAAGCTGTCGAACAGGAAGGTCCGCACCTCGCCGTCCAGCCAGCCGCTCAGCTTGTCTTCTCTTTTTCTGAAATCCGGCGCTTTCAGCTCCATATTTCCTCCAAACGGGGTATTACCCCAAATTCTCATAAAAATGCCGCAGAGAGCCGATCTCAGGCCTTCTGCGGCTTCTTTTACAGCGCTCTCCAGTATTCCGGCCGCAGCATATCGCTGTTTTCCTTCGCCTGGCGCACCACGGCCAGCATATTATCCCTGTCGGCGGGCAGATCGCCCTTCAGCGACAGGTAGTTCGAAGCGTGATTGCTGCGGAACACGCACGTGACCCCTTCGGGCAGCTCGACGTGCTCGAGCATCACTTCCATCTCGTCCAGGACTTCCAGCGGCTTCAGCAGCTCGAACTTGCCTTCCGCGATATCCTTCGTGACGGGCGCGGCAGGATCGAGCATCAGGGTCAGCCACGACGCGTACGACGGGCGCATCTCGCTGATCATCGTCGCCGAAGCGACCGCGTGTTCTTTCCAGCGTTCCCGGCCGCCCAGCCCGGAGATGAACGTCACCGACGCCGCGATGCCCGCGTCTTCCGCCCGGCGCACGCCCTCGATCAGCTGCTCCCGGGTCGCGTTCTTGCACATGCGGGCAAGAACCTCCGGGTCGCCGCTCTCGGCGCCCACGTAGACGATGCCTATCCCGGCTTCCTTCAGCGCCTTCAGTTCTTCCGGGGTCTTGCGCAGGATGTCCGTCGCCCTGCCGTAGATGCCGACCCGTTCGCATTCGGGAAACATGTCCCGGATCGCGTTCAGGATGGCCAGCAGCTTCGCGTTCGACAGGCACAGCGCGTCGCCGTCCGCCAGGAAGATCCTGCGGACCCGGCTGTAATACGCCCTGCATTCCCGCAGATCCGCCAGGATATCCTCCAGTTGACGGATGTGGAACTTCTTGTCCTTATACATGCTGCAGAAGCGGCACTTGTTGTGGCTGCAGCCGATCGTCACCTGGAGGATCAGGCTGTAGGCCTCGCTGGGAGGCCGGTACACCATGCCTTCGTACTGCATTACATCTTCTCCGGCGCCTTCATCATCAGCAGCGCCAGGCCGTTGGCGATCGCCTGCTTGGCGGCGTACGTCAGCAGCAGCTTCGCGTTCTTCTCGGCTTCGTCATCCACGAGGATGCGCTCGTCGTGATAGAACTTGTTGTACGCCTGCGCGATGTCCACGACGTGGCGGGTCAGGACGGAGGGCTCGTATTTGTCCGCGGCGTCCGCGATCACTTCGGGGAAGCGGTACAGCAGCTTGACCAGTTCGTAGCCGGCCGCGCCGCAGATGTAGCGCAGATCCATGCCGGATGCGTCGAATTCCTGATCAGCTGCGCCTGCGTTGCGCAGCACGGAAGCGGCTCTCGCGTGGGTATACTGCACGTAGGGGCCGGTCTCACCGTCGAAGTTGAGGACCTCGTCCCAGCTGAAGGTGTAGTCCTTGATCCTGTTGTTGGAGAGCTCCTGGAACATCACGGCGCCGATGCCGACGGTCTTGGCGGTCTCGTCGGCGCTCTCGGTATTGACGTTCTTCTCGAGTATGATCTCGCGGGTCTTCTCGACCGCCCTGTTCAGGACGTCCTCGAGGAATACCACGCGTCCGTGCCTCGTGGACATGGTGCCCTCCTCGAGGCTCACCAGGCCGAAGGGAACGTGGATGCAGTCCTTGTACCACTCCTTGCCCATGAGCTCGAGCACCTTGAACCACTGCTGGAAGTGCAGGTTCTGCTGCGAGGCCACGACGTAGATGTTCTTGTAGAAATCATAGGTCTTCTTGCGGTAAATGGCCGCGGCGATGTCCCTGGTGATGTAGAGAGACGAACCGTCGCTCTTGGTGATGAGCGCGGGAGCCATGTTCCACTCGGAGAGGTCGACGATCTGGGCGCCCTGGGACTCCTTGAGCAGTCCCTTCTCCCTGAGCTCGTCGAGCACGGCGGGCATCTTGTCGGAGTAGAAGCTCTCGCCGGCGTAGGAATCGAAGCTTATGCCGAGCATGTCGTAGACGCGGCTGAACTCCTTGAGGGATTCAGAGCGGAACCACTGCCAGAGCTCGACCTCCTCCTTTTCGCCCTTCTCGAGCTTCGCGAAGGTCTCTCTGGCCTCCTCGTCGAGGGAGGGATCCTTCTCCGCCTCCTCGTGGAACTTCACGTAGTAGGAGAGCAGGGTCTTGATCGGCTCGCGGCGCACGTCCTCCTCGCAGCCCCAGTGCCTGTAGGCGGTGATCATCTTGCCGAACTGGGTGCCGTAGTCGCCGAGGTGGTTGATCCTGACGACGTTGTAGCCGAGCGCGTCGTAGAGCTTGTAGATGGAGTTTCCTATGACGGTGCTCCTGATGTGCCCGATGTGGAAGGGCTTCGCGATGTTGGGCGAGCTGTACTCGACTATGACGGTCTTTCCGCCGCCTATATCGCTCCTTCCGAAGGCGTCCTTAGCCTCGAGCACCTCGTCAACGGTCGTCTTCGCGAACTCCTCCTTGCTGAGGAACATGTTCACGTAGGCGTTGACGTTCTGCACCTTCTCGAAGAGCGGCGAGCCCGAGATCGCGGAGGCGATGTCCGCCGCGATGAGGGGAGGCGCCTTCCTGAATGTCTTGGCGAGCCTGAAGC
>JAEEGJ010016122.1_pt1 | contig 17254 bp, 11 predicted proteins | sample 8958761 | NCBI WGS metagenome assembly JAEEGJ01 (sample SAMN16246546, study PRJNA631951) | gut metagenome | biome: gut microbiome; feature: rumen; material: RS-attached | host: Bos | place: Iran: Karaj | collected 2018-10 | reverse complement strand
TGATTCTCTGCATATTCTAGTTCCTCTCTTTATTTTCCGTTAGACGCCCAATCTGTTGATAACTGTATCAATCAAACTGTCCCAAACTGTAATAAACTTAGCCGCAGCATTGTAGCCATGCTGGAATTTCATGATTTCGGCAAGTTCCTCATCAATATTTACACCACTGATTGAGTCACGAAGATTACGAAGATCATCCATAATTGCATTCTGACTCAAAAGATTTGTCTCTGCCTGTTCACCTTTAAGACCTACATTTGTTACTGTATCTGCAAAGTAGTCATCAAAGGTCTTCATACCGCCAACCATAACGCTTGTATTGCGGATAGCGGCAATTTCTACTGCAGCACGACCGTCACCTGTTGGAGCTGTTCCTGCTGCATCCATATAACCTGCGGCAACGCTCATAACATCATTTCTGATTGCCTGATTAACTTCGATATAAGCAGATGGATTATAAACCGGAGAAACTGCATACTGACTTCCAGCTGCAAGGGCATTTACTGCATCAGCCTGAGCAAAATCATAAGCTCCTGCTTCACCAGTTCCAGCTAAAATTCCTGAATATCCTGCAAGGAAATATCCTGAATCTTCTACATGGCGGATTACAAAATCAGGATTCTCTACATCCTGTGCTGTAGTAGCCTTCAAAACAAGGTGATTATTCTTATCAAGATAAGCTTTTACTTCGCTTGTACTGTCATTTATGCGGGCAATTACTGTTTCTACCGTATCTGTATGGAAATAAGGAACCTGAACTTCGCCAGTTGAACCGCTGAATCTCATTACACCTTCAATTCCAACCTGCTGCTGCATATCAAGAGCATTTGTACCTGTAAAACGGAAAATATAAGATGTATCGAGTTCTCCATCTCCGTTTCTGTCAAAATTACCGTGTGCATTCTCAACAAAACTGTGCTGTGTAAAGAAATCAAGCCCTGTAACCTTATTTGCGCCAACTGCATTGCGGTGTACATCGTTTACAAGGTCAGCAAAGTTCATTGTCATTGTATTTAATGTCTGAATTTCATTACGAACGTCTACGTCACGGAGTTCTACGAGTGCGCCGAGTGTACCGCCATTGAATACAGCATCATTTCCAGTATCTTTCCATACAAGTTTGCTGTATCCTGTATCATCAAAACGAGGAACAAGGTCAATTTCGCGGGCAATATTTCCCTGTACGATTACACGGCCACCAACATGTACCATAAATTCATCGCTGTCTCTCTGATCTGTAGAGATATTTATTAATTTAGAAAGCTTATCAACTAAAAGATCGCGGCGGTCAAGCAAATCATTAGGATTATCGCCCATAGCGCGGCTTCTTACGATTTCTGCGTTGCAGTCTGCAATCTGGCGTGCATAACTGTTTACCTGCTTTACAGTTGCTTCAATATCACCATCAATAAGATTTCCTACACCGGCTAAAGCTTCCCAACGCTGTTTAATTGAATCTGTAAGGGTTTCGGCACGAGTTACAACTGCCTGACGGGCTGCCTTGCTTTCCGGATTTATAGAAAGTTCCTGCCATGCTTCCCAGAATTTGTCCATATTCGAACGAACCGAAATATCATCCGGCTCATTGTAGATCTGTTCTATCATGGTGTAATATTTTGAACGTGTATCCCAGTATGATTCCTGATTTGCCTGGGCAACAATGCGTTCATCAAGCAATTCATCGCGTATACGATTGATTGACTGAACATCAACACCCTGTCCAATAAGACCAGGGCGCTCAAGTCGTTCAAGATCAGGCTTATAAAGAGGATCAAACTCCTTTATCTGAACTCTCTGACGGCTGTAACCTTCAGTATTTGCATTTGAAATGTTATGACCTGCAGTTGTGATGGCATCTGTATTTGCCATGATACTGCGTTTTCCTAATTCAATTCCAGAAAATGTTGATCCCATATTTTACCCCCTCACATTTACCAGAACGCTTGCAGGCTCTGATTTTGTGATAGTGCCGTATTTCGTATAATTTTTATTGCGGGTCTGTGGCAGAGCCTTCTCTACTACTTCTGCAATAAACTCACGAGTTACATTTACATAATTTGAAATGACCTGATTTTCTACCTTGCATTTAAGGAGTTTTGTACGGAGACGACCTAAGCGATCAAAATAAGGTCTGATCTCATCTGTTTTAAGCTGTTCCTGAATTTCATCACGACGAACATCGAATTTCTGAAAGCTGTCTGAAATAAGATTTACTTCATTTATATGTCCAACCAGGCTTTCCCAGTCCTTATCTGTTATTGCCTTACGAAGCATTTTCTGTTTTTCTGTAAGGCGATCAAGAAGATTTTCTTCCTCTGCAAGAACTGTTGAATATTCATTAATTAATTCGTCCATCTCAAAACCTCTTTTAAAATTATGGTCATTCCCTTTGAATATCGGAATTATGAAAATTTTGTTTAGTGATTTTTATAAGAAAAAAAATTAAAAAAATGTGAAAATTTTATGCTAAGAAAACGTTTTCGTTAGTAATATGATATGTTTTTATCTTGATTTTTTTTGATTTTGCGGTAACCATTAATAATTAAACATTGTTAACTAAATTTGTAACAGTTTTAAAATCTGCTTTCAGAAAAAACTGTTCCTTATTATGGAGGTTGACATGTTATTTAAAAATACTATTAAAGTCAAAGTTATCAGTTAATTCCTAAAAGTTTTCCAATTTAATTAATAAAGTCCTAAATCAAATTTAATATTATATTTGTGCGAATTCTTTTCGCATAAGGAGATTAATTATGTGTTTAACAAACACAAGGAAACTGATTAAACGAATTGCACTTACATTGTTCATTACAATGGTGGCATGCAGCTCATTAAGTGCAAAATCAAAATCAAAACCAAAAAATGAATTGGTAAAGGAAGAAGACGGATTCTATTATGGATACGGAAAAGGTTCTTCCCTTGAGGATTCAATCGCTATTGCAAAAAAAGACCTGCTTGAAAATGCATTAACTGCAATGGTTCGTGTTTCTGACCCAGCTGCAAAAAAAATTACAGTAGGTGAAGAAGTTGTTGATGAAAGACTTGGTAATATAAAACCTTTCTCTCAGAGCAAAAGCGGCGACAATGTAGTTTACAGAATTAAAGAAGTTGACTGGACAAAAAATGAAACTGCGTTCCAGAAAAAACTTCGTGATACTCTTGTTTCTGATTATAACAAGCTTATTTCAAGCAGAGATGTTGCCGTTAAATTCGAACTTGCAGCTTCAATTTTGAGCACACTCGAAAAAAACGGTGAAACAAATCTTTTGACATACCAGGATGGAGCTACAGAACTTCTTTCAAGAAAAGTTGAAAATATCTGCAAGACTATTGCAGAAGGTTTTGAAGTTTCATTCTCAGTAAAAGACTGTATTCTTTCTGAAAATCCTGAAATTGAAATTACTGTAAAAGATAATGCAGGCACTCTAGTTTCTAGACTTAAGTTAAAGACTGTCTGGGCTGCACCTTATGTTTCAGTTCTTTCTGAAGAATCAACACTTGAAGAAGTTGTTTCTTTCGTAAAAACAGATTCAACTGGTTCAGCAAAAATTGACTTCCCTCTTTCAGAAGAATATTTGAACTGTGTTCTTGACCTTACAATTACAACTTCATTCGGAGCAGAAAAATTTGTTTCTCCTCAGATGCGTGCAATTGATAATATCTCTTCAGTTGATGCAAGATACTTTGTTGCTTCAGATATCAATCAGACATACTCTTTTGCAAATGTTGAAGGTGGTGAATTTAATGTTGGTGCCCTTGGACACGATGCAAAGGCTGCTAAAAAAGAAGCTGCTCATACAGTAACTCTTGAAGCTTTTGATATTGCTGTAGCTCCTGTAACAAACTATCAGTATGCACTTTATCTTTATCTCACAAGAAATGAAGATACTCCTGAATATTTTGTAAACTCAGATTACAACAATCCTAATCAGCCTGTTATTGGAGTTTCTCTTGAAGATGCTGAAAATTATGCAGCATGGCTTTCTACTCAGATTAATGCAACTCTTCGTCTGCCGACAGATGATGAATGGGAAGTTGCTGCAAGAGCTGGTGCTGAGTTTATTTATCCTTGGGGTGATGATGATCCTTCAAAGGGAAAGAAAGCAAATTATAAAGGCAATGGAAAATATAAGTATACATCTCCAGTTGGAGCATTTGAGACAGGAATCAATGCATGGGGACTCATGGATATGTCTGGAAACGTTTGGGAATGGACAACTTCTATGAGAAATCTTCCAGAAGACTCAGAAATGAGAACTGTTAAAGGTGGTTCATGGATGGATGGTGCAAATGATTTGAGAATTTCAAACTATAAAAACATTGATAAAACTCAAAAATATCCTGATGTAGGATTCCGTTTAGTAAAGGAGGTTTCTAAATGAAAAAATCATTAAAAGTTTTATTTGCAGTTTTACTTACAGCGCTGGTAGTTTCATGTGAATCTACAGAAGTTATTGATGGAGATCCTAATGTTGCAGCAGGTATCAATGCCTGGAATTCAAGAGGACCTGATGCAGCTACAGCATATTGGACAGATATTGAAGAGCCTGCTAAGCAGAAAAAATATTTGAATTACGTTACTTTGTTCAATGCCGGAAAAAATGCTCTTGATGGTACAGATGGTGTAAAAAATTCAGGAAAACTGGTTTCAGCATCTAATACTGCACTTGCTAAGTTTAAGGCATTGGATCCAGCATTGGAACTTCCAGCAGACGTAAAAGAAAAAGGTATTGATTTGTCTGTAAAGTGTATTGATATTCTTTTATCTCAGGAAAACCTGAATGATGCAAATAATATGTATACACAATCTGTAAAGATTTACGGAAAGAGCGACAAATACAATACTGTTGCTAAGGAACTTGATGTTTGTAAGTCTATCGAAGCAAAACGCAAGAATGCTGTAGAAGAATCTGACAGAATAAAAGAAATTGAAGATGTTGATGAAAGAATCAAAGAGTTGACTTCATTTAAGGAAAGTCTTGCTGATTCTGAAGCAGAAGTTAGAAATCTTGTAAATAATTCTGGAGTTGGTAAAACAGCTGGTGTTTCTGCATTTGAAAAGAGATACAAGAAATTGAACCAGGATGTTGCTATTCAGCTTGAAGGTGCTTACCGTGATAAGATTTACGAATACAAAGAGCGTATTGGTGAAGAATTTGCCCGCCAGATGACAGGTAAAGAAAATGGTAACTACAAGCTCGAAGAAATCCTTGAGCATTATCAGTCAATCGAAAAGAATATCGATGCAATTTATGCCGAACTCCTCGACTTTGCTGCTAAGCATGAAAAGAACGTAGATCAGGATGTACTTGATGAAGTTACTTTGCAGAAAAAAGATCTCTCTGCAAAAATTGCTCAGATCAACAAAGAAATTGCCAGAGAAAAGGAAATTGCAAGCCGTGGTAAGACTGTAATGCCTCTTATGATTGGTTTGTTCAACCCAGCTCCTGGTTCTACAGCAGAAAGCAAGAAATCTCGTCCTGCAAAATTCAGTGCTACAAAGCAGAAGAAAGCAGAATACTGGTGGGGTATGGTATCTATCCCTAAGGGTGAAATGAATGACCTTGTAATTACATTGAAGGATAACAGAAATGTTAGAGTATTCAATGAAAATACAAAGAGCGGAAAACTGATCGAAAAGAATAATCTTAAAGACCTTGTTAGCCGCAGCTCAAGAGTTGGTAACTCATGGCCAGTATTGAACGCTGGTTCTCAGCTTAAGGGATCAAACTACTTCTTCGAAATCGATAAGGGTAAGACAGAAGATTACTCTGGTGAAGTAGTTGTATATAGTTCATTTATCACAAGGATGCGTTAAGTATGAAATTAGGAAAGAAGAGTATAATTTCTATTGTCGTAGCAGCACTTGTTGTAGTTGCTGCTGTAGTTGGTGTTGTTATTTGGAAGGCACAGCCAAAGGGTGCTGTAGCTGCTGTTTCTACACTGCCAGATTCTCTTAATCCGGTTCTGGAACAGAACACTTCTGGTATGAATGCCAGTGAATTGATTTTTGATGGTCTTACAAACTTTGAAGTAGACCCTCAGACAAATCAGCTTTACACAGAACTTGCTCTTGCAGAAAGCATTGAGCAGAATCAGAAAGATAAGAAAACTTATATAGTTACACTTCGTGAAGATGTAGTATGGCATGATGAAAGCCCTCTTATCGCTGAAGATGTTGTTTATTCTTATAACGCTTATGTGCTTGAAGAAAATAACTCTCCAAAAAGAGATTACTTGAATTCTTTCATTGAAAGCGTTGAAGCACTTGATGACAAGACTGTACAGATTGTTTTCAAAAATCCTATGCCTGAATTCCGTGCATATCCTGTTCTTACATTCAAAATCATTCCTTCAAGATTCGAAGGAAAAGATATGGATGTAAATATGCGTGACGGTGAACTCGAAAGACGTTTCGCTACAGAACCAATCGGAACTGGTCCTTACAAGCTCCAGAGCTGGGAAATCGGTAAGTGGCTTACATTCAAGGCAAATGGTCTCTACTTCAGAAACGTTCCAAAGGTTGAATCAATTGTTATCAAACGTGTAATCGACCCTATCGTTCGTATGAACGAATTGAGCAAAGGTCGTGTAAATCTCGTACTTGAAACTAACCCTATGGATCGTGACACAGTTGCAAAAATGTCAAAGGTAGATATCAATTCTTATATGCCATATGCATTCTATAGCCTCGCAATCAATACAGAATTGTTCCCTAAAGCAGAAGGTCGTCAGGCTATGGCAACTGCGTTGAACAGAACAGAACTCGTTCCAGGAATTACAGATCAGGAAGAAGGAGTTGTACTCAACTATGGTCCATTCCCATCAAATCTTTTTGAAGTAAATATTCCAGAGTATGCTAATACCCCACTCCCAGATCTTATGCCATATGATCTTTCAAAGGCTAAGAAACTTGCTAAGACAGGTGATGTTCAGGGACAGAATGCAAAACTTATCTATCCTGACTCTATGGGTGAATTCGGTAAGCAGCTTGCAGATGGTATCGCAAAACAGCTTGAAGCTATCGGTTTGAATGTTGAAGTTAAACGTACTGGTGACCAGGTATTTAAGAGAATGGTATACAAAGAGAAATCTTATGAACTCGCTCTTATGTACTATGATGGTTTTGATAACATTTATTCAACAATGGGCAGCCTGTACAGAACAAACGCTTCAGAAAACATCACTGGTATTGCAAACAAAAAACTTGATTCACTTTTTGATACATGGGAAAAAGAAGTTGTAACAGCAGACTGGATTAAACAGACTCTTTTACTTAATAAAGAAATCTGTGAATTGTCTCCTACAATTGGACTTTGTTCTCTTCAGAAAGATGTTTACTCTCGCGGCTTAACTAACGTCTATATAGCAACAGATAACCCGTTCTTGTCTGCAGAAGAATGGAAATTTGATAACTAATTAAGAGGTTATTAATGCGATTCTTACGCTTTTTAGTTAGAGAATTGCTCCTCCACGGCATTATTTTTGCCGTGGTAGGAACTTTAGTTCTCTCGTTACTTTATCTTCTATCAATTGGAGCCCCTGCTGAAGCTTATGCAGATGCAGGCCGTTCTTTTTTACTTTTTATTTCCGGTAATGCCAATTCAAAGACTGTTGGCTTTACATCTGGACAGATTATTGTAGCCGGTGCCATTCAAACTTTTCCTTTAGCAATGATTTCCCTGGCATTTGTAATTTTAATTGCACTTGTATGTTCATCTTATGCTGTAACCAGCAGATATATGGCTATACACTTTGCAAAGAAATCTGGTGAAAAAATTGAAAAGGTATGGAGTTTTATTGCTTCTATTCTGGCTGCTATTCCTTTGTTTATCGGTTTCTGGGTAGCTTATGTAACTTTTGGAAACGGCGTACCACTCTTTTTCATTGCTCTGGTAACTGTTGTTCTGGGTGGTCTTTCATGGGATGCTACCAACTTCTTGAAAACAGACATGATCAGTCAGGTAAATCAGACACATGCCATTGTTTTCTCAACTTTAGGAAGAAATCTTGGAAGATTCTTCCCGCTGCCAGGTACTTATTCTGGATATCTTTTCCAGTCAAGTTTACCTCGCTTTATTCCTTATCTTGCAGGAAAGGTTCCTGCAATTATTGGATCAGTTACAATTGCTGAAATTGCATACAGTTTCCCAGGCTTGGGAAGTAATTTAATTGATGCTCTTGTACAGACTAATACTGACCTTCTTGTTACTTCAGTATTTGTACTTTTGTGTATAAATGCTGTTGTATCGTTCCTTGTAAAAACGATACTATTCCTGATTTATCCGAGGGTATATGAAAAAGCAATTTAACATCTTAAAATATACTGTAGTAGTATTGTTTATCTTGCCATTGATTATTTCATGGCTTCCCTGGACATGGTTTAGTGGTATTTTCTCAGAAGAATTGCGTGATGCAGATTATATACGCATACTCTTCAACTCTGTAAAAGAACTTTCTATTACTTTAGTTTCTACAATGATTTTTGCAATGCTCATCAGCTATATACTTGGCTTTTTGAGTGTCTTATCATTGAAAGTAGGACGTTTCTTTTCAAACATTTTGAATGCCATAGAATCAATTCCTTCTATTCTTATTGCCCTCTTCTGTTATGCTCCAGTTTCTGGTGCTCTCGCAAAAAGTTCAGGTAATACATCTGCATTCCTTTCACTTGCTGTGTTTGTACTTGCATCTACTGCAACTGTTTTGCCTGAAGCAGTAAGAAGTATTTCTATTCCACTTTCTGATTTGTATCATCAGAAATATAGCGTTTCATTCCGTTCTTACGGTTTTGCAAAGGGCAGAATCCTTTCTGTTCTGATGAAAACTGCATTAATGAAAGATACATTAAAGCGTGTTGTTGCAGGCATTTTGCTTAAGACTCTGGTTCTTGATACATCATTCGGCTTTGTTATTCAGGTAGGTCTTGGAGCAACTGGTACTCCACAGCATACAAGCCCTGGTGCTTTAATTGCTTTGTATCGCCGTACACTGTTAGGATTCGATGGAACACCTTCCATGTTCTGGATCCCATCTGTTATCCTGATTGCTTTAAGTACTGCTTTCCTTATTGTACTTGGTGATAAGAAGGAGGAAGCATGAAACCTGTAGAATTAAAAGATTTTTGTATTCATCTCAGAGATAGAATTACTTTTAACAAATGTGATTTTTCAATTGAAGCAGGTTCGGCTTCTGTTATTATGGGACCGACCGGAACTGGTAAATCAGTTTTTCTTAAATCAATTGCCGGAATTTTGCCAATGCATATCTTTAAGTTTGAAGGCAGCATGAAGGTAAACGGAATTGATGCTTATATTGATGGTGAAAAACTTGGTTTTAATCAGTGGACTCAGATTGAACAGTCAGGCCTTATGTTTATTCCTGCAGAAACTGCGCAGGTAATGAACTCGGCATTAACACTTGATCAGAACCTTGCCTTGCTGGCACCTGGATGTCGGCCGGAGATTGTACGCCGCCTTAAGGAATTCTTTACCCTGGACTTTGAAGCATTTGCCCGCCTCTATCCGGATGAAGTTTCCGGTGGTGAAATGCAGCGTATTACATTGATGATTCTGCTTTCACGCAAAGGTAACCTTATTCTTCTTGATGAACCAACTGTAAACCTTGACCGCAACCTTAGAAAGAACTTTGTTGAATTCTTAAACAAAGAAATCCTTTGTGATAAGACAAAGACATTCCTTATGGTTAGCCATGACCTCGACTTTATTAAGCGCCTTACTCTTACAGACGCATATAAGCTCGAAGATGGCGTTCTCAGCAAGATTGAACAGCTTCCAGAAATGGAAGGCTACGAAAAACCAGAGGCTAAAAAAGGAGCTTCAGGTTCTGCAATTGAATTGAAGAACGTTGCACAGCGCTATAATAAGCGCGGTCTGTTTGGTGAAAGAAAGTTCACAGCATTTGAAGGCCTGAACCTTACATTTGAGCGTTCTACAATTTACGGTATTACAGGACCTTCTGGATGCGGTAAATCAAGTACTATTAAAGCAATTTTGCGTCTTCTTGATGAAACTTCCGGTCAGATTCTTATGGAAGGTAACGACCTTGTTGCGCTTAAGCCATATGAAAATGGCCGCGATCCTAAGGTATTCAAGCCTTTCAGAAAGAGAATGGCTGTTGTTCAGCAGGATTCCCGTTTCTCGTTCTTCCCGGATTTAAAAATCCGCGATTCATTCCAGCAGATTGTAAATGCAGGAAACGAAGGAACTATTGAAGAACTTGCTGAAAACCTGGAAAAGGTTGGCCTTACAAAAGCTCACCTTGACTGTAAGCCACAGATGCTTTCTTCCGGCGAAATGAAGCGTATGGATATTGCCCGTGCATTGACTGCAAAGCCTGACATCCTCCTTCTGGATGAACCATTTGCACATATTGACTTTGACACACGTTTGAATGTAATGAAGGTAATTTCAGATTATCTTGCAAGCCATGCAACAATTCTGGTTGTTGTAACACATGAAGATTTCGATTTGAGATACTTCATTGAAAAGAATTACGATTTCCCAGAATTAGTCGGTATGTATGCAATCGAAAAATAAATAGAAAGCAAATACAATTTAAAAGGGGCTGTCCATATTGAAATGGACAGCCCCTTTTTTATGGAAATCAATTTATGCGTCTGAGAGGATTCGAACCTCCTACCACCGGATTCGAAGTCTAGAAAAATTTCACGTAAATACCTTTCAAAGCTATTCAAAGCAAAAAGCTTATACTTCTATTTTATTATATTATAAGGATTTATGCAACTGATTATTTTTGAGTTATTTTGAGTGATTTTTGTTTTACTACAATTTTTACTACAATCGGTGTAATACTTTTTTTATAGTGTCTAAAAGGCTATATTTTTTTTGCAAAATAGTTGTCTGGAATTTTTTTTTATTTTTTTTATTTTACCAAAAAAATGAAAAAAAAAACACTATTTTTTAAATCCGGAGTGTAGTAACGATTGTAGTAAAGGTTGTAGCAGTGTTTTTTAATAAAAGGCCGTTTGTTCCAGCCGTACTTTGTACCGCTTCCACTCACTACATTCTTCGAGTTCCAGTAAACGTTTCGTTCAAAAAGGTAGCAAAAAGACAGCTCTCTCATTCACTCATTCCGCTGCACTTCGTTCCGCTACATTCGTTCATTCGTTCGCAGACTTTTTGCATATACTAGCAAGCTCGCAGGGTGGCCTTTGTTCGGGCCAAGCAAGGAGCAATGCAAGCACAGTCAGCCCAGTCGCTTCGTGCATCTGCTTCGCAGTAGCACTCCGCTTTGTGGTCTGCCTGTTTCCGCAGGCGGGCCATCGTTGTAAGGGTCCTATTTTTGCAAAAGCCGCCAGCCGTATCGTTACGCGCTGAATAATTATCGTGAACCAGAAATGTATCGTCCGCGTAGGTCGCAACTAAAACAAGCGGGCACGCAAAATGTTTTCCCCCTTTCCCCCCTGCCGCGGGGCACCCCCCCTAAACCCCCTTTCGAAAAAATAAGGAATGTAATTGAACCGCTCTCGGGGGGATAGGGGGCAAACCTTTTGCTCAACATTACAGTTGTCCCGCTTGTTTTAGATGCTCAGTTGGTCTTACAATGGCGGCTTTTTTGGGAACTATCTTTGTATGGGACAAATGGTTGCTTCAGTCGCACAGGCACCGCTAGTGCCTGCGCTCCCTCAGCAAGGCGGCTCTGTTGAGCCGCCTGAGTCGTTCGCATACCTGGCAAGCCAGGTACGCTCTCTCCTTGTGGCGCAGAAAGAAAGCTAGGTGAGCAGAACTTGCGCCACATCGAGTTCTCCAGACAGGCTACGCTAAAAAAATGGCTCTTGCCATTTTTTCTTAACGCTCCGCCTTTGCCGTACAATGTCACACACTCCAGCCGCACGTCCTTGTGCGGCTTCCGTGACCGAGTTCTCGGAACTTTTCCGAGAGATGTCGCCGCTGTCGCGGCGACGTGATGATTGCAGGTTGAAAATTTTATTCAACCTGCAAAACGATTGAGTCAAGGCTTTAAGCGTAGCGTGCCTTGACCAATCGTATTTTCAAATGTGTAAGGCCGCTGGCGGCCGGTGTTCAATCAAAAAGCGTTAAAAAATTTGCGAAATGAATTTTTAGCTTATTCAACTATCAGGGGAGAGCGTGCGCAGCGGTCAAAAAATTTAATCCACTATAATAAAATTTAAAAGTGCATATCAAAAGTGCAAATAAAACAAATAAATAGTTAAATATATGTTTTAAATAAAACATATATTTTTCTTTTTTAAGTGCACTTAAAAAAAATAGAAGAAATTATAAGTACTATAGATAACTCAAAATAAAACAAAATATCTCAATGTTACCCAATATTAAGTGCATAATGTATAAAAAACGCGCTCTTTTACGGCACTAAAGTGCACATTTTATTTACTTTTTGCATAATTAGGAAAGCTCTTAAAAGGCCTCAAAAGACCTATCTCTTTCAAAAGTGCACCTTCATCTGCACTAACCACCTTGGGGGCACGGGGGAATAGCAATTTTTATTATTTGTTATTCAGCATCTACAACAGTAAATGCAAGGTAATCAACTAAATAAGGGCTTTTTGAGAAATCCTTAATCAATCCCTGAATCTTTATTTTATAAAGTAAAAGCCTCTACTTTTGATTTTGGTGCAGCAAATACACTTGCTGCCAGTGAAATATATGAGTTATTTTTTATATCGTTATTTCATTTCCTGTGTTATAATATATTACTGCTACTTTTAATTATATGGAGCAAGAATTATGAAGGATTATATAGATGAAAGAAAGAAAGAAAGAAAGAAAGAAAGAAAGCCTTTCTTTCTAAAATTAATCTAAAAAAATACTTTACTAAGCATAATATTTTCTCTGCTTTCTGTTATATTCTTTTTGCGGCTTTGTATGCAGCTACTGAATATGCATCCCGCACAGTTTCTGTTTCCAGTGCAATGTTTACGATTATGAATCACAAGCTGCCGGTTGCTTCTCTTGCAGCGGCAACAACTTCGTTGTCTACAATTATTCTAATCTGCTGGGTACTTTATTTCCACAAAATAGGTTTTTATACTTCTATACTTATTCTTGTGCGCAGAAGCTGGCGGCTTATTAATGGCTTACTGCATTTTAATTTTACCAGTTTTCCAGGTCTTTTTCTTACTGTCGTTGCATTTATTGCCGTTGTTCTGGTTTATGTTCAGAATGAAAAAATCAGAAAGTTTCAGCTGAAATACAATGAGGACCTGAAGGATTTTACAAAAGAAATTATAGGAGCTTTTGCTGTCTGTATTGACGGTAAGGATCCTTATACTAATGGTCACTCACGGCGTGTAGCATATTATACTAAATGGCTTTCACAAAAGCTTGGAGAACCTAAAGAAACTGTTGACCAATTTTATAATATTGCTCTCCTGCATGATATTGGTAAGATAGGCATTCCTGAAAGCATTCTTACAAAGCCTGGAAAGCTTACTGAAGAAGAATTTAATTTAATGAAAAGCCATCCAACCCGTGGTTACGAAATCTTAAAGAATGTTAGTATTCAGGAAGATATTGCTGAGGGTGCGCATTATCATCATGAGCGTTTTGATGGTAAAGGATATCCTGACGGAATTGCAGGCCATGATATTCCATGGGTTGCACGCATTATTGCTGTTGCAGATGCTTTTGATGCTATGAGTACAAACCGTCCCTACCGAACCAAGCTTCCTATGGCTAAAATTGTTGAAGAAATGAAAAACAATTCCGGTACACAATTTGATCCGACTGTGGTTAAGGCTTTTCTTGATCTTTATAATGAAGGTGCTTTTTCTGCTTTGGAGTAAAACTTATGGAATCAAGAGAGAATCCTTTATTTGGACGTAAAATCTTTTTTATATGCCCGTCCTATGCTATTGAAAAACATCTGATAGAAAAACTCCGGGAGAATGAATATGAAGTTTTTGTGCTAAAAGAATACCGTAAAGCCAAAAGCCTTCTTTCTCATTTTCCAGACTCGATGTGTTTTATAAATATTGATTCTGAGTTTTCATATTCTGCATGGTACAATTATATGAAGAGTTTTCAGAGCTCTGAAATATTAAAAAGCATTTATCTTGGAATACTTACTGAATCTGCCTCAATGGAAGATAAAGATAAGTTTATGATGAATATTCCGCTTCCAGGCGGTTTTAATCGCTTTGATAAGAGTGAAAAATTTATTAATAATTTTATTGCTATTCTTGATTTGAACGGGGCAAAGGGGCGTCGTAAATATCTTCGTTTTGATACAAGAGGGATAAAAGATGTAAGCGGTTACATTGCTGCTGAAGGTAAGCTTTATTCAATAGACATTAAAGATATTTCAAGTGCAGGACTTGCTATTACCTTTAAGAGGGAGCTTACTGTTCTTTTTCAAAAAAATACTTTGATTAGAAATCTCAGCCTCACTGTTGGCCGTAAATCTATGGTTTGTTCCTGCATTGTCTTTAATACTCAGGTTAATGCAGATGGAACTGCCATGTCTGTTCTTATGCTGACAAATGAAAATCCTGAAGAATCAAAAAATTATATCAGAAATTATATTTTTGAAAAATTAAACAGCAGTATGGATGAAGCTATAAATACTGCTGAAAGAGATACTGCTTCTTATTCTCAGAGCGATGAATATTCAAAAATTGTTGTTGTACACGACAGCAGTTATGATGAACTTACTCCTCTTGAAGAAGCCGAAGATTTATCTGTTGCCTCTGCCTATACCGGCAATTTTGATGATGATATTTTGTAATCTGGAGGTTTATTTTTATGAAGAAATTTAAATTCAGCAAGAAGGAATTGGAACTCATAGAAAACAGTTGCGTACCTTCAGCTGTATATCAGTTTGTAGATAATAAAGTATTTACTCTGGCTATTTCAAAAGGCTTATTAGAACTCTTTGGTCTTGAAGGCAATGTAAAAGACTATTACGAAATTCTTGATAAAGACCGCTACCGCGAATGCCATCCCGATGACATAGCTATGCTCCAAAATGCCGCCGTAGCATTTGCAACAAAAGAGCAGCCATATAATGTAGTGTATCGTACAAAAATCAAAGATGGATATAAAATTATACATGCCTACGGAAAACACATATACAAGGGAAATAACAGGCTTGCAGTTATCTGGTATACAGACGAGGGAATTTTTAAGGAAAATTCAGTCGTAAATAAAGACTTACTGAATGCGGCCTATTCAAACTTTTTAACCGTAACCGATTCAGAAAATGTAATAAATTATGACTATCTTACAGGCTTCCCCACCATCGCATATTTTTTCTATCTTGCAGATACAACCTTTTTTACAAAAACAGAAAAACTGGGAAAAACTCCAGTCATGCTCTTTTTAGATTTAAATGGAATGAGATATTTCAATGCAAGATTCGGCTTTGCAGAGGGCGATAATCTCATAAGAGCTTTTTCCAGACTTTTAATAGAAACTTTCACAAATAACAATTGCTGTCGTTTTGGGATGGATCGTTTTTGTGTTGTTACAGATGACAACCGGCTGGAAGAACGCCTTTGGGACTTCTTTTCAAAATTGGAAAACATTAATGATGGAAAAACACTTACGGCAAGAGTTGGAATCTATTCAACCAAGGTAGAAAAATGCAGCGCAAATAAAGCCTGCGACAGAGCAAAGCTCGCCTGCGATTCAAGCAAAAATTATCCAATATCACACTTTACCTATTTTGATAAATCAATGCTTGCAGTTTACGAAAACCGCCAGTATATAATAGACAATATCGACCGTGCAATAAATGAAAACTGGATTTCAGTTTACTACCAGCCCATCATCAGAGCTGCAAATGATAAGGTATGTGACGAAGAAGCTCTTTCACGTTGGATAGATCCCCAGAAAGGTTTTATGAATCCAGCAGAGTTTATTCCCATACTCGAAGAAAGTAATCTGATATACAAGCTTGATTTATATGTAATCGAACAGGTTCTTGTAAAAATGAAGCAGCAAAAAGAAAAAGGACTTTACATAGTACCAATATCAGTAAACCTGTCACGTTCCGACTTTTCTACCTGCGACATAGTAGAAGAAATTCAAAAACGGGTTAAGGCCAGCGATATACCCCCAGAAAAATTAACAATCGAAATTACCGAAAGTATAATAGGAAAAGATTACGATTACATGAAATCGCAAATAAAACGCTTTCAGGATTCAGGCTTTAAGGTATGGATAGATGATTTTGGTTCAGGCTATTCTTCATTAGATGTTCTGCATGACATCCCATTTAATCTCATAAAATTCGACATGAAATTCATGCAGCAGTTTTATAAAAATGAAAAAAGTAAAATTATACTTGCAGGACTCATGAAAACCGCAATGAATCTTGGAATAGAAACAATCTGCGAAGGAGTAGAAACAGAACATCAGGTCAATTTCCTTAAGGAAATTGGCTGCACCAAGCTCCAGGGCTATTATTACTGCCAGCCATTACCAGTCGAAAAAATATTTGAAAGATACGATAAAGGCATTCAAATAGGTTTTGAAAACCCAGACGAGTCTGAATACTTTGCTTCACTCGGCAAAATCAATTTATACGACCTTTCCAGTGTTACAAACACAGGCTCACAGATATTCCAGAATACCTTTAATACACTCCCAATGGCTATCTTCGAAATAAAAGACCAGTCACTACACATTGTCAGAGGTAACAACACTTACCGCGAATTCTTAAAAAAATATTTTGATGTAATTCAGCCAAATACAAAGTATGCCTTCAAATCAAAATTCAAAACTGAAGATTCCTTATTCCTCAAAACAACAGAGATAATAAAAGAAAACTCAAATCCCATAATCATAGACGAAGACATCAAAGACGGTATCAACGTTCACATATATATGCGTCGCATTGCAATTAATCCGGTAACTGGCGTAGTAGCCTTTGTTATAATAATTCTTGGGGTAAATAAAAGGCCTTAGCCTCTCCATTCGTTCCTTATCACAAGCCCCAGCCAGACCCGTTGCCCGTTAGTAGCCATTCTCTTAAATCCTTTTTCCTGCATCCTGATAGCAAGACTTTTCTGGCACATGGCACGTTCATTATTTTTCGCACACCATTTCAAATAAGTCTCATACAAAAGCTTAGTATGAAGCCGCCATTTAAGAGTAGCATCAATTTCAAGACAGTCAGTAATAAAGGTTCCAACGCTATCCATATCAAAGCGGTATTCCTCATTTGCGTTTTTAATTGCATCCGGTTCATCTTTAAGACCTTCCTTTTTCCACATCTTAACACCTTG
>JAEEGJ010016121.1_pt1 | contig 17254 bp, 16 predicted proteins | sample 8958761 | NCBI WGS metagenome assembly JAEEGJ01 (sample SAMN16246546, study PRJNA631951) | gut metagenome | biome: gut microbiome; feature: rumen; material: RS-attached | host: Bos | place: Iran: Karaj | collected 2018-10 | reverse complement strand
ACAGCCTTGATGTCAGAGTGCAGATATGTGACCCTTACGCCTTCCTTCTCAAGGAACTCAGTAAGGTCTTCGCTCATCTTTTTTGTGAGCGTCATGATAAGGCTCTTATCGCCTCTCTTCTTCTGCTCTGAAAGCTCATGCAGGATGTCTTCGATCTGGCCTTCGACAGGACGCACGAAGATCTCAGGATCGAGAAGTCCCGTAGGCCTTATCATCTGCTCTACGGTCTGCTCGCTGTGATCTTTCTCATAGTCTGCCGGAGTTGCGCTCACAAAGATGGTCTGTCCCATCTTCTGTTCAAACTCATCAAACTTCAGCGGACGGTTGTCGAAAGCGGACGGCAGTCTGAAGCCGTATTTTACGAGCATCTCTTTTCTGGACCTGTCGCCGTTATACATGGCACCGACCTGCGGGATGGTCTGATGCGACTCGTCGATGAACATCAGGAAATCCTCAGGGAAGAAATCCATAAGAGTGCACGGAGGCTCTCCCGGAGCCCTGCCGGATATGTGCCTTGAATAGTTCTCTATGCCTTTTACAAACCCTGTCTCGCGCAGCATGTCCATGTCATACCTTGTCCTTTGCTCGAGCCTGTAGGCAGCGATCATGTCACCCTGATCACGCAGTTCCTTAAGTCTTTCCTCAAGCTCGATGTCGATCGTCTCGATCGCGCGGTTGAGCTTGGCCCTTCCGGTCGCGTAATGCGAAGCCGGGAATATCTCGATGTAGTTCTTGGTAAATTCGGTCCTTCCGCTGACGCTGTCGACATAGCTTATCTTATCGATCTCATCGCCGAAAAAGCTGATCCTGGTAAGCGTGTGCTCGGAATCCGGAGTCCATATGTCAATGGTGTCGCCCTTGACCCTGAACGCACCTCTCTCAAGCGCGAAATCATTGCGGTTGTACTGCATGTTGATGAGCTGCCCGATGACGTCTTCAGGCGAGATCTCAAGACCAGTCTCAAGATTCAGTACGAGCGACATGTAATCGCTCTTCTCACCTATGCCGTAAATGCAGGATACCGAAGCAACAATTATCACATCATCTCGCGTAAGCAGTGACTTCGTCGCCTCGTGGCGCATACGGTCGATCTCCTCATTGACAGAGGAATCCTTCTCGATATATGTGTCCGAAGCCGCGATATAGGCTTCAGGCTGATAGTAATCGTAGTATGAAATAAAATATTCCACGGCATTCTCGGGAAACAGTTCCTTGAACTCAGCGTAAAGCTGTCCCGCCAAAGTCTTGTTGTGTGCAAGCACCAGCGTCGGACGCTGAACGCGCTGTATGACGTTGGCCATGGTGAAAGTCTTGCCCGAACCCGTGACTCCCAGGAGGGTCTGACCGCGCATGCCGCTTTCAATGCCTTTTACAAGTGCATCTATCGCCTGCGGCTGGTCGCCCGAAGGTTTGTAATCAGATACCAGTTTAAACATCTTGAACTCCTATAGAGTCATTTTAGAACAATTGTTCGGGCGTTACAACATTAATAAGCGAATCAGAGGCGTATAAGCCTGATCTTGTCCTCAAAACCTGCGATCGAACCTGCTGAAGGCGCCTGTGTTCCGTCCGTAAGAGCGGCAGCCGTTCCGCATGCGCATGCAATCCTCATCGTATCTTCAGGTGACAGGTTGTTCGCTATTCCGTACGCAAGGCCTGCAGTCATTGCATCTCCGCAGCCTGTGGTGCATTTGACGTCAACCTTCATGCCTTCGGCAAACATCCTCACGCCGCTCCTGTCACAATAGACAGCGCCCTTTTCACCTAAAGAAACAAGCGCTATGGATGTGCCGACAGTAAGAATCCTTGAGCATACTTTGACCGCGGACTCCACGTCTTCATTGATACCTACTTCCGCAGCATTGGGCTTGACCGCGAAAGGCACTGACCTCAGGCCGTTTTCGAGAGCTTCTCCTGAAGCATCGAGAATGACCCTGATGCCTCTGTGTGATATCTCCCTGATTATCGTTCTGTAGATGTCCGTAGGAGCTGCGGGCGGTATCTTTCCCGAGATAACGACAACATCCTGAGGTGTTGCCATCTCGAGCAGTCTCTTTCTTATCGCCGCACTTGCCTGGAAATCGAAAGCAGGACCTTCCTCATTGATCTCAGTCGTATAACCGTCCGAGTCAGTGATCTTAAGATTGGTACGCGTATTTCCCGTACCGATCTCAGCACAAACACACTGGATATCCGCAGCAACGAGCATGTCATAGAGTTCCCTGCCTGCAGCGCCGCCTGAAAGGAAGCATGCGCATGTGGGTTCTCCGAGATTCCTGAGCGTCTTTGAAACATTGATGCCCTTTCCGCCCGGATCACGCCTGATCTTGTTCAGACGGTTTAAGCCGCCCCTGTCAAAAGGTCTCGGCATGTGTGAACTTGCATCGATAGCGGGGTTAAGTGTCAGCGTGTAGATCATGATCAACCTCTAAAGAATAAATAACATAATGTAGAAACCAAAAGGCCCAGAAGGCAGCCGGCAATGACCTGAAGAGGCGTATGGCCGAGGAGTTCCTTGAGTTTTTCATCATTGGGCAGATCGGTTCCGGTAATCTTCTCAAACATATCAGCCATAACGTTAAGCAAAGCAGCCTGCTTTCCGGCCTGAAGCCTGACGTTCATGGCGTCATGCATGACGATTATCGCAACGATCAGAGCAACCGCGAAAACAGGTGAAGCAAAACCCTCATAGAGACCGCAGGCAAGAGCAACCGAAGAAACAGTCGCGGAATGACCGCTCGGCATTCCCCCGTCTCCCCACATTCTCTCTATGCTGAACTTTCCGGTGATAATTACATTATTAATGGTCTTTAAGACCTGGGCTATAAACCAGGACAGGATGCCGACCCACAGTATCCTGTTGTTTATTATCTGCTTCAGAATCTCCATAAATCCCTCCTGCTTATCCGCAAACTATTTTACGACAGGAATGAGGGGTAATACAATAAAAAAAGGACCGCGGTGTTTTCCGCGGTCCTTTCCAAACACAAACTCAAAACCTCTTTAGGACTACCTTGATGGCTTTATAGTACAGAAACATCAAGGCGTGACCATAGCAGAAATTTTAACAATTTGTAAATAAGCAGGGCCAATTTAGTCAAAATAGTCAAATTCCAGATCTTCTATCCTGACCGTATCGCCTTCCTTAACGCCTGCTTTCTTAAGATCTTCAAACACTCCGGCGCCTTCCAGGGTCCTCTGGAAGAAGTTCGTGGACTCAGTATCCTCGAAGTTTGTGGAATTAAAGATCTTCTTGATCCAGGCTCCTTTGACAACATAAATGCCGTCTTCGATCACAATGTCATACTTCTTAGCCTCTTCGAACTTATAGGTCTTCTCATCAGACTTAATGATGTCATGGAGAACCGTGGGAGGAAGCTTTGATACCATTTCGGTGATCTTGTCGGAAAGCTCTTTCAAACCGATCCTTCCTGCTGCCGATACGACAAACACTTCTTCGTAGCCCAGTTTTTTGACTTCAGCAACGAACTTATCGACTGCTTCGGGTTCTGCAGCATCACATTTATTCGCAACAACGATCTGAGGCCTTGCGGCAAGCTCCTTGCTGAATTCCTCAAGTTCGTGGTTTATGGCTTTGAAATCATCGATCGGCTCTCTTCCCTCGCTTCCGGAAACATCCACAACATGAACGAGAAGCCTTGTACGCTCGATATGCCTCAAGAAATCGTGGCCGAGACCCGCACCCTGATGCGCATCCTCGATGATTCCCGGGATATCTGCGATGACATAAGAGAAATCGTCATTTGCAACAACTCCGAGAACCGGTTCAAGTGTCGTGAACGGATAATCCGCGATCTTCGGCTTTGCCCTGGTAAGAACAGATAAGAGCGTGGATTTACCGGCATTAGGGAAACCTACAAGACCGCAGTCTGCGATGAGCTTTAACTCAACATAAAGGTTAAGCTCCTCACCGGGTGTTCCGGGTGTGGCAAACTGAGGTGCCTGACGGATGGAATTTGCATAGTGCATGTTTCCGAGGCCGCCTTTACCGCCATGGGCTACAACAACCTTTTCGCCGTCTTCGGTAAAGTCTGCAATGAGTTCACCCGTATCGGCATTCTTGATCACTGTGCCTACAGGCACGCCGATCTCGAGATCTTCACCGCACCTGCCGTACATCTTACGGTTGCCGCCCTTAACACCGTTTTCAGCTACAAACTTGTGCTTGAAACGGAAATTCTGAAGGCTTGTAAGATTCTTTGCAGCAACAAAAACGACATTGCCGCCGTTGCCGCCGTCTCCGCCGTCAGGTCCGCCGTTCGTGATGTACTTCTCGGTATGAAAGCTGAGGGCTCCGGCTCCGCCGTCTCCCGCCTTAACGTATATTTTTGCGTGATCGATAAACATCTCTTATACCTTAAAAAAGAGAGCAGCCGTCATCGAATGACAGACTGCTCTTCGTAAACGCTTAGTATTCCTTAGCCTTTAATCAAGCTACAGGATAAACGCTGACCTGCTTCTTGTCCTTGCCCATGCGCTCATACTTGACGGTACCGTCGATAAGAGCGAAAAGGGTGTCGTCAGAACCGATTCCGACATTTGTGCCGGGATGGATCTTTGTTCCGCGCTGTCTGACAAGAATATTGCCGGCGAGAACTGCCTGTCCGTCGCCTTTCTTCGCACCTAATCTCTTAGACTGGGATTCACGGCCGTTCTTGGTGGAACCCATTCCCTTCTTATGAGCGAAGAGCTGTAAATTCATTCTGATCATGTTTACACCTCCGGTGTCTTCTTATTGTTGATTTCCAAGTACTTCTTGCCTTTGCCGTTGTATTCCGCCGCTATAGCGATTATTCCGAGCTCTGCCATCCTTAAGATGACCTGTGCCCTGTCACGGACTTCCGCTGTGCCTTTATCAGGAACCTTTATGCTGAGATCAACATCTTCGGTGCCTTCGCCTCTGATAACGAGAAACTCTTCGTTGTCATATCCGCAAATGTCTTCTAAAGCATTGGCGGCTGCGTAGCATAAGCTGGAAACTCCCGCACAGATGATATCACTACCTGCTTCTGCGTATCCCGAATGGCCGCTTACACGCAAACTGCGTATGCTGCCCTTCTGATCACGCTCAAATGCGGCGGTAATCATAGCGGATCTCAGGCGTTGATAGCCGATACCTTAACGCGGGTATAGGGCTGTCTGTGTCCGTTCTTACGACGGTAACCCTTCTTAGCCTTGTACTTTGAAATGATTACCTTCTTGTTCTTGCCCTGCTTAACGATCTCACCGGTTACTGTAGCCTTGAGATCACCGGCCTGAATGCCGTTGTCATCAGCAATAGCAAGTACTTCGTCAAAAGTAACCTGAGTTCCCTCCTCGCCTTCGAGCTTCTCTACGAAGATCTCGTCGCCGACAGAAACCTTGTACTGCTTTCCGCCTGTCTTAATTACTGCGTACATGTTCGTTCCTCCTGTTCTTCCAGTCTCGCTGCTTAAACCAAGGCAACGCCCAAATTTATTGGCTTTGAGCCTAATTCAAAGCGTGTTTAAAGAGCCCGTTGCATGCGGTCACCCGCGTATAATAACACCTATGGAGCCTGAAAGTCAATAATCAATTGCGTTAAAGCGCAATATACACGAGGATTCCCATAAGGATCCCGTATGTCACTCCCGCCGCTTCGAAGAAGTCAGAGAACCTCTTGATGGTCACTGCAGCCGCAAAAGGGATCAGTGCACATGCGAGAGCCATGGAAGAATAACATATTTCAGCACCGTTTGCATGTACTATCGATATTACCAGGAGAGCTATTGGCGGGATAACAGTCTCGGCAAAATAGGCCGGATTGCCGAAATATGAGGCAGGGCCTTCGCCGGCGAACCTCGATTTCCTGTCAGCTCTTGCCAAGGCTAATGCGGAAAGACTTGATACCACGAACACTATAAGTGATGCCGCAAGCTTTATCTGTCCCTGATCGATGCCGGAATAATCGGTAAATACGATGATAAGCGAAAAAACAAACGCGATCTCGCACACTGCCATGGCCAGCGGCACGAGCACCATATTACCCTGCAGCTTGTCCCGCTTATAAACAATCTTTTTCGAAAGCAGGAAAGGAACGCGCATCAAAGCCATAAGAGCCACAAAAGCAGCCGGAGCAAGTACGACTGCATATCTGACATATCCTTTCAACGCAGGAATATAGGTCATGACACAAATGGTAAGAGCTATCCATGCAGAAAGCCCTAAAAAGATTATGGTACCCAGGCTGTCCCTGCCCTTGAGTTCTTTCGAGCCCTTGTCGGATTCCCTGACAGGAATGAGGAAAACGAACAGTGCAAGAAAACAGAGAGCTGCAAAAGCCGTAAACGGAGCAAGTGTAAACCATGAAGTCAGCCTGAAAGCGGATACTCCTTCTCCGTATGTGATCCCAAGATATCTTGCCAGTTCATTTTCAAAGAGCGGCGAATAACGCACGACATGGTTTCCCAAAGAAAGAGATGAGAGCGACATGTATCTGCCCTGGTCAGGCGTAATGTAGACTTTGCTCTTGATGACGGTTCCGCTGACTGCGGGAACTCCGTATTTCGTATCGGCGCCTGACAGTTTCTCATAGAGCATCGGTGCTCCGCCCTCTGTTCCTGCCTCAGCTGCTTTTGCATCGCTGCTGAATATGGCAACAGGAATTTTCGGGAAATAGCGTCCGTATCCTTCCAAAGCCGCATTACCGGGATATTCGGGATCCACGAGACAATAGCCGATAATATTCGCATTTTCCGTTTTGGCGACGGCATCCATAACCTTGAACGCAGCCTTGCCGAACGAAATAACAACGATCTTTCTGCCGTTATACTGATCGGGTATCCGGTACTGTTCAGTATCTTTGGCATCTTCATCTTCCCGGATCTGAACAACATCGTAATCAAATCCCGCTGAAAGAAGAGAGTTGCTCATCGAGACATACGGGAAGAACCGCTTGTCACAATAAAAGAGCGCGATCTTCTCTTTTTCTCCGGCACCGGAATAAGCAAGATAATAAAGACCTATAAGCGCAAGACTCATTACCAGCGACAATACGGCTGCGATCCACGCTTTCGCGGAAACTTTTCTGACTCTGGTCGTTCTGTTTAGCTCAGGAGCACGTCCGGTGAATTCCTCCTGAGGCGTAACGGTCTTTCTTTTCATGCGTGATCAGCCCTTCGGGCACAAAGTATCGCCAAGTGTCCTGATGTCTTCAGGTCCTAATATCAGGATGATGTCACCGGGCTCTATGAGCTCGTCGATCCTTCTCTTAAGTTCTTCCCTGTCCTCGTAGAACTCGGAATCTCCGCCGCGCTTATTGATCTCATCTGAAATATCCTTTGAAGATATATCGTGCATGTTGATTTCACGGTCAGAGAAGATCTCGGCAAAGAGGACCTTTCTGCAAGGCAGAAGGCTCGTTACGTAATCATCGAAAAGCTTCTTTGTTCTGTCGTATGTCAGAGGCTGGAAAACAACGAGGATATTGTTGTGAGGCATGTTGGAAGCAGCCTCGATGGTTGCCCTTGCAGCCGTGGGATGATGTGCGTAATCGACTACAACATCGCATCCTTTATACTTGCCTTTAACTGTATATCTTCCGTCAGCGCCTCCGAAACCGTTAAGCGCAGTTACAATGCTCTCAGGTGATGCGCCGTTGAGATAAGCAGCGGCAGCTGCATTAAGCGAATTCGCTATGTTGTGCGTCCCGGGTATGCGAAGGTGAACTTTGCCGAAAGACTCGCCGTCATGTACGATCTCAAACGACGGCAGTCCCTGCTCGAATGAAATGTTTCTCGCAAAGAAATCAGCAACACAACCTGAAACTTCACAAGGCTCCTCATCTGTTGAACATGTCACTACCCGCGGGAACTTTCTGCCGGCAGAAGCAAATTCCTTTCTCGCTTCTTCCACAGACTTAGCTATGTTCTTATCGTGACCCGAAACAACTATGTTGCCGTCATCACTTACGAGTCCCATGAAATCGGCAAAGACATCGATGACATCCTGTATTGTCGGATAACAGTCAACATGGTCATGATCGATGTTTGTTATGACAGCCGTGGTAGATGAGAAGTTAAGGAAAGACCTGTTGAATTCGCAGGCTTCCGAAACGAGTACACCGCGGTCCTCTGCACCGGTCCTTACCGTTCCCTTGAACAGATCAAGGTCAGCTCCGAGATGAACAGTCGGATCAGCTCCTGCTTCGATCATCATGAGTGAGATCATCGATGTGGTGGTAGTCTTTCCGTGTGTTCCGGAAACATTGATTACCTTCTTGTATGTTCTTGTAAAAGCACCGAGAAATTCAGCTCTGTCCAGAACCTGAAGACCAAGTTCGGAAGCCCTTTTCACTTCTTCATTATGCGGAAGTATCGCTGCAGTCTTTACAAGCACATCCGGCTTGAAATCATCAATGTTAGAAGCGACCTGACTGCCGTAGATCTTGATGCCTTCAGAAGCAAGGATGTCTGTCCTCTCGCCCGGATGATTGTCAGAACCTCCGACAATGAATCCCGCCGATTTTGCAAGCTTGGCAAGTCCGTTCATGGAGATGCCGCCTATGCCTATGAAATATATCCTTGCACCGTTCTTAAGATCATCAAGTGTGAATTTCTTACTGTCCAACATAACGAATTACTTCCTCTATTTATTCAGAAAGACATTATACTTCAATTCAGTCTCTGACGGCAAAGTCACCGACAGTAGCCTCGGTAAAACTTACAAGATCAGAAGGCTTCATTGTGATCTGCAGGCCTCTCTGGCCGCCGCTTACACTGACGCTGTCCACAAGCTCGATCATCTCGTCGATGAAAGTCCTGTATTTCTTCTTCATTCCGATCGGAGAACATCCGCCCCTGATATAACCTGTCACATTCAGCAGATCTTTAACGTGTATCATGTCCACGCGCTTTTCGCCTGCGAGTTTCGCAGCTTTCTTCAGGTCGATCTCATCATCAACACAGATGCAGTAAACCAGGTATTCTCCCTTATCGCTCACTGCCACAAGTGTCTTAAAGACTTCCTCATACGGGACTCCGAGATATTCAGCCACATGATGACCGTCAAGATCGTTCTCGTCGTACTCATATTCCTTATATTCATAAGCGACACCCGCTTTGTCGAGCATCCTCATCGCATTTGTCTTCTTAAACGCCGGCATTTGTTTAACCTCTTATTCTTATAAAAACTATGTCTGATATAATAAGTCAAATTCATTCTTTTGAAAACATCAGGAGGCTTTCCCATAATGCTCGAAAAGGAATATCCCGCACACGACATAAACGCGGTCTTCGACATGATGCAGTCAACCATTGAGGCAGGCGGAACTGACGAAAAGGCACAGGACGAACTTTTATTCCTGAACCACCTTTTTGCTGCACTCCCTCCGGAAGCAGTTGAATACGGCATGATGTTCCTGCACGGTGAGAAAAAGCTTCCTTCATCAGTCAATGAGATCACACCTCTCTTTATCAGATTTGTCAGTCTTGCGGAATACTGCGAGAAAGTTGATAAACTCAGAGCCATTCCTTCCAACATGACTACACAGGAGATCTTAGACCGCAAAGCTCTTATGGATTCTCTTGAAGAACATGAAAAAGCATTCTGCAAACCTCTTCTTGGATATCAGTTCAACAGCAAGACCCAGGTTACTTCTCCTGACTGTTCGGATAAGGATTCCAAAGAGGAAGAAGGCAACGGCAGACTGCTTCTGATGAATAGTCAGGCAGCCGTATTCGTCTGTCCTGACCCTTACAAGACATCCATTTTCTATGAGACAAAACTCGGATTCAAAGCTGCTCATCTTGACGATGAGACAATGCCTCACATAAGGCTCACAAGAGACAATATCGCCATAGTTCTGGTAAAAGGCAGCGGCGACATAGCAAGGCCTCTTAGAAAATTCGGTATCAAATACGACATGTATATCTACTGTTCAGAGCCTTACCTTCTCCAGAACGAGCTTTCGGGATCTGAAGTTAAGATAATCGAACAGCTCCCTGAAGCACACGAAGCAAAGCAGATGAAGGTAAACAGGCAGTTCGTTTTCGAAGACTGTGACGGCAGGCACATCTGCGTATCACAGTTCCTGGAAACATATTGATTCAGGACTCTTCCGCAGGTTTTACGGCAACAGTTGCCTTCTCCAGGCTTTCACGGCCAAGCGTCATTATGCGTCCGCAGCCGCAGCATTTGAGTTTTATGTCTGAACCGGTTCCGGTAACGGTCCAGTCCAGGCTTCCGCACGGATGCTTTTTCTTGAGGGTTACTGTCTCTCCCTCGGTAAACTTGTATCTGTAGAATTTACCCGGCATGCTTGATCCCCCATGTGACACGCTCATTGCCGCCATAGTCCTTTACGGTTCCGACGGCATCAAAACCCGCTTCCCTGCACAGTGCTCTTACTGCTTCGCCCTGAAGATAACCGTGTTCAACAAACACTGCGCCTCCTGATACAAGAGCGGCATAACTCTTCCTGAAGATGATCCCGTAAAAATCAAGGCCGTCATCTCCTCCCCTGAGTGCGAGATCAGGTTCGTATTCCTTCACCGCAAAGTCCAGATCTTCCATTTCCTGACTGGTGATATAAGGCGGATTGGAGATAATGAAATCAAACTCTCCGGGAAGCTCATCTTTTAAGATATCATTCCTAATAACTTCAAGTGCGGATGTATCTTTGAGCTGACCCTTGGCATTGACCGCAGCAGTCTCCAATGCGGTACCGCTAATATCCGTGAGTATTCCGCAGACCTTAAATCCGTGTGAGTGAAGTTCATTTGCAACAGATATGCCAGCGCATCCTGAACCTGTGCAGATATCAGCAAAGCGGATGTTGCCGGAAAGACCGGAAACAGGTACATCAAGCACATCTCCCGTTGCGAGGTCATGACAACCGCAGAACCTTATGGCGCACTCAACAAGGATCTCCGTATCAGAACGCGGAATTAGAACGCCGGGCACTACTTTATAATCTTCACGCCAGAAATGTCTGTGTCCCAGTATATATGCCAAAGGCTCCCCTTTTGCGCGCCTTGCGGCAGCAAGAGAAAGAGCCTCCCCTTCAAGTTCTTCACACAGTATGCGTGCATCGGTCTGGGCTTCCTCATCACCTGAAGCGGTAAGGAGCTTCAATACATCACCAGATGTCATCTTCCTTATTCTCCGGGATTACGGCCTGAAGCGATGCGATTGCTACTTCCACTATGGCAGCATCAGGTTCAGCCGTGGTGAATTTCTGAAGCCAGAGTCCGGGCTTGGACAAAAGTCTGCAGAAACCGTTGTTGTCATGTCGTCCGACAAAGCGCTGAAGCTCATATGAGATACCGCAGATGAACGGGATCGCGACAAGGCGGATAATGAGATTGACCCACATCGGCTGTGTTCCCGTGAACACACCGATAACCGTATATATCATGATGGAAATTGCGAGAACGATGAACATGAACGCAGTTCCGCAGCGGGGATGGAATCTCGTGAACTTAAGAACGTTCTCAGCCGTAAGGTCCTCACCGGCCTCATAGCAGGCGATAGTCTTATGCTCCGCACCGTGATACTGCCATACGCGCTTAACATCCTTGATCCTTGATGCATTGATCAGATAGACCAGGAAGATCACAAGCCTTAAGATACCTTCAACAAGATTAAGGACTACGGACATCCATGTCTGTTCGAGAATACGCTCGGGAATGAACTTTGCTCCGATATCAACGATAAGTCTCGGGAGAAGTATGAAAAGGCCTATGCTCAAAAGCATGCCGAGGATCGCCGCAAAAGTAACGACCGCGTTGCGGTGACGGCCAAGGAATTCATCGAGCTTCGAAGGCTTCTTATCAGCTTCTTTTTCATCCTCAGGCTTTCCCTCTTCGGAAATGTCTGCCGACCTCATGAGCGCTCCGGTACCCGTAACGAGCATCTTATAGAACCTGATGCATCCTCTGATAAAAGGAATCTTCTCGAAGTGGGAAACCTTCTCGCTCTGCTTTATCTCTTCAACATAAATGGTACCGTCACCTTTGCGGACAGCTATTGCCGTCCTTGAAGGTCCGACCATCATAACGCCTTCGATCAAGGCCTGACCGCCGATGGTGGTCTTCTTGCAGGGCTTTCCGGGCTCGCAAGCTGCTGCTGCTTCCGCAGACCTGACGGCAGGCTTGTTCTCTTTTTTCTTAGACATTTCTTTATCTCCAGACAGGATTCAATTCATTAATATGGAGATTATATCATTATTGCCGCAGGAAATAAGATATAAGAAAGGCAAAAGAAAAAGAGCTGCGCATCTGCACAGCTCTTCGGTTAAACTTTTTAACCCGGGTAAAGGATCAAGCCTTGCCCATTCTCTTGTTGAACTTGTCAACACGTCCGCCTGTATCAACGAGCTTCTGCTTACCTGTGTAGAACGGGTGGCAGTTAGAGCAGATATCTACTCTGAGGTCGCTCTTTGTAGACAGCGTCTCAAATGTGTTACCGCAAGCACATCTAACAGTTACAACCTGTGCCTGAGGATGGATGCCTTCTTTCATTGTTTTCACCTCTCAATCAAAGATATGACGCGTAATCTTTTATCACGTATGTCATACCGGATTACTAAATCAGCGTTGCTATATTACTTGAATAAAAACCCGTTGTCAATCAGCCGCGAAAGATTTCTTGACCGAAAGGATAAACGACTTGTTATTCGTGGTCTTCTCCATGAAGTTGATGACCGCATTGGTGGCAGTCGTGGTGTCAGCCTCAGCGATCCTCCTTCTGATGAGCCAGACTGCATCAAGTTCTTCAGGCAGCAGGAGCAGGTCTTCCCTTCTGGTACCTGACTTGTCGACCGCGATGGCCGGGAAGATCCTTCTGTCAGCAAGCTTTCTGTCGAGCGTGACTTCCATGTTGCCCGTACCCTTGAATTCCTCGAAAATGACTTCGTCCATTCGGGAACCTGTTTCGATAAGGGCTGTGGCAAGGATCGTAAGGCTTCCGCCATGCTCGATGTTACGTGCCGCACCGAAGAATCTCTTAGGTCCGTAGAGTGATCCCGGATCGAGACCGCCGGAAAGCGTTCTGCCCGTGGGATTGATCGTAAGGTTATAAGCTCTTGCAAGTCTTGTCATCGAGTCGAGAAGGATAACGACATCCTTGCCGAGCTCAACAAGACGCATTGCTCTCTCGAGAACGAGTTCGGTAACTCTGACGTGGTTCTCGGGACGCTTGTCGAATGTTGAATAAACGACCTCGCCCTTGATATTCCTCTGCATGTCCGTAACTTCCTCAGGACGCTCGTCGATGAGAAGAACGATGAGTATGCAGTTGGGATTATTAGCTGTGATGGAATTGGCAACCTTCTGGAGAAGGATCGTCTTACCTGCCTTCGGCGGTGAAACGATCATACCTCTCTGGCCTTTTCCGATAGGCGAGAACAGATCGATGATTCTTGTGGAGATATCTTCCTTTTCCGTTTCAAGAGTAAGTCTCTCATCAGGATAGATAGCTGTAAGGTTCTCGAACTTCGGACGCTTTCTGATGTTCTCAAAATTGTTGGTCTCATCAACTTCGATTCCGTTGACGGATACTATCCTCTTAAGCGGAGCGTATCTGTCCTTGCCTCTCTTGGGAGCTGCGAAACCTTTGATGTAATCTCCGCGGCGAAGGCCCATTCTCTTGATGAACTGGCCGGATACATATGCATCGTCCTCACCGGGAAGATAGTTTCTTCTGTGGACGAATCCGCAGAAATCATTCTTGTTGTTGCCGTCCTGATTGCCGATGGAAAGAACACCTTCGATCTCAACATCCTGAGGGATCTCAACAACAGGTTCCTCTTCGGGATTTGCTTCAGTTTCAGCTTCAGCTGTTACGACCTGGGTCTTTGTCTCCTGACCGGGACCGAAAGAGATCTTGCGTCTCTTTGACTTGTTGTGACGGGGTCTGTTCTGCTCTTCCGTCTTGGCAGCTTCAGGAGCTTCGGCAGGAGCTGCTTCAGCGGGTGCCGGCTGCTCTGCATTTTCCTTTACGGGAGCTTCTTCAGCCGCTGCGGGAGCAGCAGGTTCAGCTGCAGGTTCTGCCTCTTCGGTCTTCTTTTTTCTGCCGCGCTTTGCAGGTGTCTTGGCCTTGGTTTTTGCAGGCTTCTTTGCATCTTCGGCAGGTGTCTCTTCGGATGTTTCCGCAAGCTCTTTGGCAGTCTTTTCCGCAAGAGCGTCAAGAGGTGTTTCCTCTTCAGCTTTCTTGGTCTTCTTTGTGCGTGTCGCGCGCTTTTTGGCGGGCTTTTCCGCAGCATCTGCCACAGATTCATCTTTAATCTTTTCCATCTTCACGTCAGGAACCTGTGCGATCTCAGGTTTTGAGATCTTGGCTCCGCCGTTCATTATGGCTGCGATAAGATCCTCTCTTGTCTTGCTGCCGACTTCCTCAGCGGTATAATCACCGAAAGCTACCGCTATCTGGGCAAGGTCAGCATCAGTCTTGGAGTTCAGGCTTTCAAAATCGTCCATGAATACCTCTCATGTGTAGTTTTAGATATCAAAATTCAAATCGTGGGAATTGGGATCAGGTTATAAAAGATCAAACGAATTACCAATGGAATTATCTAAAGATTAGGAACGTCCTAACTGCGTGAATTTTAACATTACGTATTTTACTCGTCAAGCCTTATTTCAGGCACGTTTGAGTTATCTCGGGCTAAGCATAAAAATAGACGCCTGTCTATAAATCGACAGGCGTCTATAAAAGTCAGTTTCAATAATATCAGACGTCGCTTGAGAGTGCTGCGAACTTGTCCATCATGTCCAGAGCCTTACCTGTTCCGATAACTACGCATGATACCGGATCCTGTGCAAGGTAGACATCGATTCCGATCCTGTTGGAAAGCATGTGGTCAAGACCATAGAGCATTGCACCGCCGCCGGTCATTACGATACCTCTCTGTGAGATATCAGCCATGAGTTCCGGAGGTGTTCTCTCGAGAACGTTATGAACGGCTTCGAAGATCTGAGTGATCGGTTCTTCTAGAGCTTCGAGCATCTCTGTTGAAGAAACCGTAACCGTGGAAGGAAGACCCGTGATGATGTTTCTTCCCTGAACGTCTAATGTAAGCTCTTCGTCTCTCGGATAAGCGCATCCGATCTCGATCTTGAGCTTCTCGGCTGTCTTCTCACCGATAAGTATGTTATGTCTCTTTCTTACGTGCTTGATGATAGCCTCATCGAACTTATCGCCTGCAACCTTAAGGGATGCATCAACAACAGGCTCGCAGAGTGAAATAACGGAGATATCAGTAGTACCGCCACCGATATCAACGACCATTGAACCACATGCCTTGGTGATATCGATACCTGCGCCGATAGCTGCAGCAATAGGTTCTCTGATGAGGAAAACATCCTTTGCGCCCGCATGACGGCAGGCATTCTCAACAGCCTGCTGCTCAACCGGTGTGATTACCGAAGGAACGCATACAACGATCGTAGGCTTGAAATATGTTGCGCGGAGTCCCGTGCAGACACGGCCGATGAAAGCCTTGAGCATTACCTCTGTCGCACGGAAGTCTGAAATAACACCTTCACGCAGCGGCCTGATGGCTTCAACGATTCCCGGAGTCCTTCCGAGCATTAGGCTTGCGGACTCACCTACTGCAAGTACTTTACCTGTTCTGCTGTTTACTGCAACTACAGAGGGTTCTTTAAGGACGATGCCTTTACCTCTGATATATATCAACACGCTGCTGGTGCCGAGATCGACACCAATCTCCATGCCTAATGCCATAAAATATCACCTCAAATATATAGAAACGCCGAAATACGGCATCTTAATTCAAAATCAACGCCCTATTATTACATCACATTCTTCAAAAATCAATTATTTGAATATCAAAGCGAATTACAACTATGTTTCATTTTTAATCCTCTGGTGCTAAAATTAGTTGTTATTTTTTAAGTATTAAGGAGCAGTGTCATGAGTTATTCAATCGAGACCGACAAAAAATGGCAGGCAAAATGGGCAGAGAGCGGACTTTACAAGTTCAATCCTGATGCAGAAGGCAAAAAGCTTTATTGCCTTGAGATGTTCTCCTATCCTTCCGGCGCCAACCTACACCTTGGTCACTGGTATAACTATTCCCTTACTGACTCCTGGGCAAGGTTCAAGCACATGCAGGGCTTCAACCTCTTCCACCCCATGGGATTTGACTCTTTCGGACTTCCCGCCGAGAACTATGCTATCAAGACGGGCATTCACCCCAAGGATTCCACACTGAAGAACATCGACACGATGGAAAAGCAGCTTCAGGCAATGGGCACGACTGTTGACTGGGATTATGAAGTCAAGACTTGCATGCCTGATTACTACAGATGGAACCAGTGGTTCTTCATCGAACTCTACAAGAGGGGCCTTGCATACCGTAAGAACGCGCCCGTTAACTGGTGCCCTTCATGCAAGACCGTTCTTGCAAACGAGCAGGTAGTTGACGGTGAATGCGAGAGATGCCATTCCGAAGTCATCCGCAAGAACATGACCCAGTGGTTCTTCAAGATCACCGAGTATGCACAGGAACTCTTGGATGACCTTCCGAAGCTCGACTGGCCCGAGAAGACCAAGAAGCTCCAGAAGAACTGGATCGGCAGATCTGAAGGCGCTCAGGTTGCCCTCTATGTCGAGAAGGACGGCAAGCAGCTTACAAACGAAGACGGTTCACCCATGAAGCTCGAGGTGTTCACCACCAGAGTCGATACGTTCATGGGTATCACATATGTAGTCATCGCACCTGAGTCGGAGCTCTGCGCAAAGCTCACTACTGATGAGTGCAGAGACGCTGTTGAGGAATACCGCAAGGCAACAGCAAAGGTTACAGAAATCGACCGTATGTCCACCACACGCGAAAAGACCGGTGTGTTCACGGGCGCTTATGCGATCCATCCTCTGAACGGCAGAAAGGTTCCGATCTGGGCAGCTGATTATGTCGTAGCAGGATACGGTACAGGCGTTGTCATGGCTGTTCCTTCACACGACGAAAGAGACTTTGATTTCGCTCACAAGTACGGCCTTGACATCATCCGCGTAATCCAGCCTGAAAAGGGTGTTGATTCAGATCTTCCTTACTGCGACAAGAAGGGTTATCTCACAAACTCCGGCGAGTTCGACGGAATGGAGATGCACGATGCACAGAAGGCTATCGTAGCTAAACTTGCAGAGATCGGCATGGGCGAATGGAAAGTCAACTTCAGACTCCGTGACTGGCTCATCTCACGTCAGAGATACTGGGGAACTCCGATCCCGATGATCCACTGCCCTTCTTGCG
>JAEEGJ010016120.1_pt1 | contig 17255 bp, 14 predicted proteins | sample 8958761 | NCBI WGS metagenome assembly JAEEGJ01 (sample SAMN16246546, study PRJNA631951) | gut metagenome | biome: gut microbiome; feature: rumen; material: RS-attached | host: Bos | place: Iran: Karaj | collected 2018-10 | reverse complement strand
CCGCAACGGGTCTGTCCTTGCCGCGGGAGACCCTGACCTTATCCCACGGAGTGAGCTTTCCGCTGCTCTTGGGAAGCTTTATCTTCGCATTCTTGCCGGGCTTGAATTCCTTCTTGTCCTCATGGAACGCCAGGATGTCGGTCAGGTAATCCTTCATGTCGGTCCTGGTTACGATGTCGTCCACAAAGCCGTGATCACGCAGGAATTCCGCGCGCTGGAAGCCTTCAGGGAGCTTCTGGCCTATCGTCTGCTCAATGACTCTCGGACCCGCGAAACCGATGAGGGCACCGGGTTCTGCAAGGATAATGTCACCCAGCATCGCAAAGCTTGCGGTGACGCCTCCTGTTGTCGGATCGGTAAGTACGGTCACGTAAAGAAGACCTGCGTCAGAATGCCTCTTAATGGCCGCAGACGTCTTAGCCATCTGCATGAGGGAGATTATGCCCTCCTGCATTCTCGCGCCGCCTGAGGCGGTGTATATGATGACAGGAAGCCTGTCTTCGGTAGCACGTTCGAACATCCTCGTTATCTTTTCGCCCACGACGCTTCCCATCGAAGCCATCATAAAACGGCAGTCCATCACGCCGAGGCATGCCGGATGTCCGTTGATGAGGCCTTTGCCCGTTACTACCGCCTCGTCAAGAGAAGTCTTGTCGCGGAGCTTCGCGAGCTTGTCCTCATAGCCCGGAGTCCCGAGCGGATTGGATTCCACGATGTCCGGATCCCATTCCTCGAATGTGCCGTCGTCCAAGATACTGTCGATCCTCGTAGCCGCAAACATGCGGAAATAGTTGCCGCATTTCGGACATACGAAAAGATTTCTCTTGAGCTCCTCAGAGAAGATAGTTTCTCCGCACTTGGTGCATTTATGGAAAAGTCCCTGCGGGGTCTGGGGCCCGTTATCCTCGTTTTTCGGGGTATCGGAGCCGCCTTGCGCAGACTGGGTCTTCTTGAATAAATAACGTAGTTCCATTACCTGATTCCGGTCCTTACTTTCTGGAGAACTTATCGATAAAATCGATGTCCGTGTTACCGCTTATAAATTCAGGGCTCGTGATGATGCCGTACTGATAGTCGATGTTTGTCTTGATGCCCGTGATTATCACTTCGCCGAGAGCCGACTGTGCCTTCTTGATGGCCTCTTCCCTGGTGGGTGCCCATACGGAAAGCTTTGCGAGCATCGAATCGTAGTAGGGCGGGATCTCAAGGCCGCTATAGACAGCCGAATCGATCCTGACTCCCTGGCCTCCCGGAAGGTAAGCAAGCTCGATCTTGCCGGGACACGGTCTGAACTTGTGCTCGGCGTCCTCGGCGTTGATCCTGACCTCGATGGAGTGGCCTTTGATCTTAATGTCATCCTGTGTGAAGCCGAGCTTCTCGCCTGACGCGATCTTTATCTGCTCCTTGATGAGATCGATGCCCGTGACCCATTCGGTTATCGGGTGCTCGACCTGGATCCTCGTGTTCATTTCCATGAAATAGAAATTGCCGGACGGTTCGAGCAGGAACTCCACGGTGCCCGCGTTCTCGTAATTTACAGCCTTTGCGGCTTTTACGGCAGCCTCGCAGATAGCCCTTCTCTTCTCTTCTGAAAGAGTCTCGCAGGGGGTCTCTTCGATGAGCTTCTGGTGGTTTCTCTGGATCGAGCAGTCACGCTCGCCTAAAGATACGACATTGCCGAACTTGTCGGCCAGTATCTGTACCTCGATGTGCTTCGGATGCTCTACATAGTGCTCGATATACATCGATCCGTCGCCGAAAGCGTTTACCGCTTCCTGCTGCGCAGTTTGGAATGCCTGCGTGAAAACGTCTTTCGACCTGGCAACTCTCATGCCTTTTCCGCCGCCGCCCAACGCCGCCTTGATCATGACGGGATATGTGGCGATATCGGCAAGCCTCAGTCCGTCCTCAACGGTCCTTGCAGCCTCAGCACTTCCGGGTATCGTAGGAACGCCTGCATCCATCATGGTCTTCTTTGCCTGGGCCTTGTTGCCCGAAGCGGCGATCATCTCTGAAGAAGGACCGATGAACGTGATGTTGCAGCGCTCGCAGATCCTTGCAAACCTCGAATCCTCAGATAAGAATCCGAAGCCCGGATGGATCGCGTCCGCACCCGATGTCATCGTAGCGCTGATGATGCGGTTGATATTCAGATAGCTCTCTGATGAGGGGGCGGGACCTATACATATCGTCTGGTCCGCAAGCATTGCGTGGAGGGCATTTCTGTCAGCCTCGGAGCATACCGCGACCGTCTCGATGCCCATCTCACGGCACGCTCTTATGATGCGGACCGCAATCTCGCCTCTGTTTGCTATCAGGACTTTCTTTATCATAATCTTGCCTTATCAGACTTCTGCACCCTTGGGAAGGATCGCGAACTTGAGAGTAGCCTTTACTACGACGTTGCCGTTTACGGTTGCTACTGCCTCACCGATACCGAATGTGTTCTTCATTGCGGTGATCCTTGTCTCAAGTCTTACCTGGTCACCCGGAACGACTGAGCCCTTGAACTTACACTTGTCAACGCCTGCGAAAAGAGCGATCCTGCCCTTGAACTCCTCCTTGGAAAGGATGCTGACAGCACCGGTCTGTGCAAGAGCTTCGACTGTGATGACGCCCGGAACGATCGGGTATTCAGGGAAGTGTCCCCTGAAGAAATATTCGTCATATGTGAAATTCTTATAAGCGATGGCATATTCGCCGGGCACGAAATCCTCAACCCTGTCGATGAGAAGGAAGGGATGTCTGTGCGGAATGATCTTCATGATGCCTGTTGTGTCGAGTGAATTAGCCATGGGGTCTTCTCCTTTGTATTAGCTTAATCTGAAAAGCGGCTGACCGTATTCAACGGGCGAACCGTTAGTTGCCATTATCTCAGTGATCGTGCCGTCACAATCCGACTCGATCTCGTTCATCATCTTCATTGCCTCAACGATGGCAAGGACCTGTCCCTTCTTGACGCGGTCGCCGATCTTTACGAAAGGCTTTGCGTCAGCTGCGGGAGCCGCATAGAAAGTGCCTACGAGAGGTGACTTGATGATGAATGCGTCTTCATCTTCATCTTCCTCGGAATCGCCGCTGGAAGCGTCAGCTGCCAGTGACATAGCCTTGTTGAGATCAGCCATGGAGACTCCGGAGAAAGCTCCGGCTCCCGCTGCGTTTGCGGCAGAAGTCAGTATCCCGCTCCTTCCTGTGTGAAGGGTGATCGAGAACTCGCCTTCCTTGTAATCGAAGCTGTCGATGTTCGATTCGGATACCGCTTTGATAAGGGCGGTCATCTCCTCGAGTGAAAGACCCGTGCGTGAATTCTTGTCTGCCATTTGGTCCGTCCTCCCTTACTTAAACAAATTTTTTAACGATGATGGAAGCGTTGTGTCCGCCGAATCCGAGATTGTTCGTCATTGCATATGTGATGTCGCGGTTCTTGGGTTCATTGAATGTGTAATCGAGATCCATCTCGCCCTCTGTCTCCTTGGAGCCTGCGGTAACGTGAACGTATCCGTCCTGAATGGCCTTTACGCATGTGATGAGCTCAACGCCGCCTGCACCGCCCAGCACGTGTCCGATCATGGACTTTGTGGAGTTGATGGAGATGTTCCTGATATCTTCCTTGAACGCATACTTCATAGCGCGCGTCTCGAAAAGGTCGTTGTGGTGTGTTGATGTTCCGTGAGCATTGATGTAGTCGATGTCGGAAGGCTTGATACCTGCTTCCTTCATAGCGATGATCATTGCTTCGCCTGCACCTGAACCGTCCTCAGCAGGTGATGTGATGTGGAATGCGTCGCATGTTGCGCCGTAGCCTACGATCTCGGCAAGGATGTTTGCGCCTCTTGCCTGAGCATGCTCAAGGCTTTCGAGAACGAGAACACCTGATCCTTCACCGATAACAAAGCCGTCTCTGTTCTTGTCGAACGGTCTTGATGCCGTCTCGGGATCTTCGTTTGTCGAAAGGGCTGTAAGAGCCGCAAATCCCTGAACGCCTGTCTTGCAGACAGCTGCTTCGCATCCGCCCGTGACCATAACGTCCGCATCGCCATACTTAACTGCCTTGAAAGCATCGCCTATTGAGTGAGCGCCTGTCGCGCATGCTGTGATGACGCATGTGTTGATGCCTTTCATTCCGTACATGATGGCGATGTTGGCGGATGCCATGTTCGCGATCATCATCGGGATGTACATCGGAGCGATCTTGCCCGACTTCTCGTATCTTACCTGCTCTCTCTCGTGAGCCTGCATCGATCCGATGCCGGAGCTGACGATAACGCCTACCCTGTAGGGATCCTCGTTCTCCATCTTGAGACCGGACTGCTCGATAGCTTCCTTTGCGGCAGCGACAGCGAAATGTGCAAAAGGCTCCATACGCTTCATCGTCTTGAAGTCCATGTAGTTCTGAGGATCGAAATCCTTGACTTCGCATGCGAGCTTGACCTTTGAGTTGCTCGTATCGAACTTGGTAATCGGGGCGGTTGCTGCCTTACCCTTTTTGAGGCCTTCCCAGAAAGCCTCAACTGTGTTTCCGAGGGGTGTGATCGCACCCATTCCGGTTACTACGACTCTGTTTGCCATTTGCTTATTCTCCCTTTATTACATGTGCATTCCGCCGTCGACGGAGAGAACCTGTCCCGTGATGTATGAAGCATCCTCGGAGCACAGGAAATTAACTGCGTTAGCGATATCCTCAGGCTGTCCGTATCTCTTGAGCGGGATCAGCTCGAAAATAGCTTCCTTCTGCTTGTCGGTAAGAACTGCAGTCATGGGTGTCTCGACATATCCCGGAGCGATAGCGTTGAATGTGATGTTTCTTGACGCATACTCTCTTGCGCAGGACTTTGTGATACCGATTACGCCTGCCTTGGATGCGGAGTAGTTGACCTGGCCTGCCTGGCCCTCGATGCCTACGATGGAAGAAATGCTTACGACTCTTCCCTCTTTCTTCTTCATCATGAAAGGTGTTACGTGCTTGATGAAGTTGAATGTACCCTTGAGGTTGACTGCGATAACAGCATCAAAGTTCTCTTCTGTCATCTTGAGAAGAAGTCCGTCTCTTGTGATGCCTGCGTTGTTAACGAGGATGTAGATGCCTCCGAAATCGTCGTTGATCTGCTTTACGGTCGCTTCTACCGCTGCGAAATCCGCAACGTTGCATTGATATGCCTTAGCGTCAACGCCGAGTGCCTTAACCTCGTCTTCTGCAGCCTTGCTGTTTTCGAGAGGGCATGCATCAACGATAGCGATGTTGTATCCGCTCTTTGCAAGCTTAAGTGCGATGGCCTTTCCGATACCTCTGGAAGCGCCTGTTACAATTGCAGTTTTTCTTGTATTCTCTGACATAATTCTCCTCCTGATATCAGCCGATTTTCTCGAGCAATTTTTCTATGTCTTCAGGTGTTGATACACCGATTACTTTTATCTGCGGAACGGTCTTTCTGACAAAGCCCGCGATCGTTCTTCCGGGACCGACCTCAACTATCGTATCGACTCCCATCTTCTCGAGTTCACGGAGTGTCTGCTCCCACATAACGGGGCTTGATACCTGTGATTCGAGAAGGCCTTTGATCTGCGTTTTGTCAGTAATGACAGAAGCGTTTACGTTTGCGATGTAAGGGATCTTGAGATCGCCCAATTCAACGCTCTCGAGTTCCTTGCCGAGCTTTTCGCCGGCGCCCTTAAGGAGCGGCGAATGGAAAGGTCCGGATACGTTGAGCTCAACGACCTTGAGCGCGCCTGCCTCGGTGCACTTGGGCATTGCCTCTGCGACGGCTTCCTTCTTTCCCGTGATGACGATCTGGCCGGGGCAGTTGAAGTTCGCGGGCCATACGCCTTCGATCTTGCTTGTGATGCCTTCGACCGTCTCTTTATCGAGACCGATGACTGCCGCCATCGAGCCTTCGCCTGCGGGAACCGCAGAAGACATGAGCCTTCCCCTGATCCTCGTGAGCCTGACCGCGTCCTCAAAGCTGAGAGCGCCTGCAGCATAAAGGCTGCAGTATTCGCCCAGTGAAAGACCTGCGGTGACTTCAGGCTTAACGCCTGCCTTAAGAAGAGCATCCGTGATGATGCAGCATGCGGTAACCAGTGCAGGCTGCGTGAATTCCGTGATGTTGATATCGTCATTCTCCTCGAAAAGGAGTTTCGCCATATCGATATCAGCGGCTTCGGATGCCTTTACGAGCATAGCGGCTGCATCGGGGCTTGCCTCTACAAAGCCCTGTGCCATACCTATCTGCTGAACACCCTGACCCGGGTAACAAAAAGCTATCTTCATTATGCTTCCAGCTTTCTTCCGAGGAGCTTGTCAGCTTCTTCGAACATTGATTCGATGATGACCTTTGCAGGTCTGACTTCCTTGATGAGGCCGGCGATCTGTCCTGCCATGAAAGTGCCCTGCTTTGTATCGCCTTCGACAACAGCCTTGCGCAGACTTCCGACTGTAAGTCCCTCAAGCTCTTCAAAGGTTACGCCGCTCTGCTCCATCTCAAGATACTTGTTGGAAAGAGCGTTTCTGATCTGTCTTACGGGGTGGCCGTAGGATCTTCCGGTAACTCTTGTGGAGTTGTCCTTTGCCTTGATGACCATATCCTTGTAGTTCTGGTGAACGTTGACCTCGTCGCAAGCGCAGAAAACGGTTCCGCACTGAACACCTTCAGCTCCGAGCATGAAAGCCGCTGCAACGCCTCTGCCGTCAGCGATACCGCCTGCTGCGATAACGGGGATGGATACCGCGTCGACTACCTGGGGAACGAGCGTCATTGTCGTAGCTTCGCCGATGTGTCCGCCGGACTCGGTGCCCTCAGCGATGACAGCGTCAGCACCGCACTGCTCCATTCTCTTTGCAAGAGCAACGCCTGCGGTAACAGGGATAACGATGATTCCTGCTTCCTTCCACATTTCCATATATTTCTCGGGTGAACCTGCACCTGTGGTAACTACCTTTACCTTCTCCTCTGCGATGACCTTTGCGATCTCGGGTGCTCTGGGATTCATGAGCATGAGGTTTACGCCGAACGGCTTGTCTGTAGCCTCACGGCAGAGCTTGATCTGCTCTCTGAGCCAGTTCTCGTCTGCGCCGCCGACACCGATGATGCCGAGTCCGCCCGCGTTGCTTACCGCTGCAGCGATGTGCCAGTCAGCGACCCAGGCCATACCGCCCTGGAAGATAGGATATTTGATTCCGATAAGATCCGTGATTCTGGTCATTGTTATTCTCCTTTTCAAGATCAATATTCAATGTAGTTGGCATCCCAGGTGAGGCCGCCTCCGAAGCTTGCCAAAACAAGCTTCATGCCCTTCTTGAGCTGCCCGTTATCCTTCATCTCTTTGAGGAGCACCGGAATGCTCGCAGAAGATGTGTTTCCTGTTCTCATTATGTTCATCGGGAACTTTTCGAGGCCCACCTTGAGCTTCTTTGAAGTCGCCTCAATGATCCTTGCGTTTGCCTGATGGAGCACGAACCAGTCGATGTCCTCAAGCTCGAAATCATATTTCGCGGCGAGATCCCTTATGATCTTCGGAACCTCGGTTACCGCAAACTTAAAGACTTCCCTGCCGTCCATGTTGAACTTGGTGAGCTCCTTAAAGCCTTCTTCATCAACGCGTGCGGGCTGCATTGCGTTATCGCAGTGCAGGCAGTCCTTCCTGCGGCCAGAAGACCTCATGATGAACTGGTTGGGCTTGCCTTCCTCGGCTCTGAGGATCGCAGCACCTGCGCCGTCACCGAAAAGGATGCACTGACCTCTGTCTTCCCAGTTAACGAAGTTGGATGTGCACTCAACGCCTGCGATAAGCGCGAGCTTTGTGTTTCCGGTCTCAATAAAACCCTGTGCCGCATTAAATGCCGCGATCCAGCCGGGGCACGCGGAGTTAACGTCGAACGTTCCGCATTCCTCGCTGCAGCCGAGCGCTTCGTGAATAACGCAGGAAAGCGTCGGAAACATAAGATCCGACGTCGTTGATGCTGTTATTATGAGGTCTATTTCCTTAGGGTCGATCCCCGCATCCTCAACAGCCTGAAGCGCTGCCTTGACTACCATCTGGGAGGGCTTGTCGGTCAGGGGATCAGAGATCCTTCTTTCCTTGATACCCGTTCTCTCGGTTATCCACTCGTCATTTGTCTCCACCATCTTAGAGAGGTCGTCATTGGTCAGAACCTTCTCAGGCAGATATGCACCTAAACCGATTATTTTTCCGGTCATTTGGATTTCCTTCCATGCAAATACTTTGACAAACCAATAGTTTGATTATCAAAGTATATATGTGGTGACCGTCCTTGTCAAATTTATAAAGGAAAAATGATTATTATGCCTCTGTTTCTCTGCCGTTTTTTGAGCTGCGGCGGCCTAAGATCCGTTTTTCGACACATTGCGCGGTTTTTCCTGCCGCCTGACCCCGGCGGAATTAAAGTCCGGGATTGGCGTACATACGAAAAACGGGTTTTTGACGAATTTATACGTGCATTTTGCCCGTTTTTATGCCCGTCAACCAAAAATGTACATACGAAAACAGCTTTTTTCGAAAAATTATATGTGCGCTACGGCTTTCAGAGGCATTTTTCAAAGAAAATGCACGTATAAAAATGAGGTTTTTTCGTTTTTCGTATGTACAAACAAAAAACAACCAGGAGACAGAATATTAATTTGCACAGTGATCAGGACTTGACCGGATCAGCTGGCAACACGGCATAGAACCTGATGCCCGCCGTCGCCTTGTCGAGATCTTCAAGCGCTATGTGATACCTGCCACCCCAGGACGAGACTTCCAGATTCCTGTCATCGATCCCGGTCACGGTCACCCAGTGGTTTCCCACATTAAAGGGAACGCCGTTGCCGTTGATCAGCTTAACATTGTTAAAAGGCGCGGCTATGAGCGCGACCAGCGGCACTCCCATGCCGAGATAGTGCCTTGCCCGGTCCTCGTATTTGAAGATGAAGCCTTTGGGCCTGATCCGGATGCCACGAGAGTCCGCAAGCCTCTTGATTCCGCTCTTGAAACGCCGGGTGCTGACACCGAAGCTGCCCGAGAACTCCCTGCCGAAGATCTTCACGGGCTTGTCGTGCTTTCCCGGAAGGTTGGCCGACCTGATAAAGCGGGCTGCCTCTTCAAGGCGCTTAAGATATTCATCCATGGTGAGTTCTGATATGCCTTCGTACCGCAGCACCGCGTCGAGGCCCGCGATTATGCCGCAGCTGTTGCGTTGCATCAGCGGGGTCGGTGCCCACATCTGGCTTCCGCCAAAGCTCCCCTCGACCGAAGGCGGCGAGGTCAGTGGCGTAGTCAGCGGACCTGTCATGTAATGAGCGCCTCCGCCCAGGCGCCTTCAGGGGGCATTCCCGGAAGTGCTTTGCAGCCGGCCTGTTCGAGCATTGCGCGGCTTTCGTATATATTTGAATTTCTGGGGACGGGCGCCATGAAGCACCTGATGCCCTTTGCCGTCCATTTGCGGACCTTCGGAACGAGCTTTACGTCGGCCGTTCCCGAATGGTGGCACATGATGAGCACCGTATCGAAGCCGTCATCGAGGATGCCGGGCGTCGGTGCTGCAGCGATGACCTGTATCCTGTGGAGCTTTTCGGCGGCGAAAAAGGCTGCAGCAGCTTTGCGGTATCTGTCGGAAGAAAAGTCGATGTCCGCGCTGTCGGGCCAGGTTCCGTAATCTCCGTAGATGTCGGGAGACGTGACCTTGCCGGCGGGGATTATGGCAGGGGCGCCTTCGTGAGTGGTGAAAACGACTCCGCTGTTGCCTGCTGTTACCTGTTCGACCGCGAAATCGATGTTCTTAAAAGCGTCAGTGCCCTCGCTGTCCGGCGGGATCTTAGAGCCTGTGATCACGAAAGGGATGCCCAGATGGCTGAGCGCTCTTGCTGCGAGCTGCGCGAAATACGCCATCGTATCCGTTCCGTGAAGGATGATGATGCCGTCGGGGCGGCTCTTGGAGCAGGCCTCCGATACGGCCTTCAGCACGTCTCTGTAATCTTCGGGGCGCGCGTTCTCGGACGAATAGTTGGCGGGCGAAATGAATTCCGTCTCCGCGGCTTTCTGCATCAGGTAGGATGCAATGGGAGACTGCTTTTCGAGCTTGACCAGACCGTCTTTGACAGACGATGAGACTGTTCCTCCGGATACTGTCACAAGCAGTTTTGCCACTGTTGGTACGCCGCTCCTTTTAAGGTAAAATACTTCTGAAATTATAATTCACGAGGCATCATATGAGAATAGTCAGCTGGAACGTCAACGGCATCAGGGCAGTAGCAGGAAAAGGTTTCGCGGACGCCGTTAAGGCAATGGACGCCGATATCATAGGCATACAGGAGACCAAGGCGCAGCCGGACCAGTTAGGCCCGGAGATAACAAACCTCGAAGGCTACAACAGCTGGTTCTATTCGGCCGAGCGCAAGGGTTATTCCGGCACGGCTCTCTATTCCAGGATCGAACCGGAGAACGTCACTTTCGGCCTCGGAACGGATGAGTTTGATCACGAGGGACGCACGATCTGCGCAGACTTCGGCAAATTCGTGCTCTTCAACATCTACTTCCCGAACGGCGGAAGAGGCGACGATTACGTCAAGTTCAAGCTCAGATTCTATGACTGTTTCTTAGACCGCGTAAGAGACCTTGAGTCCAAAGGGCGCGAGGTCATCTGCTGCGGAGACGTCAACACCGCGCACAAGGAGATCGACTTGTCCAACCCCAAGGCGAATTCAAAGATCTCGGGATTCCTTCCCGAAGAGCGCGTTTACATGGACAAGTTCGCCGAAGCGGGTCTTACCGATACTTTCAGGATGCTCTATCCCGACAAGCCCGAGTGCTACACCTGGTGGTCTTACAAGACCGCGGCTAGGGAGAGGAACGTCGGCTGGAGGATAGACTACTTTTTCACGACAAAAGGCCTTAACCAGAAAGTTAAGGAATCGAACATGATGAGTGACGTGATGGGTTCAGACCACTGCCCGATCTATCTCGATCTGAATATCTGATCAGTATGTTCCGTTGTACAGCGGATCGCCGTTGACTAAGATCTTCGCACCGGTCTTGCTGATAGTGAAATCCATATCATCAAGCTTGCAGGGCACATCAAGGCCCGAGATCATCTTGCCGTCCAAATGGCTGTTGGTGAGCGTGAGCTTGGAATTCTTATCGGTTCCCCTGAAGAACGATACCTGCTTGCCTTCGCACTCGAGCCTGATGGTGGCGTAATCCAGATTGACTACTGAAGGCGCAACATTGAGCGCACCGAACATCAGGCCTCTCGAGGAGTTGAACCTGCTCTGGAGGCTCGCGCTGTACAGATTGATTTCAGATCTTTCGCCCCTTACCGTTCCGATGACGGCGATGTCATTGCCGTTGAACGCGGAAATGTACGAAATATGCTCTATCCTGATATCCGGACTGCCGTATACGGAACCGATACCGACTGCCGTCATGACATTGGCATTAAGATCTATCGCGCAGTTGACGACGGACATCTTCACGTCGCCGGTAAGCGTTCCGAACGCGGTTCCTTCGGTTCCCTGCATGCGGATGTAATATCTTCCTCTCCTGATGTCGATCGAGACGCCCTTGCCCGCACCGATGGCAACGCCCCTTGTGACGCCGAAGATTATCTCTATCGTTCCGTCCTGATCGAAAACAAGCTTTCCGGCCGTTGAATCGTTGTCGTTTCCGATGCCGAAGCCTTCGGTTCCGGTTATGTTGATGTTGAGATTGCCTTCGCCCTCAAACGTAAGAGTCGAGCTCTCAGGCACAACGATACCGCCGTTTTCCAGCGTGTTCTCGCCTTTAAGCATGAGCGTGACATCGCATCCTTCGCCGATGATGATGGCGGCTATCTTTTTCCTGCCAGAAAAACATGCATTCTCAAGAGTGATCTGGCCGGAGTAGCCGTCTTCTATGGTCAGACCGATATCGGAAGATACCCCGGGAACACCTGTGACGGTGACATCTCTGTAAGTAACCTTGCCGTTTGTGATCCTGACGCCTTTACAGCCGTTGCCGATGAGATTCTGGAGCTGGATGCGCGATTCCCTGCCCGCAACATAGATGTTCTTGTTGCGCTCCTCTTCCTCAAGACGCGCGTATCTGAGAATAACGCCCTTGATCTCGGGGTCGATCTCCTTGACGATCTTTTCGGAAGGTCTCGCGGTAAAGTAGCCCTGGATCAGGTCGATGCCGAGGAATATCAGTGTGGCGAGTTCTTCCTGCGTCTCAACGCCTTCGGCAAGTGCCATGATGTCGTTTTCATGCGCGAAACCGATGATGTCTTTGACGAAATGCTGCTTGTGAGGCGACATATGGATCTCCGAAATGAGCGAACGGTCGATCTTTATGTAGTGGGGCATGTACCTTAAGAGATTGCTGACATTGGAATAGCCCGTGCCGTAGTCGTCGATCGCAAGCTCGACTCCCAACGAGCCGAAGAACTGCTTCAGATTGGAATAGTCATCATCGCTCAATTCGGTCTCTTCAGTGAATTCGACTACGACCATGTTCTTGTGACGTCCGGTAACATCGATGAGATTATCAATATCTTTCCCGTAGAGACGCTGCCCCGGAATACTGTTGATAAAGACTTTCGCGCCCTCGCGGAACTCGTCCGTCCTTGTGTCGATGATATTGAGAACGTTATTAAACGTCGCCGCTTCCACGTCGTAGAGCCTTCCGAAAACCTCTGCATACTTGAGGACTACAGGCGGCTGGATGTAAGGTACAGAATCCGGTCTCATCAGCGCCTCGTATGCATAGATCTCACCTGTATGGGCATCGACAATCGGTTGGAAGTGATACTTGATTCTGTTATGGTCAAGGATGTCATTGACCTGATCAGCCTGGCGCTCGCTGTCATCTCCGTCCTCTTCTCCCGAAAGGCTGTGGATACGGAGCTTATATGCATTCTTGTTTGTAAGCGCAACGCTCGTTATCCTCTCAAGACCGTTGCGGCCTTCTGCTTTGCCTTCGGCTATTCCGTAATAGATATCCACAGGAAGCGAATACTTGTGTTTGCCGGTATATTCGCTGAGCTTCTGTCTGATCTCGGTGACGGCTTCCTCAAATCTCTTCCTTCCGTCAGATGTCAGAGCATCGATCACGACGATCTCACCATTACCGAATGAGTAAACGTTGCCTTCGGGGAAGCTCTCCTGGACAAGATTACCGAGCTTGACGATCGCCTTGTCACCCGCGGTTCTGCCGTCCTTGTTGTTGATCTCGGACAGATTCCTTATGTCCGCGGCAAGCACGCCGATCTCCGGATTGCCGATACCTTTGAACTTGAAGAGCAGTCCGTCGATCTGCTGCGTGAATCCTCTGAAATTGAAAAGTCCCGTGACCGGATCTCTTATCAGGCTGGATTCAAGAGTCTCGTTCTTCTTTTCGAGCTCTTCTAATCTTCTCGTCGTCTCAAGGCCGCGCATAAGACTTCTGAGCCAGAGCCTGTAGCTGTCGCCGTAAGATGAGGGGTGCACATAAGAGACCACCGCATAGCCGTAACACATGTTATCGAAATGCAGGGGCGAGAAAATAAACGCTTCGGGATCCGGCCTGTCCTCATCGAGTCTGGGAACGAGCTTATCCCTGTCAAAATAGTGATCCAAACCGATCCTGTCCTTGTTGAGCTTTTCGGGCCTGCATGTCATGACGTTCGCTATCCTCGGCGAGAAGAATCTTGACGGATCTGACAGAAAAGCGTAATTGATCTGGGACTCGGACGGATCGATGGTCTGCCTTATGGAATCGCCGTTCTCCGTTTTGTTCTCTGCGGACATGCCGTAGTGATTCCAGTCGTCATTGATACAGATGTTGAAGCTCTCGAATTCCCTGAGCTGATAGACATATGTAAAGAGAGTACTGATTAAGCCGTACAGATTCTTCTGGGCAAGCAGGTCATCATCTAAATGGTTGAAGTTCGAGAAAACACTGTTGCTCGAAATGTTGGTGTCCCAGACCGGCCTTAACGCGAGCTGCGTGTCTTCAATCCTCAACTCGCAGCCGCAGCTGCTTCCGTGGAACATATCCACCGGACCGGAGAACGGTTCGGGCTCGCCGCCTTCGCTCATCCTGAAGAGCATTTCGGCCGCGTATTTGCCGAATGCCGTGGCCGGAAGCCTTACCGATGTGATCGGGACCGGGGACAGACGTCCTTCCTCGTTGGAATCGTAACCTGTAACCGCAATGTCTTCAGGGACTCTGATGCCGTTCTCCGCGAGCGCCTTGCAGACGCCTATTGCCATACAGTCGTTGGCGCAGGCAATCGCATCCGGCAGATTGTCAGGGTTTCTCGCAAGACGGTCACCCACGCTCTCGCCGCTCGTATACCAGAAATCGCCGTAGAACATACGACCTTCCTTGATCTCGAGGCCGTGTTCCTCCATGGCATCCTTATAAGCCTGCATCCTCTCCTTTGAATAGGGGTGCCAGGCTTTGCCCGTCAGGAACGCGATATCCTTATAGCCGTGTTCCTCGATGAGGTGGTTTACCAGGAACTTAACGCCTTCATAGTGGTTCGGGAATGCAGAGAAAAAGTACTTGCTCTTCTTGTCGATGACGATGACGGGGCATTTTGCCCTCTTATGCGCGGCTTCCTCAACGGCATCGGCAAGGCCGGGAGTCTGGAGGGTATCGAGCATCAGTACCAGACCGTCTAGATCCTCATACGGAACGAGAGAATAGATGGAGGTCTCGCCCTGCTCGCGGTGGGCGCTGCTCTGGTATTTCTGATACGTGGAAAAGATCAGGACATCCCAGTCATAAGCGAATGCCTGTTTTTCAAAACCGCAAATGAATTCGGCCTGATAGTATTCGTCGGCCTGGCCGACAAGTATCGCGATCCTTTTGCGTCTTCCCATCAGTACCCCTTTGTACGAACTGTTTACACTGTAGCCGCAATAATACCGTTTCAGCTATTTTATAATGCGGTCATTTCAATAACAATCGAAATGGCCGCATATATCAAAAATTATGCAACTTGTTAATACCGCGTTAACCGGTGGTATCAGTAAGGAAGCAGTCTGTCTACAGGGGCAAAACCTGCCGTCTTCTTGAATTTCTCGTTGATCTCAAAGCCTGCGAGGCAGTCGGAAGGATCGATCCTTTCGAAGTTGATTGTCATGAGAGCATCGCGCTTGATCATGACGGAAACGATGGTGATCTCATCCTCGTTGCCCGTTGCCGTATTGAGCTGGCTGTCGACTGCGTGGATAAGGACCTTCTGGATAGGAAGGAGCGCGAAGGAGTCACGCGCTACACGCAGGATCGTGCTTGCGACGTAGTCCTGTACGAGCTCGTAGTACTCGCTCTTTGTGAAAGGCTTCTCGACAAGATCGCCGTTTGCCTTGAGCGAGAGCTTGTTCTGCGGAATAACCTCACTGCTCATTACCTTGAACTCGATCTCGAGGATGGAAGGATCGTCTGTGCCGACCTCGAATCCGCTTCCGAATTCGAGAAGGTCGTCAAACGGGCCTGCCTCTGCGATAACCTTGAAATATGAGTCTATGTTGCCTGCAAGAACGCTCTCGGCGAAAGGAACGAGTTCCTTGTTATTGCCTGCGCCCTTCTTGATGACTTCCCAGTCGATATATCCGTCGCTCTGCTTATGAACGGACTTGACCGCTTCGATCCTCTCCTCGAATTCGGCAACGAGCTGCTGGTTCTGCTCGAGCTCGGGATTGACTGCGGGTGCTGCGGGAGCTGCCTTGGCGGCGGCTGCCTTCGTTGTCTTGGTGCCCTTTGCGGCGGCAGCGGCAGGAAGCGCAGCTGCTTCTTCAGCCTTGCCCTTCTTCTTACCGGAGAGCTCCTGGATCTTTTCCTTTCCCTGCTTTACGAGCTTTTTGACGTTCGTGTTCTTTGTGTAGTAGACGCCCGTGCCCGGAATACCGATGGTCGTACGGCCCTGTCCCTTGAGGTTGATGGACTGGCGAAGGCCTGACCTTCCGAATGAAAGTGACGGGCCGCCCTTGCTGAGATTGAGCTTGACGCCCTTGAAAAGTGTGATCGATTTGCGGAAATTAAGTCCCATGATAACTCTCCCGATGTGTCAAAAATGCCTTAGGGTTATATCAACAATGTTATCACAAATGGGACGAAAAAGATTATCCCTCAAGAAATTTCCGCAGCTGAGGAAGAGTCTGGACATAGTCCCTTCTTCCGAGCTCATACATCTCAAGTGCGGTGTTCTTGTTAATGTTGTAAGTTGAGGATTTTATCGGGCGGCTCATGCAGTAGAGGAACGCGGTCCCTCTTGCCTCGTACCCGAACATCTTCCTCTGGCATTCACGGTAGGAAAGGTGCCTGTTATCGACCGCTTTTACCGTCTCCGGCCAGTCTTTGAGCACCCTGGTGTATGCGGCTTTAAAGCTCTCCGGCTCCTTGACGAAGTCCCTCGGCTTCGATGTGATGACCACGATCTTGTCGCAGCCCTTTTCGAAAGCCCTGTCGCACGGGATGGAATCGGCTACGCCGCCGTCGAAATAGTATCTGCCCCTGAAATGTACGGGCTTGGTTACCGCGGGCAGACATGCGGAACACATGATGACCCTGTAGTCATCTTTCTGAATGTCAGACTTCTGGAAATAAACGGCTTTGCCCGTCTCAGCGTCAGTCGCAACAGCCTCGAAATCGCAGGGGTTCGCGGCGAACGTTTCATAATCCAAAGGGTCTTTTCCGGTTGATTTCGAGAGATCGTTGTAGATGAATTCGATCCCGAAGATCCCGCCCTCTTCGATGAGAGGCTTTAGTCCAAAGTATCTGGGATCGCTCGTGTGCTCGGTGTAGAACCTCAGGTTCCTTCCGTGCTGGCGCGCGAGGAAACTCATGCCGTTGCCTGAGCCTGCGGAAACTCCGATGCAGTAATCAAACTCGATGCCCGCTTCCTGAAAGCAGTCAAGAATGCCCGCTCCATACGCGCATTTCATTCCGCCGCCTTCAAGTACCAGACCGATCTTCGGTTTCTTTCCGGACATTTATCTGAGGAATCCTTCGATGATCTTCTGCTCAGCCTGCTGCTCCGTAAGACCCAGCGTCATGAGCTTTGTGATCTGTTCACCGGCTATCTTTCCGATGGCGGCTTCGTGGATCAGTGAAGCATCAACATTGGTTGCCGCAAGCTTAGGTGTGGCAATGATGATGCCGTGGTCCATGATGATGGAGTCGCACTCGGCATGGCCGCTGCACTTTGCATTGCCTGAGATGTCGATGATGACATCCTGCTTTGAATTGTCTTTTGCAACGCCGCGGCTTACGATGTCGCACTTTGAGTCTTCACCGTC
>JAEEGJ010016116.1_pt1 | contig 17257 bp, 15 predicted proteins | sample 8958761 | NCBI WGS metagenome assembly JAEEGJ01 (sample SAMN16246546, study PRJNA631951) | gut metagenome | biome: gut microbiome; feature: rumen; material: RS-attached | host: Bos | place: Iran: Karaj | collected 2018-10 | reverse complement strand
CAGCCAAGGAAGTGCTGAGCACGCTCGGCTCGTACTGCAGCGGTTCGTATATTGCCAACTACAACCAGTTTGGTAAGGTGTATCAGCTGTGGACTGCCGCAGCCCCTGAGTATCGCCTCGACCCCACATCGCTCAACAATATCTTCGTGAAGACGAGCAGTGGAAAAATGGCGCCCCTCTCAGAGTTTGTTTCGCTGAAGGAGATCGTCGGCCCGTCGAACAACCAGCACTTCAACATGTTCTCTAGTATTGAGTGTCAGGTTGCTCCTGCCAGCGGCTACAGCGAGGGTCAGGTTCAGGAAGTCATTAAAGAGGTATTCAGGGAGACGATGCCTACTACAGCGACCTACGAGTACAGCAGTATGTCGCGTGAGACCGCTGAGGCAGCTGGTTCGAATACCACTACGCTCATCTACTGCATCTGTATCGTCCTCATCTACCTGATTATGGCATCCTTGTACAACTCATGGTTCACGCCTTGGGCCGTGCTGTTCAGTATCCCATTCGGTCTGATGGGTGCCTTCGCCGTCATCTGGCTTTTCGCCAGCATTGGCTTCCCAGGTATGGAGAACAATGTCTATGTACAGACGGGTGTGGTCATGCTGATCGGACTGTTGGCAAAGACCGCCATCCTGATTACCGAGGTGGCCTCCGAGCACCGCAAACATGGCATGGGCATCGTTGAAGCAGCCTTTGCCGCCTGCCAGGAACGTCTGCGCCCGATTCTGATGACCGTTATCTGTATGGTAGTCGGTATGATTCCGCTTGCCATTGAAGGCGGTGCCGGTGCTAATGGTAACCGTGCCCTTGCCCTCTGTGTGATCGGAGGTATGGTTGTTGGTACCATAGCCCTGCTCTTCGTCGTACCGGCCTTCTTCATTATCTTCCAGAAACTCCACGAGCGTTATCAGGGTAAGGATGTGGAAGTCGTAGAAGCAGTAGAAGTGAAAAGTGTAGAAGTGAAAAGTGAAAATTGAAGTTATGAAAAGACTTAGTAATATCATTGTCGCTGCAGCCGTGAGTATGATGCTCACGGGCTGCGGCCTATATAATAAATATGAGAAGACGGTGCAGGAGCCTGCCGATCCATTCGGCACCACACAAGACATCACGTCGGCTACCAGCGAAACTTCCATTGCCGATATGTCGTGGCGCGAGTTTTTCACAGACTCCCAACTCCAGCAGCTCATCGAACAGGCATTGGCCAACAACACCGACCTGAACTCTGCCCGCATCAACATTGAGAAGAGTCAGATCTCGCTGAGAACCAAGAAACTGGCCTTCCTGCCTTCGCTCTACTTCTCACCGCAGGGCAGCCTCTCCAGTTTCGATGGTGCCAAAGCCACAAAGAGTTACACTCTGCCATTGGATATCTCTTGGGATATCGACGTGTTCGGTTCCATGAGAAATAAGAAGCGCGCTGCCCAGGCCGCCCTGTTGCAGGCTCAGATGACAGAGGAATCTACTCGTTCCAACCTCATCAGCAACGTAGCGCAGCAGTATTTCTATCTCCAGTTGCTCGACCGCGAGCTGGACATTCTCATCCAGACCGATAGTCTGTGGAAAGCCTCTTTGGATACGGAACAGGCCCTCTATGAGAACGGCCAGGCCTACTCAACGGCTGTGAACCAGCAGGAGGCATCCTGCCTCGACGTGAAGTTGCAGATTGTCGCTATCAAGCGCGCCATTCGTTCTACCGAGAACGAGCTCTGCACCCTGCTCTGCATCACACCGCAGCATATCGAGCGCTCGAAATGGTATCCAGAAGACAAGTACCACTCTGCCAAAGACAAACGCCTGTTCGAGGAGCGCTTTATGAAGATCGGTGTGCCCGCCATGATGCTGGAGCGTCGTCCTGACATCCGTCTGGCGAACTACTACATCGAAGAAGCCTTCTATAACGTGCAGGCCGCCCGTGCCGCCTTCTTCCCCAGCATCAAACTGACAGGCGAGTTAGGCTGGTCCAACAATGGCGGTTTCGTGAATCCCGCTAAATTCCTGTGGAGTGTCGTGGGCCAACTCTCTCAGCCTATCTTCGCCCGTGGCGAAATCAATGCCAACTACAAGATAAGCAAGCTGACGGAGGAGAACCTGAAGAAGAAGTATGTGCAGACCGTCATCGATGCCGGTAACGAAGTGAACGAGGCGATAGCCGACTGTCATGCCGCCCGTCAGAATCACGAATACTATCACCGTCAGGTGGAGGTGCTTCACGAGGCCTATATCGGCACCCACGAGTTGATGGACAATGGCAAGGCCCAATATCTTGAAGTGCTCACCGCTCAGGAGTCGCTTCTCAGCGCTCAGCTGAATGAGGCTACCAACATGTACAGCGGTGCCCAGGCCATCATCTCTCTTTACATCGCCCTTGGCGGTGGCACAAAATAGGCATTAAATACAGAACCAATGGCAGAATTACGACTCACAGTCGGCGATATCGCCGTGACAACGGAAAGCGGAACCACTACCGTTACATACGGTAACAACACTTATAATGTTTGTCTGGTTGACCTGAGTTTCCTGAAGAAAATGTATCAGCCCACTGAGGTCAAGGCTCAACTTGACTTTGAAATGAGTGGCACTTGGGTAGCGCCCAGTAGAACGGATATTGAGAATACGTTCAAACTCAAGAATGCTATCCTTGAAGTGGGAACAAGTGGTACAGACAGTTCGGGCAAACCCTCGTGGACTACGGAAGATACTATCGGCAACGACTACTATGTACACGATGTGCGTGTTCATTATCAATCAGGGTGGATGTTTGTCTATCTGACCATCTACAGTCTGGATAAGTTGCTGACCCTGAATAAGGGATGTAATACTTACGTGGGAAAGACTCTGAGTAGTATTCTGACATCGGTTTTGGCAAGCTATAAGGTGCCTTACAACAAGGATAAATCCTTGAGCTTTAAGAGCGGCATGCAGGTGTTGCAAATTGATACCGATCAAATAGACAGCGATGGAAATAAAGTGATGAAGGAACACAAGTTCCCTTATCTGGTTCAGTATAACGAATCATTCTATGACCTGTTGAAGCGTACCACCAACCGGTGGGGTGAATTCCTCTACTGGGAGGATGGTACACTGATGATTGGATATGACGATTCGTCTTCCAATAAGTTGGATCAATCCAACTTCAACGCTCTCTATTACTTCGACCTTGAAAAGAATGTGAATCTTGAGCTCCCTTCCGCTGGCTCATACGATTATGCAGCTGCTTACGACGTGAATGTGGGCAACACACCGATCAAGAAGAATCCGTATAAGGTGCATGGAAGGTTCGGCATGTGGAACGGACAGGGTGACATCTATGGCTTCTCTGTGGCCTCACGTTTCTTCCAAAACGAAGAAAATGTGACAACATGGGCTATCGGACTGCTTGCTGACGACCTATGGGATCTCTGTGCTGATATATCATACGTCAACAGCGATAACAAAGATTTCAATGATTTATACTTCAATGGACAAAGCGAAGACGATCAGTATGGTAAAAAAGATACGGAAGTAAATCTCTATACTGAGTATGACTCGAAATACCACAAAGATACCACCTACTATAGTGAGATTCTTGGGTATGAGGCTGCTGCAGGAAAGAATGCCATCCGAATCAAGTATGATACCTATTGGCCAAAGCTGAAGTTGGGTGATGTGGTCGAAGTGAACAAAGAAGAGTTCATCGTCGTGGAGGTCATAGCCAAAGCCCCCAAAGAACTCAGAATCAAGGATAACACTAAAGTTGTCGTTTCACCAGGTCAAACGATGATATTCGAGGTTGTGGCCACAGCCAAGATTAGCAAAGCAAAAAGCGACAAAAGCGACGATAGCACCAATAGCGACAACAGCACCAGCAGCGACAACAGCACCAACAGGACCGAAACCGAGAATAAATTCTATCCCGTCACTTTGCCGACCGGTCATGTCAGATTGTCGGGGCCTCAGGTGGCTACCATCGTGGATATGGATGATCCGCTGAAAGCCAATCGTGTCAGAGTGGTGTATGACTGGCAGGGGGACGTTGCTGCCGACACCAGCGCATACTCTCCCTGGATACTCTACGCCGCAGGCAGTCACGGCAGTCCACGAGGTGGCAGACACCTGAATGGTACTAAAGTGCTGGTGGGCTTCGTCAATGGCAACATCGAGCGGCCTTATGTGCTCGGAAACATACAGGAGGCCGACACGTTTGTGGAACTGAAGGACGTGGATCTGGAAACACCAGGTAAACGTAAGTTCCAGATGTGGGATCATGCTGGCGGTGTGCAGAAATTCGTCACAGGACTGGTTTCCCCGGCTGTCGATATGATATCCGCTTTCAGTCCTGCCGTCGATTACTGGAGCTGGAGTGATAGTGATAAGAATCTCGCGTATGCCGGAGGATTCAAGATTACTGACCGCTTAGGCTTGTATAATATCTCGGGTTCTACTGAAGAGCGTGAAGTGAAGATCGACTCACCTTGGGGTGAAGTGAAGGTCAATGCCTTTACGGGCATTACCATCTCTGCGCCTAACGGTGATGTGAAAATCAAGGGTAAGAATGTGGAGATCGAGGCAGGTAACAACCTGAAACTCATCTCTGGCAAAAACGTAGGTTACAATTACATCTGTACACAGGGTGAGAAGATTTCTGGATCAAGTATCCTGTCGGACGTCTGCTGCAAACTCATTGAGAAGATCGGAGAGAAAGTGCAACTTGTTGACCTGACATTCATCAGGAGCGCCCTTGAAGTAATTTTCCGTCCTCATGAGGGATGTATGACACTGAAGTCGAACCGATACATGAAGATCGAGACAGGCACCAATGAGTGTGAATATCCTGTAGCGGCCTATAGTAAGATTAAAAAGACTGTTTCAGACTGGGAACTCAAGAGTACATTACTTAGTGCGATCACTAAGAAAGTTCCTGGTTCCAGTGTGTTTGATATCGCCAAGTTGAGAAGTCTTATCACCATCATTGATAAGATACCTGGTGTTGTTACAGCATGGCAGGATGATTATAAGAAGAAATATGGCGAACTGGTGGATATGAAGAAATCGTTCGACGACGCCATCACAGAATTGAAGAAATATGCCAATGACGACGAAGTTGTCTGCAAAGACTATGATGCTCTGAAAGATAGCTTATGGGATACGACCGATACTTCAGATTGGGCAGAAGATAAATTGGACTTTAAGGCGAATGTGAAAGTTGATGATAATACAGCCGTTAATCAGGATTGCTTACAACGGAATGCTGTTTACGGAGCTAATGATGCAAATAAAAAATTTGTTATTGCACAACGGAAAAAATGTCGTAATGCTCTTGTGAAAATAGCAAATGATATGAGAACGGCCATCCGCAATTTATCCTCCTATGATATGTCGAAAGATGATCTGAGTAAACAGTTCACCGACAGAATTGGGTATTATCTGCCTTTGCCGGATGATTTCATAACGGATCTGGATAATGCATTGAAGAATGATAATTGTAGTGATTTCGCTATTGTCGAAAAGGATACTTTGAAGAATCTTACTAACGCCGATATTAATCTTGGTGAAGATTGGAAAAAATATACGTCACGTTTGGTGGTGGTGAAGTTGTTGGAGTCGCTTGGCTTTAAGGACGACATGCGCCGTGAGATAGATGGTACACAGAATAACAAGGTTAAAGTTCCAGAACCCGATTTCAGTGATTCTTCACGTGATGGTGGAAGCAGTCTTTTAAATGACGCTTATTGGGGGAAATATGTGGAAAGTCTGAGCGCCCTGCCTGCTATCAAGTCGTCGGAGAGCTCGTCGTTAGTGGGAGCAGTGACGAGTAGCATCAAGGATACGGTCTCAGGAGCGTTGTCAATTGATGATATCAAGGGATTCGCCGAGAATTTCTCTTGGAGCGATGGCAAGAAGGGTGGTGTCCTTTTCGGTTATCAAGGTGAAACCTATGAGCTTAGAGGCAAGGAGATAGATAAGATCGAAACCCTTGGAACGAGCTCTAAGTCTATTAGTGAGTTTTCTGATGATATCCATGATTGGGATAAGAGAAAACTGGCTTCCTTCATGGTAGATCTGAGAAAAAAATTGGATGACATTAAATAAAACAGGCTGACATCATGGGATATATATTTGATGATTGGAAAGATTTGCTGGACGAGTTTCAGAAGTGTGTCGATAAGGATCTGGCTGAAATCCAGAAACAGAAGGCAGAAGTGCAGCAAATGAAGGAAGGACTGTTCAACAGCTTTGGTGGTGGCCTGCTCTATCGTGATGGCAACCGCATTGTCATTTCTGCACCTGAGATTGTTATCGGCAATGTGGACAGGACTGGAACTCTTCAGGGTGGTGGTGTAGGCAAGGTGATCATCCGTGGCAGTGAAGTGGATATCGAGGGCGTGGGTTCGACAGGAAGCATTGTCAGTCGTGCACCGATTATCCGCCAGGTGGCTGTCGATCCCGGCATCGACGGCAGGGAGAACGTGGTTTGCAACACCTCGCGAATCGTATCGCAGGCATGTGACATTGTGCTCCACAGTAGTGATACCACGGAGGTGTTCTCACAGGATCCTGGTATGGCAGGGCGTGGCGGTGTGACGATCCATGCCGACACTAACCTGAATATCGAGGCTGCCGTATCTGCCGATAAACGGAAAGAAGACATAGAGAACAAAGTCTCTGCTTTAGGCGATATGAGCTCTGACCTGAAAACCCAGATGAAGGCCCAGAAAAAGACGGTTGACAACCTCTTCGATCAGTTGTCAACCCTGTTCGACAACGAGGACGAGAATAACCAGAGTGAAGACTTCAAGTTGCGCTCCAATGTAAAAGACGTCATGAATACGCATGACCAGATAGAAGCTATCCAGCCTGCCATCTATGATGCTGTCAAAACCTACCTGGGCCTTGTGTCGGAACTGGCAGAAGTGAACCGACAGAAGACAGCACTTGAAACGCAGAAAGACGCCATCACCACGGGTGATGACTTCAAGAACAATACCACTGGCGCGAAGTTGACCCTGAATGCCGAGAGTATCAGTATCGCGAACATTGACGGTGAAGGCAACCTGCATACCAACGACGAGGCAGGTATCATCCTCAGAACACCCAAGATGGGTATCAGTATGATGGACGATACAGGTAAGCTGGTGGAAGGCAGCAGCTTCGGAGTGGGGGCAGAGAATATCTCACTGGTCACCCGGAATGTATCTGACGATGGTAAGGAATTCCCGACTGTCGGACAAGTCTATATCGACTCGAAGAATATCACATTTGAGGCCGTTGACTATAAGCTTGACGACAATTCCCTGACTATCGAGAAGGAACTGACGGCAGACGGCAGCATACAGCTGAGAGCCAAGACGGTGGAGGTATCAACCAGTAATCCGAAGGATCTGACGTACGATACCGACGGCAATCTGACCTCAGGTGAATATACGGCTGAGGGTGATGTGATTTTCAAGACCAAGAACCTGACGGTGGATTGTCTCGACTACGAGGTTTCCGACGGCGAGCTGAAGATGAAGGCTCAGACTGCCGACAGTACGGTTTCAGTACGTGCGGAGAAGACCAACTTCCTCTCTGCCGATGCCGAGGGTAAGGCTACGGGCAGCTTCACTGCCAACGCCAAGACCGTCACCATCAAGTCGATGGATGTGGATAAGGATAGCCTGGCTGACTCTGCACTTGCTGCAGGTAGTACGATGGTGCTCTTATCAGAAAAGATGTACGCGGGCGCGAAGTCGAAGGATGTGAAGAGTAAGAAAGTGCAGGTGGTATCCGAGGAGATCGGTGTCTTTGCCGACAATACCTTCGAGGCGCAGCAGGGTGAGGCTAAGGCCGTGGTGCAGCTTGACGGCGGCAAAACCTCATTAGGTGGTGATAAGACGCAGATCTATGGCGACACCACGATTGAAGCCAAGACGGAAATCAAGGATGAACTCAAGGCACCGAAAGCCACCATTGACCATGTGGAGGCTAAGTCATCCTTCAAGTCGCCGAACATCAAAGACGGTGCGTCTGCCGGCGGCGGTGGCGGCGGTGGCAGCCTGAGTGCCAAGCTGACGTTAGAGGATGCGCCTGCAGATGATACATCGGCAGAGACGGAGTAAAGGATACAAAGTAAAAAGATCAAAGTATGAGACGAGTAATCATCACGGAATTCAGTAACTTGAGCGAGAAGCTAAGCAATCAGTGTATTATCTTCTCCTATCGGCTGCAAAACCTCTGTATTAAGGCAGAACCGGCATCGCTACTGTCTATACAAGTGAACATTGACGGACAGAACAAGAATATAGAAGAATGTGCGGCTATAGGCAAGGGCGACGACAAATACACCTTCAAGATCATACCGCTTTTCGAGGAGGATCTGCCACAGGTGGCATTGGCTATTAAAAGGGCGCATCCGGAGTTCAAGCAGGATATAGAAGAGTTGCAGATCGATGATGTGGATATGGCAAGCGTCATGATCTCAGAAAGTACGGAAGATGCCAGGAAAGTGAGAAACCTTCCTTATATCCTGTTGACAATGCCAGAGGTCAATGACACTCGCTACGACGTGTTGACAGAAGGCTTGAAGCTGTGCTATGATGAATGTAAAGCAAAAATTGATGCCATTTACAATGCTTCCAAACTGAAGTTTGACAAAGAGAAACTTCTTGAGACGAAGGACGATCAGGATAAGTTGGATGGCCTCGTGGAGAAGATCAAGACGAAGACTGATGAGCAGTGTGAGCAGATCTACAATAACAAGTTGCAGGAGATCGAGGCTGCCTTTAGTAAATGGCAAGAAGAACATCTTTTTGATTCATAGGGTCCGGAGTTGTGGAATGAGTAAACAATTATTGTTCGGTTATGGCTTTATCAGCAGTTTTAGAAATAGGTGACAACGGAATCAAACGTTATCAGAAGCAATATTTGCTTTCTGACTTCCGCATTGTCTTCAATCGTTCGTATAACGTGCTTCCGACGGGTATGGCACGTTGCGAACGTATGGAATTGGTTATTGTGGTGCCTGGCAGGAAAGACCTGGAGATGTTTTCCTGGTTCCTGCATGGCGACTCCATAGATGGGCGTATCGTCATCGGCCTCACTGATGAGGTGAATGATAATGATGCGAAGGTGCAGGTACTCTATTTTGAAGGTGCCAAGCTCTTCTCTATGTCAGAGAAATACGATATAGACAGTTCTCGTCGCAGACTGTTGAAGTTGTCGATGGTATCTGAAAGTGTGCAATTAGAACATGTAAAATTCAAATGTGTATAGACCATGCTGCCATTTAATTCCAAAGAACTGAAAGCTGTTGTAACGCTTGACAATGTGCTGGATGGTGCCAAACGTGTGCTGAAGGAGAATTGTCTCGTTGTGCAGAATTTCGATTACCAGTGTTCGCTGAAGCGCAATGAGAAAGGCCGGGTATTTGGTGCCATGGAATCGGTGATCCTCTCATTCAGGGTCCGTGTGAATGATCCGCGCCATGCGATGATATTCCTGATGGAATTGGCATCGAATAATGTGAGCTGTTTCTCGTTCCTGTTCAATGCCACCTATGGCCCTAATGAGCGTCTTAGAGATTATGAGGATGGCATGGTGGTCAGGGGCTACCTTGTCAGTGCAGAGGAGCAATACTCGACCGAGACTTCGGAAACTGGACGTTATAAACAGATGCTGCTGGATCTGAAGTTGCTGGTTAGTGAGGTGATTTACCTTGGATATGAGGAAGATAAGAACCTTCATGGTGTCTTTATTCACAAGAATAAATAAAAAACAGGAAAGTGATGTTGACAGAAAGAAACGGCTCTACTATAACAGTTGTGCTCAGTAAGGAACGCCCAGCGAATTACTTCACCCTTTTGTCGGAGGAGTTGATCAGCTACAAGGGGCAGGGGATCAAGAAGATCATATTCGATGCTACGGAGTTGATGTACCTCAAAGGTGAGGGCGTTTCTCACGTTGTCTCCGCCTGTAAGGAAATGGGGAGCAAACCTGAAGTCGTATTTGTGAATTGTCCTAAGGAGATACAGGATATGCTCGGCCTTGTCGGACTCGGCACGATCATCAAGTTTGAAACGAATCAAGCGTTGCTCGAAAGTGTTCGTGAGAAGAAGTATCATAATCTGAAGGAAGATGCCATTCAAAGACTGGATGAACGCCGACACAAGTTACTGGAAGAATTTGCTGCAAAGAACGACGTGGTTTGTTACACGATGAAGTTAGGTCAAGAAGAATAACCAAATGACAAGATGGCTTTACTGCTCTTGGTGTTGATGCTGTTCTGCAGCACGGTTGCTGGTGCACAACAGCGTGACAAATATGAGTTCATGCGTAATCTGCCTGTCTATGCCGACTCGCTGATTGCCGATCTGAACTATCCTTTAGCCTGGGGAAATAGTGATGTCAAGGACTTCGATGCGTGGCGGAAAGTGGCGCGTCAGAAGGTGTTTGACTGCATGCTTACCCCACCGCCACCACCAGCAAAGGGCTATGAGGCAAAAGTGCTTTTCGAGGAACAACGCGACGGCTATAAGGCTCGTAAGATCGAAATCCGTCTGAGCCGTTACTATACGGTACCTGCCTATGTGCTCATCCCTGACGGCAAAGGACCGTTTCCTGCTGTCAACCTGTTGCACGACCATGGTGCCCATCTCTTTATCGGCAAGGAGAAGGTGATCCGTCCGTTAGCCTGCGAGGATTCGACAGTCATCAAGGATGCCGAGGCGTGGCTGACGGGTTATGGTCATCAGTTCTTCGGTGATTATCTGGCTAAGAACGGATATGTGGTGTTTGCTGCTGATGCCCCGATGTGGGGAGAACGTGGCCAGAAGGAAGGCCCTCGCCGTGACCGTTATGATATGATTGCAGGCAATATGATGATGTATGGTATCGATCTCTCGGCCTATATGACCTACGATGATATCGCCGGGACGGAATATCTCGCTACGATGCCAGAGGTGGATGCCTCGCGGATCGGTTGTACAGGTTGGTCGATGGGCGCCTATCGTGCCTGGATGCTCGCAGCGCTCTCCGACCGGATCAAGGCCAGTGCCTCCATCTGTTGGATGGTCACGACCGATGAACAGATGTCATTCAAATACAATCGTACTGAGAATGGCGGTTTTGCCAACTGTTTCCCAGGTTTACGCCGTTGGCTCGACTATCCTCATGTGGCGAGTATCGCTTGTCCGAAGGCCATGCTCTTCATCAATGGTTCTCAGGATAAGCTGTTTCCTGTGGCAGGTGTGCAGAAAGCCTTCGATACCATGCATGCCACCTGGCAGAGTCAGGGTGCCGATGACAAACTGGAAACGGAGCTATGGGATATCCCCCATAGTTGTCCTGTCAAAGCCCAGGAGCGCGTGCTCGAGTTCTTCCAAAAGCATCTTTAGACGTTAGGGTAGCACAACCTTTTTGGTCTCCTGTCCTTTCTTCATGATATACAGTCCTTTGGTGGGAGCACTATGCTGATGCCCCATGAGGTCATACCACTGTGCGGGTGTGCCGTTCTGGATGGTCGGCATCATGTGAATATCTGTAGCGCCATCATTGAAGGCTGCGAGGATGGCGGTGGGCTTGCCGTCGGTTGTAAAAGCCCCCATGTCGTAAGCTCCCCAACCTACCGTATCATAATAATCAGGCTTCCAGACACCATCCACTTCGGGCTCCCAATAAAGGATGCCGGCACATTGCGGCAGTGGCTTCATCTTATCGAAGAGGTCTGTCATCACCTTCGAGCCTGTTTCAACATCTTGTTGGGGGAATCCTGTCTCAACGATCATCACGGGCACATTGAATAGATTGCCCAATGTCTTTACGCTGTTGGCGGCATTGGTGTTGCTCGCCACGTCGCTTTTCGTGGTGTCGTTCCAGTCTTTTGGGTCTGGATAGTGGGAGAGTCCGATCATGTCGAACTTGCCACCAGCCTCCTTGAACTCCTTATAGAACCAGCCGTCATATTCGGCAGCCTGATAGGCATTGGCGATATGTACGATGACATAGGCATCAGGCAGCACTTCCTTCACGGCGTCATAGGCCGCATTGCTCAAAGCGACGTAGTTGGTATAGCGGGCACTGCCGCTTTTGGTGTCCCATTCGATCTTGCCGCTGTCGAAGATCATGCCGTTATTCGTCTCGTTGCCCACCTGTACCCATTTGGGTTCAATGCCTTTTTCCTTTAATGCGGTCAGCATATCCTTCGTATGGTCAGCAATGGCGGTCTTCAGCTGCTCTGAAGAATAACTGCTCCAATCTTTTGGCTTCTCCTGACGCCCTGGGTCGGCGAAGAAGTCGCTGTAATGGAAGTCGATCATCACGTCGAGCCCTTGCTGATGGGCACGTTCCGCCTTCTCCAGCACATCATCCTTGTCGCACCAGGCTCCATAACCATAACCCTCAGGATTCACCCAGACGCGCAGTCTGACGGCATTCATCCCAATCTGTTTCAACAGGGCAAAGAGCTCTGTTTCCTGTCCATCGGCATTATAGAACTTCCTGCCACTTGCCTCCATCTCCGTACACCAGCTGGCATCTGCGCCACGCACAAAGCTGCTTTGGGCATCAGCGGTGGTGGCTAACAGAAGGAACAACATGGATGTAATAATCTGTTTCATTGTGATTCGTTTTTAAGTTATATTTCTGTTTTATGGCACAAAGATAGGCAAAAAAATACAAAATTCGAAGGGAAAATCGAAAAATATGGTTTGTTTTGTGGATTTTTCATTATTTTTGCACACATCTAAATAACCATTCGCATGAAGAAACTGCTTTTTGTATTGCTGACTGCGCTTTTTGCAGGTACGGTGACTGCTCAGATTCCATCTGTGTCGATATTAGGTGACTCCTATTCCACCTATGAGGATTTTGTGACACCAGCCACGAATGAATTGTGGTATTATGCCCAGAACGGTGAGGGAAAGACTGACGTGAAGGATGTCAGTCAGACCTGGTGGCATCAGGTGATCAAAGAAAACGGCTGGCGCATGTGCCTGAATAACTCCTACAGCGGCGCGACGATCAGCTATACAGGCTATGATGGCAACGACTACAGTGCCCGTTCCTTCAACACCCGTATGAACAATCTGGGCTCGCCCGATATCATCTTTGTCTTCGGAGCCACTAACGACAGTTGGGCTGGGGCGCCTGTCGGCGAATATAAGTATGAGGGTGTCACGAAGGGAGATATGTATTTCTTCCGTCCGGCATTAGCTCACATGCTGAAATGGATGACTGACTATTATCTGAACACCAAGATATACTTTGTGTTGAATGACGATCTGCGCGATGAGATTGATGAGTCGGTGAAGACTATCTGTGCCCGTTACGGTGTGCCCGTGATTGAACTGGAGGGCATCGACAAGATCTCTGGACATCCCTCAGTGAAGGGTATGCGCCAGATTGCTGACCAAGTGAACCGATTTGTGAAAAAGTAACATACAATTTCTGAAAAAGGTATGAGACGACTCTCTTTGTTTTTGCTTCAACTATTTGTGTGTGCCACTTTGGGTGCTCAGGAAATCATCGATCTGACGGGTTCTTGGGACTTTTCCGTAGGCGACTCGGCTATCTATAATGACTTTGTGCAACTGCCTGGTACGATGCTCTCCAATGGCAAGGGTGAGCAGACTGAACGCCTTTGGTATCGGCGTAGCATCTATGTGCCCGCAGGCTGGAATGAACGGCATGTATCACTCTTCCTTGAGCGTCCGAGTGCGGAGACCACTGTCAAGGTGAATGGCATGGATGTGGGGAGCAGTCAGAACCGTTTTACGGCTCACAAATATGATGTCACCAAATTCCTGATATTTGGTCAGCGCAATCTGATAGAGGTATCCACACCTTCTACCAAAGGAAGCTGGCAAGGTATCTCTGGCCGTATGGAACTGCGTGCGCAGCCTCGTAACCTCTATATCGAGCGGGTGAAGCTGACGCCTTATCCTTTCCAGGGCCTCTTGCAGATCGATCTTCAGCTGACGGGTCGTATCAACTATCTGAACAGTGAGGTTGTGGAGGTGCTGATGCAACGTGCGGATGTTGATTCTGCCGCCATCGTAAACCGCTATTTCCCTCTGAATGGTCGTCAACTCAAGTTCATGATGCCTTTCAACAAAGAAGTGGCTATCTGGGATGAATTCTTTCCACACCTCTATCGTTTAGGTATCTCTGTCGGTGATGACTACTACGAGACAACCTTCGGTATGCATGAGACGATGATCAGTGATCATCAGCCCGTTCTCAACGGACACGATATCTTCCTGCGTGGGGTAGTGAGAAATGATGAATTTCCTAAGACAGGATGCCCGCCGACGGATGTGGATTCGTGGCTTGAAACCTTCCGAGCCTGCAAGGATCGAGGGCTTAACCTGATGCGCTTCATGGGCTATTGTCCCCCTGAGGCTGCCTTTACCGCTGCTGACAGACTGGGCTTCTACCTGCAGCCCGATATCCCTGCAGCCCAAGGCGAAGAGACCAACCGTGTGATAGAGGCTTATATCCATCATCCCTCGTTCCTGCTGATGGGAACCGAGTACTTCCCTGACTCCATCCGACCTGCCATCCAGTCAATCCCGTCTTCTGGGATGGATAATGACAGTCTGCGCCTGAACTACTATAAGCAGAAGGTAGAGACCAGTCTGCTGTCTGACGATAATGTAGGATTCGAACTGCAGGACTTTGCTGAGGTCTGCCGTCTCCCTGTTAAACAGTGGCACCTGTTCTGCTCGTCAGTCGTACCGTTGGTCCGTTTCCCAAAGGCTGATTTCACTGCTGCTGACACCCTCCGTGTGCCTGTAGAGGTCTATAATGCAATGAATGGTGATATCAGTCCCATCCGAGCTGCCTATTTTATCACCAACGAACAGCAACAGGTGTTGGCTGGTGGTGAGATATCAAAGAAGGGCATCCCTCTGGGGAAACATGTGGAACTGGGCTCCATCATGGTACCGTTCAACACCATCCCAGGTCCTCAGAAACTCGCCCTCACCGTCACTTTAGGCAACAAGATCGCAAACCGCTGGGAGTTCACATCTCCGGAGAATACGCCCCAAGAGCCTGAACCCTCAGGTGATTAGGATTTGCGTTTCGCCGCTATCCAGACCTTATGTGAATGACTTCCGCGAGTGGTGATGCCAGAGTTGGCATCTGCCACCAGTCGCTTGAGGTCATTCGAGGCTGCTGATCTGGACTGATCAGTAGCCAAAGCATAGTCGGTGAGTGTCATATATCCATACTTCCCGATGATGGCTTTGGCCTTTCCCAGACGCTCTTCCTGACTGTATTTGCATTTCTTCGGTGCAACGATCTCCGTGCTGACGCGATCGAAGGTCGCCTGCTTGTTCATTTCCTTCAGCAGTTTAGGGTCAGGCTTGAAATTGATCCCGTTGATACACACATGCCTGTATTTTGCCTTGGGTGCCTCGTCTTTCTGCAGCCCCTGTGAGATGGCTTTTTCCGAAGGAGTGGATGTGTCGAATCCCAAAGACAGGGAGAACACGCCCAGTCCGTCGATCTTGATGCTATGTCCCAATGGCATCCAACTCTGCATCGTTGACACCAGCGCATCAAAGACAGCTCGTATCAGTCCGTCGCTGATGCTTCCTGCGTAGGTACGCATGTTTTTGATAACGGTGTCGTAGTCGTGCAGCGAGTAAGTCTGCATCTTCGGGAAGACCACCTTCTTGCCCTCACTCATCTCCTCAGGAAGTTCCTGTAATACGAAATTTGCCATAGCTTCATTCTGTTTTTTATGTTTATTCTACAGATCTTTTGTCCATGCGCCGTAAACTTATGTTCACAGCCCTTGAATATATGTTCATCGTCCGTAAACTTATGTTCACCGTCCGTAAACATAACTTTTCACGTTGCAAAGATACATCTTTCTTTCGAATTACACAAGATAATAACATTCTTTATAGTATGAGCAACAAAGAATCTTTAAGGGATGACAATTTCGGCGGCGATGGCAATCGGAAAGAGAAATCAGTGATGTGGAACAAAAAGAGACTGAATCGAGTAGGAGAAAAACATATTCGTTTTCCCCTTACTCGATCTTATTTTGCACCGAAATGTTGAGATAATAGTTACGGAAAGGCTACACTTATCAGGTTTCAAGGTTTGCCGACTTTCAGATATGACTCCAACGCCTCGACGTATGCCTTGAACGCCTGCCGTCCCTTGTCGGTAATGCGGCAGATGGTACAAGGTCGCTTGCCCTTGAATGTCTTTTCCACTTCGATGTAGCCCGCCGCCGATAGCTTATCGACTTGCACGCTCAGATTGCCCGCCGTGGCTCCCGTCTGCTCCTTGATGTATGGGAACTCGGCTTCGTCGGTACTGATGAGCAGCGACATCACGGCCAGTCGTAGTTCGGCGTGTAGCAGTGGGTCTAATGGCTGGAACATAGTTACGCCCTCCTTACTTTTGGTTCTGTAATTGGATCAATACTCCTGGAACGACAAGTCCAATGACTGCTACAACTGCCATCACATAGAGTTGCTCGTGACCCTGGAAATTCAGGGCACCGAAGAAGCCGCCCAAGCCCGCGATGAAACCGCAAATCTGAATGATGCGGTTGCGGATGATAAATCCTGTGATGGTCGTTCCCATTCCGAAACACAGGGAGATGACACTCGTAATGCAACCAAAAGCATACACATTAGGCATAATCAGTTCCATGGGCAGGATTCCGTAGCCAATGAAGCAAAATATGAATCCAAGACCTCCGCAGAACATACCGAACGTGCTCCAAACATAGCTAATTGTCGTACCTACGAATGTTGTGGGAACGGTTCCTTTCTTCTTGTCAATCATCCAATTGCCTGCATAGCCTGCTAGCCACATGATGGGCCATAAAGCATTCCAGGCTGGTCCGCCGTGATTGGCCCATAAGTAGGCAATGATAAATGAGAATATAAATACGCAGACACCCCACCAAATCATAGGCACAGCCGAATTGCGGGTTATCGTGCGTTGGCTGCGCTCAATCGATTCACGAATGATTTCCAGACTGCGCTCGGCAGTCAAATTGCTGTTTTCTTCCATTGTTGTTTACGTTTTGATGATAAAAGAAATGTTGTTAAACTCTCTTTGTGCCCAGTCCTACCTCCTGCAGAAAGGTCGGACAAAACACGTTTCATCCGGATTTTGATGCAAAGATAAATAACTTTATAATATAAACCAAATTATTTTGTGAAATTCTTCCTCTAGGAAGTGTTTTTTAACATTTCAATACAAGGAAATACATTTTTCCTTCGTCTTTCACGCAAATCTTTGTGATTCTTTTATAAATGTGCAACCATAC